>Ga0315904_10006117_pt1 | contig 16511 bp, 23 predicted proteins | sample LakEriMetagenome_6_FD_203529 | JGI IMG/M metagenome (GOLD analysis project Ga0315904, IMG submission 203529) | Freshwater fungal communities from buoy surface, Lake Erie, Ohio, United States - Buoy 12 MA120 | ecosystem: Environmental > Aquatic > Freshwater > Lake | place: USA: Lake Erie, Ohio... | reverse complement strand
GACGTATTAGAGTTTTACAATCAGCATTGGGGAATTCTTTCACCTCCGTACCCTCACGCTGGCTCAGGGTGGTGGAGAAGTCGCTTCCTGTATTCTGCACACGTCGGATCAATTCTTGTTACCGACAAAGGCGAAGGTGATCCTTTAGGTGATCCATATAAGCTAAAAATTGCAGACGTAGAGAAGATGAGCGATACCGCACTTATTGAAGCTGCACAGGCGCAGCGAGATGCGCTGGCTCCGTACATTCCTCAGTATTCCTCGTTTGTTGATCATTGCAACCGTATCATTGAGCGTGCGATAAAACAAGACAAAGGTCTTGCGCTTAACGCAGATGGGACTAAGGTATGAGTCATATTCTTATCACTGGCATGAGCGCTCCTCATGCGTCGAGTGATGCCAACAAGCGCTCGCTATCTTTTGCTGGCGTCATACGTTGCGTGCTTGAGCAAAATGGTCACACCGTTACACAGGACGACCCAGAATTATCCTGGAACATAAATGACCTTGAGCAATATGACACTGTTCTTGTCGGGCTAAGTCCGTTAACAAGTCTAAGCGCTAACCGTGTGTATGGTGCACTTAACCTTATTGATCTACTACTTGAGTCAGATAAGTTAAAGTTGTTTATTGACGCACCTGAGCCTACACGTATTACTGCAAGCCTACGTGCTATAGCCAAAACGCCAGATAACTTGACAAAGCCTTTTTACTCGTATCGCCAAGGATACGCGCTTGCCTCTGTTCCAACTATGGCGCAAAACTTGCTTGACATCGTGTCGTACTTACTGAACGAGAAGTGGCCAGTAACTCTGTATCCGTCACTTCCTTGGGCAGGAACAGGGAAAGTGATTTCGCAGCTTCCTACAGGCGCGGCAGAGTCTCTTATGCCTGTTAACTTTGACTCGTATCTATTGACGCAGCAACAAACACTCGACGTAGAAAAACGTGACAAGTGGGTTGTAGAAAACTACAACACGAGCTGGACAAAGAACCAAACATCAATCTTGCGCAACACGTCTGTTCCGATGAAGTGGCATAAAGGCTGGAATGACGAGCAGGTGTTTACGCAAATTGCAGCAGGCATTGGCTCACTAATAAGCCCGTACCAAACCGGTGGAACGTGGTGGACGTATCGGCTTATTCAGTCAATGAATGCCTGCACACCTGTTGTTACCGACTGGCGTGAAAGCAGCGCTTTGGGAGAACCTTGGACGTATCTTGCTACTTACGTTGAAGATTTAGCAATTGACCAACGCGCAGAGCTTGCACGAGCACAAATGGAAGCATACATTGCATCTATTCCGTCACGTCGCGACGCGACTGTTGATCTATATGGTGCACTTGATCTCTACGCAAGGAAAGGATAGCATGGGAATACTATTTAACAACTGGATTGGCCGCACGCGGGATCTACAGAAGAAGGTGTACTTCATCGACTTTGAAGAGATGTCAGGCGAAAAAGACGCAAATATACGTAGACTAGTTGAATACATGCGTTGGAATATGTTAGCCATTGACGATGAGCTCGCAGAGATGCGTCAGGCAATCTCATGGAAGCCTTGGCAACACGATAAACCATACGCAGATCGTGAAGAGATTCTTAAGGAGGCGGTTGACGTTCTACACTTTGTCGCAAACATCATTGTTGCCGCGGGTGGAACAGACGCCGTTCTTGACAAGTTGTACCTTGAAAAGATGGAACGTAACAAGCAACGTCAACTTCAAGGGTACAAGGTAAAGGATATAGGAGTAAAGTGTGCGCTATGCGCACGCGCAATTGACGACGTAGGACGCGGTGCTTCGCCAGATATGTGTGCAAAGTGTCTTCCAAAGGAGGTAGACGGAAATGCCTGAGGTAAACTACGACTGGATCCGTGCGCAGATGCAGGAAGCTAGGGTAAAGGTTGGCGTTGGAAACGCCATTCTTAAACTTCTTAAAACATGGGAAGAGCTCAAGCTGTCCGAATCGCAGATGAAAGAAGTTGTTGAGATCTTTCCAAGTCTTGCACTTAATCACTCGATCACTCCTCAGCCTAAGGATGAGAAGTGGGTTGATGCGCAACCTGGCTCAATTAAAGTTGGTGACGAGGTACGTGTAAAAGACGATGCCTACACTGGAAGCACGGGAACAATGCACAACGGTAGACGCGGTCGCGTCGTAGCTGTGCGCTATGGCGACATCATCTTTAAGTCAAACGACAACAAGGAGCCTTTACTCGACGGCACGCACTATGCTCCGTATCAACTGCAAAAGAGGGTGCAATGACAGAAGAGAAACAACTGTACCGCGTGCAAGCTTTGCGCGATGCTGCACGCATCATCTCTGGCGAAAGAGACGTTCAGTATGGTGGTCCCGAGGAGAACTTTGCGCGTATTGCAAAGATCTGGTCTGTGATTCTTAATATCAAGGTTACAGAGGAAGATGTTGCAATGTGCATGGTAGGTGTCAAGGTTGCACGTTATGCAAACAAGTCTGGATTTCAACCAGATACCTGGATTGACATTGCTGGCTACGCCGGATGCGGCTATGAGGTCGGAAGAATTCAAGAAGAAAAAAGTACTCCAATAGCGTAATTTAGACACGTCATTTGCGTGAGGTCAGTATACAGTCCTACCGTGGATACGCGAAGGGACACTGACATATGTCGCAGATGACGTTTATTGACTGCAACGGGCTTGCAGCCTTTATGAGCCTTGGCTTTGTGCAGCAAGGAATGGAGATGAAACTGCGCACAGGAACTCTTAATTTTGGAAATCCTGTGGCAGAAAACAACCGTCAACATCTTGGAGATAATTGGACAGCAAGCTTCTCAGACGAGCCAGAAGAGTGGCCAGTTCTCAAGACTGACGTTGTCTTAGGTTGTCCTCCGTGCTCGGGTTGGTCCGTGTGGTCAGGCCCTGCTAATCGCGGTCCTGACTCAAAAGCGCACGAACATACACGCGCGTTTATGAAATACGCAGGACGAGTAAAGCCAAAAGCTATCGTGTTTGAGTGCGTGCAGCAAGCCTACACGCAAGGACGCGAGACCATGCTTAAATACCGTGACATGGTTGAGGAAATATCTGGAAAGAAATATGACCTGTACCACGTAAAAGAAAATAACCTACAGGTTGGTGGATTCTCTTATCGCCCGCGATACTTCTGGGTTGCAATGGAGAAGGGAATTAAGTTTAGCGCAGTTACTCCAACTCCAGACAAACTTCCACGCATCATGGACATCATTGGCGATCTTGCAAAAATGCCACAGAGCTGGGAAAAGCAAAAATATACAGCGCCTGCTCCGTCAAGCTGGGTAAAGGGCTTGCGCTCAAAAAGTGGAAAAGTAGACGGGCATATTGGAAAAGACAACATTCACACACAAAGAATTCAAGAAGTATTTGACATTATTGGTAACGAAAATTGGCAAGGCAACGGTGATCTTGGCGGCGCAATTAAACTTGCGGTTGAAATGAATGATGGAAAGTTTCCGCAGAAGTGGGCAGACGTTGCGCCGCGTGTTTCACGTAAAAACTTCAAACTTGGATTTAGCCAACCGTATCGCTGGAAGGAAGATCACTGGTGTAATGTTCTTACTGGCTCGGCTTTAGAGCATGTAATTCACCCGACTGAACCAAGACTTATTACACATCGTGAGTGCGCAAGAATGCAAGGCCTCCCAGATGACTGGAACATTGAGGCAACCCGCGACTACTCTGCGCTGTCTGCAGTGTGGGGTAAGGCAGTGCCTGTTCAAGCTGCCGCATGGCTTGGTAAGGCAATCAAGGACGCGCTAGAAGGTCAACCTCAAGGAGACGAGGCAGTAAAGATTGGCGAGCGCGAATATCTTATTGACGGCGATGCTGGATTTTCACGTCACGCGGCTAAGAAAAAATGGTACGCCGCATGACAATACGAGACGGATCTGAAGATCTTGTTCCTCTCTGTGAAAGGTGCTGGATTGAGGAAAACTCAGTCTGGGAGCCAGACAGCGTAGACGAGAAAGGCAACATCATCACGCGTTTAATTAGCGTGAACGTCCCAGTTGAGCTATCTCCAGGCGCGGTCAACGAGTGCTTTACCTGCGGCCGAGTTACCGTGGTGGGGATATATGTCCCGCTTAATGATATAGAAGAATATGAAGACCCAGGAGATCAGGACGACTACGGCCAAAGTTCCTGATATAATAAATACCTAATGACAAAGGACGACCATGCAAACATTTCTACCTCAGACTGACTCGTTTGAGCGCATTGCCCGCGAGATTGATAATAAGCGTCTGCATAAGCAGACACTTGAAGGCTGGCAGGTACTACTTGCGCTCACTAAGTTAAATCCCGCTGGCGAGCACCGCGACCCCAAGGGTTGGGTGAACCACCCAGTTGCAATCATGTGGCGCGGTCACGAGAAACTGCTTGTGTCCTATCTTGCTGCAACCTACTACGAGTGGATTAACCGCGGATTTAAGTCAACCATGCTGCCTAAGATATTTTCTACGTATGACCGCGCACTTGAACTTGGCCGCATACAGGATGAACTTACTGTACCTTCCTGGATGTCAGACAGCGCTAAGTTTGAACAACTTGCATCTACCCACCGCGTTGCTTTACTGCGCAAGGACTATGCTTGGTACTCGCAGTTTGGCTGGCCAGAGGATAAAGGCAGTCGCCCTGATTATTATCAATACCTATGGCCTGATACCAACGGTGACCTTTACTTAGGCACATATAACGCCGCTTAATAGTCGCTCACTGCCTCTCTAAGACCCGACTACCTGTCCGCTAGGGTAATTGGATATGTCTAAAAATTGCGGTGTTTTAGTCGCGAGTTGACTCTACTCGATATACGATTTATCCCTGAAGTAAGGGATAAGGAGCATTGTGCGGGACTCACGAATAGGCGAGCTTCTGTGGAAGGAATGGTCAGACGACGGTTTTGACCAGGAGCTTGATAATTCAATTGTTTTCTTCACGGAAGAACACATCGACCTTGAAAATGAGCTTGTTCGCCGCGCTTTAGCGTCTGCACTTCAACGAGATGGGATAGCAACAACTCTTGGTGATGCGTTTAAGCTTTTAGAGTCATGTCACATCACGCACGGTTACGCAGGACATGTAGACAACGATCTTTATCTAAACGTATGTGATATTGATGGAACAACACCATTTGGTGATGAAGTAGACGAAATCACGCAAATCACGTGGGTTGAGGTCGTGTCACAGTGAGTGTTACACCAAAAAGCTTAGAGTGGCAAAAAGAATCTGCATGTGCCTTAGTAGAAAATCAAAAAATAAGAGATTATTTCTTTTCAACTCAACCATCAGAAAAATACCAGGCAAAGAACCTTTGTTTCTCTTGCCCTGTACGACGTGAATGTCTTAAGTGGGCACTAGAGCATCGACAGATCTGGGGAATCTGGGGAGGAAAAGACGAAGGAGAAATAAGAAGAACTTTGTCTGTTTCCTGGAACGGCCAGGAAACTCGACGTGAACGTTTTCCACAATGTCCATACTGCAATGCTCGACCTAATAAACTCCGTACCCTTGTAGTTGATGTGCCAGGCGGCGGACGTTGGAACACAATGAGACTTGTTAAATGTGAGGCGTGTGACTTTACCTGGCGCTCGCGAACAAGTGCTAACGCGGTAGATGCATATCATGCTCAACGCGCAGAGAAGTTGTCAAAGCCAAAGAAGAAAAAGACAAAAAAGAAAAAGGAAAAGTAATGACAGTTCATATCGAGCCAACCGCAGAAGTTCATGAAACAGCGGTCCTACAAGACGGTGCACGTATTTGGCATCATGCTCAAATACGCAATAATGCTCGTATTGGAAAGAATGTCATCGTTGGAAAAGGTGCGTACATTGGGACAGATGTTGAGATTGGCGACAACTCAAAGATACAAAATGGTGCGATGATTTACGAGCCTGCAAAGTTAGGTGATGGCGTCTTTATCGGACCTGGTGTAATTCTTACAAATGATAAGTACCCAAGGGCGATAAAAATTTCAGATAAAAGTCAAAAGACAGCAGACGACTGGGATCCAGTTGGAGTCGAGATTCTTGAAGGAGCATCAATTGGCGCAGGCGCAATCTGCGTTGCACCAGTAAAAATTGGTCGCTGGGCTGTAGTTGCCGCAGGGTCGGTTGTAACACACGATGTACCTGACTTTGTCCTTGTTGCAGGGGTACCCGCAAGACCTGTAGCGTATGTCGGATATGATGGACGTATCATGTCAAAGATAAACTTAAAGGTGCGGTATGAGTACGAATAAGAAGATGATTAACGTTGCAAGCCCTGACATTGGTCGCGGTGAAAGAAAAGCGGTTGATAAGGTTTTACGCTCAGGCGGTATGGCACAAGGTCCACAGGTACTTGCGTTTGAAAAAGAGTTTTCTAACTGGGTAGATGGACGACGCTGTATTGCAGTCAACTCCGGAACTTCAGCCCTACACGTTGCGTTGCTGTCTCTTGGCATTAAGGCAGGTGACGAGGTAATTGTTCCAAGCTTTACATTTGCTGCAACCGCAAACTCAGTTGCGCTTACAGGCGCAACTCCTGTGTTTGTTGACATTGAGCTTGAGACATTTAACATTGACCCTAAGGCAGTTGAGGCTGCCATCACCAAGAAGACACGTGCTATCCAGGTTGTTCATCTCTACGGACACCCTGCAAACATGGAAAAGATTCTTGCCATCGCGGAGAAACACAACCTTCTTGTTATTGAAGATGCAGCGCAAGCTCATGGAGCTCAAATTCTTGGCCAAAACGTTGGATCATTTGGAGACGCGGCTGCGTTTTCATTTTATCCGACAAAGAACATGACCAGCGGTGAAGGCGGCATGGTTGCTACTCTTGATGAAAACGTAGAAAGACTTGCCCGACTTCTTCGTAATCAAGGCATGGAAAAACGCTATGCAAACGAGGTTGTTGGATTTAACCTACGCATGACGGATATTCATGCGGCAATTGGACGAGTTCAACTACGCAAGCTTCACCGCGCTAACCTGTTACGTCGTGAAAACGCAAAGTATCTTAGCGAGAACCTTGAAGGCGTAGTTGTTCCTGTAGAGGAGTTTGGCTACACCCACGTGTATCATCAATACACGATACGCGTAGTTGACCATGACAGAGACAGGTTTGCACAGGAGCTTGAAAAACTTGGCGTAGGATCAGGCGTATATTATCCAACGCCAGTTCATAAGCTTCCTTCGTTTAACAAGGACTTTGATCTAAAGAAAACAAAGACCGCGTGCAAGCAGGTTTTATCGCTGCCAGTTCATCCTAAGTTAAGCATGCGCGATCTTCATAAGATTGTTAAGGCAGTTAATCAGGTTGCAAAGGCTGGAAGCTAGTGGGAGCAAATCTAAAGGCTGCACTTATTGGCTTAGGCGTAATGGGCAAGAATCACGCACGTGTCCTCTCTAGCCTGCCTGGAGTCGACCTAGTAGGTGTGTATGACCCAGCAGGAGACCCGACTGGCGCGGTAAAAAAGGAAATATTGCTTGACAAGATAAGCGATCTTATTCCTAAAAATATTGACTACTGCGTTATTGCAGTTCCTACGGTATTACACGAACAGGTTGCCCTTGAAATTATTGACATGGGAGCAAATGTCTTTATTGAAAAGCCTCTTGCTCACTCCGTTGACTCCGCACAACGTATATCCTACGCGCTCGCAAACGCGCACTTAGTTGGCGCGGTCGGACAAATCGAGCGCTATAATCCAGCTCTGGTTGAGGCAAAGAAGCGCATTGAAAGCGATCAACTTGGCAAGATCTACCAGATCTACACAAGAAGGCAAGGCTGGCATCCAGTTCGCATCGCGGACGTTGGTGTAGTCAAGGATCTTGGAACACACGATATTGACCTAACGTCATGGATTAGCCAGAAAAAATACACGACCGTCACCGCGCATACCGCATATTACTCAGGTAAGGAGCACGAGGACATTGTGTCAATTATTGGTCAACTCGAGCAAGGTATCGTTGCAACTCACATGATTGACTGGTTAAGCCCGTTTAAGATTCGTGAAACAACCATACTTGGTGAAAAAGGTGCGCTTGTTGCGGACACGTTAAACGCGCAACTAACATATTATCCTAATTCTTTATATGACGCAGATACGTTTAGAGGCGTTATGGAGGGTGACGTAGTTCGCTACTCCATACCTAAGAAGGAGCCGTTACTTGCGGAGCATGAGGCATTTAGAGATTACGTATTAGGCATATCTGACAACGTCACGTCTATACAGTCTGGTATTGAAACATTAAAGGTTGCCGAGGCAGTTTTAGTAAGCGCCAAGGTAAAGAAGAGCGTTGATCTTTTAGCTTAAGACAACGGTCTTCTTGATGTCATAAAAGATGTCCTGCGGATTAAACTTTTGGTATCGCTCATCGCGAGTTTTTGGATCTAACAGGTGGTCATATAGCCACTCGCACACGGCTGCGTTTTCTGTCAAGGTAAGAATTCCGTAGATCTTTCTATTATCGAGATATTGATCTACATGTGCCTTACGTGCGGACTCAGAGAAGACCATGTACTCGTATCTGTCCGAGTCCTCAAGGTAGCTAAGTTTATCAACGTACTTGCGCTTAATAAGATACGTGCAATGAACGCAGTCTACGTCGTGAAGACCGCGTAGTCCATCTACACGGTGAAGTAGCTGGTAGTAAATTGGCTCGTTGATTATTGATCCATAGTCATCTACAAGATAGTGATAATTCGAGTAATACCTGCACTTGTGAGATCCGACGCGCTCTTGATCCTCTGGCGTATCTGGAAACTCGTCTGTCGCAACCGCATAACGCAGCAAGGGAGCAACAATAGGCTTATTGGCCTCGATAAGCGCGTTAAGGGTTTCAGGAAATAAGAAGTTATCAACGTCAATAACAAAGTAGTAGTCACAATCGCTTCTTAAAAACGCATCAAGACTTGCCTGGCGTATCTTAGCAAGCGCACGAAAACGCACGCCGTTCCACTCATGAACCTTGTATTGCTCTACCGACTCCGCGATGTCGCTGCAGTCGTATGTTACATAACGATACTCCGTGCGGTGTTGATCTAGCCAGTTTTCAAGAACCTGTCGCGTGTTATCCGTGTTGTTGTTTGTTCTTACGTATAAAGATATGTTTTCCTTAGGGTAGTCGAGCTCGTAGAGCGAGCGCAAGAACAGAGGCAACACACCTTCCTTTTGCTTTGCGAGTATTGCAATAAAAACGTTACTTGCCACTATTTGCCTCTACCTGAGCAAGAATTCCCTTCCTGTACCACTCCATGTTATTTTTAAGGCGTTGGTCTACAGGGTTACCCTCTACTGCTCTTTCACCGTATTTGATTGCCTTACGTTGATCTCCAAGGTAGTGTGCAGAAAGTGCACGCATGTCATCTAGTTGCCACTTCCATAGTGCCTCACTTGATAGATAGTGTTTTGTTGGCTCGCACTCTGAGACCTTCTTACATACCTCCCACATGCCAGACCAGTCTGACTTTGCGTAGTAACATCTAACTTTCTCAAAGTAATTTTCACCGCAGGGATCAATCTCAATTGCCTTGTCAACCCAACGATGCGCTTCCTCGATGTTGCCAAGCGCACGATTTGCCTCACTTGCCCAACGGCACACCGCGGCTCTTTCGACGTACCAGTCATCACTGTACTTTGTAACCTGCTCTGCTGCCTCAATTACCGCTTCCCACATTTGATTAAACGTGTACTCGCGACATAGGTACACCCAGATGCGATGATCCTTTGGAAATTCCTTAGACGCGTTAATCAACATTGATAGGTATTGACTACGTGATTTTGTTGTGTCAGGTTTGTGATACATCTTTGCAGGAATTGTCACACTGCGCAACGGCGTGTTTAGTGACGGAACAAATGCCTCGTGAACTGGCCAACGCCAATAAATTCCGTGTCGTGCGTGTAAACGAGCTCCCATCCACACGTGACCTGTGTCAAACTCGTGCCAGCCTTTGTTTGCGCCGTCCTGCCAATTTAGACGTACCTTGTCATAAAAGTCCGCGTCAACTGCCTCGTCCATGTCAATTACGTGACACACGTCTATATCGTCTGGCAGCAGCGCTAACGCGGCGTTGCGGGCAACGTCAAAACGCCAAGGTTTAACTCGAATCTCAAATACGGTTACGCCTAACGAGCGTAATTTTTCAACCGTGCCGTCAGTTGATCCAGTGTCACACACGAGGCGGTAGTCGGCACCTGCTGTGGTTTCGACCCAACGCTCAACGTGTTTTTCCTCGTTTAAGGCAACGCAATAGGCAGCAACTTTCATGGTGTCACTATATCCTGTCTCCCCTTAAAAGCGTTATAAAACTATTGCTGCTGCTTCTTCCTCTGTAAGAGTTTGCCCTGCAACAAGTTTAGCGCGTGCAGAAGCTTTTAGAGCTTCCTTTGCCGCTGCAGCTTCTTCACGAGCTTGCTGCTCCTGCGCAACTGTGGCTGCAGCCTGGTCACGCTCTGCAATCTCGGCAGGGGTCAGGGCAATGTACTCTTGTTTCCCTGTTTCACAGTCGACTACAAGTTTATACTCAGTCATTTGCTACTTCTACCCACGAGGTTGAAGCCTCATCCCATGTGTACATCTTGCCGTCTGTTGGATATGGAACTGGCGCCTGCCACTGACATGTGTCATCATTTAGCACCCAAGAGTTAAATTCTTGAGGCTTTGGTGGAATGAATGCATCACGCGCTGCGTCAAAGGTGTAGCCAATGCCAGCGTAATTTTTACGATAAGGGGTTCCGCCATTAGCGTGAACGCCACCTTGTGTGTTGTAGCTTGTCTTCTTCCAGGTTCCGCCAAGACCGAGGTCATCAGCGAGGAATTCCTGTCCGCGGTGCTCTTCTGCATCCGGCACAACAAGGACCTGGACTACGACGTTGTTCTCGTCAATTTGGGCAAAGTGTGCCATGTGTATCTCCTTATGGGTCTTTCTTGTATTCCTATAATAACAAGAAAACTCTAGTTTGTTTTCTTTTATATTCCTTTACTTTTACTTTGCATAACGCACTATTACGATTCCTGAGCCGCCGCTACCACTGCCTGTGCCATTGTGGTTGCCACCACCGCCGCCGCCAGTATTGACTGTGCCAGCAGGAGAAGTTCCACCATATTGACCATTGCCTCCGCCGCCTAGACCACCAGAAGAACCGCCACCAGGAAACGTATCTCTTACGCCGCCACCGCCACCAGCGTAATAAGTCAAAGTACCATTGATAGCAACTTGAACGCCGTTACCGCCATTTCCTGCTGATGAGGTATTAGTCTCAGGCGTAACACCTACAGCGCCTGCACCGCCACCGCCAGCACCAACGTAGTTACCGCCTGACTTACCTGAACCACCTGCGTAGCCTTGGTTAGCAGTTCCAGCACCGCCAGTACCGCCATCACCTGAACCGCCACCACCCGAACCGCCAGTACCAGCAGTTCCGCCACCTGAATTACCAAAACCACCACCAGTAGAAGTAACTGTTGTCAGTCCGCTTCCAGCGATAGACGAATTGGAACCACTGTTGCCGCTGCCACCAAATGTTGTTTGTCCAGCACCGCCTGCTCCTACCGTGATTGTGTAGTTTGTTGCTGATGATAAAGAAATTTTAGACTCTAAAACTCCACCACCGCCAGTATTAGTAACAGTGGAACGCAACCCACCAGCGCCGCCACCGCCGCCAACATTTGTCCCGCCACTTGCACCACCAGCAACAACTAAATAATCGACATTAGAAATTGCTTGTGTTGGAGTCAATGTCCCAGAAGACAAGAAGGTATGATAGAAATAGTTGTCATCCATCGTAATTATTCCACCAGTGGCTTTAGCGGCAGTACCAGCAGATGTCACGCCGTAGAGGGTTGCGGTTGAGTATTGAAAAATGGTTTTTGTATCATCAGCCAATGTAATAGAAGTGATTGCGGCAGTATTAGACCAAAGACCAGCAGCAAAACTAACATAAGATTCTGTTCCATTATTTTCTGTTACAGATTCAACTGAATACGATTTATTATTAGAACTCGTATAATTTGGAATGTAGAATTCAACATTGCTAAATGTGTTTGCGGTAGCGCCTGCTCCAACAACTATAGAATTTCTATATGCAGGGCTTGCAGAAGTTACTGCACTTCCTGACCCTTGTATTTGTTTAGAAGAAAATCCTGTTGTAGTTGCATTGAAGGCAATAATTCCAAATCCGTCAGCCACGCCATTATCGTTTGCTCTTGCGCTACATACAATCTTCAAATCAGTATAAGTCTGCGGAATAGAGGTGAATTCAATACTGCTCGCCCCACCTGCACCCACTGTGACGGTTTGGATTGCTACTATGTTTGGATTAGTTGGCATTTATATTTCCTCCCGACTAGACCGCATACCGAACGATGACAATTCCTGAGCCGCCTGCGGAGCCAGCCCTGTTCCAAATACTTCCAGTATTTTCATTGGCAGAGCCACCTCCACCACCGCCGCCTGTATTAGCAGTAGCACTAGCGGCTGTTCCATTAGAGCCAGAACCAGTTGCACCGCCACCATTACCACCTGTACCACCTGCTTTTATTGTGTAACCATTAGCAACTCCATAGCCACCACCACCGCCGCCAGCGAACCATACGGTTCCGCTTACATTCTGACCTGTGCCTGTAGCAAGACCCCAAGAAGAGTAAGTGCTCGTTCCAGCACCGCCGTTACCGCCAGAGGTTCCGACAACTGCATTAGCACCTGTAGCGCTTGCACCACCTCCACCACCGCCTCCTAATTCAAGGAACCCATTTCTAGCACTTGTGCCACCATTATTTCCTTGACCAGCAGTACCAGTACCACCAGCGCGTGGGGCAGAGCCACCACCACCGCCACCACCAGAGCCACCATTGGCACCCGCTAAACTGGCAGCGCCAGCACCACCTGCTACAGCAGCAGTAAGTGAACCTAATTGAGAATTATTTCCATTGGAACCGTCACCCTCAAGTGCGCCTGCACCGCCTGCGCCAATCGTTACAGCGTAACCTTGAGCAGTCAAAGATTGTGACGCTACATAGGAAACACCGCCAGCACCACCTGCGCCGCCTGCATAACCAGAGCGACCTGCACCACCACCACCGCCAGCAATTTGCAATACATCACAAGTCAAAGCCTGTGTTGGTGTGAATGTGCCAGAAGTACGGAATGTGTGATACCAATATGTGCCATCAGTTGTAACGCTGTCGCCACCAGTTGCTTTAGCAGTATTGGTGATAGAAGCATTGGCTACGCCGTAGAGGTTGAAGGTTGAGCCTGTATCAAGATTTTCGCTAGGAAATGCGGCACCTGCCGCTAGTTGAATACTTGTAATTGCATTAGTGTTACGCCAAAGATTTACTGATGTTTCTGTTCTTTCACTACTTCTGTTACTTCTCTCAAGTAAAGTTTTGAATGTTGTGGCATTGCTGTAGTTCATTATATGAACTATTGAATTAGTAGAACCAACAGTTTGATTGAGTGAAGCATAACCAGCATAAGCAGATGAAATGTTTGTTTCTCTGGCAGAACTTGCAGAAGAGCCATCGCCTTGTAGGATTGTTGCTGAGTAGTTGCTCCCACTATCACCATTGAATCGGACACGCAAAGAAGGGCCGCCGCTTGCTGTTACGGCACTACAAACCAAAACCAAATCCGTATAAGTCTGTGGGATGCCACTGAAGGTGACAGATGACTGTGCGCTAGAGAGTGTTACTGAAGCAATCGGTGTATAGGTACTCACGCTGTTTTCACCCCGTATAGTGCGAATTGTGTATTGGCTACAAAATCTTGACCAGTTCCAACGGTTATTGCCATTGAAGTTATAGCCGAAGTATTGTCCCAAGAAAATGACATAAGATGAACTTCGCCAGAACCATTTGCATCATAACCGTGTAGCGTTCTAACTGTTTTATGTTTATTTGTATTTGTATAATCAAGAATATCTACGACTGCTGCGCCAAATATATTAGAAGCATTGTTCGCTCCTGGTATCTGGCCTATTGCTCCACCAGCAGTTGAACTACCAATCCAGCCAGCAATGGAAGATGCAGAAGAACCGTTGCCAAATAAAACGTGACCGCCAAGATAATTGTATCCAGAGTTTGATGAGTTGAACTTTACAATCAAGCCATCATTGTTGACTGCTCTGCTTGTTCTGCCAATATATCTCAACTGCAAATGGCTATAGGTATTAGGAATGTTTGTGAATGACACAGATGACGCACCAGCAGGTCCTACGGTGACAACCTGTAGTGGGAACATAGCGCCTGTGTCTGTGACGCGAACAGGTCCAAAGTGTCCATAACCTTTTACAGTGATTCCACCTAAACCTGACAGAATTGGAGACATATATCTCTCCTAACCGCTATGCGAACTTAGTTTGAGTTGCGAATACCGTAAAAGCGGCTGAACCTGTCTTCACGATTGTGTAAGAATATGCATCTATAGAAGAGGTGTTACCTGCAGTCCAGGCACTACCGTTATAGTATTTTGGAGTGACGGAGCTTCCGTCAATAGTAAATCCATTTGCGTAGTACGCGGTAGATCCTTGTGTTGCTAAAAATGTAACCGTAATTGCATCGTTAGTCGCCATCCACGAGTTAAGAGATGTTGATCCATCGCCGCGAACGTTGAGCGTCCAGTTTCCGCTTGCGTTTGAGGTGTAGTACAAAACACCCTGGGTCTTAACATCAAAGTTTACTGTACCTGTAGCGCCAGTTGCTGATACTGTCGTTCTTTCCTGAGCTCCAACAAGAATCGCACCTGTAATCGCGGTTGCGGAGTTGAATGTACCAGTGGGGCCAGTTGCACCAGTGCTTCCAGTTGCGCCTGTTAGTCCTGTAGCTCCGGTAGCGCCTACCGCACCTGTTGCTCCTGTAGGACCTACTAAAAGATCGACCGCACGAACAACAGCCCAAACAGAGCCATTCCACTTCCAGGTTCTATCACCGACGGTATGTGTATCATTTACCGACGGCGAGTTAGGAAAGTCAATCGCGGCCATGTCTATCTCCTTTTGGGCTGGGGGTCATTATAGCAGGAAACTACCTGCGGTGACCGTACGAAACCTGAGCAATTTGAAGCATATTAGAGAGGACCGCCTTCCTCGGGTGCCTCCTGCTGTTCGTCCCAGACTGCCTTTGGCATTGAGGTGAATTGGTCGTTGCCGTGGTTGATTAGAACATGCTGGATTCCATAGACGTCTGTAATTATTTCATAGTCCATTTTATAACTCCGCTGTAAAGCCGATATAGGCTGACGTTGAATTGTTACCGCGCAAGAAATGATAATCATCTGTTATTGTGCCAAATGCGTGCGTAGTATTGACAACTCCATTAGTCGTGGTAGTTTGATTTGTATCTAAAGTCAAAGCGCTAACCGCATAACTATTACTACTGTTCATTACTGTTAAAGAAGAAAATTCTACTGCTGAAGGCGTTGTTCTCATTGCTACTGGCAATGGAGTTGAAAAAGCACCAGTAGTTGGGCCATATGCCATACCAGTCCCTACTTGTCCGTAAGCATTGCTCACTGGGCGGGTCCGGTAGTAATACCTTTGGCAAGCGGCTAACTCTCCTTGGAGCGTGCCAGTAGCGGCGGTGAACGGTGTTGCTACTGAGCCTGCTTCTACTTGAACCCCCCATACGTCAAAAGTGTTGGACTGAATACCAAGAGAACCAGTACGAGAATTAAAATCAGTTCCCGCAGACACCCATAAGTTTATTTCTAAAGCATCATCACTATTTGTACCCAAAGTAATTCCAGATAAACTAGGAACTGATACTGTTAATGAGTATCTAGCCCAAGAAGTAGAAAGCGTTGCCTGACCGCCATAGGTTGAAACGTTAGACGATGGAGATCCACCTGTTCCAAAACGCTGACGAACATCCAAAGCAATCTTTGGGGTTCCTGTATTTGCTTTAGCCCAGAATGAAATAGTAGCTGTTTGTCCTGCTAAGGTTCTAACGCTTTCAATTCGCTGCACCAATATACCTTGTGCGCCAGCGGCTGTTTGTCCAGTAGTTACAATTCTTGCAAAATTTTTGTTTTCATAACCACTTACAGGCGCAGTACCCAATGTAAATGTCTGTGCTGAATAAGTTACTGTTCCATCGGATAAACCGACACGCCACCTATCAAAACCATAAGTGTCAGCAGTAGTTGTGCTAGTAAAGGCTCTTTGGTTGATATTAAAATCACCATTGATAATCTTATTCTTGCCAGCAAGAAAGGCATTATTGACACTTACGGCATTGTCATAGGACTTAGTCATTAGTTACCTCTTTCTTGGGCGTTTCTATTATATCTCACAGTAATCATTCTATTAGAGTGTTCCGCCTTCTTCGGCATCTGGATTTTCTAGCCAGCGCAGATAGCGTTGATAGTCGGAGTTAGCAGGGTCATCCAAGAAAGAATACTTGAATCCATTTTCCTCATAGGAAATAATGGTACGCCCTGTATTTTCATCTGTTACTGCTGTGTATTGTCTTGTCATTTTATAACTCCGCACTAAGGGCTATTGAAGCACTTGC
>Ga0315904_10006114_pt1 | contig 16514 bp, 10 predicted proteins | sample LakEriMetagenome_6_FD_203529 | JGI IMG/M metagenome (GOLD analysis project Ga0315904, IMG submission 203529) | Freshwater fungal communities from buoy surface, Lake Erie, Ohio, United States - Buoy 12 MA120 | ecosystem: Environmental > Aquatic > Freshwater > Lake | place: USA: Lake Erie, Ohio... | reverse complement strand
ATTTGGTATTGAGCGAGCCATGAAAAAACCCTCCTTGGCTTTTTTCACGAGCAGTGAACCAAGGAGGGCTTCTGTTTCTTCGCCAAGCGAAGGGCAATTACTTGAACCTTCACCAGACAACGGCCAAAACTCCAGAAAATTGGTCGCGTGTCAAGAGAACCTCTGCGCGCCCAGCCGAAAACTTACACTCTTCGACAGTGCCATTCGGGTCTGGCTCCATTTTCGGCGCAAGCCAACTCCAATCAGGCCGCAAACCCAGCCGCCGAAATGGGTGCTTGCCCCCCTCCGCACCAAAAACACGCGCTCAACACCTCCCCCGTTCCAGCCGCGAAACGAGTCCCGGCCCCTGGCAGCGACATACTCCCCAAACAATCTTCGTAAACTGGGCGAGATAAATCGTTCTCGAAACCTCAACCCCACGGGCAAAAGGGGCGTAGCAACTTTAGGAGCCCTCGATTCCGGGCTCGATCCCGTCGACAATTAGCCCGCCGGAAATCAGAATTTAGTGTTTCTTCGCAGTGGCCAGCGACTTGGCCAACCTGTTTTAGCCCCTCACCTCAGGCTCGGCGATGCAGTCCAACTGCCCTGTCACCTGTTGCGGCCCCCTTTCCCGGCAAACTCATGGAAACTAGCACTCCCCCTCATCCAGACTTGGAACTCGCTGCTGTCGACCGAGGCCAAGCGATGATCGAGGCCGATCACCTCTCAAAGTTCTACGGGATCTTTGCGGCTACACGCGACGTCTCGTTCAAAGTCTACAAAGGTGAAGTCGTCGCTTTTCTCGGTCCCAACGGAGCGGGAAAAAGCACCACGATGAAAATGCTGACCGGCTACCTCTCCCCTTCGGAGGGTCGGGCCCGGATCGCCGGACACGACATGTCGACCGATCGGCTGGCTGGCTCCCGCTGCCTCGGTTACCTGCCCGAGACCGGTCCGCTCTATCCGGACATGACTCCCTACAGCCTGCTCGACTTCTTCGCCGAGGCCCGCGGCATGAACAAGCGGACCAAGCTGGACCGCATCGAGAAAGTCGTCGACATCTGCAGCTTGAGCAGTGTGATCTACAAGCCCATCAGCAAACTCTCCAAAGGCTATCGCCAACGGGTGGGGATGGCCCAAGCGCTGATCCACGAACCCGAGGTCCTGATTCTGGATGAGCCAACCTCGGGTCTCGACCCGAATCAGATTCGCGGTGTGCGGGAAACCATGCAGCGACTGGGCAAGGAGAAAACGATTTTGCTCTCGACCCACATTCTGCAGGAAGTCGAGGCCATGGCCAGCCGCGTGGTGATGATCAACGAAGGCCGCAAGGTCTATGACGGCCCGCTGTCGGAAATCGATCCGGAGAAGATGGGACTCGATGCCGTGTTCGCCAAACTGACTGGCCACGATCCGGTCACCGGGGCGAAGCTTCGGGAATCGGAAGCTGTCGAATCCGCTACCGAATAGTTCCCTGCCCTGCTTGTCGTTCGCTTTGACCGTTCGCTTTGACCGTTCGCTTTGACTGTTCTGAACCCGTTTTGCCTGTCCCCAGCCCCCCTCTGTCCCCAGCCCCCCTGTCCCCAGCCCCCAAAGAGCCGATCGCAATGTGGATTGAATTTGTCTTCATGCTGGTGATCAACCTCATGTTCGTCCTCGCCCTGATGCTGGTGATGATGCCGCTGGGGATTTGGCGTCAGGCCGCGTTTGCCGTAATGAAGCGCAACTTCGTCGGCTATTTCAGCAGCCCCACGGGGTACGTCTTCCTTTGTCTGTTCGTGCTGCTCACCAGTTTTGCCGCATTCTGGCCGCACGAGTTCTTCACGACCAACCTCGCCAACTTTGACCAGCTGAACAAGTTCCTCCCCTACATCATGCTGATCTTCATCCCGGCGATCACCATGAGTATCTGGGCCGAGGAACGCCGGCAGGGAACGGACGAGTTGCTTTTGACCCTGCCCGCCAAGGACTTTGATATCGTGATCGGCAAGTACTTTGCCGCCGTGCTCGTCTTTACGGTCTCGCTGCTGTTTTCCCAGCTATCCAACTACGCCGTGCTTTTGGCGATGACCGGCGGAGCACTCGATACGATGTTGTTGTTCTCGACTTACCTTGGCTACTGGTTTGTCGGAATCGCGATGATCGCGATCGGCATGGTCGCGTCCTTTTTGACCAACAACCTCACCGTTGGTTTCATCTTTGGCGCAGCCTTCAACGCGCCGCTCGCCTTTTTCTCCAACGCCGACGTGATCTTTTCCAACAGCACTTGGATCCAGAGGCTCTACGATTGGTCGCTGCTCCAACGCCTCGAGCCGTTTGGCCGGGGCCTGATCAGTCTGCCTTCAATCTTCTACTTCCTTGGCCTTGTGGTTCTCGGCGTTTACCTCAGCCTTGTCCTGATCGGTCGCCGGCACTGGCTCGGTGGTCGCGATGGCACCTCATTGCTTTGGCACTACCTGCTCCGCGCGCTGTTTGTTGGCGTGATTTGCATTTCGGCCGTGCTGATCACCCAGTACAGCCCGCTGAATCAGTTCCGCGCGGATATCTCGGCCGAAAAGGTCAGCACCCTTTCGGATGCAACCCGCACCCTGCTCAATCGCCTGGCGACCGAAGAGCCCGCCACCGATGGACGACAAGCTGACCCGATTCGGATCGATGCCTACATCAGTGACAGCGTTCCGACCGAGTTTGTCCAGACCAAATACGACCTGGTGAACCTGCTCCGGGAATTTGACGTGCTCGGCGGAAACCGTCTCCAAGTAACCTTGCATCAGGGGATCAAGCCGTTCAGCCAGGATGCGATCCTCGCTGAGAAAAAATACGGCATCAGCCCTGTTCCGGTCACCAGTCGCTCGCGCGGGGCCGAGCGAACCGAAGAGCTGATTCTCGGCGTGGCAGTAACCAGCGGGCTGAAGCGGGAGATCATCCGGTTCGTGCCCTACGGCATGCCGGTCGAGTACGAATTGATGCGGGCGATCAACACGGTGGCCGAGCCGCAGAAGAAGACCATCGGTGTGGTGCAGACCGATGTCCTGCCGATGGGCGGAAGGATTTTCGCTCCCGGCCAGAACAACCAGCCGCAAGCGGTCAACGTGCCCCAGCTGCAAATCCTGGCCGAACTGCAGAAGCAGTACAACGTGGAAGAAGTCGTCGCCAACACGCCAATCCCCCTGTGGGTCGAAGATGAAAACGGCAAACCGCTCCGCCGCCGCTACGACGCACTGCTGGTCATCCAACCCTCGCAGATGACGGCGACTGAACTGAAAAACGTGATCGATGCGATCCAACTCGGCCAGCCAACCGCGATCTTCGAAGACGCCCTGCCTAACCCGGACAATTTCCCGATCGCCCGGGGGACCTTTCTCCCGCGCATCATGCCCCGAAACGGCAATGAAGCCGCGGATGTCAACCAATTGTTCAAGGCACTGGACGTCGACTTTGACTTTATCGAACGGCCAGTCGCTCCCAACCAGCCGGTCAAATTTCCCTGGCTGATCTGGAAGGCAACGGCCAACCCCTACCCTCGAGACTCACAACTCGACACTCCGGAACTGGTGGTTGTTCGCGACGACAGTGAGTCGCTTGAACTGAACACCCACTTCTCCGTCGATCACCCGGCAACGCGGGGAATCAATGAAATCTACTTTCAGTATGCCAGCTACCTCGATCAGATTCCCAATCCCGAATTGAACTTTGAACCACTGGTGGTGACCGGCAGTTGCGGCCGGATCCTGCTGTTCGATTACATGCGGTCGCAGTCACCTGAGCAGCGTGAAAGTTTCCGCGGCAGCTCGGGCAGCAATTACATGCTTGCCGCAGCCATCACCGGCAAGCAGCCGGTCGAGGCAGTCCCCGCGGCAACCGCTGACATCAAGCCGGACAAGCAGCACACCAACGTGATCCTGGTTTCAGACATCGACATTCTGGCGGACCTGTTTGTCCAGCTGCGAAATTTCCCGATTCAGAATGGCATCGACTATCACTTTCAAAACATGTCGTTCGTCCAGAACATTGTCGATTCACTCGTTGGTGAGAATGCGTACGGGGACCTCCGCAACCGCAAGCAGAAACATGTGACCCTTCGCGTGGTGGAAAAAACCACGGAGGAAGCCCTGCAGGAGGTCTACCTCGAGACCCAGCAGATCCAAAAGGAGGCAGCTACTGCCCAGGAAGCGGAAACCGTCAAGGCGAATGAAGAGATTGGTCCGTTGCAGGAAGAAATCAAACAGCTCGAAGCCCGGCAGGCCCGCGGCGAGGCAATCGATGTCGCCGCCCTGAATTACAAGAAGCAGATCCTCAATCAGACCCAACTTGGATTGCAGCAAAAAATCCAAAACCGGATGGAAGAACTGGGCAATGGCGTCCAGGAAAAAATCCGGGCGATCGAGCTCGATGCCGAACTGAAGATTCAGCAGATACAGCGGGGCTTCAAACTCGCCGCGGTCGTGCTGCCGCCGATCCCGCCGCTGCTGGTGGGGCTGATCGTTTTTACCCGTCGCCGTCTGCGTGAACGGGAAGGAATCTCCAAGGCCCGTCGACTCAAGTAATTAATCCGGTTCGCCTCGTCCCGTTCGGCTCATTCACGTTTTCCCTCGCGTCAGGATTCGACCTCATGAATCGCCCCTTTACCGCCACCCTGCTGCTCGGCTTGGCCGCCGCCGTCCTGGCTGGAGTCGCTGCCTGGTTTTATCCCTGGCCGCAGGAAGTCCAACAAAGCGGCAAGGTCGGACAACTGCTGTTTGAAGGGTTTACCCCCAGCCAGGTGCGGACGATTGAAGTCTCCCGCTACAACAGCGACCGTCAGGCCCTGGAGCGCATCCAACTCCAGCGCAAAGGTGAACGCTGGGTGATTCCCGGCACGGCCGACTTCAACGCCAACAATGCCACCCAGGTCGCGCGGGCCATTAACTCGGTTCTCGATCGCAAAGTGCTAGAGAAGATCTCCGATGACCAGCAGGACCATCTCAAGAACGGCGTGATCGACCCCGACCAATTTCAATCGGCGGAGGTTCGGAGCGGCTTGGGGCGGCGAATTACGCTCAAGGATCGCAATGGCCAGGCTCTGGCGGACCTGATTGTCGGTTTTCCCCTGCAGAATGCCGAACAGCAAGCGCTCTACTGCGTGCGAATTCCCGGTGAACCGCAAGTCTACTCCGTGCCCTTCGACCTGGAAGCATTGACTACTCGGTTTCAGGATTGGGTCGACCCCAACCTGCTCGGCTTGCGCAATCAGCAAAACACCGCGGGGCAGCTCCCCTCCTCCGTCACCTTGGACGCCTATCGAATCGATTCCAGCCGCCTCAGCGACCCCGCTGCCAAAGTCCGCTTGTACCGAGCCGACTTGGGCGACGTCGAAGGGGGCATCGGAATCCGCCGACTCGAGATTCCGGCAGGCGACGCCTGGGCTGCCGTGAATGCGACTGAGGCACAAAAGCGGCTACTGTTGGAGTCCACACTCCGCCAACTGGGGACTTGGTCCTTTCCCGAAGTGCGGTTGAAAGCCAAACCTGTGGCCGACTTTTTGAAAGCGCCCGGCAACGTCGGCGACCCGGCGATCTTCGCCTCCCTCGCTGAGTACGGCTTCCGCCAAACTGCCGCAACCGGAGCAGCGGCCAGTTTTCAAAGCGCTGGTGGTCAAATGACGATCAATCTCGAAACTGGCGTCAAACTCCACGCGTGGTTCGGAAGTATCACCGGCTCAGCCCAATCGGGGACCAAGCTCAATCGCTACCTGTTGCTGCTGGCTGAAGTCGACCGCGACAGCCTCAAGGAGCCCACAGCCCCGGTCGCCGCTGAGGGCACGCCGCTCACGGAGGAACAGCAGCGGAATTATCAACGCGAACTGGACGCCTGGAAGACAAAACTCAAGACAGCGGAAGATTTGGTCGCAGAGTACAACCGGCAATACGCGCCATGGTATTACGCCCTCAGCGACGAAGTCTATCTCCGCCTGATGCCAGAGCTATCCGACTTGCCCAAGGCACCAGCCTCCCCCGCCGAAGCACCACCCACAGTCGAACCGAAGGCCTCGGGCGAACCTAAGGCCTCGGGCGAACCTAAGGCTTCGGGCGAACCTAAGGCTCCGGGCGGAGAAACAGCTCCGGCTACTCCTTCCGCCGGATCAACCGGAAGTGGTGGCTAGTCCAGAGCGACTTCCCCCGCCTCATCCCCTTTCCTGCCGCTTCATTTGACATCCCCGGGCTGCAGGGCCCTTACCGACCTCTGCCAACACCTTTCTGCCTAACTCAGGAATTCTCATGTCGCTTCGTTCCCTGCTTGGCCTTAGTCTGCTGGTACTTTCAGCTCAAGCCTCATTGGCTGATGAACGTCCGACCTCGATTCGGATCGCAACCTGGAATGCGGAGTGGTTTTACGATGATTTCAAGGCGGACAACAAAGCCGACGTGGCCAAGCAGAATTCCGCTCCTTCCAAAGCGGAATGGGAATGGAAGCTGAACGAGGTCGCCCGTGTGATTTCCGAACTGCAACCGACAATCCTTGCATTGCAGGAAGTGGAAAACCGGGATGTAATCTACAAGCTGACCAAAGTGCTGGAAGAAAAATACAAACTGAAATACCGCTACGCCTTCATCGATGGCTTCGATTTCGGAACGGAGCAAGACGTGGCCTTGATGTATCAAAGCGGATTGGTCGAGTTCAGCCGCCGCGAGCAAACCGAAGAGATGTTTGCCTCGAAGGACTACTACAACCTGGGCAAACACCTGATCGGGCGATTCGAATGGGGCGCAGGTGACGAGAAGGAGTCCCTGCTTTTATTGACGACTCACTTTCGTGCAACTCCGGAACAGGAAGAAATTCGCAAGCGTCAGGGGCGGCTGGTCCGCGAATGGATCAAGCCCGCTCTGGAGCGGGGAGACAATGTTATCATCCTTGGCGACTTCAATTCAGAACACAAAGCGGCGACGCCGGTTCCCGAATCGGACCTGGGAATCATGTCTGGCTGGAACACAGCAGAGACAACCGACGACCTCATCGACCTGCATACGCAATTACCGGAGGAACTCCGCAGCACGCATCTCTTGAATAAGGAGTACGACCGCTTGCTGGTCAGTCCAGCCCTGATGGCAGACGCTCCCGACCGGGTCGATCTCGTCTTTTCGCGGATCATTACCCGACAGGATCTGGTTGTCGTGGGAGAACAGGACAAAGATCATTTCAACGTGTTTTATCAAATCACCCAGTCGGAACGGGATATCAGCGACCACTACCCGGTCATGGCCGAGTTTCTGTTCAAGTAACCTTAATGGTTCAAGTAACCTCGATGGATTGCGAGTCTCGATGCGATTGATGCATCGCAGCGGCCTGCCCCAGAGGGAATCTGCTGGAGGTTGATTTGGGTGCCGATCAGCAGGGTGAACAGCCAATGCGCGAATACAATTTTGACGGCCTGGTCGGGCCGACGCACAATTATGCCGGGTTATCGTACGGCAACTTGGCCTCGGCCGCGCACTTCAACTCACCCTCCAACCCTCGGGCTGCCGCCATGGAGGGACTGGACAAAATGCGGCTGGTTGCTGAATTGGGTACTCCCCAGGCGATCCTGCCGCCGCTTGCCCGCCCCAATCTTCGCGCACTCCATCAGCTCGGTTTCAGAGGCTCGCCTACCGCCATGCTCGAATCCGCCTGGCAGGCAGACCCCGTCCTGCTTGCCGCGGTCTGGTCAGCCTCCAGCATGTGGACCGCGAATGCCGCCACCGTTTCGCCAGCCCCGGACTGCGCCGATGGCAAGCTGCACTTCAGCGTCGCCAACTTGTCCTCGCTTCTGCACCGCTCCCTGGAAGCGGAACAAACAACCAAAATTCTCCGTGCCATCTTCCGCAGTCCCCAGCGGTTTCAAGTTCACGACCCGCTGCCTGCCGGCAGCGCTTTGTCTGACGAAGGGGCTGCCAATCACACTCGACTGGCGGCGAGTCCGGACGGTCCCGGCCTGGAGTTGTTCTGCTATGGGCGGGTCGCCTTTGATCCAGCCCGCACTGGTCCCCAAAAATTTCCGGCCCGGCAGACGCTTGAGGCGTGCCAGTCGATCTCCCGTCGGCATCAACTCGCCGCTGAGCGGACGTTTTATCTGCAGCAACATCCCGCCGCGATCGATGCTGGTGTGTTTCACAACGATGTGATCGCCGTCGGTGGCTGGAACTTGTTGCTGGTTCATGAGCAGGCTTACGTCGACCAGGAGCTGGTTTTATCCCAAATCTCGCGGCAGTTTGCGACTTTGCGTGGCTCCGGGCTGCAGATCATTGAATTCCCGGCCCGCCTTTTGCCGCTGGCCGATGCCGTCAGCAGCTACCTGTTCAACAGCCAATTGCTGCTTCGGCCCAGCGGCAAGCTGACCCTGCTTTGCCCGAGTGACTGCGAATCAAACGCAGCCGCCGCTCGCTCTCTGGCTTGGCTCCTCGAACAGAACAGTCCGATTGACGAGGTGCGGTTTGTCAATTTGCGGCAGAGCATGAACAATGGCGGTGGCCCGGCCTGTTTGCGACTCCGCGTGCTGCTTTCGAGTGAGGAAGCCGCCGCAGTGCATCCAGGAGTCTTCTGGACCCCCGCCCTCGATGCCCGGCTCCGCGATTGGGTTCAGCGAAATTACCGCGATCAACTCGCTCCCGCCGACTTGCGCGACCCTCAACTGGTTGATGAAGCCTTCACGGCGCAGGAGGAGCTGGCACAGATCCTTGGCCTGGTGCGCGAGACGCTGACCAATGAGTAAGCCCGCCTCCCGCCCGCAGAGAGCGGTGCGCCCGCCGCAGCCTTCCGGTTCCTTGAGCCCATGACCGCGTCCCGCAAACCACTTCCGGTTGATGAACAGCTCGGACTGTTGAGCGAGCAGCTCGGCAAGTCCTCGGCGGTCATCCTCGAAGCGCCTCCCGGCTCGGGCAAAACGACGCGGGTCGCGCCTTGGCTGGTGGAACGCGATGAACTCTCCGGGCAGGTCTTTCTGCTCCAGCCGCGGCGCGTGGCCGCCAGAGCCGCAGCCGAGCGGATTGCTGCGGAACACGCTTGGCAACTGGGGCGCGAAGTTGGCTATCAAGTCCGCTTTGACAGTCGCGTTTCAGCCGACACCAAACTGGTCGTGGCAACCGAGGGTATCCTGCTCCGCCGGCTGCAGAGCGATCCTTTGCTGGAAGGAGTGTCCGCTGTCCTGCTGGACGAGTTCCACGAGCGATCGCTGAATGCGGATTTGCTGTTGGGATTGCTCCGCAGGTTGCAGCAGGAATTCCGTCCCGACCTGAAGCTGGTGGTGATGTCGGCAACGCTCGCTTCGACCGAACTTCAGACGTTTCTCCAAGGGGCTCCGATCGTCAAGGCGGCGGGCCAACTGTTTCCGGTCGATGTCCAGTACCGTCCTCCCCGGCTGCAAGCCAAGTGGCTCGAACACCTTGTCGAGATCGTTCACGATCTGGTCACTCGCGATTCCGGCGACATCCTCGTCTTTCTCCCCGGGGTCGGTGAAATTCAGCGCGTCATGAAGGGGCTCGATTCGCTGACACGGGACTGCGACTTGCTTCCGCTGCACGGAAGCATGCCGCTGGAGCAACAGACGGCCGCGCTCTTTTCCGGCGGGCGGCGCCGAATCGTCCTGGCGACCAACGTCGCCGAAACATCGTTGACTATCGAGGGGATCACGACGGTGGTCGACAGTGGCTGGGTCCGAGTCTTGCGATTTGACCCCAGTGTTGGCATCGACCGGCTCGAACTGGAGCCGATCTGTCAGGCGTCGGCGACGCAGCGAGCCGGTCGCGCGGGGCGGCTGGCTGCGGGGCGCTGCATTCGTCTCTGGGATGCGGCGGCCCAGCGAGCTCGGCCTGAGTTCCTCGAGCCGGAAGTCAGTCGGATTGATCTCGCCGGAGCAGTGCTCCAACTCGCCGCTTGGGGAGAGCGGCCTGAGGAATTCCTCTGGCTGTCATCGCCTCGGCCTGAGGCTATCGAGTCAGCACGGCGCTTGCTCGAACTGCTCGGTGCGCTGGCCGAGGGAAAAATCACGCCGCTTGGCCAGGTAATGGTGCGCTTACCTGTCGCGCCACGTTTGGCGCGGCTGCTGATCGCCGCTCACCAGACGGGCTGCCTCGAGCAAGCCGCTCTGGCTGCGGCCCTGCTCTCCGAGCGGGATCCATTTCTGCGACAGCCCGGCAGCCAGCGCTTGAGCCCACGCGATCGTCAAGTCTCCCGCTGGAATTGCGACCTCACAGAACGGGTCCACGCGCTCGAGCATTTTTATCGGGCTGGAGAAATGCAGACACCATTTGGCGAAATCCATCGCGGCGGGGCCTTTAACCTTCGCGATGCCGCACGGCAGAACTTCGAACTGACCGTAGCCGAGTTGGGCTCTCCCCGGAAACAAACCGATGAGGAAGACGCCCTGAGCAAGGCACTGCTCGTCGCCTTTCCCGATCGGCTCGCCCGGCGCCGCGGCCCGAACGATTCCCGCGGACTGATGGCCGGTGGTCGCGGTGTAAAGCTGGCAGAGCAGAGCGGAGTGACCCAGCCGGAACTCTTTCTCTGCATCGACGTCGATGGTGCTAAAGGCGAGGCACTTGTGCGACAGGCGAGCGGGATCGACCCGGCCTGGTTGCCGAGGGAGCTGCTGGCGGAGCGCGAAGAGCTGTTTTTCCATCCTACGCAGAAGCAAGTCGTCGCCAAACGCCGCCAGTACTGGGCGGATCTGATTCTCAGCGAGCACCCCGCAGCAATTACCGACAGTGTTGCTGCCGCGGCTCTTTTGGCGAACGAGGCCAAAAGGAACCTGGCCGAGGTCTTGCCGCGCGAGGCGGAGGCCTTTGAGTCCTTTCGCGCTCGGGTCACCTGCCTGGCCAAGTGGTTGCCTGAGCACAACCTCCGCCCGGTCGACGAACAGTTACTCGGTGAGGTGCTTGAGGAACTTTGCCGCGGCAGGCGGAGTTTCGCCGAATTGCAGGCCGCACCGTGGCTCGATTGGCTTCGCGGTCACTATCCTCCCGAGCAACTCAAGCTGATCGACCAGGAGGCTCCAGAGCGGATTGAGGTTCCCAGTGGAAGTCGGATCAAGCTGGAATACGCTCCGGGCAAAGCCCCGGTCTTGGCGGTCCGCATTCAGGAGATTTTTTCCTGGCGGGCGACGCCGCGGATTGCCTGCGGTCGCGTCCCCGTGCTGCTGCATTTGCTTGCCCCCAATTTTCGGCCGCAGCAGATCACGGATGACCTCGCCAGTTTCTGGGCCAATACCTACGAAGTCGTCCGCAAGGAATTGAAGCGGCGCTACCCCAAGCACGCCTGGCCGGAAGATCCCCTGACCGCCTCGCCCGTGAAGAAAGGCTGAGCAGTTCATCCCGCGCGGCGACCGTTTGCCGGATGAACGTCGATTGTCCAGCGAGGCGCTCTGAGATTTCTTTTGCAGCGCGGAGCGCAGCCAATTGCCATGGATGTCCCTCAACGGCCCGACTCAGCCTGAAAATCTAACGGTTAGCCTGACTTTGCTCGCGCCTCTTTTCCGGCTCGGGAAGCTCTGACCGTCACGCTGCGTTTATGACTCAGGCAGTCTGGTCCGCTTGGCGAAGCTGGTCGGTCACAGAAAATTATTTTGATTTCCAGTTGAGCCGCGAGTCGATACGATAACGGGCACTGTTCTACGCAGTGCGGATTTCTTGCCGCGGTCCATCAAGCTCTCTTGAATTCGGATCGCCAGAGAAGTCCAACCAACACATGGATGAATTAGTGTTGTTCAGGGATGAGATCGTTTCCATTTCCTTCCTGAGGAACCGATCCATGTCAATTGATTGGATGAATTCTCTCATCATCGTGACGTTCATGTCCGTGTGGGTGCTCATCGGTCAGTTCTCGTTCATCAAACAATGAACCAGGTTGAACTGACCAGGTTGTCGGTCTGCGGTTGGGTTGGGCCTGCGGGTCAAACTCGCTCCGCCAGTTCTCGACCGCCAGCGATGCACCCTTCGTTCCAATTCTCCGGGGATGACGCGTTCCCGTCGGTGAATTGCTCGCCGGGTTCAAGCTGGCAATAGCGTCCGCCAAGTCAGCGAATCGAAATTTGCGACTTCGGACCGGTCGAAAACGACTGTTCCTTCCGACTTCCGGATGCCCTGAAGTAACGTCTGACTGCTTCCGATCCACGACCATGGCAACTGGCCATTGCCAGTCGTGGGCAGGCTGCAGACGGTGTGTTATCTTGGGTCACATGAACCAGTTTCCAGACCGATTTTCCGGGTACTCCCCAGCGGCGTCCCGCCTCTCTTCAATCCACAGGTCAGCAGAGCCATTGGCCGCGGAGCCCCCAGCTCGCGAGTCAACATCGCCGCGTCTGCTGAGGAGGGGATTGCTGAGGCGTTTGCGCTGGCCTGTCACGCTGTTTCTGCTCACTTGCCTTTCAACCTTTTGGGTGGGCGTGACCAACTGGCAGCCGGTGCAGGCCCTGATTGTCTGCTCCGAACAGGGAGATTTGACCTACGTTCGCCAGTTGTTCCTGACGCATTGGGCGCAAGGCCTGACTTACATGGGCTGCGTGCTGGCGATTCTTCTGCTCCATGAGCTGGGTCACTTTCTGATGACCCTTTATTACCGTATTCCGGCCACGATGCCGATCTTTCTCCCTTTTCCCTTCAACCCGATTGGCACGCTCGGTGCGGTGATCGGAATGAATGGCTTCGAGGCCGATCGCAAACAGATTTTTGACATCGGTATTGCCGGGCCACTGGCAGGACTCGTAGTCGCGATTCCACTGGCCTGGATCGGAGCGAGCCAACTCGATTTTTCGATTCCCCCCGCGGGCGGACTCAGTTTTCAATGTCCGCTGTTTCTGGACTGGCTGATCGAGCGTCTGGCGATCCCGGGCTACAATGGAAGTTCGATTTCACCCAGCCAGATGAACCCCTACCTCTCGGCCGCTTGGGTGGGATGTCTGGTGACCGGACTGAATATGATTCCGGTAGGTCAGTTGGATGGCGGGCATATCACCTACGCCTTGTTCGGCAAGCGGGCCCACTTGCTGGCCCGTGCGATGATTGTCGGGGCGATTGCCTCGATGGTTTACTTCGGACACATGGTCCTGCTGTTGATGGTTATCCTGGTAGTCCTGGTCGGCACCGACCACCCACCAACGGCAAATGACCGCATGCCGCTGGGTTGGTTTCGCACCGGGCTGGGGTTGTTATCATTGTCGATCCCGATTCTCCTCTTCCCGCCCATGGTCTTCGAACTCCCCACCTGAAACCTCCAAAAACGGGGTCAGGTCCAGTTTCACAATTCACTTACTTATTTTCGGAGGAATTCATGAGCCGCCCGATTACTTTGTTTACCGGACAGTGGGCCGATTTGCCCTTGACCGACATGGCCCAGAAAACTCGGAGCTTTGGCTATGACGGAATAGAGCTTGCCTGTTGGGGCGACCACTTCGAAGTCGACCGGGCCCTGGCGGAAAGCGACTACTGCGCCCGCAAGCGAGAACTGCTGCAGAACCATGGTTTGGGTTGCTGGGCAATCAGCAGTCACCTCGTTGGGCAGGCGGTGTGTGACGTCATCGACCAACGGCACAAGGCGATCCTTCCGCCATCCGTTTGGGGCGATGGTTCCCCGGCGGGTGTGAACAATCGGGCAATTGAGGAACTGAAGCGAACTGCCCGGGCGGCCGAGAAGTTTGGCGTCAAGGTTATTAACGGCTTTACCGGATCCAGCATCTGGCCGCTGCTCTATTCTTTCCCCCCAGTCTCGCCGCAGATGATTGATGATGGTTTCAAGCTGTTTGCCGATCGCTGGAACCCGATTCTCGACGTCTTCCGCGACTGCGGGGTGAAGTTCGCGCTCGAAGTGCATCCAACCGAGATTGCCTTCGACATCTATACCGCCGAGCGGGCTCTGGAGGCGTTGAATCACCGGCCGGAGTTTGGATTCAATTTCGATCCGAGCCATTTGATTTGGCAAGGTGTCGATCCCGCGGCCTTCATTCGTTATTTCCCCGATCGCATCTTCCATGTCCATGTGAAAGATGCAATCCGCCGGTTGGATGGTCGCAGCGGAATTCTCGCCAGCCACCTCAATTTCGGCGACCCGCGCCGAGGCTGGGATTTCCGTTCGCCCGGACGCGGCGAAGTCAACTTTGAGGAAATCGTTCGGGCGCTGAATGACGTCAAGTATCACGGCCCGCTTTCGATCGAATGGGAAGACAGCGGCATGGACCGCGAGTTCGGTGCCCGGGAAGCCTGCGACTTCACCCGACGATTGGACTTCGCACCCAGTCACCGCGCATTTGATTCGGCCTTTGAGAAAAAGTAGGCAGCCGTCCGGCGATTTGTCGAGCATCGGCTGACCGAGCCTCCATGGAGGCTCGCCTGCCCATTGCCGCTTTCCCTGGCGCTGCGAAAGTACAGAACCCCTATGTCTTCACCGAGCATCCAGCTGAAGAAGACCGCGCCCGCCGGGACGATTATTCTCAATCGTCCCGAGCGGCACAACGCGATCTCGCGCGAGCTCATCGCGGCTTTGCAGCAGGCCTTCGATGATTTTCATGGCGAGCGATCCGTGCGGGCGGTGATTCTGACGGCTGCGGGGGATTCCTTTTGCTCGGGCGCCGACCTCCGCGAGTTGGCTGATACCGCCGAAGATCAGCAAGCCCTGAGCCTTTGGCAAACCGAAGTCGAACAGCTTCAGCAATTGCTGGAAACCATGCTGCGGTATCCCAAGCCCATTCTGATTGCGGCGACGGGCTGGGTGATTGGCAGTGGACTCTCCCTGCTGTTGGCTGGTGACTATGTCATCGCTGGAGAATCGACGCGGCTCTGGCTCCCCGAATCTCTCCGTGGGCTTTCGGCCGGTCTGACCACGCCGCTGCTGGTCTTCCGGGCTGGGGCTGGTCAGGCGAGTCGCTTCCTGTACCAAACCGAGCCGTTGCCAGCCAAACGGGCCGCTGAACTCGGCTTGATTCAGGAGGTTGTCGCCGACAACCTGGTTTGGGCTCGGGCCCAGCAACTCGCCGGCGAACTGGCCCGGGGCTCGGCCCAATCCCAACTCCTGGGGAAGCAACTGCTCAATCAGACCGTGGGCGAGAGTCTGCTGACTCAACTGGCGATCGGAGCGGCCCAAGTTGCTGCGGCGCGGACGACCGAAGCCGCACGCGAGGGAGTCCAGGCCTTCCTCGAAAAGCGGGAACCAAAGTTCTGACCTCTCCAGTTCTGCTTTCCTCCTGCGGGCCGAGCGCGGCGGTTGTCAGTACAGTCCGAGGGCCAGGCAACGCTTGTTTTTGGAATCGTGTGCGGCCCTCTTCTCGGTCACTCGCGTGAGGTTCCCTCCAGCATTCTCAGCCAGTTCTGGTCGACGTGATAATGGTGGCAGGTGGTGCAGGAGTTCGATGCCTGATTCTCGCGATGACACTGCACACAAGTCGAACGGCCCAGCGGCGCAAAGTCGCTTCGCTCGATCGTGTGTCCCGCAGCACTGGAATCCGACTTTTGCCAACTTGCCAGCTGTGTCGGCGGAGTGGATAAAGGCGTGTCAGCCCATTGATGGCAAGCGGTACACTGAAGCTGCAATAGATGTGGAGCGTGATTGAAACGTGTAAACCCCTTGAGCTCCGGGCGTCGCAGTTCGGACTTCCAGCCAACCTGATTCCGCGATGCCAGCAAGTTTGCTGAGGCTGCCGGGCTGCTGACGCGGTGACAGGAGAAGCAGGCCCCGGCCGCTGAGGGGTGGTGCAGACTCTGCGCCAAAGCTTGAGTTGCCTGAGACTGCCCCGCGGATTGCAGAGCGTTCCGCCATTGCAGCAATTCAGGCCAGAAGAGATCTTCGTGGTCGGCGACGTAATAGATGAGCCGATAGCTGGCATCATCCCGCTTCCAGCCGCGAAGCAGAGCGGGCTGGGGAATCTTGTTGGCCACAGGCTTAGAAAAAACAGGCTCAATCGCTGGCGCTTGGGACGGCTGGTTTACAGCTGCCTTGTGTGGTGGCGCGTGTTCGTTGCGCTGCTGGCCCAGGTTGTTGATTGAGTCTGTTTGGTGTGCCGGTACCCCTTCCCCCCGGTCGCCTTCCAGCGGAGAGACTCCGCCGGGAAGTTGTCCTTGGAGAGGATTCACCGCGAGCAGTTCCGAATCCGGACCTGCATTGGCCGCAGGGAGATTCGCTGTTCCTTCTCGCAGGGGGTCGAGGTTGTTGATTCCACCCCGCCCACTCTTTTCATCGACGTTCGCTTGAGGATTAGTGACAGCAGGTTGACGAATGACTTGTCGTGACGGTCCTGCGTCTACTGGCGACTGGGTTTGCGTTGCGGCCTTTAACGCTTCTGACTGCTCAGCTGAGTTGCCTCCCGGTAACGCACGTTGGGAAACCTTGCCGGTTAGAGGATTGGGAGCGAGTAACTCCTGGTCTTGCAGCCAGCGGGCGAGGACACCCGTGTCGGGGCGCCAGGCAGCCTGGGAGTCGATTTGCCCCGAGCCCAGCGAGCTTTCCGACAGGCTGGCCAATTTGCCATGACTGGCCATTTCGGGGAACCACTGGAGGACGGCATCGCGAAACACCTGCAGCCCCGAGATTGCCGGACGATG
>Ga0315904_10006113_pt1 | contig 16516 bp, 14 predicted proteins | sample LakEriMetagenome_6_FD_203529 | JGI IMG/M metagenome (GOLD analysis project Ga0315904, IMG submission 203529) | Freshwater fungal communities from buoy surface, Lake Erie, Ohio, United States - Buoy 12 MA120 | ecosystem: Environmental > Aquatic > Freshwater > Lake | place: USA: Lake Erie, Ohio... | reverse complement strand
ATGGCGAATTGGCCACTGGCAAGCACCTGCTGCAGCACCTCAGAACCCCAGAAGATCCAGGCCATCATCAGGCATTAAGGCTGCCTACAGTGAACAACCAGCTGAGGGAGTGCCCGATGATCGATCCCTGGGTCCCCATGCCCCGCAGCCAGGACCATGGCCCAGACCAGCAAGCCGTGGTGGCAGGAGCGCTTCGCCCTGGGTCGGCTGATCGGGAGTACGGCTCCGTGCGCGCCGATCTCTCGCAACGGGAACTTGAAATTATCGAACTGGTCGCCACGGGGCTCACCAACCAAGAAATTGCGCTGAAACTCACGATCAGCAAGCGCACGGTTGACAACCACGTCAGCAATATCTTCACCAAAACTGGAGCGCGCAATCGCGTCGCCTTGCTCAATTGGGCCTTGGACAACGGCAAGATCTGTCGGGATGGCTTCAACTGCTGTGCCATCACCACCGACCCTCAGGCTTGAGGCTGCCCTGCCCGAGCGGTTGTCCTGCCAGCAGGGCCTCTCGCTGTCCGGCCGACCAACGGCTCAAGGGATGTTGGGCCAACGCCGCGTTGCTGAGCTGGTGCCAGCCGGTGAGTTCAGCGCCGCACCAACTGGGACGACGGAAAGCTGCATCGGCGTGGGGCAACTCCACCTCGGCCACCACCAGCGGTGCGTTCTCCGCCTCAAACACATCCACGATCCAATCACCATCCGCGAGGTTGAGGGCATAGCGGCGTTTGGCCAGGCGGCTGCCGGCCAGCGCCAGCAGCTGCTCGCCATCGGCGAGGGGGATCGCGTACTCAAATTCCAGCCGTGTGAGAGCGGTGGGGGAGGCCAGGCAGCCTGTTTCCACCGTGATGGACGTTGGATCGCCGGCTGTCGGGTCCCCGGCAGCCGGGTCTGGGGCGTCGAAACCGGGGGGCGATGCTGGCGGCAGCGCCGCCTTGAGCGTCAGCCAAGCCTGCTCCACGGGCTTCGTTGTCGCCAACGCAGACTTCAACGCCGACCCCGGGCCTTCGCCCCGCTCGCCGCAGCCAGCGGCGTGAGCGGGCGCAGACGGCTCGGCTGAGCTCAGCCGCACCCGCACCGTGAAGCCATCGCTGTCGCTGCGCAGGTAGCCCTGGCGCAACCGGGCTTCCCAGCACACCTGATCCCGCCAGCCGCTGCCCTGAACGAGAAAACGCCGCTCAATCTCCAAGGCCATTGCGCCTCCACCTTGTGGTGATCGCCCCCATGCTGGGACAGAGAAGCCGGCTGAGCCGCCAGGCTCCATCACCCCAGAGCCGGGAGTCATCCGGGCGAGAGCGGTTCGGCTCAGTTCGGCGACGGCTCGGCGGCCGCCAGGCTGCCAGCCCAATGCAGCTTGCGGCTGAGGGTGCGGTAGTAGGACGGGCTCTGCTCAAGCAACAGGAACAGGGCCGGGTGGCGTGAGCGCTGAATCAACGCCCGATCGCCGGGTTCCAGCATGGTGGCGTGGGCGCCATCCTTCCACAGCCTGACGCGACGGCTGCTCTCCCCGAGAGGCCAGATCGTGAGCTGCGCTCGAGGAGGCACCACCACGGCCCGCGAGGAGAGACTCATCGGACAGATCGGTGTGACGACGATGGCCTCAATGCCTGGGTGGAGAATCGGACCACCGGCGGCCATGGCATAACCGGTGGAGCCGGTTGGGGTGGCGATGATCAAGCCATCGCCGCGGTACTGGTCCACCACCTCACCATCGATGTCGAGCTCCAGCAGGCAGGTGGGGGAGACCTCCTCAAGGCTGGGGCGGAAGTAGAAATCATTGAGGGCGACGTGCTCGGCTTCGGCAGCAGCGGATCGGGCCTCGCCGTCAATGTCAGCTGGCAACACAGGGCCATCGCCGCGCTCGACGCGACACTCCAGCATCATGCGCCGCTCCAGGGCAAAGCGGTCCTGGCGCAGCCGCGTCCAGAGATCTTCCGCCGCGTCTGAGCTGCTGAGCTTCAGCAAGCGTCGGTCATGGCTGAGAAAGCCCAGGTTGCCACCGATGTTGAAGCAGAGGATCGGCACGGCATAGGGAGCCAGGTGGCGAGCAACCCCGAGAACGGTGCCATCCCCCCCGAGCACCAGCACCAGATCGGGCAGGTCAGGCTCGGTGGCCAACAATCCCGGGAAGGGATTGTCAACCAGGCCGCTGGCGGCAAGGCAGACTTGCACCCCTTGGCGGCGTAGATCGTTGGCACAGCGGTGGCCTTGGCGTTGAGCCGTGAGGCTGCCGCTGCGCAAGATGATCCAGACCCTCTCCAGGCGCATGGGCCAGACGTTACCAACGCAGCAGGTTGAAACGCTCCATATCAACGGTTTCGCGGTTGCGGTAGAGAGAGAGCAGGATCGCCAAACCTACCGCCGCTTCAGCGGCCGCGACCGTGATGACGAAGATGGCAAACACTTGGCCGCGCACCAGTTGGCCATCCACGTAGCTGGAGAAGGCCATCAAATTAATGTTGACAGCATTAAGCATCAACTCAATGCTCATCAGCACCCGTACGGCATTGCGGCTGTTGATCAAGCCCCACACGCCAGTACAGAACAGGGTAGCGGCAATCGTGAGGTAAGCCTGAAGGGGAATCGTGCCGCTACTTAGATCGCTGAGAAAAGAGGGAGTGGTCATCGGCTGGCCTCAAGCGGGGTAGGGGTTGCGGGGGATTCGAGCAGCAAGGGAGTGCGGGACTTTTCGAGCAGACCTTGATCGGCCGGTTCGCCGGTGATCACATCTGAGCTGAACACATCGCGACGGGCCAACACGATCGCGCCGATCATGGCCATCAACAGCAGTACAGAGGCGAGCTCGAAGGGGAGCAGATAGTCGCTGAAGAAGTGCTCGCCGATGCGAATGGTGGCCTCCTCACCTACCGGAGTTGGCCCTGGGCTGGGCCAGGCTGTGGCGTAAGCCACCCGCAGCAGCAGCAACAACAGGCCACCGCACACACCTGCTGACAGCAAACGACGTAGCCCCAAGGACGGAATTGCAGAAAGATCCTCGCGCTTGTTGACCAACATGATCGCGAACAGGATCAACACATTGACCGCCCCCACATAGACGAGAATCTGGGCGGCGGCGACAAAACTGGCGTTGAGCAGCAGATAAAGGCCGGCAACCCCAAGGAAGACGCCGCCCAGCAAAAAGGCGGAGTACACGATGTTGGGCAGCAGGACGACAGCGAGGGCGCCGACCACGACGGTGGCGGCCAGGACCAGGAAGCAGATCAGCTGGGTCGTGGAAGCGACGGACATCAGGCCTGGGCTCCGGAATCGGGGGTTGGGGCGGCGGCTGCCGCTGGCTTGGGGAGGCTGGCCAACACTTGCTCGGGGCGTTGGCCTGCCCGGGAGGCATCGGCGGGCAGATCGTGGGGGTCGACCACGCCTTTTGGCAGGTAGACCAGTTCGCGAAGCGCGAACACAGAGGGATCGCTGGTCACGCTGGTGGGGAGGCGGCCTAAGGCGACATTGTCGTAATTGAGGGCATGGCGATCGAAGGCCGCCAACTCGTATTCCTCGGTCATGGAAAGGCAGTTCGTAGGGCAATATTCAACGCAGTTGCCACAGAAGATGCACACCCCGAAATCGATGGAGTAGTTACGGAGCTCCTTTTTCTTGGTGGCTTTATTCATTACCCAATCGACCACGGGAAGGTTGATCGGGCAGACACGGACACAGACCTCGCAGGCGATGCACTTATCGAATTCGTAGTGGATGCGGCCGCGGTAGCGCTCTGAGGGGATCAGCTTCTCATAGGGGTATTGAACTGTGATCGGTCGGCGGCGGAGGTGATCGAAGGTGACGCCCAGGCCCTGGGTGATGTAGCGGGCCGCGTTGACCGCATCCTGGGTGTATTCGCCGACTTTTTGGAGGAACCCGAACATGACGGAGAGGTTGGAAGGGCGGACAGACAGAGGCGGACCATGATGGCCCGGATCAGACAAGAGTTGTTGAGTTGGGTCAGCCGCCGAAAGCAAGCGGGAAGACCAGCTTCAGGGCAGCGGTGACCAAGAGGTTGACCAAGGCGATCGGAAGCAAGAACTTCCAGCCCAAATCGAGGAGCTGGTCGATCCGGACCCGGGGAACAGTCCAGCGCAGCAGGATGGCAAAGAAGACGAGCAGGTAGGCCTTAAGCACGGTCATCATGATGCCAACGCTGGCTGTGATCACCTGGACCAACGGTGCATCAACCGATTGGCCCAGCAGGCCAGCCAACCACTCCACCGATAATGGGAAGCCCCAGCCACCGAGGTAGAGCACCGAAACCAGCAGGGCGGAGAGCACAAGGTTGATGTAGCTGCCCAGATAAAAAAGGGCAAACTTCATGCCGGAATATTCGGTTTGATAGCCAGCGACTAACTCTTCTTCAGCTTCCGGGAGGTCAAAGGGCAAGCGCTCGCATTCGGCGAGGGCACAGATCCAGAAAATCAGAAAGCCCACCGGCTGACGCCAAATGTTCCAGCTGAGGATTCCGGATCCAGTTTGCTGATTAACAATATCGACAGTGCTAAGTGAATTGCTCATCATCACTATAGCCAGCACCGCCAAAGCCAGGGGAATTTCGTAGCTGATCGACTGAGCCGCCGCCCTCAGGCCCCCGAGGAGTGAGTACTTGTTATTGCTGGCGTAACCACTCATCAGCAGGCCGATCGGCTGAATGCTGCTTAGCGACACCCAAAGAAAGATGCCAACCCCCACATTGCTGATCAGCAGGTTTTGGCCAAAGGGAACGACTAGCCAGGAGAGAATCACCGGCACAAGCACCAACACCGGCCCGAGGGTGAACAGCAGGGCGTCGGCGCGGCGGGGAATGATGTCTTCCTTGAAGACCAGCTTGAGGCCATCGGCGAGGGGTTGAAGCACCCCGAGAGCCCCGGCGTACTCAGGGCCGATGCGCTGCTGTACAGCGGCCGAGATCTTCCGCTCCAGCCAGACATTGACCAGCACGCCCACGACGGCTGCCACCAGGACGGCGAGCATGGGCAACGGCAGCCACAGCAGATGGGCCGCTCCGTGGGGAAGGCCGAAGCCCTCAAGAACAGTGGTGAATCCGGCTTGAAGGTCCAGGCCGGAGCCGGCGATCGCCTGACTCACGAGGGTGTTGGTCTCCGAGGACGCCATTCTGGCTGCTCAACTTAGGTGGTTGGGGCCTGGATCGGCGCGGGCAGCGGCCGACTCTCCAGGGGAAGCCAGCTCCGTTCCGTCGGGCCGGTGTAGATCTGGGAGGGCCGGAAAATGCGGTTGGCTCCCAGCTGCTCGCGCCAGTGGGCCAACCAGCCGGCAGTTCGGGCAATGGCGAAGATCGGCGTGAACAGATCCTTGGGGATGCCGAGTTTGCGGTACACCAGGCCCGAGTAGAAGTCCACGTTAGGGAAAATCCCCTTCGCCCCCAGCTTCGATTCGGCGACCTGCTCAAGTTTGCGGGCAACGTCGTACATCTGGTCGTGGCCAAAGCGGCTGAACAGTTCTTCAGCCAAGCCTTGCAGGATCACGGCGCGAGGATCCTTGACGCGATATTCGCGGTGGCCAAAGCCCATGATCTTCTGCTTTTGGGCCATGGCTGTGTCCAGCCAGCTCTCAACCCGATCAAGGCTGCCGATCTGATCCAACATGTCCAGAACATCCTCATTGGCGCCGCCATGCAAAGGGCCGGCCAGGGTGCCGACGGCGGAGGCCACCACCGCGTAAGGATCGGTGAGGGTGCTAGCGGTGACGCGGGCGCTGAAGGTGCTGGCGTTGAGGCTGTGTTCCGCGTGCAGGATCAAGCAGGCATCAAAGATGCGGGCGGCCAGGGGGTCAGGCTCCCGCTCGGTGAGCATGTAAAGAAAGTTGGCGGCGTAGGAGAGGTCATCACGGGGCTGAATCGGATCTTGCCCTTTGCGGATCAACTGAAACGCCGCCACCATGGTGGGGATTTTGGCGATCAGGCGCACCACCGCATCGACGATGTATTTCGGGTCGTAAAGGGCGCGGCGGGAGTAGAACAAACCCAGCGAGGCTGCGCTGGCCTGGAGCGCATCCATCGGGTGCCCGCTGGCCGGAAAGCACTTCATCATGTCGCGGATGCGGAAGCTCACCCTTCTGTGCATCTGCACATCGTTCTCGAAATCGCGCAGCTGGAAGAAGGTGGGCAGTTCGCCCCAGATCAACAAATAGGCTGTTTCCAGAAAGCTGCTGTTGCGCGCCAGCTGCTCAAGCGGATAGCCGCGGTAGGTGAGCAGTCCGCGTTGGCCGTCGATGTCGCAGATCGCCGACTGGGTCGCGGGAACGCCCTCCAGCCCCGGCCGGAACACGGGGGTGGTCGCCACCGCTGGGCCCTCGCCCTCAGCCTCAGCGGGCCCGCTGGAGCTGGAAGGGTTGGCGGAACTGGGTTTGGCCACCATGGTGAACCATCGCTATGGGTTGAACCTAGGCGCCCGCTTGGGTTGGCGCCGTAGCCCTGATGGCTGTCCTCGCGATACCGCCGCCACCGGTCGCCGCAGGTTCGCCGCCGCGGCTCAGGCTTCGGCGCCACCCACCAACAGAGCCGGCGTCAACAGCAGTCGCAGGCTGGCCAGCCGCCGCGGCCCCCGCTGCGGGGTGTTGTGGGGGACCTCGGCATCAGCCTTGGTCTCAGCCTGGGCATCGGCCCCGGCCCCGTTCTCGTTCACGGTCGGGGCATCCTCGGTCTCGGTCTGGGCATCAGCATCAGCATCAGCCTCCGTGGCGCTGGCGGTGGCGGGACCACCGCAGCGCAGCAGCGCCAGGCCCGATTTGCGCAGGGTGATCGCTCCTGCGGGGGCGCCGATCAGGGCACTGGCCAGATCGCCGAGATCCGGTTCATGGCCCACCAGCAGCAGCCGCGGCCGCTGGCCGGAACGGGCGGGCACAACCGCCAGCCAGGTGGCCAGTTGGGAGAGGGGGTCGCCGCCGGGCATCAGATCCTCGGCCAGCACCAGGGATGGGGCCAAGTTGGTTTGCACCGCCAGTTCCGCGGTCTGACGGGCCCGCACCAGCGGGCTGGACAGCATCAGGTCCGCCGCCAGCCCCCGTTGTCGCAACCGCGTCAGCACCGCCGCGCAGCGCCGACGGCCCGCCGCCGTGAGCGCCCGGGCCGCATCGGAGCGGCCTTCCTCCCGGGGCTCGGCGATGCCATGGCGGAGCAGTAGCAGGTCAGCCTCGGGCAAGACCAGGGGGTTGGAGAGCAGGCTGTTGGAGGGCGCCATGGCTCAACCCAGCTCCAGCCGGGCCTGAAGCGCCAGGCCCATGCTGGAGGGCTCCGCCGCCACGGCCAACCCGGAGATGGAGCCCTCCAGCCCGCCGCCCGCCAGGGCGGTGAGCAGCCTCCAGGGCTGCCAGTCGCCGAGCAGGGAGCGGGCGGCTGGGCCATCAAGCGCCCATTGCAAGGGCGCCAGCGGGCGGGCCAAGGCCTCCAGCTGGCGCAGCCGCTCCGGGCTCGAAGGCTTCTGGCGCAACTGGGCCAGGCTGCGCCCCCACCAGGCCAATTGTTCATCGCGGTTCCACCAGCCGGCCAGGGTGGCTTGCAGTTGATCGGCCTGGTCAGCGCCCTGCCGGGCGGAGCGGGAGGGGTTGACCTGCAGCCGTGTCCACACCAGCAGGCTGCGATCCCCCTGTTCGAGCGGCGCGGCGATCAGGCCCATGGCCGCCAGCGGCGCTTCGAGGCTCCGCAGGGGCGGATTTTCGGCAAGCGTGCCCAGCTGCCAACCGAAGGGGCCTTCGGCCGCCACCAGCAGATCCGTATCGGCTGCCGCCACCAGGGCCGGCAGGGGGCCGGCGCCGCGACCGGCGAAGAGCTGGTCGAACCAGGGCCGCAGCGGCAGCAGCTGGCGCCAGGCCGCCGGGTTGTGCAGCAGGGCCAGGCTGTGGATCGGTCCGCGCAGCCCGGCCAACAGCCCCTGCCGCAGCGCCTCATCGCCACTTTCATCGCCGTTGGCACTGCCGTTGGCCTCGTCACTGGTCTCGCTGCCGACAGCGCCACTGAGAGCCCCACTGCCAGCGCCGCGAAGCAGCGGCAGCGGACCGCCGAAGTCAAGGTCGGCCTGCAGCAGGAGATCCCTGCCTTCGGGCCGCAGGGCCAGCACCAACTGCCGGGACGGGGGCACCGCCGCCCTAGAGGCCGCGGCATCCAGGGCCGAAGGGTCGGGGTTGGCCTGCTCCGCGAGGGCTGGCTGGCGGGCGGAACCGCTCGCCCGAGGCGAGCTGGCCGGGGCTGCCGCGAAGGCTGGTGTGGCGGCCCCGAGCCAACGGGGCCAGGCCTGAGCCCCAGCCACCACCGAGTCAGCCACCCCGGGCGCCAACACTCCAGCCACCCCGCCGGCTGGGGTGTTGGCGCCCGGGGACCATGGCCGGCCGGCGGGAAGCGCCAGCCTGGCCGGTTGAACCGCGGACGCCTTGGCGAAGTTGGCTGCCCCTGGCTCGGGCAGCGGGGAGCGGGCGGCGGCGGGGTTGGCGGTCCTGGGGCTGGCTTCTGGGGTGACGGGGGCTCCGGTCACGGGCTCTGCGGTCCCTGGCCCTGCGGGGTTGGACGCCGGTGGGGTGGCGCCGTTGCGGTCCGGCGCCGTGCTGGGTTGGTCATTGGCTTGTTCCTGCCCGAGGCGCTCGTCGTCCTCGTCGCCACTGTCGTCGCCACTGTCCTCGCCGCTGTCGTTGTCCTCGCCGCCGTCGTTGTCGTCGTCGCCGTTGTCCGCGGCTGGCGCGTCGGCTGCCGCTACATCCGCTGCCGCTTCATCCGCCGCCTCCACATCCACATCCACCGCCTCCACATCCACCGCCTCCACATCCACGGCCGCCACGTCCCGCGCCGCCACATCCGCCGCCGCAGCCGTTGGCGCTTCCCCAGCCACGCGCTCAGCAGCCCGCGGTGCCGCCAGGTCTGGCAGCGCCCGCGTTGGCGACGTCTCGCTCAGGAGCCCATCGGCCTTGGCTGTCCCGGGATCCGGGGGCTCCCCAGCCTGGGGCTCCACCTCAGCTGCTGGTTGCCGGGGCGAGCTTCCGGGACTGGTGCCCAGCGGGGTTGGCGCGGGGGCCGGTGGGGTGGCGCTTGGGGGCCCGGGTTCAGCGGCCGTCGAAACTGCCGGGGGGCTCCCCGCCGCGGAGACCGCACCGAGAGACGTGGCCCTGAGAGATCTCGCCCCGAGAGAGGTCGCCCTGGTCGCCTCGGGTCGGACGCGATCGCCCTCCCCAGCCAGGGGGTCCGCACGGGTTGGGGCTGCCATGGGGAGCGATGCGCCGCCGGGCGCCGCGCCTGGAGACATCCCCGCGGTGGCCGGCGGAGCGGGGGTGGGGCCGCCGAGCGGCGGCGGGGCGGCAACGGCCTCAAATAGGCGACCGCCGGCAAGCGATGGCAATCCCAACCAGCGTTCCAGGGCCGGGGCTTGGGCCACCAGGAGGGCCGCCGAGGGACCGAAACGATGGGGTGCCTGTTGCAGCTCCGGCAGCGCCGCCTGGTTGAGCACGGCGATCTGTGACACGTCGAGCGCCTGCTCCAGAATTGGGCGACCGGAGGCGATCAACACCAGGTCGTCGTCGATCAGGGCTGTGGCCAGGGGCAGCGGTTGGCGTCCGCCCAGGGCCCCGCGACCGCTGATCAGCCCCTTGCCGCGATAGCGGGACACCTGCAGGTCGGTGCCGGCCAGGCTGCGGGTCTGCCAGAAGCGCTGCAGAAAGCGGCGGGCCCCGCCGTTGTCGCGGCTGCCGAGAGCCAGCAGCCAGCCCGGCGCCGCCTCCAACCCGGCGGCCGTCGGCTGTGAGGGCTCGAACAGGGCCAGGACGATCGGCGCCGCCAGCCAGTTGGAGAGCTCGGCTTCATAGTCCAGGCCGGCGGCGGCGAAGGCGCCATCGCGCAGGCGGCTGATCGCATCCACCGCCTGCTTGCGTTGCGCGAGCGGTGCCACGGCGCGGGCATAGGCCACCGGCTTGCGGCCATCGCTGAGCACGTAGAGGGCCAGATCGGCCTGGCGCGGCACGAACAGGGCGGCCCGGGGCACCGCGGCCAGCTGGCGCTGCAGCTGCAGCGGGCTGTCCCGCCAGACCAGCCACCAGCCGGACCCGCCGAGGCCGAACAGGGTGAGCAGGGCCGCGAGCAGCACCGCCAGGAACGGGCGGGCCTTCATGCCTCCACAGCAAGATGGATCCCATCCTGACGCCAGCCCGCCCTCCGCTTCGATGGCCGAGCCTCAACCCCTCTCCGTGCAGGAGCTGCAAGACCGACTGCGGCAAGGAGACGATCTGCTGGTGATCGATGTGCGTGAGGACAGCGAGCTGGACCTGGCGCGCCTGCCCCATCCGGTGCTGCATCTGCCGCTCAGTCGTGCGGCGGAATGGCTGGACAGCCTGACCAGCCAGGTGCCGCAGCGTCAGCCTCTGGCGGTGCTCTGCCACGGGGGCGTGCGCAGCTGGCAGTTCGGCCGTTGGTTGCTGGACGAGCGGGGATACACCGCGGTGTGGAATGTGGAGGGGGGCATTGATGCCTGGAGCAGGCTTGTCGATCCGAGCGTGCCGCGCTATTGATTCAAAGCTGCGCTACCGATTCAGAACGGCGCTACTGATTCAGACCAGCGCTTATGGATTCACAGGTGCGCTGTGGATTCACGGGTGAACGACTGATTCACGCCTGTGTCCCTGATTCACGGCTGCGCCACTGGTTCAAAGCTGCGCCGCTGGTTCACAGCTGCTCTCCTGACTTCAGGGGTGCGCCACCGATTCACGACTGGCCCACCGATTCACGACTGGGCTGTCGGCTTGGCGCCAACGCCACGGCTGGGTCAAGGCTGCCAACCCGTGTGGGCCACGAGCCCAGCGACATGGTCAACACGGGCAAACATGGCGCGGCGAAGCCGTTCTTTCCAATCCGGGAGCGGCAGGAACAAGGCCGAGCACGGCGAAAAACAGGCTTGAAACCGTGAAGAACCCGCCCAGCTCCCTCCACGGCCTGGTGAACAGCGCCAATCCGCAACCAGCGTGACGGCGGCGACCACGGCCGTGCCGACAGGTCCCTACGATCACCGCCGACACGGTCCTTTCCCTTGGAGTCCCTGCCCCGCCGCCAAAAGGAGGTGCTTCAAGCCACCGTGCGCCACTATGTCGACACGGTGGAACCGGTTGGCAGCAAGGTGTTGGTGCGGCGCTTTGGGCTGCCGGCTAGTCCGGCCACCGTGCGCTCCGCCATGGGAGCCCTTGAGCTGCGCGGCCTGCTCACCCAGCCCCACACCTCGGCCGGTCGGATCCCCAGCCAGCTCGGCTATCGCCACTACGTGGACCAGTTGCTCCCCTCCCCTGGGGCGGCCGCCCTGCAGCTGGAGCGCGAACTCGCCGCCATCGCCTTGCAATGGTCCAGCCTTGATGAGCTGGTGCGCCATCTTGCCCGCCGCCTCGCCGACCTAACCGGACTGCTGAGCTTGATCAGCCTGCCGCGGCGGCCCCTGGAACAGTTGCGCGCCATCCGGCTGGTGCCCAGCGGCGACCGGTTACTGGTGTTTCTGGTGCAGGGGGCCAGCCTCAGCTCCAGCTTGCAGCTGCGCCTCGGGGAGGGGTGGGAGGCGCAGCTGCCTGTGCTGGAGCGGTGGGCCAATGCCCAGCTTCGCGATCACCCGAATGGAGGTGTGGCCTGGGAACGGCTGCCCCAGGAGCTGCGGGCCAGCGGTGAACAGCTGCGCCAGGCGCTCCAGGCCCACGCCCGTGGCCACGGCGCGGGAGCGCCGGTCGTAGCTGCCGGGCTGGGTGGGCTGCTGGCTCAGCCGGAGTTCAGCCAAACCGCCAGCCTGCTGCCGCTGGTGCAGTTGGTGGAAACCGGGCCTGAGGCGTTGTTGGGTCCCCAGCCCCCGGTGAGCGACACCGTGATCTGGATCGGCAATGAGCATCCGCAAGCCGCCCTAAATCGTTGCGCCGTGGTTCAGGCCTGCTACGGCAGCCCCGAGAACGGCCAAGGTCATGTGGCGGTTGTGGGGCCGATGCGCATGGCTTATGCAACGGTGAGGGCCGCCGTGCGCTCGGTCGCGGGCATCCTGCAGCGGCTGCTGGCCTGAGCCGCGATGACCTACTGCGTCGGTTTTTTGCTCGAGAGCGGGCTGGTTTTCGCTTCCGATTCGCGCACCAATGCTGGGGTGGATTACATCTCCACCTACAGCAAGTTGCATGTGTTTCAGCCAGCGCCTGATCGGCTGTTCGTGCTCATGGCCGCTGGCAATCTGGCCACCACCCAGGCGGTGCTGAACCGCATCCGCCGCGATCTGGCCCCGCCTGCACCGCTGGCGGCCTCCCACCTGGCCAGCCCACAGGCCCAGGCTGCCGCAGCCGCGCCTGTGGGCCCGGACCTCCGCGATGCCGCCTACCTGTTTGAAGCCGCCGATTACATCGGCCAGCTCAGCGTGCAGGTGCAGCGCACGTTTTCGCCCTCGTTGCGGGAAGCAGGCGCCACCGGAGAAGCCAGCTTCATCCTCGGCGGCCAGATCGCCGGCCAGCCCCACGGACTGTTCCTGATCTATCCCCAGGGCAATGCGGTGATGGCCACGCAAGACACGCCGTTTCTGCAGATCGGCGAGAGTAAATATGGCAAGCCCCCGTTAGATTTTGTCGGCAACACCAAGCTGAGCCTTGAGGATGCGGCCCGGCTGTGCTTGGTGTCTCAAATCGTGACGCGCCGCGCCAACCTCACCGTTGGTCCGCCGTTCGAAGTGGCCATGCTGCCGAAGGACACGTTGCAGGTGTCGCGGCGGCTGAAATTCGGCATCGAGTCGCCTGAACTCGATCGCATCATGGAGGTGTGGGCCACCGGCATGAAGGCGGCCCTGCAGCGCCTGCCCCGCTTCAGCTGGGAGCAGGATCCACTTTGAATCAACTGGGGATGGATGCTCTGGTTCACTCAGGTTCTCCCCCAGGCAACTGAAGTGACTGCAGTCACTTCCCCAACCGCGAGTTGCAACCGCAAGGTGCAATGGTGATTTGCAGCTACGAATTGCAACTACGAATTGCAATGGCGAATTGCAACTGTGATTTGCAGTGGTGATTGGCGCCGTGGCAGTTTGCCAGGCCTTCCCTGGCGATTCAGGTTGTGCCAGCAATCCGATCGGCGGCCAGGCCCATGAGGGCGGCGATCCGTCCGAGTCCAACGAACCGCATCGCTGCAGCGAGAACATTGCTCTCGACAACCCAGGTCGGTGGCCGCGAAGCCGCCGCGGAAGCCGATCGCTGGCGTGATGGTGTTGGTGATGGTGATGGCGATCGTTGCTCAGCCGCCCAGCCGGTCCCCCAGCCGCTCGGCCACCGTGTTCACATCCTTGTCGCCGCGGCCGGAGAGGTTCACCACCACCTCCGTGCCGGGGGCCAAGGTGGGGGCGAGGGTCTCCAGCCAGGCGAAGGCGTGGGCCGTTTCCAACGCCGGGATGATGCCCTCCAAGCGGCAGAGCCGCTGCAGCGCGTCCAGGGCCTGCTGATCGGTGACGGCGGCATACTCGGCCCGGCCGATCTGGCGGAGGTAGCTGTGCTCCGGGCCGACGCCGGGGTAGTCGAGGCCAGCGCTGATCGAGTGGGCCTCCTGTACCTGGCCCTCGCTGTCCTGGAGCAGCAGGCTCATCGCCCCGTGCAGCACACCCACCCGGCCTTCGGTGATCGTGGCGGCATGGCGGCCGCTGGCAATCCCCTCACCGGCGGCTTCGACGCCGATCAGGCGGATGGCGGTGTCTTGCACGAACGGGTGGAACAGCCCCATGGCATTGGAGCCGCCGCCAACGCAGGCCAGCAGCACATCGGGCAGGCGGCCGAAGGCCTCGAGGCTCTGCTGCCGCACCTCCTGGCCAATCACGGCGTGGAAATCGCGCACCAGCATCGGAAAGGGGTGCGGTCCCGCCACGGAGCCGAGGATGTAATGGGTGGTCTCCACGTTGGTCACCCAGTCGCGGATCGCTTCGCTGGTGGCGTCCTTGAGGGTGGCGCTGCCGGCCGTCACCGGCTGCACGGTGGCACCAAGCAGGCGCATGCGAAACACGTTGAGGGCCTGGCGACGCATGTCTTCGGCGCCCATGTACACCACGCACTCCAAGCCGAAGCGGGCGCAAACCGTGGCGGTGGCCACCCCATGCTGGCCGGCGCCGGTTTCGGCGATCACCCGCTTCTTGCCCATCCGCAAGGCCAGCAGGGCCTGGCCAAGGGCGTTGTTGATCTTGTGGGCGCCGGTGTGGTTGAGGTCTTCCCGCTTCAGCCAGATGCGCGGCCCGCCTTCGGGGCGACGGTAGTGCTCGCTGAGACGTTCGGCCTCGTAGAGAGGCGAGGGCCGGCCGACGTAATCGCGCAGCAGCTGGTTGAGGCGGCTGGTGAAGGCTGGATCAGCCCAAGCCTCGGCGGCGGCGGCCTCCAGCTCCGCCAGGGCCGGCATCAGGGTTTCCGGCACGTACTGGCCGCCGAAGGGCCCGAAGCGGCCGAGGGCATCGGGCCGCACCGCCGGCGCAAGGGCGGCGGGTTCGGGGGAGGCGCCGGCGGGGCTGGAGGCGGGGTGGACGGTGGCGGTCACCGGCGACGGATTGGAGATGTCTGCAGCCTAGGAAGCCGGAAGGCAGGAGATCCGCGCCGTGCCGATTGCCAGAACCCATGGCTCCCGCCGCGACCCCGTCGTTCCAGCCCCCAACGATTCCCTGGCAACGGCATTGTCCCTTGTCGCCCCGGCTCGATCTGGCCTCGCTGGCGGACCAAGCGCTGCCAAGAGGACGTGGCGGAAGCGCTGAACGAAGGGGATCAGCCTGGCGCGTGGCCGCCCTGGCCCAGGGTCTCCAAGCGGGAAAGCCATTGATGGAAGCGGGGGCACACAGCTCGAACCGCGGGCAAACCTGCCTTTTCAATGGCATCAGGGCCATGCAGTGGTTTGCGGTAGCCAGGAATCAGTCGCCTCAGGCGGTGGCTTGGCGAAGTTTGCGGGGAATCATTGATGTCTTCCGGAGGGATGCCGGAGATGTCCGCCTGGAGCGTCACCAATCCAGCTCGCTGATCATCGGCATCGAAAAGTGCGAACAGGCCGTGCGATGCAGCAAGCACGAGAGCTTCGAACTCGTGACACTGAATGTAGGGAATCAAGCGCCATACGCCGCAATCATCACTGGAGCCAGTGATATCGCGAACCATGGCCTGCTCCAGCCTCTCGCAACGGGAACCGGTGCGGGCATCACCAGGTTGATGGGCACGATCCGGAAAGTCAGCCGGCAAGCCATACAAATCACACAAGGTACTGACCCGCAGATTCCTGCCACTGTCACTCCTCAAGACCTTACGCAGATCGCGTCGCCAATCTGCATAGGGATATCCGCCACGCACGCCGCTGCCACTCAAGCCTCGATCGGCAGCTTTTGCCTTTCCAACCACTGATGGCCTGGCAGCGACCCCAAATTGGCCGAGATGTGGAGCGAGGATTTGTCTCACGAAGTTTGCCTCTGTCGGGCCCTCCACGACGATGACCAGACGGATGGATTCGGACATGCTCAGGGCATACCTCCGATGACCCCTTTGGCATAAAGATCACGCAGGCTGTAATCCTCCAGCCAAAGATGAAGGCCCTGCTCCGACAAGCGCTTGAGAGTGGTTTCTCCATGTTCGCGCTCGACAACCACCACCTCCTCAACCGCGAAATGGTCGAGAAGTTCCGTGGACTGGGTGGAAAGAACGATCTGCGTATGCCTGCAGATTGAACGACAGAGCTCAGCGATCAACGCAATGGCGGCAGGATGCAGGCCGAGTTCAGGTTCATCGATGCTGATCAGCAGTGGCAGGCGATCGGTAGGTTGCGACAGCACCGTGATCAGGGCTAATGCCCGGAGGGTGCCATCAGAGAGTTGGTGACAGCCAAAGCGCTCGTCGCGATCATCGATCCAATCCAGGCGAACACTGCGATTCACAGCCACCGGATCCAACTGCTTGATGGCCGGAGCGATATGGTGGCAGTGGCGGTTGATGCGTTGCCATGCCTTGCGGTCGGCGTCCTGGTCACTGTCCTTGAGGCGCAGGAGATAGGCGGCGAGGTTCGAGCCATCCGAGCGGGGGTAGCGATCGTCTTCCCGCCGGGCGTGGGTGCGCAGCTTGGATTGGGCTGATGTGTCATGAACGTGGTAGAAGGTCATCCGACCCAGCCAGCGATTCGCGGCGGCCAGTGCCTGGGGTTCAGGGAAGTGATCCAAGGCGAAGGGTGGTGAGAATGAGCCAGAGGCCTCCATCAGGCGGGATTCACGATGGCCAGAACCAAGGCTGCCCTCGTGGGAATATCCAGCCTCATCCGTTAGATCCAGTGTCTCCTCAAGAAAGAAAAGAGAATCATCAGGAGCAAAGGCGAGCGATGCTTTGTAATGGTAAGTGCAGCCTTCCTCTCTGATCACCACACCTAGCCTGATGGCCTCAGTGGCTTTGGGTCCGTAATGCATCAGGGCGGCAGCAAAGCCATGGGCTGCCACATAACCCTGCAGCGAGCGGGTGCGCAGCAGCGGGATCAGCCGGAGGGCCTGCAGCAGATTCGACTTTCCGGCACCATTGGGGCCGATCAGCAGGGT
>Ga0315904_10006111_pt1 | contig 16517 bp, 26 predicted proteins | sample LakEriMetagenome_6_FD_203529 | JGI IMG/M metagenome (GOLD analysis project Ga0315904, IMG submission 203529) | Freshwater fungal communities from buoy surface, Lake Erie, Ohio, United States - Buoy 12 MA120 | ecosystem: Environmental > Aquatic > Freshwater > Lake | place: USA: Lake Erie, Ohio... | reverse complement strand
AAGCCATGAGAATACCGCCCAGTTTTGCGAGAACCCCGCCACCGATACCATCAGCGCGAGAATAAGTGTGATTGTGTTTTTCATATTGGTTTATCTTTGGTTCAAAAGTAAACGGGTTTCGAGTTCTCTCTGCAATGCGTCCAAAAAATCCTGTCCGCGCTGATCTAATGCGTCCTCTATTGCGTCGCGGTAGTATCTGAGTGGTGGAATACCTCTACGGCCTATGCTTGCCGAAATCGCCCATGCCGCCCTTCTCAATCCTTCCTCTGTCTGCTTCACAAATCCACCGCCCTTTGCCCTAAGTTTAATCGGCTTGGCCTTCATCCATCGAATGATTGGTTCAACAGGTGGCTGTTTGCTGCCGGGCTTGCGTCCAAATTCAACGATGTCCGCGTATTGCTGCGTCTCGGTGCTGTTGGTCGTGAAATCAATCGTCGGTTTGTTGTACCGAATCCTGAGTTTATACGTGAGCGAATCTTTCAGCCTTCCCGATGCCACCGCCCGACGCTTGCGACCGTTCACCGTTCGTGTTGCTCCGAGGTTACGCATGGCCCTTTCGACTACATCTGTCCCGAAGTCGTTTAGCATTTTCTCTATTTCGGTTGGTTCAGCCATTATTGGGTGCGTTCGATTATGAAGGCAATGGATTTAATAGTGGCTGATGCCGCTGCCGCAGGATTGTTTACGGCTTTAATTGATATTAGGTCTCCGGCTGCGACCGAAACAGAGTTCACAAGGTCTGAGCGTACTGCCGCTGCCCCTCCTGCCGGAACTGTCAGAGTAACAGATGTATCCGCTCCATTCTTCCGGATGGTGAATACAAGCGATCCGGTTGCGCTTTGTGTAGTGGTGGTCTGAACAAACAGATTTTTGAGCGTTCCGGAGAATGGTATAACGGCCTGACGGTTGGTTTCCGTCGTATTATCCGTTACCTGTCCAGCATAAGGGTTGTAATAAGTGGTCGTTGCTGCCGTCACCGTGTCACCGTTGGTATCAATGCAGAATGAGACGGTGTCAACTATCCCCAAATCAGACCGCAGTTCAGCCGCTGTTCGTGCCGTCACCGTGTTATCCGCATTTACCCTGAGGAATGTGATAGCTGACGGGTTCGGTAGTTTAACGAGATTCTGACCAACGGTTGTACTATCGCTGATCTGCGAAACCGTGTGCGTGTGCGAGGTTGCCGCCTTGCCATCCAAAGCAGTTTGCAGTCCTGTAATGTCCGCAATACCTGCATCTTCTCCGAGCGTCACAAGTCCGTCCGCGTCGTATGTGATCTTCGTCTTCGTTGCTCCTGTGATAGCAGCATTACGCGGCATCAGTTCGCAGGTTTCGTTCGGGAAAGTGTAGACGCGATCCGCTGAATTGGTGGAAGTCTTCAGGGTTGTCTTATAGTTTCCGTCGTTCTTCCACTTTATATCGCCATTGGTGTCAGCCCATACCGCTGTTGATTGCCCGGTGGCGGTTGCGTCTGCCGATTGGTGTTTAAGATTGACATGACCACCGCCAGCAGTTCCCGTTACGTTTACCGATTCAGAATTGATCGAGTTCGCCCCTAGATCAACATCCGCAGTCGCTCCGGTGTAAGGAACTTTTGTATCAAGCGCCTCCTTAACTATCTTACTGTTCGGGTACTTGGTTGTACTCGTGTCAATGACGGTAGTTTCAAGATTGCTTTTAAGCTGGTAGCTAGGTGCTGCCGCTTCGAGCGCATTCACATCCGATTGAAGTTGCACGATCTCAGCGCACTCCTTTACATCGTTGCAGTCGAATCCACCACCACCACCGCCTCCGCTTTCTTCGAGGGCTGTGATCCTTTCTTCATGGTCTTGAATAACAGTGCAATTCACTAGGGTTTCGCAGGTCAATCCACCGCCCGATCCTGAGCCGCCCGATCCACCCGAACCGCTGCCGCCTACTGAGTAACCCGCAGGTATATCGCAAGCGTTCCAATCCCAAGGCACAACCAAAGTAACTTGAAGCGTCACCCCTGAGAATGTATGCGGCCCTTCTTCGATGAAGGGTTCAATGTTCGCCTGTCCCTGAATCTCGGTTTCAATCCCGAATAAGGTGTGGCCGTTTAGGATCTCCGCAAGCAAGTCTTCCGCTAGGCGTTGGCAGTCGCTGATAACCTCCTTCTGATATTCGGCCTTATTCTCCTTGTCGCGTGGTACGTCTCCGAAGATTATGTCAAACGAATAGGCGCGGATTCCGGTGTCCACTGTGATATTGACCGGAACGACGTGCATGAATGGGTAGTGATCGTCCTTCCCGATGTGCGCGATGTCGTATTGACCGTGAGTAAAATGCTGAATGAGATAGTGACCCTCGGCAAATGCCCTGAGCCGTTCTATCATCACCATGTATGAGGGTTGGTTAACCATTTGCTTTTTTCATTATTCGATCAATTTCCTTTTTTTCTACCGCTCTGAACACCTTCATATAACTCATGTGAGTAAAGGCCTCTGCCGCTGGTCTGCGAAGCACGTCCAGATGCTTTGTGAAGTCGTTTCCGGCCAATACTTCAATAATGTGATACCATCCAAACTGACCTAACTCCGTGCTTCCTTCATCGCCTCCTCCAGTTTCCTCTGTAAATATTGCAGAGAACTGTTTCCTAATTCTTCCCCGATAGTCGAAAAAAAAACCAGCGCGCCATTCACGGCACTTAGCGGCATCTCCTTCACGTATTCAATGTACTCCGGCACGGTGTCCGGATCGTATTCTTTGAGTTTGTAGAACTTACCGACCCGTTCTTTAATCGGTCGGTACATTACAGCCATCAGATTGGGTAAGTGCTGATAGCCGATTAACTCACCCTCTTCATTCCAAATCTGCCCCGCGAAGGTTTCAAGCTCTATGTGTTCGGCAAGTGTCATCACATTCAAGTCAGGCATGAAGGCGAGTAGCTGCCCGTCTATTCGGATCTCCCGCATTAACTTATTGCCTCCGGTGTTGCATGATACCTCGAATGTGTCAAGTATCTGCTGAACCGTTGCCGTCTGCCACTTGCTCACTACATCCTTTGACTTGCCTGTGATCGCCATGATCTTATGCAAATCATTGGGCGAAGTCTTGAACTTGATGAACTGACTGAGTGTAATCGCGTCCGCGTTCTTGGGTATGTTAACGGTTACTGCCATTGCTGTATAGATAACGGTTTAATCAAATGTTTTCACCCACGATAATTTGAATCGGGGCTTCCTGATCTCCTGCGTGGGTAATTCGCGCCTGTTTTGGTTTGAAGTATTCAATGGCCCTGAGGAATAGTTCGCAGCCTTTTTCCTGCTGTTCGGGGTCTTCGCTGTCCATCATATTCCCTAGTATCTGATTGAACCTTCCTGCGTGGCTGTCAATGATCGCTTCTTTGAGGTCTTCCCATGCAGAGGTGCGGTAGTTCGGCACTCCCTTTGGTCTTCCACCCTGTCCTTTTTTAAACTTAGCCATTTTTTTACCTCCTATTCTTGAAATTCTAGTTAGGCCTGCTCTCAGGTAAAACAAAGTTTTCACACTTATTATGCAAGCGGTTTTTATTCTTGTATTCCTATTCTTCGTCCTGAAACAGCGTTTTGAGTTCCTTTAATACCGATGCCACACACGATGAACAGAAGGAAACCTCCTGCGGTATGCCCGTGAGTTTGCCCTTCCATTTGTAGAGTTTACGCACCTGATCTGAATCTAGTTTGGCCGCGCCTCCGATTGAAGTCACGAACTCCCTTAGTTCTTGCATATCCTCATCGCTCATCAGGTGTTTGCCCCACTTACCCGCAGGGCATTCGCTTGTGAGTAGTTTGGTCTTCACTTTCATAACGCAGCCGCAAAGCCGGATTTTCTTCCGGTAGTGGGTGACGGTGTTTTCTTTTGCGTCCGCTTCTACAGTATTTCCTAGAATGAGTGTGCCGCAGCTTCCTGTCTCAGGCTTGAACCACTTACACGAGCGGCATATCTTCATCCTCTGCGCTGCCACTTGGGGTTGAACGGTGAACATATCTTTTGAGTTTATTTATTGAGTTTTCGAGTAGTTTGTATAACTGCTTTTTTTCGATCCCGGTTTCATCACTTAGCTTCTGATAGTCGAAGTCCGGTAAAGCATAAAGCCGGATTAATGCGCGTTCGTGCGGTCTCATTCGCGAAATGATCCCGTCTAAGGACTCGTTAATCATCCGCGCTCCTAGCCAAGTGGGTTCGGGTTCGCGTTCATGCTGGGTTGAATCACTACACCAATTCTGAGAGTAGGATAGGTATAAAACCCCGTAACGACTACTGGTGTCAAAGCACATGGTGTAAATCGCTCGGTTTACGTAGCTGTATAGTTTACCCTCACACGCTAGTTGCTCCGCTTTTTGGGGCTGATTTTCGAGTAATTTTAGAAGTACCTCACTTACTAGATCATCCGCGTTAACTTGGTTTCTGAGTAGAGACAGCGATATTCTACGCCATTCGGGTAGGTGTTTCTTCATCGCTGCATCTAAACAGGCCAAATGTTAAATATTAAATTTTTCTTGTGTGTTGCAATTTTGCAACTACATTTGTCGCAAATATACGCAAGGCCGCTGCGTTTGGCGCGGTCAGTTTTTAACACAAGCGCAAACCAATTAATACATTAGCTATGGAAAGTATTTTAGTAAAGAATCTTAAAGTGGGTTATGGAGTAAACCATAAAGAACACGGATATATTCAGTATCGCGGTTTAGCTACAAAAAACCCTTATACGGATCAGCCGATAATACCTCATAGGTATGTTTTTTGGCTTCCGGTTGATGAAAACGGGAATACGCTGCCTGATCTTGTTTTAACAGACGGGAATGAAGTTGTTGAACTCGTGGACAAAATCGAAAACAGTTTTTAACACCAATACTTAAAACAATGGAATGGATTTCAGTAAACGATAGGTTGCCTACGTTGTTTGATGCAGATGAAAACGGCAAGCTCTGGAGCAGAAGGTTGTCAGATTGGGACAGATCATTTACAAAGATTGACGACAGCAACTACTCACCGTACAACCAAAAAAGATGCGTACACCCATTCGATAAAGTTTATCAAAGCGAAAACGAATGTTATTGCACTGATTGCGGAAAAGATTTTACCACAGACTAAAACAAATGAAGCACCTAACCTATAAAGAACTTTTAGAAGCACCTGCAAGGGTTCAATTTGTTTATACAATGGCTATGGCAAAGCAGCCTGTCGGTTCTCAAATAATTGAGGATGCCATAAAAGAAAGCCCTGAATATTTCCCTGATGAATTAGAACATAGAAGAAAGTGGGCATTGATACCACAACAAGTTCACGATGATTATTGGAAAGAAAGGGAAATATTAAGAACCGAAATGTATAAAGAAATGCCACCATCAAAAGGTATTTTAGGATGGATTAACGACCAAAAAGGATATGAAGAATGGAGTATTGCTTACGAAAAATGTAGGGAAGCAGAAAAACCTTTTGCGGCTGCTTTGCATAAAAAGTTCTATGGTAAATATGGTATCGAATGGAACGGATGGTAGCAGTTACAGCTAACTACCCGCTTTGGATGCAAAAATCATCCAAGTCTACCCACCACACAACACAAAAGAATGAATCCACGACAATCACAACCACTTAACAACACAGAGCAATGACAAAGATCGAAACCATAATTCTTGACTACTACGGCACTCGGAAAGCCTGTGCGGAAGATTTGAAGATCGACCGCGTGACTTTGTACCGTTATCTCAAACGCCCCACATCTATGCCGATGGGCGTACTAAAAAAACTTGCCAAAAAAACCAATACAGACCCATGCGAACTGATATAATCGACTTTACCAAGTACACCATACCCGCAAGGCGCGGAGAGTTTCTAGTTGATCTAATGAAGCTATGCCCCGATCTTGAAAACGACATAATGGAGATCATATCTGCGGGTGTCGTTTCACGGGCTGCAACTTCGCCCACCGTTGCGTTCAAAGATATGTGCCGGATAGTTGGCGCGGTGGTTAACATCCACCATGTAGAAAACTACTCAGGGCGAAAGAGAGAGTTTGTTTTTCCGCGCCAAGTCATAATGTACGCGATGAAAATCCAATACCCTAACTTCGCCTATGCTTCTATCGGGAAACTATTCGCCCATGAATTTGACCATGCGACCGTCATTTTTGCCGTGAACAAGGTCGAAGAACAGGCATCGGTTGACAAGCAATACGCCAACCTAGTTAGGCAGATTCTCGAAGCCCTAGACAGCGCAGGGTATTGCGCGCCACTTGAACATTTTAATATCATAGCAAAATGAGACGAGCCAAACCCCTAACCCCTAACCTAAGAGAACAGGCACGGGCGAACACCGATCAAATGAATATTGCCAAACTTCATCAGTCTAGGCTGGTGAAGTACGCAAAGGCGCTTAAGATAAGCGAATACGATGCAATAGGACGGCTGATCGCGCTGCATCGCTCAGGTGAACCTGTCGCATTTCATATCTCTTCCGTGCTTGGAGTAAATCATTCTGAGTACATTGCGGCACTTGAATCACTTAACGAATCAAAACAATTCATCAGATGAGCAACTATAACGACATTGTACAGGAGATCGCAGACCTCGAAAACGAACTGCTGATATTAACGGCTAAGAGATCCATCCGCCCCAATATGCACGATCAGGCCCGAATGAGGATGATCTTTGCGCGGTTGTTTGAAATCACAGAGGACGAAAAGTATAAAATCTAAAGCAATGGAAAAGACAATTAAAGAATGGTTTGAATCGGTGGCTGACCCTGAGTTGAGACGACAGCTATTGGAGAATTATGATCATGAGTTTATCGGTGATCCGGAGCGCAAATGCGGCAGTTTGTATAATGCGATAGATTACGGATTTGCGTGGTCGCAAGCAAAACACGGAAATATAGACTATTGGCATCAAATAGCTACTGATGCGATTAATGGTAAAATCCCCATGATCGACGAATGGCCCCGCGAACTAACCCCGCAGGAACAAGCGGATTCCGATAGGGCCGCAGAAGCGGCTTTTCGTGCGTGTGCCAAAGAAGTTTCAACACGGGAAGTTGATAAGGCGATTAAACTTTTGAAATCCATCGGCTACCGCATACAGAAACCAGTTACAACCTACGAAGAAGTATGAACTACATCCATCCTACCGCGTTGATCTATCCGGGCGTTGTGCTTGGGGATAACGTCTACATCGGGGCTTACTCAGTTATCGGTTCGCCACCGGAACACCCTGACCTAATTGATCCGCGTGACTTTGAAGGAGCGCGGGTGAATATTGGCGATAACGTCACCATCCGTGAGTTTGTCACCGTGCATTCGGGCGTTGAGTTTGCTACCACAATCAGAGAGGGCAGCTACATAATGGCACATTCGCACATTGGACACGATGCCTACGTCGAAGAGAAATGCGTAATTCATACCGCAGCGATCATCGGAGGGTTCAGCGTGGTCGGAAAGCATTCGCGGGTTGGGCTTAACGCCACCCTGCATCAGCACACCCATATTCCTACGGGCACAATGGTAGGAGCGCAAGCCTTTGTGAAAGGCAAGTGGAACAATATCTTTAGAGTATTGGCCGGAGTTCCTGCGAAGGTGATAGGGGAGAATTGGCGGTTGAGGGAGAAACTTGAAAAACCAAATAACGGGGAGGGCGAGGAATGAAAATCGCCCTAGCAATTCCCTTCCACCTGAACGGACAAAAGGAGAATGAATGTTACAGCCGTGTAATGCGGTATTATGACCGCGTATGCCCGTCAAATGTGGATATTCATATCTGCGGTTCAGAGGGTTCATTCAGCAGGGAGTTTGTGCAATCGCTCGGACTTTCCCGCGCAGTTTACAAAGAAGTGCCGCAGTCGGCTGTCTGCGTCCGCTCTTCCGGTGACGATCATTTAAGAAGAAAATTCAATGACAGCCTCGCAACTTTCGAGCGTACTTACTCATGGTATGCGCTCGCAGGGGCGAATGACATGGTTCCACCATCGGTATTTTACGAACTGGACGTGCAGAGCGAAGGGTTTCCTTCCATGCTTGGGGTTAGTGTGCTAGAGCCGTTAATCATTAACGACATCGTGACGGATGATAAATTCAGGGTTGGGCTTAACTACAAGGTCAAACTGAATCCCGGCATCAATATATTCAGCAAGGCAGGAATGGCGGCCTGCGGATGGAAGCCGTACAAGATGCGAGGCTGCGAGACAGGAGCGGAGGAACTATTTAATCAACTTGGGTATATTATTCCATTGACTGGATTTGTGACCATGCTAAAGGGTAACCGAGACCTGAACACAACCGAGAAAATTAAGCGCGTTCACAGGTCGTTTGAGTTGACAGAAGATGAAACTATTTTAGCAGAATATGACCGATACCTATCACATACCGATTAAGCCGCTGTCAGTTAACGAGGCATGGCGGGGCCGTAGATTTAAGTCTCCAGCATACAAGCGATATGAATCGGTTGTTATGCTATTGCTGCGAGATATTCCGCTGAAGGCATCCCCACCATACAAGATCACACTTGTATTTGGAATGAGTAATGCGCGCTCGGATTGGGACAACCCGATCAAACCTTTTCAAGACATCCTGCAAAAGCGGTACGGTATAGATGACAAGGATATTATGGAAGCGCACGTCTATAAGCAGGTGGTAAAAAAAGGTGAAGAGTTCATAGGTTTTTCCATTGATACTGTATAGAATATGGAAGCGCAGGTTTACAAAGCAGAGTTCAACGAAAAGCAACGGATAGCAATAGACTACCTGTCACCGTCTAATCAGGTGGAAATGCTATTGTATGGTGGTGGCGTGTACTCCGGTAAGACTTGGCTAGGTTGCTATTGGCAGATTGCGCGAAGACTGAAATACCCAAACACACGCGGGTTGATCGGTCGTTATGAGTTAAAGAACCTGCAACTATCTACCATGCGTCGCTTTTGGTACATCTGCGGGGAGATGGGATTGCGCCAGGGGGTTCATTACAAATACAACGGACAATACAACACGATAAGCTGGTATAACGGCAGCGAAACTATTCTCATGGACATGGCCGGCAGTCCGGGCGACGTGGATTTTCACCGGTTTGGATCGCTTGAATTAACCGATTATTTCCTAGATGAAGTAGCTGAAATGAGTTGGAAGGCAGTTGAAATGATAGACAGCCGAACCCGATACAACCTAATTGGTGGCCGGCCAAAAGGCCTAATGAGTTGCAACCCTGCTAAGGGTTGGTTATACAATACCTTTTACAAGCCATACGTTGACGGCACAATGCCGGCACACCGTGCATTCGTTCCGGCACTTCTCAGGGATAATACCATAAAACCTGATCCGGTGTACGAGGCGAAGATTGCGCGCATGAACGAACGCGACCGCAAGCGATTGTTGGAAGGGGATTGGAACTTTGATGAAAGTCCTGATCGCATTTTCGATTACGACGATCTTCTCCGGTGCTTCAGGAATGACGATCTTAAGGGTGAAATGTACCTAACCGGTGACATCGCTCGAATGGGTAAGGATAGAACCGTGCTAGCCTTGTGGCAGGGGTTAACTTTACTTAGAATAGAGATACTCCGGAAGCACAGAGTGGATGAAGTGACCAAGCGGATCAAAGAAATTCAAGCTGAAAAGAACGTGAAGCTGAAGAATATCGTGGTGGATGAAGACGGTGTAGGCGGTGGAGTAGTGGATAACCTTCGCTGCATTGGCTTTATGAACGGATCGCGCGCAAATAAGCCGGACAAGTTTCAAAACCTAAAGGCAGAGTGCTACTTTAAACTTGGGGAAATCGTGGAGCAGGGCAAGTTAGTTCTACCGGTGGAGCATAGAGATGACATTATCAGAGAGCTTGATATGATCCGCAGGAAAAACCCCGATGGGGATCGCAAATTATCGGTTACGAGCAAAGAAGAAATAGCCCGTCAGCATGGGGTAAGCCCCGACTTAGCCGACGCGATAATGATGCGGATGTATTTTGAACTGCATCCGAACTACGGGAAGTACCAATTCGGCTAATTTTTACCACAGCAAACCCGCGTAAATACTAGGAAAGTAAAGATTTAACAATTTTCTTTGTGAGCGTTGCATATTTGCAACATATATTTGTCGGGTCAAACAAACAATACTAGAACAATGAACATTAAAGCAACAACACAGGCACTCTCCGCAAATCAACATTTAATGGTTATCTCAGCCGCTTCAATAGTTGAATACTATTGCAAGGGCTACACAGACAACAAGCGCGATAAATCCTTAGATGGTTATTACTTTAAGTCAGAATTGAGACGCAAATAATCCCACTAATCGCCCCGCCCTGAGATAAAGGCGGGGTTTTGGCGGTAAAAACCAATACACAATGGCAACAATTCAGATCCCAAAAAAAGTAGTCACAGAATCAATCGAGACTATTGAGGTAGAACTTCCGTACTTCGTGAAGTATGGCCCTATTCTGTGGAAAATCATTAGCAAAGATCAGGCTGTTAAGCTGTCCGAGCTGGAAGGCTTCTACGGCATTGAGATGTGCGGAATTAATACGGCCATCTCCTGCGGAACGCCATGCACCCGCGAAGAGTTTGAGGAAGCAGCATCGAAGGTACTCCATAAACTCTCAGGGCTTATCATCAATGACTAACCGAGAAATCAAACGGATTCAGCGAATGGAAATCGCTATTATCCTCATACTTTCAATCACATTCTTAACTTACTTCATCCTATGTTAGAACTTGACAAACTGCAAAAATTCACCGCTCGGTTAAACTCTGAGCCAGCACTTGAAGGAATAGAACCTACTCCGGATAAAAAAGCCGTAACGCTCGTTATCTCCCACGTGGAGATGACACTTGACGAACTCTTTTTCGGCCTTTGGTCAACTGAGAATTTCAAATGGTCAGCCATTGCGAACGAGGTTCAGGGTTCACTTGAACTGGTCGTTACCCATCCAGTAACCGGGCAGACACTCAGAAGGACAGGCGCGGCATCGGTAGTGATAACCGTTGATCGTGTTCCGGACGCAATTAAGGAAAATGCACAGGCGCGTAATGAGTGGGCATTGAACCCAAGCAACAAGAAGCAAAATGCCCTAGACCTAGCCTTTCCGAAACTTAAAGCAGAGTGCCTGAAAAACGCGGCTCAGTCACTTGGTAAAATCTTTGGGCGCGACCTTAACCGCAAGAACAAGGATCAATACAAGCCGTTCAAACTCACTCCTCAGGACACCGGATTAACCGCCCTGCCACCCTCAGCAATGCATAAGATTGAAGAGGCGATCAGTTCAGGCGTGGAAGAGTATGAGATCCTACAATCAATCGAACTCGTTTCCGAACTTATTACACCGGAGCAGCGCGAAAAAATCCAAACCCTCTTAAATTCACGCGCATGATCTCACTTGCATATCTCAGAACCATTGATACGGTATATTGTCCTAACTGCGATACATACCGCCATGAAGACGAACGGCATTGCCCCAACTGCGATGTGAGATGTGAGGCTTGCCTCAATTACTTCAACCGCGACACTTTGCACCCGAACATTCAGACGGCAACTTACTTTTTAAAATTCTGCTGCGATAGCTGCCTGAGAGAAGAGATAGAAGAATTAAATCAACCAACATCAATAATTTAAGACAATGGAAATTCAATTTAACCCGAAAGAAGACAGTGGTAGCTTTTACTGGGAAACAGATTATTATCATCCCGATAATGCATTCACTATGCGGGATTTTTTAGACAACCATTTACCGCCTGATTTTGAAGTGATACTAGATGATGGAAGTTATGCAGAAGTACAACATCACGCCACGGATGCAATTTTCCGTATTGACGCAAAAGGCAACGGAGATTGTTTTCATCACGTGGTTGAGTGGCACGTAATTTCTTAAAAAAAACAATCATCTTCCATACATTTGCCAAAACCAATACAATGAACACAATAATTGAAACGATTAAAAAAGACTTAAACAATGATCGTTTGTTTAGTCTTTTACTTCCAAAAATTCAGCATCAAATTGACAACCATGATCCTAATTATGGAATCTTGTCTCCAATGTACTCTTTGATGCCTTGTTTTTTTGATTATTACAATGTAGATGAATTATCAACAGATCAAATGAATGAGGTGGAAAGAGTAATTAAAATAGTAGACGATGCTTTTGGTGGCGGTTGGTCTGAGTTTTCTCTAAAAATGAGTATTGATAGAGAGTTAAGAACTAATGAAATGATTCGAGAATTGAAGCACGCTAGAAGTATATTATCTGTCTTTGTTAAAGATTAAACCAATACAGCAATGAACTTACACAACGAACTTCAAAGGGAGGTACTAATTGCCTCCGCTCAGAACTCCCGCGCATGGGATAAGGTTAGGTTAGGCCGCTTCACAGGCTCAGGACTGGGCAAACTATTCACCGAACCGAAATCTGTAAAGGACAGGGCAGAGGGTAAGCTATCCATGACGGCCATCACTTACATCGAAGAGAAAGCGATGGAGGTTATCACAGGAGACGCGCAAGGTGAATTTTCAGCCAAAGCTACCGATTGGGGCAACGAATGGGAAGAACACGCGCTCAACAAACTTGCTCAGGCGATTGGATGCCCGGAAGACAAGCTGAAACTCAAACCACCGTTCAAGCTCTATGGTGACTACTCAGGGGCTAGTCCTGACGCTTACATGGAGTACAAGGATATTCAAGTCGGGGCTGAAATCAAATGCCCGTACAACTCCGTAATTCACCTCAGACACTCACGGGTGAAGAACGCAGCAGACCTGAAGGAACACGATGCGGATTACTACTGGCAATGTCAGGCGAATATGTTTTTCCACAAGATACCCCTGTGGCTCTTCGCGTCATTTGATCCACGCCAACCCGAACACCGGATGCTTCACTACGCGGAAATCTATGCCGTGCCTGAGGATCAGGAACTTATGCTTTTGAAACTCGAAAAGGCGGAGAAGATGAAGCAGGAAATCATTAAACAATGGATGACAAAATGAACTACACAGACTTTTTAGAATCAAAAAAGAAGAACCATGTCCTTTCCGGATTTGATTGCGACACGGATCAACTTAACACTCACCTATTCCCATTTCAGCGGTTTATTGTGCATCGCGCTTTGAAGGCTGGAAAGTATGCGATTTTTGCCGATTGTGGTTTAGGTAAAACCCTGATGCAACTTGAATGGGCTAATCAGGTGAACCGACACACCGGAAAGCCCGTGTTAATACTTGCCCCGCTTGCGGTTGCCGGACAGACTATAAACGAGGGCGCAAAGTTTCACATTGACGCTTGCAAATATGACGGCAGCAATTCCCCTATTCAGATCACAAACTATGAGCAAATTGAAAACATAGACACATCTATTTTCTCAGGTGTTGTGCTTGATGAATCTAGTATTCTGAAAAACTTTGAAGGGGCTACAAAGAAGCTGATTATTGATTTGTTTTCTCAGACCCCATATAAGCTAGCGTGTACTGCAACTCCTTCACCTAATGATCCGATGGAACTCGGAAACCATGCTGAATTTTTGGACGTGATGAGCCGGAACGAAATGCTTGCTATGTACTTTGTACACGATGGCGGGGAAACGGCAAAATGGAGATTGAAAGGACACGCTGAGAAATCTTTCTATGAGTTTGTTGGATCGTGGGCTATTATGCTGAATAAGCCTCAGGATATTGGATTTGAGATGGATGGCTACGCGCTGCCTTCGCTTAATATCATTGAGCGTATGATCTCCACTCCCAAGCGGGATAATGGCAGTCTATTTAATGACGCGATTATTTCTGCTACCAACTTTAATCAGGAATTGAGACTTACAAAAAAGGAACGTCTTGCGGAGGTTGTGGAAATCGTAAACTCAAAACCGGATGAAAATTTCATTATTTGGATAAAGCAGAATGAAGAGGGTGAAATGCTAAAATCCATGCTACCGGAAGCGCGGGAGGTAAAAGGAAGTGATTCAAATGAATGGAAGGAAAAGACGCTTCTAGGATTTGCAAAGAACGAATTTAGAATCTTGATTACTAAAACCAAGATAGCCAGCTTCGGGATGAATTACCAAAATTGCCGAAATCAGATTTTTGCTTCTTTAGATTTTTCATTTGAAGGGTTATATCAGGCTATCCGAAGATCATACCGTTTCGGACAAAGCAATGAAGTGAATATTTACCTTATCACAACCGACACCATGAGCAACGTAAAACAATCGATAGATCAGAAACAAAAACAATTTGAAAAAATGCAGGATGCAATGAGCGAAGCAGTAAACGCGAACCTTTCAGGAAATATGATGAGTTCCGCAGATTACGACACCGATCCAGTTAATAACGACTGGTATAGAATTGAGCGCGGTGATTGCGTTCAGTTGATTCAGAAATTAGATAATGAATCTGTTGGATTCTCTATTTTTTCTCCACCGTTTGCCGAGTTGTACACTTACTCTAACCACGTTGAGGACATGGGAAATTCAAAGGACTATAACGAGTTTCTTACTCAGTTTGGATTCTTGGTTAAAGAACTGCACCGCGTCCTGATTTCCGGTAGAAACGTTGCGGTACATTGCATGGATTTACCTATTCAAAAAGGCAAAGAAGGTTTTATCGGATTAAGGGATTTTTCTGGTCTGATATTGAAGGCATTTGAGGACGCTGGATTTGTCTATCACTCCCGTGTGACCATTTGGAAAGATCCGGTAGTTGAGATGCAGAGAACAAAAGCCCTCGGACTACTTCACAAGCAAGTAAAAAAGGACAGCACCATGAGCCGTGTGGGTATTCCTGACTATCTGATGATTTTCAGAAAGGATGGAGAAAGATTAAATCCGGTTACAAACACGGATATTCCGGTAGACTTGTGGCAGAAATACGCTTCTCCGGTGTGGATGGATATTGACTACGGAAATACATTGCAGGGATTCAGAAACGCGCGGGATGAGCGCGATGAAAAACACATTTGCCCTTTGCAACTTGAAACTATTGAACGCGCTATTCACCTTTACACAAACAAAGGAGACGTTGTATTCACTCCGTTCATGGGAATAGGCAGCGAAGTTTATCAGGCCGTTAAAATGGAGCGCAGAGGCGTCGGATTTGAACTGAAAGAATCATATTACCAGCAAGCAAAAAAGAATATAGCATCAGTTGTTGTTGAAAAGACTCAGTCAAGTCTATTCTAAACCTATCTATATTTGCAATGACCACCTGTATGAAGAACTTAATAAACCCCATCGTTACCGCAATACCGAAAGCCTATACAGGCGCGGGTGGTCTATTGTGTGTAGCGGTGGGTTTTATTTTTCCATGACATCCTTCATTATTCATTTGGACAGCTTAAATCTGCTGGACAAACTCTCGGACGAACAAGCCGGACAACTTTTTAAGGCCATCCGAAATTATCAAAATTCGGGTGAATTGCCTTCTGAATTTTGGCTTCAAATTGCTCTTGAACCTTTCGTTAATCAGTTCACCCGTGACGCTCAAAAATATGCTGAAATCAGCGCAAAGCGTTCAGAACTAGGTAGAAAGGGAGGGCTAGCAAAAGCTAGCAATAGCTACCAAAAGCTAGCAAAGCCTAGCAAACCTAGCTATAATGATAGTGATAGTAAGAGTAATAGTGATAGTAAGAATGATAGTAGTAATGCTAACGCATTATCTTCTGAAAAGAAAACTGAAAAAGAAAAGTTGATGCTTCCACATTCATCCGATGAGTTCAAATCTGCATGGGAAAGTTTGCTCACTCAGAAGAAATGGAAGAACAAATCAGACAAAGCCTTGCAAATTGCCCTTAAAAAACTTGGATCAAAGGCCGAAAAGGTCGCGGTTAAGATGATCGAGAACGCAATTCTAGGCGAATGGCAGGGATTATTCGACCTTAAACCACACGAAGAACGGGAAATTTTGGAAGCAGCCGGACAACGATATAAACTTGCGCCTGCGTCAGAAGAGAACGCACCGCCTTACCACAGACAACTAGGAGTTAAATCATAAAAAATAATGCCATGCCTTGCTATCAAGCTGAAGAATCAAACAACGAAGTGCAATCACGCAGAATGGCCGCGCTAGTGGTTATTTTGGATAGGAAAATGGGCTTAAAAACACCCGAAGCTATTATCAGATGGAGTAACGCTACATACGAAAATCATTGCGACATCTTAACCCCTTTACTATGCAGCAGACTTAATGCACTTACGCCCGAACAACTAGATCAAATCGTTTACAACGGCAGGGATAAAGACAGCCGCAGACTAGCCGACTGGTTTGATGAGCATAAAGAATGGGACGCAAAGAGAAGAAACGAAGAGTGATTTGTTTAATTTTGCCAGCCAACCAATACGATGAACAATTTACACGGACTTATCCCACCACACGATCAGGAACTAGAGGAAGTCATATTAGGAGCGATCCTGCTTCAATCTGACACACTTTCTGCCTTAAGTGGTACTTTGATACCTGAAATCTTTTATGTGCCGTCTAATAGGCTTATTTTCGATTCCATCCTGAAACTGAAAAATGAGAACGCGGCCATTGATATTTTGACCGTGACCAAGAAGCTGAG
>Ga0315904_10006110_pt1 | contig 16518 bp, 11 predicted proteins | sample LakEriMetagenome_6_FD_203529 | JGI IMG/M metagenome (GOLD analysis project Ga0315904, IMG submission 203529) | Freshwater fungal communities from buoy surface, Lake Erie, Ohio, United States - Buoy 12 MA120 | ecosystem: Environmental > Aquatic > Freshwater > Lake | place: USA: Lake Erie, Ohio... | reverse complement strand
ATCGCATTCCCATACAAGCCCCCAGGCGCGAGCCGGGGGATGATGTGGGCTGTTTCGGGATGCGGGCCGCATCATCCCCCTGCTTGCGCATGGGGGCTTTTATGGCCGGGGGATCGCATTCCCATACAAGCCCCCAGGCGCGAGCCGGGGGATGATGTGGGGTGTTTCGGGATGCGGGCCGCATCATCCCCCTGCTTGCGCATGGGGGCTTGTATGGCCGGGGCCTACGGGCAGATGCGTTGGCGGTAGATCGCCAGGCCGTGGGCGGAGTGGTAGAGGGCGCCGCATTCGACGTCGACGTCGGCGGTCTGCTCCAGGAGCGTCGTCAGCCGGTCGGCCGCCCGCGTGACCCACGGCTCGGCGAGCCGCTCGTCGTCGAGCGCCAGCGCCACCACCTCGAACACGTGCCCCGTGGCGCCGAGCCGGGCGAACACGTCGGGCGACGTGCCCGGCCGCTCGAACGAGTGCACCGAGAAGCTGCCGTCGGCCTGCTGAAACCGCCGGGCGCGGTCGATGCAGTCTTCGAGCACGGCCTCGGCCATCGCCCAGCCACTGTCGGCGGCTGCGGGCTTCGCCCCGGCCCGCCGTCGGGCATCGAGCGCGCAGGCGAGGCCGTAGAGGCGATGGGCTCCGCCGCAGGCGGCGGAAAAAATGTCGGCGTCGGCCTCCATCGCCACGACCCGCTCCACGCTCCAGGGCGAGCCGTTGCCTGCTTGCCAGGTGGCGTCGGGCGGGAGCCAGGTGGAGAGTGCCATGAGGGTCCAGGTCGCCTCCTGCCCCGGGCGGATGTCCCGCTGCGCGCGGGCGAGCAGGTCGGCGAGCGTGTAGTCGCGGCCGGCGACGCGGAGCGGCGTGGTGAGCGGCATGCCGGCCCCGCGGCCGTCGGCGACGCCGCACTGCGAGAGGTAGCCGAGCCACTGGTCGGGGTGGCCCTGGCCCATCGTGCTGCCGGGCTCGATCACGGCGAGCGGACCCGGTGTGCCCGGCCGCAGAATCCAGCCCGTGAGCCGACCGCCGTCGAGTAGATAGTCGAGGGCCGACGACTCTTGCCCGTCGTGAACGAGCGGGAAGTCGGGGCCGAAGGCGAGGATGCCGTGGACGACCTGCCAGGCGCCGTGCACCCCGGCGTCGAGCCGGCGGGCGTCGCGGGCGTGGGCGAGCACGGCGTCGATCCGCCCGCAGAGGGCGGCCCGGTCGATGGCGGCGGGGGCCGACAATTCGACCGAAGGGCTCGGCCGGCAGCCTGCCGCGAGGACCCAGAGCAGCAGGAGCGTGCAGCACCGGAATGGGAGGCGGCGCCCGGGAACAACGGGGGTTCGGATTGCGTACAACAGGCGAGTGTCGGGCAGAGGCATGCGTCTAGAATAGCTTCGGTAATCCGAGGCAGATTGCGGCCACCCGTCAGGAGAAGATCGTCACCATGCCAGTCTTCTATTTCGACCCCTATTACACGCTCGCCATCATGCCCGCGGTGCTCCTCGCCATGTGGGCGCAGTGGCGGGTGCATTCGGCGTTTACGGCGGCCTCGCAGGAGCCGGCCCCGCTCTCCGGGGCGGCGGCGGCGCGGCACATCCTCGACTCGGCCGGGGCCACCGACGTGCGGATCGAGACCATGCCCGGCCACCTCACCGACCATTACGACCCACGGGAGAAGGTGCTACGGCTGTCGCAGGACGTCTACTCGGCGAAGTCGCTGGCGGCTGTCGGCATCGCGGCCCACGAGGCGGGCCATGCATTGCAGGACGCCCAGAGCTTCTCGCTGATGGCGATCCGCAACGCGGCCGTCGGCGTGGCGAACCTCGGCAGCGGCGCGGGGCTGCTCGTGTTCATGATCGGCCTCGGCTTCGCGCTCAAGCCGCTGGCCTGGCTGGGCATCGCGCTCTTCGCGGGTACGGTGTTCTTCCAACTCGTCAACCTGCCGGTGGAACTCGATGCGAGCAACCGTGCGAAGGCGTCGCTCGTCGATCTCGGCATCGTGCCCGCAGCCGACATGCCGGCGGTGAACTCGGTGCTCAACGCGGCCGCCTGGACCTACGTGGCCGGGACGCTGCAGAGCATCCTCACGCTGCTCTACTACGCGAGCTACCTCACCAGCGGCTCGAACGACGACCGCAGTTACTAGACGGGTTGTCAGTGATTGAGTGAATAGAGCAGGACGTTGAGGGCGATCTTCTCGGCGTCCTCGCGGTCGTAGCCGGTGCACTCCATCGAGTTCTGCTTCTCGAGCGCACACGAGAGATCGAACGGCGAGAAGATCACGGCCCAGCGGTCGCCGATCCGGATGCCCTCGAGCTGCGGCGGCAGCCGCCGTTTCCGCACGCCCAGCCTGCCCTCCGCCCCGGCGGGCTCCCGCAGCGTCACCTCGCGGATGTCGTAGCCGCCATAGCCGGCCTTGGTGAAGATCGGGTCGTCGGCGGGAATCGCTTCGAGCTTGGAGTCGGGAAGAATGCGGGCGATCTCGGCCCGGAAGGCCTGCGTGAATCCGGCCGCCGCGCAGACGCTGTCGGTGAGCAGCATGCCCCCGCGGTCGAGAAACGTGGCCAGCGCCTTCCGCTGCGGGTCGGTCCAGGCGAAGCCCTGCCGCCCGTGCATGAACACGAGGTGGTGCTCGAAGAGCCGCGGGTCGGCCGGATCGATCTGCTGCGGCGTGTCGTCCACCCGCACGCCCAGCTCCCGGGCGGCGGACCGCAGGATGTTGGCGAGCGCCGCGGGGGCTGCGTCGCAGAGGCCGGCGTGCTTGAGCTTGGCGATCGTGAGCTGACCGCGGACGCGATCCTCCGGCTTGCCGTCGTCGGTCGGCGCGATCGCGAACAGCTGATCCTTGCTCTTGAGTTCGCGGTTGGTGGCATAGGCGAGCACGTTCGTGCCGATCGCCAAGGCCGCCTCCACCTCGCGGCGGACGGCGGGCGCGAGGCGAGCCCGGGCCGGTCCGCCCAATTCCCAGAGGCAGGAGAGGCTCGGCATCGCGTCGCGGCCGTCGTCGGGAGGGGCGTAGACGAGGCAGGTGCGGCAGCCGTAGTCGACGCCCAAGAGCGGCCGGTGCAGCTCCGGCGGCACGATCTCCTCGGCATGCCAGGCCGGGTGCTCGGGGGGCAAGAGGTTGAGCCGGTATTCGGGCTCGGGGAAGATCTCCTCGACGAGCTGGCGGAGCCGCTTGTCGAACTCGCCGCTCTCGGGGCAGCAGGCCTCCGCGAAGATGAAGCCCCCTTCGTCGATGTAGCGCCGCAGCCGCGGGCCGGCGTCGGGGCCGAGGTCGAACGCCTTCTGGCCCGAGAGCCAGAACACGGGGGCCTGCAGCAGGTCTTCCCGCCCGGCGGCGGCCGTGTCGAGAACGTGCCAGGAGAGGCCGGCCGGATAGTTCTCCCGCCAGCGTGCTTCGACGTGCTCGACGAGGTGGGCGATGTCGTGGCCGTGCTGGTTCCAGTCGGCCCGCGGGGCGTGACGGCTCTTGGCCACGATCACCGGCCGACGTCCCTTGGCGAGAAACAGCAGGGCGAAGCTCGTGGCCACGATCGGGTCTTCGAGCCGCGGCGCGTTGAACCGGCCCGTGAGCCGATCCTGCACCCGCACGAACATCTCCGCCCCCTCCAGATACCAGTCGTGCTCGCCGATGAATCGCCGCGCCGTGAATCGCCCCACCCGTTCAAGGCCATAGAGATAGTAGAAGAGCCAGGTCTGGCCGCCGGTGCCGGGGTTCTCCTGGACGGAGAAGCGGTTGCCGAGCCACTTGAGGCCGCGTTCGAGCACGTCGGGCGAGCCTCCCCCACCGCAGCAGGAAACGGCGTCGGCCGCCGCCCGTGCGTCGGGCGCGCCCACGTGCTCGGCCGTGATCCAGACGCTGGCGATCCCCGCGCAGGTCATGCTGCCGGAGCCGCCGAGGTTGCCGATCGTGTAGCCCCACGAGCCGTCGGGATTCGCGCAGCCCACCCAATACTGCTGGGCGCGGAGCCAGGTCTCGTCCTTCACCTTCACGCCCGCCCGCGCGGCCTCGTGGAGCGCGAGCAGGGCGAACTGGGAATTCGAGTTGTCCCCCTCGGCCCGCTTCTGGTCGTAGCTCCACGAGCCCTGCGTCGCCCCCTGCTTCACCTGGGCGAGTTCGAGCCACTCGACGTTCCGCTCGAGGATCGCCCGGTCGCGTTCGGGGGCGAGCATCGCCAGGGCCATCGTCTGAAGCGACACGGAATAGGTGTCGGACGGCTGCTGGGCTCGCATCCAGTCGAGGGCCCGCCGCATCTCCGGGTTGTCGGCGGTAATTCCCGCATTGCCGAGCGCCAGCATGACGAGGCCCGTCGGCCCCACGTTGTCGGCGCCCCCCCGCATCGCGCTCACCCACGCGCCGTCGGGTCGCTGCTGCTTGAGCAGCCAGCCGCGGGCCTTTTCGATCGCCTGCTGGATGGCGTCGGCAGGCAGCGGGGCCGCGATGGCAGGGGACGGACGAGCGACCGCCGCCCAGAGGGCCAGCGCCACAGCCACGGCTCGGGCAGAACGCGAAATGACGAACAGCGACGGCATGAACTGATCGTACCACGCGCCGCCAAAACGACCGGCGGCCGACGCATGGGTTTGCCGCCCTGCGGGGCACAGCCGATACTGACGGGTGTCTTTCCGCATTCCGGCAGCAAGGATGGTTCCGTGTCCACAGCCTCCCGCCCCAAGTCGCTCGACGAGATCCTCCAGGAGTTCGCCCAGCACCGGCGGCTGATGCAGGAGGAGCTGCAGAAGGTGATCGTCGGCCAGGCCGACGTGATCGAGCAGCTCTTCGCGGCGATCTTCACCCGCGGCCATTGCCTGCTCGAGGGCGTGCCGGGATTGGCGAAGACGCTCATGGTCTCGACGCTCGCCCGGATTCTCGACGTGGGCTTCAAGCGGGTGCAGTTCACGCCCGACCTCATGCCCTCCGACATCACCGGCACCAACGTGCTGGAGGAGGACGAGGCGGGGCGGCGGCAGTTTCGCTTCGTCGAGGGGCCGATCTTCACCAACATCCTGCTGGCCGACGAGATCAACCGCACGCCCCCCAAGACGCAGGCGGCGCTGCTCCAGGCGATGCAGGAGCGGGAGGTGTCGGTGGGTCAGGAGACCTACACGCTCCCCGATCCGTTCTTCACGATCGCCACGCAGAACCCGATCGAGCAGGAGGGCACCTATCCGCTGCCCGAGGCCCAGCTCGACCGGTTCATGTTCAACATCAAGGTGGGCTATCCCACGGCCTCGGAGGAGGAGCAGATCCTGCTGTCGACGACGCGGTCGGAGAAACCCGAGGTGCGGAAGGTGCTCTCCGGGCGGGCGATCGTCAACATCCAGAAGCTCGTCGGCAGCGTGGCCGTCAGCGAGTTCGTGGTGAAGTACGTGGCCCGCCTCGTGCGGGCGACGCGGCCCAAGGATCCGCAGGCCCCCGCCTACGTGCGGGAGCTCGTCGACTGGGGGGCCGGACCGCGGGCCGGACAGTTCTTGATCCAAGGGGGCAAGGCGATGGCGGCCATGGACGGCCGGTTCAGCGTGTCGCTCGACGACGTCCGGCGGATCGCGATCCCCGTGCTCCGCCACCGCGTGGCCACCAACTTCCAGGCCCAGGCCGAGGGGCTCACGAGCGAGTCGATCATCGAGCGGCTCGTGCGGGAGACGCCCGAACCTGAAATCCCGAAGCTCGTGAAGTGATCCCGGGGAGACGGCTCGCATGGCCCGGGCGGTCGAGGAATACCTGAAGCCGGAGGTCGTGCGGCAGATCGCGAGGCTCGATCTCCGCGCCCAGTTCATCGTCAAGGGCTTCCTGCAGGGGCTCCACGCCAGTCCCTATCAGGGCTTCTCCGTCGAGTTCAGCGAGCACCGCAAGTATGCGGCCGGCGACGATCCCAAGGACATCGACTGGCTCGTCTACGCCAAGACCGACAAGCACTACGTCAAGAAGTTTGAGGCCGAGACCAACATCACGGGCTACCTCGTGATCGACACGAGCGGCTCGATGGCCTACTCCTACAAGGGGCAGGTGTCGAAGCTCGACTACTCGATCTCGCTGGCCGCCGCCCTCTGCTGGCTCATGATCCACCAGCAGGATCCCTGCGGCCTGATGGTGTTCGACGACAAGCTCCACGCCTCCCTGCCGGCCCGCTCGCGGCGGTCGCAGATCGCCCAGGTGCTCTCCGTGCTCTCGAAGATCACGCCCTCGGGCACCACCGACATCGCCCGCAGCCTCGTGCAGGTGGCGGCGATGCTCCGGCACCGCTCGCTCGTGATGGTGTTCAGCGACCTGCTCGCCGACCCGGCTCCGATCCGCGACGCCCTTTTGCGGCTGCGGCACCGCGGCCACGACGTGATCCTCTTCCACGTGCTCGACGAGGCGGAGGTGAAGTTTCCGTTCGAGGGCATGGTGGAGCTCACCGAGCCCGAGCACAGCGACCGCCTCGTGATCGACGCCGACGCGGCGCGGAAGGGCTACATCGACGCCGTGCAGGCATTTCGCGAGGACTACCGCCGCTCCTGCTTCCAGGCCGGCATCGACTACGTGCCGCTCGACACGGGCATGCAGTTCGACAAGGCCCTGATGGAATACCTCGTGAGCCGCCGCACCAGGTTCTAGATGGGCATTTCGTTCCTCACACCGTTGCTGCTGGGCGGGGCGGCGCTCGTCGCCGTGCCGCTCGTGCTGCATCTCGTGATGCGGCGGAAGCCGGTGCCGCATGCGTTTCCGGCGCTGCGGTTCCTCAAGGAGCGGGCGGTCGCCAACCGTCGGCGGCTGCAGCTGAGCCACCTGCTGCTCCTGCTGCTGCGGATGGCGGCCCTGGCGCTCCTCGCCCTAGCCCTCGCCCGGCCGGTGCTCCGCGGCGCGGCCTGGCTCGCCGACGGCGAGTCGCCCGTGGCGGCGGCGTTCGTGTTCGACACGGCGCCACGGATGATGCTGCGCGAAGGCAACCGCACCCGACTCGAACAGGCCGCGGCGATGGCGAAGGTGCTCTTCGGAAAGCTGCCGCCCGGGAGCGACGTGGCCGTGCTCGACACCCGCGGCGGGCCGGCGGCGTTTTCACCGGCGCTCGCCGCGGCCGCGGCCCGGGTCGATCGGCTCGCTGCCGCGACACCGCAGCAATCGCTGCCGGCGGCGATCGCGGCGGCCGGCCGCCTCCTGGAGCAGAGCACCAAGCAGCGACGCGAACTCTACGTGTTCACCGACGGCTCGCACGGCGGCTGGGATGGTGCGCAGGCTGCCGACCTCGTCGCGGCCTGGCCCGACGTGAGCCTGCTCGTCATCGACGTCGGGGCGACCCGCGCCGAGAACTTCGCGCTCGATCGGATCGACCTGCCGACCGACCGCGTGCCGGCCGGCTCGCCGCTCCTGCTCTCGGCGGCCGTGTCGCGGATCGGGCCCGACGCCAAGCGCACGATCGCCGTCGAGGTGCTCCAGCCCGACGGCCACTATGCCCGCAGGGCCGTCAAGCCGGTGGCCTGCAAGGCGGGCGTGCCGGCGCGGGTCGACTTCGAGATCGCGGGGCTGGAGCCTGGAACGCGGCAGGGACGGGTGATCATCGAGGGGGGGGACGATCTCGCGGCCGACGATGTGCGGTCGTTCACGGTCGCGGTGGGTGCGCCCGACGGCGTGATCGTCGCCGCACCGGCGCCGGCCGACCGCACGGGCACGTTCTTCCTGCAGGCCGTCGCCCCGGCCGGCATGGTGAAGGCGGGCAAAGCGCGGTTCGAGGCGATGCTCGTCGCGATCGACGAACTCGACGCCACGCCCTGGAACGACGCGAAGGGAATCGTGCTCGTCGACCCGCCGCCCCTGGCACAGAAGACGTGGGAGGCGCTCGAAGCCTGGGTGCGGTCGGGGCGTGGGCTCGTCGTCTGGCTCGGACCCCGTGCCGGCTCGGCCGAGGCGTTCAATACCGCGGCCGGCCGGCGGCTGCTCGGTGGCCGGATCGAGCGGGTCTGGCGAAGCCCGGCGGGTGACAATTTTCTCGCGCCGGCGGCGCTCGATCACCCGGCGCTCGCGGCCTTTCGCCGCGTGGGCGACGCCGTGCCGTGGCAGGACTTTCCGGTCTCGCGGCACTGGGAGTTCGAGACCGACGCCGCGGGCGGCGACGATCCCGGAGCGGCGGTGGTGGCGGCGTATCGCAACGGCCTGCCGGCGGTGCTCGAGCATCGCGTGGGGCAGGGCACGGTGATGATCGTCACGACGCCCGTGTCGCAGGCGGCCGGCGATCCCGACGCCTGGAACACGCTGGCGACGGGCTTCGAGCCCTGGCCGTTCGTGATCCTCGCCAACGAACTGCTCCTTCATGCGCTCGACACGACGACCGATCGCAACATCGTGGCCGGCTCGCCGGCCGTGCTCCGGTTCGACCGCCGCGATCTCGCTGCCGCGTTCGTCCGCACGCCGGCGGGCGACGAGTTTCCGGCGGCGATCGATCAGCAACGCGGTCTGGTGACCGTGACCGCGACCGAGGAGCCGGGCAACTATGCCGTGCGGGCGGGGGGCGACGTGGGGGGGGCGTCCACCGGATTCAGCGCCAACCTGCCTTCCGCGGCCACCGACTTCACGCGGATTCCGCCGGCCGACTTCGCCGCGCTGCTCGGACCGCGGGCGCGGCTTGCCCGCACGGAGGCGGAGCTGGTGCGGGACGTGAACCTCGAGCGGGTGGGATCGGAGCTCTACGGCTGGGTGATTCTGCTGGCGGCGCTCGCGATGGCCGGCGATTGGATCGTGGCTAATCGGTTCTACGCGCCGCGGGATGACCAGGCGGCCCCGACCGTAGCGGCAGCCTTCGCCGAGGCGGCCGCGAACGCCGAGGACGTTGCAGCCGCGGCGTCGACTGGGGCGCCGATCCCGCCCCCGGTGCCGCCGGCCGTCCCGCGGGCGACGCCTCCTCCTCTTCCGCCGGCCGCCGCGCGGCCGGGGCCGCCGCCCGTGCCGGAGGTGGATGCATGATCGCAGCCACCACCCTGGAAGACGTGTCGCTGCATTTCGATCCCGTGGGGTCGTGGCCGCTCGTGGGGCTCGTCACGCTCGCGCTGGCCGCCGTGCTGATCGCGGTGCCCCCGGATCGCTCCCGGGCCGGCGGGCGGCGGCTCGCGATGCTCGTCGGCCTGCGACTGGCGGCGTTCTTGGCCCTCGTCACCTGCCTGCTACGGCCGACGTTCGTCGCCACGCAGAAGGCGCGGCAGCAGCAGACCCTGATCGTGCTGGCCGATGCGTCGAAGAGCATGACGGTGGCGGATGGGCCCGACGGCCGCACCCGCTGGCAGGAACTGGAGGCGGCCCTTGCGGCCGTGGAGCCCGCGGCCAGGAAGCTGACCGCTAACGGAGACTTCGAGATCGCTGCCTGGCTCTTCGACAAGGAGGCCCGGCCGCTCGCCGCCGAGGACGGGAGAACGTTTCCGCTGGCCGCCTGGCGGGATGCGCCGACGGCCGAGGAGACGGCGATCGGAGCGGCGCTCGACGACGCGGTGCGGGCCACTGCCGGCCGCAGCCTCGCCGGCGTGATCGTGCTCGGCGACGGGGCACAGCATGCCTACGCCCCGCGGGATCTGCCCCCGCAGACCGCGGCACGGCGGCTCGCGGATGCCGGCGTGCCTCTCTGGAGCGTCACCTTCGGGCAGCAGCGGGCCGGCGGCCAGGGTCGCGATGCGGCGGTGGTGAATCTCGCGGCTGCCGAGACGGTGTCGCTGAAGAACATGCTCGAGGTCGCGGGCCGGGTGCGGCTGGAGGGGTTCGCGGGCCGCGAGGCGGAAGTGCGGCTGCTCGCGGAGGCTGGCGACGGGCGGATGGAGCAGGTGGCGGTGACGCGAATTCGGTCGGACGGCGAGGTCGTCGAGGAACCCGTGCGGCTCGAGTGGACGCCCACGAGCGTGGGCGAACGGAAATTAACCCTGCGGGTCGAGCCGGTGGAGGGTGAGGTGGTCGTCGCCAACAACGAACTCTCGACGTTCGTCGACGTCGTCGAGGGGGGCCTGCGGGCGCTCTATCTCGAGGGGGCGCTCCGGGTGGAGCAGCGGTTTCTCCGTCGCGCGCTGGCCGCCAGCCCCGACATGCAGGTCGATTTTCAGTGGATCGACTCGGCCCGCCGCGACCGCTGGCCGGTCGATCTCGCCCGGGCCTTCGCCGGCGACTACGACGTGTTTCTGATCGGCGACCTCGATGCGGCCGCGCTGCGTCCCGAGGACCTCAAGGCGCTCGCGGCCAAGGTCGAGGCGGGCGCGGGCATCGGGTTCCTGGGGGGCATTCATGCGTTCGAGGCCGGCGGCTGGGGCAGCACCCCGCTGGCGCCGCTGCTCCCCTTCGAGCCCGATCGGCTCGCGCGGCAGCCGTTCGACGAGCCGGTGCGGGAAGGCCTCCATCTGCCGGGGCCGCTCAGGATGCTGCCCGATCCGCGGTTCGGCGGCGTGTCGATCCTCCGCCTGGGCAGCGATGCAGCGGACACGCGGGCGGCCTGGGAGGCGATGCCGCCCGTCGACGGGGCCAACGATCTCGGCCGCCTCGTGCCCGCCGCGAAGCCGCTGGCCGTGACGCCCGACGGACAGCCGCTGCTCGTCGCCCGTGAATACGCCGCGGGCCGAGTACTCGCCTTCGCCATCGACTCCACCTGGCGGTGGGTGATGCAGGGCGCGGCCGACAGCCATAAGCGATTCTGGCGGCAGCTCGTGCTCTGGCTGGCCAAGCAGGACGAGGCGGCCGCCGACACGGTCTGGGTGCGGCTCGCGCAGCGTCGGCTGCCCCCCGGCACGCCGCTGCCGTTCGACGTCGGCATCACGACGCCCGACGGCACGCTCCCCGCGGGCGTCTCGTTCGAGGCGACCGTGGTGTCGCCCTCGGGGCAGCGGCGGCCGGTGCGTGTGGTCCGCAGCGGCGAGACGTTCGCGGGCCAGATCACCGAGTGCGTGGAGCCGGGTGATTGGAAGCTCGTCGTGGTGGGCACGCGGCCGGGCGAGGCGGCACCGAAGGAGTGCTCGCGCCGGTTCACCGTGTTTCGCCAGGACCTCGAGCTGGCGAATCCTCGGGCAAATCCGCTGCTCATGAAGCAGCTGGCCGAGGTCACGACCGGGGGCGTGCGGGTGCCCGAGGAACTGCCCGCCGTGTTCGAGGAGATCGCCAGCCGGCCGCCGGAGCTCGAGACCCGGGAGCAGTGGACGGCCACGCCGTGGGATACCTGGCCGATGCTCCTCCTCCTGGCCGGCTGCCTGTGTATGGAGTGGACGCTCCGCAAACGCTGGGGCCTCGTGTGAGGATCGGGGGTTTCGGCATTTCGGGGTGCCGCCGTGTCTGCTACCGTCCCGCCTCCTCTGCCGCCGGAGCGAGTGCGTGCCGAAGCGTCGACAGATTCGTGAGAAGCTCCTGTTTGGCGGCCTGCTCGTGGCCGTCATGGTCGCCGTGCTGTCGGCGAGCAGCTTCCTCGGCATCTATTCCTATCGCCGGCTCGTGCGGGCCCTGTCGTGTCGGGCGGCGGAGTTGCCCCGGGCCGCCGCCCTCGGGCATTCGGTGAGTCTCGTGCGGCTGGCCCACGCCCGGGCACTCGCGGGCGACACCGATGCCGTGACGGAGTTCGTCGCCGGCATCGTCGCCACCGGCGCCGCCCTCGACGGCTACTGTGCGGAACTCGCGGCCGGCGAACTCGACGACATGCCGTTCGCCGACAGGTCCCGCGAGCGAGACACCGCCATGCGGATCGCCGGCTGTCTCGAATCGATCGACGGGCTCGTGCGCCGGGGCGGCGGCGTCGATCTCGGGCCGGCCGACTCCCGTCGTGCGATGCTCGCCGACGTCGAACCCCACCTCGAGTCGCTCGCCGACCTCACGGAGGAACTCCCCTCGTTTCTTCAGACCCGTCTGCACGAACTCTCCGACGAGGTGCGCACCCGATACCGCACGCTCATTTTCACGACCTGGACCGCCGCGTCCGCGGCCGTGTTGCTGCTCGCCGCTCTCGGCGTGCTCACCTACCGCTGGGTCTTCCGCCCGCTGCGACAGCTGGGGCACGGCTCGCGGCGGGTCGCCGCCGGCGACTTCAGCTACCGCCTCCAGCTCGATACCCGCGACGAGATGGCCGAACTGGCCGACGCCTTCAACGCGATGACGGCCCGGTTCCAGGAGATTCGCGACGACCTCGACCGCCAGGTGCAGCTTCGCACCCGGGAGGTGATCCGCGGCGAGCAGCTGGCGAGCGTGGGCTTCCTGGCGGCGGGCGTGGCCCACGAGATCAACAACCCGCTCGCCTCGATCGCGATGTGCGCCGAGTCGCTCGAGAGCCGGCTGCAGGAACTGGGGGCCGACGAGGCCGACGCCCAAGTGGCCCGCCGCTACGTGGAGCTGATCCAGGCGGAGGCCTTCCGCTGCAAGGGAATCACCGAGAAGCTGCTCGATTTTTCCCGCTTGGGTGAGGTGCGGCGTCAGGCCACCGGGCTGCTGGCGATCGTGCGCGACGTCGCCGACATGCTCCAGCACGTGGGCCGGTTCAAGGGCCGCACCATCGAAATCGAGAACGACCAGGACGTGCTCGCGATGGTCAATCCGCAGGAGATCAAGCAGGTGGTGCTCAACCTGCTCGTCAACGCGCTCGACTCGATCGAGGGGGAGGGGCGCGTGCGGGTGAGCGTGCGGCGGAGTCCGCTCGCCGAGACGGGCGTGGGCGGCTGCGAGGCCGTGCTCACGATCGCCGACGACGGCTGCGGCATGACCGACGAGGTGCTCGAACACCTGTTCGAGCCGTTCTTCACCCGCCGCAAGCAGGGGCAGGGGACGGGGCTCGGGCTCTCGATCGTCCACCGGATCGTGACCGACCACGGGGGCCGCATCGCGGCCACGAGCGCCGGTCCAGGCCAGGGCTCGACGTTCCGGGTCACGCTACCGATCGCCGAGGTCGGCGTCGCCTCGGCCCGTGAGGTCCGGGCCGCCTGACATCCCACGCCTCCCGTCCCACCCACCAGTTTCCCAGGATGAGCCGATGAAACAGCATGTGCGTCCCCTGCGAGTCTTGTTCGCCGACGACGAAGCGTCGCTCCAGGAGCTGATGCGGATCGAGCTGCCCAGGCTCGGACACGAGGCCACCGTCTGCCCCGACGGCCGCACGGCCATCGCAGCCCTCGACCGCACGAGCTACGACTGCGTGATCGTCGATCTCGACATGCCGGGCGTCGGCGGACTCGACGTGATCGCCCGCGTCCGCGAGACCTCACCCGACACCGAGACGGTGATCGTGACCGGCAAGTCGTCGGTGGAGAGTGCCGTGACGGCGGTGCGGCACGGCGTGTTCGACTACCTCACCAAGCCGTGCAAGCTGGCCGACATTCAGGCCGTGCTCGAGCGGGTGCGGAAGAAGCGGGAGCTCACGTCACGGCTGCGGGCGCTCGAGCAGCGGGTGCGGCGGGCCGAAGGGGCCACGCAACTCGTGGGCGGATCGGCAGTGCTCGAGCAGGTGCGGAAACTCGTCGCCCGTGTGGCGGCGAGCGAGGCCACGGTGCTCGTGCGGGGCGAGACGGGCACGGGCAAGGAACTCGTGGCCCGGGCCATCCACGAGGGGAGTCCGCGGGCGGCAGGTCCGCTCGTGGCCGTGAACTGCGGCGCGTTGCCGGAGCACCTCGTGGAAAGCGAACTCTTCGGCCACCGCAAGGGGGCCTTCACCGGCGCCGACGAGCACCGGGCCGGGCTCTTCGAGGTCGCCGACGGAGGGACGATCTTTCTCGACGAGATCGGTGAGCTGCCGAAGCCGCTGCAGTCGCGGCTGCTCCGCGTGCTGGAGAGCGGGGAAATTCGCCGCGTGGGGGACAACCAGCCGATTACGGTCGATGTGCGGGTGGTCTGCGCGACCCACCGGTCGCTGGAAAGCATGGTGGCAGCGGGCGAGTTCCGGGAAGATCTCCTGTTTCGGATCAATACGTTCGAGATCGTCGTCCCGCCGCTTCGCGAACGACGGGAGGACATCCCGGAACTCGTGAAGCACTTCGTGCGGCGGTCACGTCCGCAAACGCCTCCGGATGCGGTCGTTGCCGAGCAGACCGTTTTGGACGTGCTGGCCGCCCACCAGTGGCCGGGCAACATCCGCGAACTGGCCAATGTCGTCGAACATGCGCTCGTGCTGTGCGATGCCTTGCCGCTGACCGTCGCGCACCTGCCTGCCCGATTCGGCGGAATGAAGCCGGTGGCCACGGCGAAGCCGCCGGCCGCCGAGCCGCCCCGGCCCGCCGCCGGCCCCAAGCCCGTCACCCTGCGGGACCTGGAAATGCAGGCGATCCTCGAGAGCCTCGAACGGCACCGCGGCAATAAGCCGCGGGCCGCGGATGAACTCGGGATCAGCCTGAAGACGCTCTACAACAAGCTTCACCAACTGCAGGACGTCGGGGCCGAAAAATCGGCGTAGTTGGTGGTGGGACGGCCCGGATTATCCCCCGGCTTGCGCCTGGGGGCTTTTATGAACGCGGGCGCATGGAAGCCCCGATGCGCAAGCACGGGGATCAATCCGGTTGGTGGTGAGGCAGACCGGATTATCCCCCGGCTTGCGCCTGGGGGCTTTTATGGGAGCGGGCGCATGGAAGCCCCGATGCGCAAGCACGGGGATCATGCGGCTGGATATGTCTTGCCGGCCGCTTATGTCTTTCGCACGACACCGACGAGCACACCGAGCACCTTTGCATTCTTCACGTAGATCGGCTTCATCGACGAGTTGGCAGGCTGCAGTCGGATGCGATCCCGCTCCGGGAACCACTGCTTCAGCGTCGCCTCCCCATCCTCGGTCTGCGCCACGACGATGTCGCCGGAATGCGCCGACTGCTTCTTCTGGATCACCACCCAGTCGCCGTCGGCGATCTGGGCGTCGACCATAGAGTCGCCCATGACCTTCAGCACGAAGTGGTTTTCGCGATTAAAAAGGCTTTCGAAGTCGATCCGTTCCTTCTGTTCGTCGGCCGTGCGGAGGGCGCCGGCGGCCACCCAGCCGGCCATCGGCAGGCCACGGAGATGAGCGGGCTCGTTCACCAGCTCGATGGCCCGCGACATATTGCGACCCCGGGTGATCAGTCCCTTCCGCTCGAGCGCTTTGAGATGGCAGACAACGCCGTTGGGTGAGCGAATTTTGAAGGCCTGCCCGATCTCCCGCACCGTGGGGCCGTAGCCTCGGGAATGGATCTTGTCGCGGATGAACGCGTAGATCTCCATCTGTCGCTCGGTGGGCGCATCGCCGGCATCGGCGTCGTTGGCCGTAATGTGGCTCAGCGGGTTTCCTCGCAGGGCTGCGGCCGCGGCCGCGACCCGGCGGGGCTTGGGGCGGTCGGAGGCGGAACGCTTGGACGAGCTGCGACGCTTCGATGCGGTGGCCATGAATGACGAGCGGGAAACCCGCTTTCCTGTGGGAAAAGGCATGAACGCCAGTATCTTACTATACGATCGTTCATTTTCAAGTGGGGTGAAAAGTTTTTTTTGCTGGCCCCCGTTATCCCCCGGCTTGCGCCTGGGGGCTTGTATGGAGGTGTGCAGGCGGGAGGCGGGGCAAAAGCCCCCAGGCGCAAGCCGGGGGATGGCCGCGGGAGACGGTCGGCCTGCAAAGCAGGCTCCGATCACCGCCGGGCGGGCCCTGGCTCGCCTGCCGCCCGAAAAAAAGCCGCTTCGCCTACCAGGCGAAGTGCGCGAACGCCTTATTGGCATCCGCCATACGGTGCACGTTGTCGCGCTTGGTGACGGCAGCGCCTTCCCGCTTGTAGGCGGCGATGATCTCTTCCGCCAGTTTCTCGAACGTGCCGCGGCCCTTCTTCTCACGAACGGCCTGGAGCAGCCAGCGGATTGCCAGCGACTGCTGACGGTTGCGGTTGACCTGCATCGGCACCTGGTACGCGGCGCCACCGACCCGCTTTGAACGCACTTCGACGGCCGGCTTGATGTTCTCGATGGCCCGGTTGAAGATCTCGATCGGTTCGGCATCGCTGATCTTCTTTGCGACGATATCCATCGCCTTGTAGAAGATGTTTTGGGCGACGCTCTTCTTGCCGTCCTCCATCAGGCAGTTGATGAACTTGCTGGCGAGGAGCGACCCGTAGCGCGGATCGGGGCGAAGCTGTTCGCGGCTGGCTGTGATGTTTCCCATGGTCGTCTTTCGTGGTCAGTGTCTCGAGATATGAGCCTTCGTGGATCAGCCCTTCTTGGCGCCGTAGAGGCTGCGGGACTGCTTGCGGCCCTGCACGCCGAGCGTGTCGAGGGCACCGCGAATGATGTGGTAGCGAACGCCCGGCAGGTCGCGAACTCGACCGCCGCGGATGAGGACGATCGAGTGCTCCTGCAGGTTGTGGCCTTCACCCGGGATGTAGACCGTCACTTCCTTCTGATTCGAGAGCCGCACGCGGGCGATCTTCCGGAGGGCCGAATTCGGCTTCTTGGGCGTCATCGTGCGGACCTGCAGACACACGCCGCGCTTCTGCGGGCAGCGGTCGAGCACGGGCGACTTGGAGAACTTCCGCTTGGGGCGGCGGCGGCTACGGACGAGCTGGCTAATCGTGGGCATAAGTGATGGTGTGGGGCTGGAACTCGGGAACCCCAAAAGGTAGCCGATG
>Ga0315904_10006109_pt1 | contig 16519 bp, 17 predicted proteins | sample LakEriMetagenome_6_FD_203529 | JGI IMG/M metagenome (GOLD analysis project Ga0315904, IMG submission 203529) | Freshwater fungal communities from buoy surface, Lake Erie, Ohio, United States - Buoy 12 MA120 | ecosystem: Environmental > Aquatic > Freshwater > Lake | place: USA: Lake Erie, Ohio... | reverse complement strand
GCGCAGCCACCGGGGTCATCCGGCGGATCTGGTCCTCCAGCGGCGGGGTCGTCGCGTCCGCGGTGAATGTCTCCATGTCGGCAGTCTGCCCACCACTCGACGCAAACGCAACTCTAAACGACATAAATACACCTTGGGTAGCGGAGTTCTACGATACCTCCCCACCCCGCCGCTGCCTTCGCGCAAATCTCGGTGAAAGGATCAATTTCTGACCCCGCCCCCTGTTCCAATACGGCTTGGCCCTCCCACGGGCCGGGGGATTTCACCGAATTGCGGCCCCGGGCACTGCGCCCACTCCGCTAAAGAGGAGACAGACCATGTCCGTCAAAAAGCCCGTCATCGACCTCGGCTATCGCCCCCAGAGCTACTTCTGGCCGATCACCCACGACACCCATGTCATCGCCGCCATCAAGGGCGAGCGGCGCCGCAGCGCGATCCGCGACGCCTTCGATGCCGACCGGGTGACCCCGCTCGATGAGCTCTACGCCTCCCCCACCCTGCCCGATGAGGACCGCCGCGCGCTCGGGCGTCTGCACCCCTCGTTCATGGGCGGGGAGTACCTGCCCGATCGGCGGGACACGGAGGTAGAGATCGCGCGCATCAACATCGACTCCACCACGAGCGATGTGACGAGCGTCTACGCCAAGGCGGGGAAGGATCGGATCCGCTACCGGGTCGTCGATGAGTACAACGGCGACACGCTCTCGGAGAAGCGCACCCGCAGCTCGACGCGGCCGTTGTCGCTCGGCGAGCTCATCATCTTCCTCGCGGCGTGGCCGCTGGAGGAGGTGCTCGAGGGGAACGGGCTCGACCGGGAGGGAGCGCAGGGATTCACGCGGCCGTCATCGGAGGTCTATCCGCAGTTCGAGGTGGCGTCACCACCGCCGCCAACCGCACCAGCTATTCCAAGCGGTGGAGCGCCGGCCCTAGGTCAGGACGAGGCGGTGAGCGTGCTGGTGCACGCGTCATTCGGCACCCGTTTTTCTTCCTCATAGGGCGGCGGCTGGAACGTGTAGTCCTCGCGCTTGACGCACTCGGACACCTCGAGTCCGCAGGCGACCGGCCGAGAGTCGCCGCTCACGATCCTGACCTCGACTTCCTCCGTGAACTGCAGGTAAAGCTGGGGGTTTCGCACGGAACCCGGATACGTTGCCCCGCAGGCCTCGTCTCCCAGGCGGCGGCGGACCTGCAGGTCCGCCTCGCTGGGACAGCTGCCGGGCAGCTTCGCCCGCGCCATGCCCATTGCCGTCTGGCGGGTGCGCTTCTCGGGCGGCGGAACCACGCGCACCTTGGTCGTCCGCGTAGTCTCGCAGAGGGCGACGGCGATCCGCTGCATCCCAGAGTTCACGGCCACTACCTCCTTGAGGGGCTTGAAGCCGGTCGCCTGGACGTCCACCTGCAGGGACTCCCCCGCCCGCGCCGCCAGCGTCTGGCCGTCCGCGTAGGACGTGCCGTTGATCGTGACGGGTACATTCTCGGGCACCACATCGATCAGCAGCTTAACCGCGAGCGGCTCGGGTGGCGTCTGCACCACCGGCACGGACGCGGGCGCCGGCACCGGCGCGACCGTTGCGGGGCGGGGGAAGAAATGCCCCGCGATCACCCCGCGAGCGGCCCAGATGATCCCCGCTCCCGCGAAGAACAGGACCGCAAAGGTGGTACCGAGCACCATGCGACGCTGCCGCCTGGCGGCGTCGATCTTCACCTGCGGATCCTCGAGGGCAATCGGCGTCACCTGCGGGATCACCCCTGCCAGGGTTTGCAGCGCCACGGAGGCGGTGGGTCGCTCCGTGACGGTCTTGCTCGTCATCCGCTCGAGCAGGCGCGAAACGTCCGGCGGGACGCACTCGTCCACGGCGTGCGCCGGCGGCAGCACCTTCCGGACATCGAGCAGCCAGTTGAGCCAGCGAAGCTGCACACTGCGGCCATCCGCATTCGAGTAGATCTCGGGGACGGCGCGCCGCATACCCTCCGGGCCGACGAGCAGTTCGTAGCACGTCATGCCGAGCGCGTAGATGTCGACGGGCTTGGCGATCGGCACGCTGTGGTTGAATACCTCGGGCGCCGAGTACTGGTACGTGGGACGCAGCGACCGCACGAGACCCGGCGAGACGGAGTTGCCGAAGTCGGCGAGCTTGGCGATGCCCCTCTGGCCGCCGATCAGCACGTTCTTCGGCGTGAGGTCCGCGTGGATGAGGTCCTTCTCTTCGTGCAGGTAGGCGACAGCCGCGCAAAGCTGGCGGACGAGGTCGAGCCGCCGGTCCATCGGCACGACCGCGTCGCCGATCAGTTGCGCGAGGGACTGCTCGCACCATTCGCAGACGATGTGGCAGCTCTCGTCGACCTTGCCGGCGTCGATGAACTCCCACACGCGGACGATGTTCTCGTGGTCCGAGCCGGCGAGTATCCGACCCTCCTCCTCGAACTCCGCCAGCGCCTTCGCGTCGCGCGCCAGCTCGGTGCTCGGGGTCTTGATGGCGACCCAGCGGTTGAGCCGGACGTCGAGCGCCTTCTGCACGATGGCGGAGCCACCGGTGAGGCGCTCGCTCGAGAGCCGGTACCGTCCTGCGAAGAGAATTTCGGGTGGCGATGTGCTCATAGTGCCCGCTGTGCGTCGTCGTCGGCCGGAACTTTGCCCTAAATATGCGCCTGCCGCGCGGACAGCATCACTCTTTATTCGTCCCGATACGTTCGCGGATCACCGTCATGCGACGATTCGCCAGGCGCGCCACCGGGGCATCGAGGTCCGGGACGAGGTTGATCACGTCTGCGTAGTTCTCCATCGCCTCGCGCCACCTTTCCTGCCGCTCGAGCGCCCAGGCGTCCACCATCAGTTCGCGGACGGCCTCGAGCGTCTCGTCCGGCCTTCCGGCTGAGCGGGCCGTCTGGCCCTTCGGGCCCATCAGGTAGCGGTCGGTTGCTTCCAGGCTGAGCTTGATCTGTTCCAGCGAGACTACCGTCTGCTGCGCAGCAAGACCACCCCACGAAGACAAGGTTACGGCCACCGCGATCATGAGAAGCAGGTAGACGCCCCCCGCCACGACGAGCAGCGGCCGCTTTCGGATGCCCCGCACGAGCGCGCTTTCCTCCCGCTCCTCGACGGTGGTGACCTCGAAGCGGAAGAGGCTCGCCTGCCCCACCTGGATGCTGCTGCTGGGTGCCAACAACGTCTCGGTGGTGGCCTGCCCGTTCACGAGGGTCCCGTAGGGACTCCGATTGGTGATCGACCACTGTCGGCTCGCATTCCGCTGGATCACCGCGTGCTGTTCGCTCACGAGCTCGCCCTGCACCCGCACGGTGCAGCCGTCCGCGCGGCCGACGGTGTTCGCCACGGCCGCATCGAGCTGCATACGACGCCCCTTCAGCGGGCCCGCGAGCCCCACGAGTTCCACCTTCTGTTCGATCTTCGCCATCTCGCTTCTCTCTCCCGCCCGGCGGCTAGAACACGCCGCTGCCGAGCATTTCCACGATCGCGGGCCCGAGGATCAGCATCAGCACCGACACCATCATGAGCATCGCCGGACCCTGCAGCTTCACCTTGAGCTCCTCGGCGGCACGCTCCGCCACCTGCGTGCGCCGGAAGCGCAGGTTCGCCGACTGCTCGCGCAGCACCTGGCCGAGCGGCGTTCCCATCCTGTAGCCCTGTCGCAAGGAGCGCAGGATCGTCTGGACCTCGTCCGCGGGGACCCGCTCCTCGAGCGCGCCGAGCGCCTCCTCGAAGGTGCGCCCCATCTGCACTTCCGCATGGGTGCGGCGGAGCTCGTCCACCAGCGGGCTTCCGGGCAGCCCGTCGCGCACGTAGATGTCGATGGCCTGCGTGAACGTCGCGCCCGCCTCCATCGACATCACGGAAAGGTCGAGGAAGTAGGGAAACTCGCGCGAGATGCGCCGGCGCCGGTCCGCCACGATGTTGCCGAGGTACTCGATTGCGATCCAGGAGCCGAGCACCTGTGCCGCGAGCGTCGACACGAGCACGGCGAGAGGCGGCGCCTGCACGACCCACAGCATGAACCCGAACAAGATCGCGACGGCCGTGCCAATAAGGAATGCGAGGCCCAGGTAGAGGCTCGGGGTGACGGGCCACGGGTTGCCGGCGAACGTCATCCGCCGCTCGATCTGCGCGCGCGTGGCGGCGAATTGCGGATGCATCGCGAGCCGCTCTGCGGCACTGACGAGCCGCGCGAGGCCGAACCGCGCGATTGCGGGCGGAATCGCGGGATTCACCGGCCGACGCGCCGTCGCGCCCCACATCCGCCCGATGCCGAGGAGGACGAGCAGCGCGCTGATGCCGCCCAGCAGTGCGATGGCAAGCCCGATCATACGTCCGCCCTCAGCAGCCGCCTCGTCCAAGCGATGCCGAGCGCGTACACGCCCATCGCCATAGTGAGGATCACGAGCCCGAGCAGGCTGGACGTAAGCGTCTCGGCGATGTCGGGCTGCGCGATCATGGCGACGGTCGCGACGAAGACCGGAATCGCGCTGATGATCATCATGGCCTTGCGAGCCTCCGCCGAGGCGGTGACGAGCTTCTGCTCGAGACGCCAGATCTCCTTCAGCGACGCCGCGATTGTCTGCAAGGCTTCCGCGAGATTGCCGCCGCGGTCGATGCTCACGAGCAGCGCGGTGGTGGCGAGGCGGAAGGATCCGCTCGCGAGCCGCTCGCGAGCCTTCTTGAGCGCATCGGGCGTCGTGCTGCCGAACTGGATGTCTCGGCTGATTCGCCCGAACTCGCGCGCGACGGCGTCCGGGCCGGAGGCGCCCACCTCGGCGATGCACTGGTCGAGCGCGAGTCCCGCGCGCGCCGAGCTCGCGAGCATCTCGAGGCCTGTCGGCAGCTGCTCGTCGAAGCGCGCTATGAAGGCCTCGCGCTGCCGCCTGAGGAAGAACCAGGGGAGGAGCGCGGCGCCCGCCGTGGCGACCAGCGCCAGCACGAGGCTGCCCGTGAGGGCGAGGAACACCGCGAATCCGGAGCCACCCGCGATGAGCATCCAGCGCGTCACCTGCCGGGCGGCAAGGTCGGCGCGGTCGAGGTCGGCGAGCAGCGCGTCGTTCAGGCGGTCGAGCCGCGCTCGGGCGGCCCGCAACGGCTGCCAGCTCAGCGAGCGCGCCCCGAGCACGATCAGCAGCGCCGAGGCGCCGCCGGAAATCCACAGGAAGGGTTCAAGGAGACTCATCGGCACCTCATGCGAACACCACGGGATCCAGGATTCCCTGCTCGATCATCTCGACCGCGAACGTCGGCACGTAGCCGCTGTGGCTCGTGACAAAGCGGCCGCCGCTCCAGCGCGTCTGGTACACGGGCTCGATGATTACCTCGTGGCTGGCTTCGTCCACGCCGACCACCTCCGCCACGCTAGTCACGCGACGGCTGCCGTCGTTGAGACGGCTGAGCTGCACCACGATATCGACGGCCGCGGTGATCTGCTGCCGGATCGCGGTCACCGGCATGTCCGTGCCGCTGAGGACCATAACCTCGAGCCGCTGCACGAGTTCCTGCGGCGAGTTGGCGTGTGCGGTGGTCATCGAGCCGGAGTGCCCCGTGTTCATCGCCTGGAGCATGTCGATCGCCTCGGCCCCGCGGCATTCGCCGACCACGATGCGATCGGGGCGCATGCGCAGCGCATTCTTCACGAGGTCGCGGATCGTGATCTCGCCTCGTCCCTCGATGTTCGGGGGCCGGGTCTCGAGCGTCACCACGTGCTCCTGCTGCATGCGCAGCTCCGCTGTGTCCTCGATGGTCACCACGCGCTCCTTGGGCGGGATGAAGGAGGACAGGCAGTTGAGCAGCGTGGTCTTACCCGAACCCGTGCCGCCCGACACGACCACGTTCTTCCTGCCCACGACGCACGCGCGGAGGAAGTCCCGCATCGTCGGGCTGAGCGCGCCCACACGCACGAAGTCCTCGATGGTGAATCCGCGCTTGGAGAACTTGCGGATCGTAAGCGTCGGCCCGCTCAGCGCCACGGGGGAGATCACCGCGTTTATGCGCGAGCCGTCGGCGAGGTGCGCATCCACCATCGGCGCGCTCTTGTCGATCCGGCGGCCTGCCGAGGAGGCGATGCGCTGTATGATCGCCACCACGTGCTCGTCACTCGGGAACTGCACCGGCGCGCGCTCGAGCACGCCGAACTTTTCCACGAACACCTTGTTGCGCGAGACCACCATGATCTCGCTGATCGACTCCATGTCGAGCAGGTCTTGGAGCGGGCCGAGCCCGAACATTAGGTTGAGCACGCAGCGGCTGAGGTAGTACTCGCAGAGCAGCCGCCAGAAGCCGGGCCGAGCCGTCAGGAGCGCCCCGGCGAACACGGGCCCGAAATTCCCGCCGAGCGTGGCGCAGTCCGCTTCCATATCGCGCGGCTTGAGGCTGAGACCGAGCTGGCGGACGAAATCTTCGATCACGGCGGCAAGGTCGCCGTGGAATGCCGCGGCGGAAGCGCGCAGGTCCTCGTCCACCGCGGATGCAGTCCGCGTCGCGCCGGCCCCGGTGATGCGCATCGTGAGCAGCTGCAGCAGCGCATCGCGCGCGATGCCGTGCAGCTTTTCGGGACCGAGCGCGCCGATGGCGTGGGAGACGAGCTTGCCTAGCTCAGCGACTATGCGCAGGCGCTCCTGCGAGGACGTCTCGCCTGAGGCGCTCGCGCGCCGGGCGATATCGAGGTCCTTCAGCAGCCGCGCGTGGATTGAGGCCTCGAGGCTCGCGAGCAGGCTTGCGCCCTGCTCCCCCTGCACAGGGGCGGCTTCCTCGACGTCGGGCCGCAAAACGAGGTCGTACTCGGCGAGGCGGATCCGATCGCCCGGCGCGAACGCGACGCTCTCATTGTGTGGCATCGGGGAGTCGTTCAGCGTCGCGACGGAACGGCCGACTTTGACGATGTTCCACGCGGCGCCCGAGCGGCGGAGAACGAGATGGCGGCGCGACACCGCATGTCCCGGCAACTCAACCCAAAGCCGACCGGCTGCCTCCTCCTGCCCGGGAGGTGCGGCGTCGCGGCCGATGCAGACCTCGTCGCGGTCGAGACTGATCAGGCGCGTACGACCCTGCAGGCCGTCGAAGATCTCGAGCACGGTACTCATGGCGTCGGGATCACTGCGCTCTCTGGACTTCCGACCACGATGCGGAGGGCAGCGGCTTAACGGCGGTATCCGTGGGATTGCGCAACAGCAGCGTAAGGCTGTCCTCAAGCCGGTTCATGGCGAAGATCAACTTCTCGGCCTGCTCGGGGGTCACCTCGATCGTCACCGTCGAGTACCCCTCCTGCGCCTCCCCTAGATACGCACCGGGCGTGGTCGCCTGGCCGACGGCGAGCACACGCACGTTCTGCAGGATGGTGGTCGTGACGACCTTGCCGCTGATCTGCTCCATGGCCGCCGCGGCGTTGCCGTCGTCCCTGACGGGGCCGTCCCGACCGGCGACGAGCGTGCCTACGATGTCCACGCGGCTCCCGGGCTCGACGAAGAAGGAGACCGCCGCCGCTGCGTTCACCGGGATGCTCATGGCGCGGCTTTTGGGCTGGATGGTCGACTCGAAGCGCGCTGCCGAAGTGTAGGAGAACTGGTCGAACAGCAGCAGCGAGCCTCCGGGGAGGTCATCGACGACGGGCCTGCCGAGAACCCATTCGCGGTTCTCGGCAGTCGCGGGGATCGCCACGGTGGTCAGCGACTTCGCCGAATCCGGCAACGCGATGGTCTTAAGCTGCGCGGCCGTGATCGTCTGGCCGCGCGTCACCGAGGCGGCCGGATCGAGCCGCAGGAAGATCTGGCTTTGTTGCGCCTGCTCGAGCGAGCGGGTGTAGAAGATCAGCACGACGGCCGTCACCACCGCGAGCGCGATGCCCGCATACAGAAACTTGCGGCCTGAGTCTGGTTCGGTCATTGGAGGGTTCTCACCTGGAGGATGTCGATGACGCGACCGGGAGTGGACTCCCGGCAGAAGACTGTGACGATGCGGCGCGCGTCGCGGGACTGCACGAGCGCCTGCCCCGGACGCGACGTGTTTCGCATGAGCTCGTGCCCTGCGGCGCTGAGGCGCTCGCCGTAATGGGCGCAGTGTTCGGCGGAGCCGCCCGCGCCGACGTATGCGACGGTGTGATGCGTGGTGCCGCTCAGGTGCTCCGTGAGGCTCAGTCGGCGCTTCGTGCCGGGGAAGCGGTCCACGACGCCGCTGTCCTCGCCCGGCACGTCGCGGTCGGCGAAACGGCCCGTGATGGTACGCACGGCCGCCTCCGGCGTAAGGTCGTCGAACGAGTAGAGCGAGCTCGCCTTGCCGCCGGAGTCGATCACGAACGCGAGCGAGCCATTCGCGGCCGCCTGGGCCTGTTCGCCGCCGCGGTAGTGGGCGACCAGGTCCGGCAGCCGCACTACCGCATACCAGCCGTCGCCCTCGACCAGTTCGGGCCGGGTCAGGAACTTCTGCAGTTCGTCCGCTGCGTCTGCGCCCGCGGCCTGCCGCCGCTTGGCGCTCTCGAGCAGTTCGCTCGCGACGCGCGTCGCAGGGCGCGGCACGAACGCTGTGACGAGCCGGTGCGTGGTCCCGTTCACCACCAGCGTCCGCTCGCCGGCCTCCGCGCGGCTCTGGCGCAGGTAGACGGCGAGTGCGCCGAGCTGCTCGTCGCGGTAGGTGAACACGTCGGCACGCGCGACCTGCAAGCCGCAACCGAGCAGCGCGCAGGCGATGAGGGCCAGGGCACGCACGGTGATCATCGGCATGACGACTGTCCGGAGTTCACTGGTCCACCGGCGCAGGGGAAGAATCCCGGGAATACGACGCGGCTGTCGAGCTTGCGGTGGAGGTAGTTGTCGTAGCCGATCGGCATAGTGCGGCCTTCCCATGCGGGGCCGGTGACGAGCCCGTAGTTGCCGCGGATGACGAACGTCCAGTCGCGCAGCCGGTACGCAGGAATGAAGAGCGAAACGGTCGGCGCTTCGCTGCCGCCGTGGGTGGGCGTATTCAACGTGGCGGTGAGGCCGTTCACGTCGCGATAGTCGCGACGCCCGCGCCGGCGCATGATCTCGAGCGTGTCGTACTCGCGCCGCTGCGGGTGGCTCTCACCACCCACGACGATCGGCGCGCCGAGCACGGTTCGGGACGTCCCGATCACACTCGACAGCCACGTATCGGTGCCGGTGGCATGCCGCCAGGCGCCCACCCGCGCGGCGTCGAGCACCTGGTGCTTCGCTCGCAGCGCTGCGGTCATCGCGAAGAGCATCACAATCAGCATGAGGAAGGCCGGGAGCGCTAGCGCGAATTCCACGCTCGCGAGCCCTCGCTGCAGGCGGGCGGTGCGCTCAGTGCACATTGATTGCCCTCGTGGTGGCGGGCGAGAGCCCGCGGAGCATCGAGTGGAGTTCCTCCTCGCTTGCCACGACGGCTCGGACGCGATCGCGCTGTCTGCCGCTCAGGAGCGTCCCCGGGACGAGCGCCGCGCGCCATGCCTGCGTGTAGAGATCCGGGAACACCTCGTTGTAGATGTCCGCCTGCGCCATGCCGTAGGTGCCGGACGGCGCGGCGACGAAGTGCGGCGCGGCGACCGGGCCTTCCGGGAACGAATTCGACGTGAACGCCATGATGCTGAACCTATCCGGGTCGCCGATGAAGCTGCCCACGCCGGAACGGTAGGCGAGCAGCTCGAGCAGCGGCATGTCGAGCTCGTAGAGAGTGATTCGCTTCGCTCGGAAAGGAAGCAGGCAGTTGCCACCGGGCATGATCTGCGTCGGCGCGGCGATGCTCCAGCAAGTCCTCAGCGTCTGGTCGAAGCGGGCCTGGCCCGGGAGGTTGGGGCCCGGGATCGTGACGGTGATCGAGGATAGGAAAAAATCGATGCGCTTGCGGAAGGACCTCGCGGCGAGCGCGTCCACGGGCGGCTGGATCGCTGCGCGCGCGGTAGCGCTCCCGATCGGGAACGGACCGCGGGCGATGGGGTAGCCGTGCATGCTGAAGTTCCAGGCCTCCCGCGGAAAATTGCGCGGCGTGCCGAGTTCGCCCGTTCGCTTTATCGGCACGTCCCCGAGGAGGGAGCGGGCGACGCCCGAAGCACTGAGCGCGATCCTCCGGACCGGCAACGTCGTTGCGCGAAAGTCGAGCTGCTGCATCCGGTTCTGCGTCATGAATCCCGCGAACATGCGCGGCGGGGTCTGCAGCCCGTTCGTCTTCGCGAGCGAACGCTGCATCTCCGTGGCGACGCGCGGGAAGGAGTTCACGACCTCGTCGTTCATCGCGGAGAGCGCCTCCGCGATGTCCGAGAACTCCTCCATCTTCGCTGTGCCATCGAGGTTCGGCGGCCGCAGCGCCAGCGGCAGCGTGTACCACTGCACGTTGTCGACGCCGAGGTCGCGCCAGATCGCGGCCAGAGGCTTGGCGGTCTTCTCCACGTAGTGATCGAAACGGAACGCCGCGATGATGCAGGGGATGACGTACTTGCAGCCCTTGAGCAGGTCCGCGACCTGCTTCTGCTCGCGGATGGCGTTGATTGTCGCCTCGATGAGCGTGGGCATCAGGGCGCTCGCGATCACGTCGATCGTGAACGTCTGGGTGATAGCCACGTTGTTCGCGGCGACCACGTTGAGCGAGCGGGCGACGAGCGTCGCCTGCGAGAGTGCCGCGGAATCCGCCGCCGCCTGCACCTGCGCCTTGCGGACGGTGAGCGCGCCGGTGTTGAACACGAGCGCGAGCAGCAGCGCGAACGGCAGCATGCCCACTAGGAGCATGGGGATGATCTGGCCGTCTTCCCTGCGCGCCCCGAGCCTCACGGTACCATCACCGCCGCACGCAGCGTGCGCGTGTAGTGGCCGTCGCGTCCGCGGATGCCGAAGAGCGCGCCCGGAGGCAGCGTGAGCCTGTACCGATAGGACACTTCCGCCGTCACCGGCAGGGATTCGATCAGCGTCGGCGGGCGGGGCAGCAGGAGCCCGGCGGTGCTCAGGTTCGTGATGCCGACGTCCACCTGGGTGTTGGACGGCCTACAGGAGTACCCGACCTTGCGCCGGAGGACCTCCGTGCCGGATCCGCGGGTTTCCACTCCGAGCCTCTGTAGGAACGGTGCGACGGAACGGACCATCGCGGGCTCGCGGCCGACCGCACCGGAGGACGGCGCGACTGCCGCCAGCGACAGGCAGGCCGCGCGGAAGGCATTGCTGTCTGCCGCCCCGTCGTTTATGAGGGCGAGCGTCGCTAGCCGGCGCTCCCGAGTCTCGAGCGCGCGCGCGAACGAGCGGATCGGCCGCGGATTCCACAGGTGAACACGCGCCGCGCGGGCAGCCGAATAGGCTGCGTAGTGCGTGACGAACGATGCGTTGGCGAGCAGCGCGAACTGGACGGTGACGCAAGCGATCAGCACGGCGATCGGGAAGACCAGCGTCATGTCGAGTGCAGCGGCGCTCGCAGCCTCGTCGGAATGAAGGGACCGCAGCCGTCGCCGGCGCGCTCCACGGAGAAGGAGCGCGAGAAGCACCGCGCAGCACGTTGCCGCGACCGACATCAGCACGGTGCCGGTCCAAAACGTCGGCGAGGCGAGCAGCACTGACATGAATCCTTCGGGAGACATGGCTCAGGGCCCCGAGGCGTCTGCGACTATCGCGACGGTCATCGCCACGACCGCACCGGCGGCGAAGAACGCGAGCCACGGCATGTGCGGCCCGTCGTTCAATGCCGAGAGATTGCCTCTCGCCACCTGGACCACGCTCCCGTAGAGCCACGCTATCGTGGTCTGCAGGCCCTGGCGAGACACGAGCACGAGTAATGAGATCGGCGCGGCGCATGCGAACGCCCACCCGAGCGCATGCAGGAAGATGGGTTGCCCCATGAGCAGCGCGAGCCCTGTCATGACTTTGACGTCCGCCCCCCCGAGTCGGCCACCGGAGAAGAGCGCGAGGCCCACGACGAAGACGATGGCCGCGACCGGGAGGTTCGCCACCAAGTTTCCCGTGAGGAGTCCCACGAGTGTCCCGGCGGCGATCACTCCGTACGCGAGCAGGTTCGGCACGGCGCGCTGCCGCCAGTCGAACCATCCCGTCAGCAACGCCAGGCACACCCCGATCGTGGCGCCCGCGCTCATGGCGGCCATTCGCTCAAAGCTCGGGAGCCGCGCCCTGCTCGCCCGTGTCGATCACGGCCTTCGTCTGCTTTACGAAGATCTCCATCAGCTCGTCCTTAAACAAAATGATGATGATCACGATCGGGATGACGACGAACGCGATCATCAGAAGCGTGCCGACGGGAATCTCCGCAGCCTTGGACGCATGCAGCGCCCGCACGACGTTTCTGAGCCTTTCAAGCTTCGACATGTTGTCCTCCCTTCTCCAAGATTCTAATTTCCGGCGAGCCAGCAGGCCCGCGATACGCTGATGCGATCCGCCATTCCGTACCGGCCCGGCTCCGCGGAGAATGAAGGCCGGTGACCCGTGTGCGCCAGCGACTCACCCGTCCCGTCCGGCGACGGGGCGAGCACGAACAGGTCGTGACAGCGGTAGTCGATGGCGGATCCCTCGCCCTCCTGCGCGACTTCCGTAATCTGCGTGATACGGCGCACGCCATCGGCGCGGCGCTCGATCTGCACGATAAGGTCGATGGCCGAAGCCACTTGGGAGCGCAGCGCGTGCAGCGGGATTTCGACCCCGCTCATCAGCGCCATCGTCTCAAGCCGTCGCAGCGCATCCATGGGCGTGTTCGCGTGGCACGTCGAAAGTGAACCCGCATGGCCGGATGTCATGGCCTGAATCATGTCGAGCGCCTCGCCGCCCCGGCACTCGCCGACGACGATCCGATCAGGCCGCATGCGCAGCGAGGCGCGGAACAGGTCGCGGATGGACGCTCCGCCCCTGCCGTTACGGCCCGGCGCCTTCGCCTCGAAGCCGACCACGTGCGGCTGCTGGAACTGCAGCTCCGAGGAGTCCTCGATCACGATGATGCGCTCGTCAGAGCCGATGGCGCCGGAGAGGCAGTTGAGCAGCGTCGTCTTGCCCGATCCCGTGCCGCCGGAGACGATGACGTTCTTCTTGAGAGCGACGGCGATCGCGAGGAACTCGGCCGCCTCTGCCGTGAGGCTTCCGGAGGCCACGAGCCCTTCGATGCGCAGGCGGCTGCGCGCGAACTTACGCACCGAGATGCACAGCCCGTTGCGCGCGGCCGGAGTCTGCACGATGTGCACGCGCGACCCGTCCGGCAGGCGCGCCTCCATGCTGACCTCCTCCGGCGTGAGCCGCTTGGAGACGTACTGCGCGATTGCGCGCGCTGCGGCTTCGAGGTCGTCGGCGGAAGCGAACGAGGCGTCGGACCGCTCCAGGCGGCCCCTGCGTTCCACGTAGATCTCCGAGGGCCCGTTGATGAGCACTTCCGAGACGGACTCGTCCTCGAGAAACGCCCCAATCGGCTCAAGGAGCCGGCGGATCGTCGCGGTGTAAATGTCGGTGCCCGCGCTCATGACGTTCAGTAGAACGGATACGACAGGAGCACGGCCTGGTTGGCGAACACGCCGCGGATCACGCGCATGATAAAGAACAGGAACCCCATCACTGGCAGGGCGACGAACGTGAGCTTCAGCAGGTATGCGACCGCGTCATCCATGGCGGCGGCATTCGGAAGGAGCGGAGTACGATGCTCGCGGCGAACCGCACTCGCACATGATCGTCTACCTCTTCATCGTTTTGTCGTCGGAGAATCGGGAGTAAGGAGTAGCTTCTCGCTGATCGTCGTGCTGCGGGGCATCTATGGATTTTTCCAGCCTTCACCGAGGACGACGCGTTCATCGGCAGCGGCGCACGGCTGTCAACGCCGGGCCTGTTCGACCTAACTACGAGCTTTTTTGAGTATAGGAATATCAAACGCCGTCAGCAAGGCCTGTAGAGGCCCGGGAACTGGGGTGCGGCGATTGCGGGGGCATGAAAAGTGTCATGGTCGGGCCAGACGGGCGACTGTGCAGCCCGTTGAAGGGTTGCCCTGCCGTGGGTCCGCGGTCCACCCGAGCGGTCGCTCGGGCGGGGACTGCGCCGGGGGCCATCTCTGGGCGCACGGTGAGCGCCCCCGTCTCACTTTCTGCGCCCCCGGGGTGTTCAGATACAGAATGGCCCTGCCACGGGCCGGGGGGCATGAGACAGACCGTGACCGCCAATAAGCCCGTCATCGACCTCGGCTACCGAAAGCGCACCCATGTCATCGCCGCCATCAAGGGCGAGCGGCGCCGCAGCGCGATCCGCGCCGCCTTCGATGCCGAGTCCCTCCCCCACCCGGAGCGAGGCCGACCGGCGCGCGCTCGGGCGCCTGCACCCCTCGTTCATGGGCGGCGAGCACCTGCCCGACCGGCGGGAGACGGAGGTGGAGATCGCGCGCATCAACATCGACTCGACCACGAGTGATGTGACGAGCGTCTACGCCAAGGCGGGCAAGGACCGGATCCTCGACCGCGTCGTCGACGAGCACGACGGCGACACGCTCACGACGAGGCGCACCCGCATCGCGATGCCGCCGCTGTCGCTCGGAGAGCGGAACACGATCTTCCTCGGGGCGTGGCCGCTGAATGAAGTGCCCGAGGGGAACGAGCTCGACCGGGACGGCGCGCAGGACTTCACGCGGCCGTCATCGGGGAGTCTATCCGCAGTTCGAGGCGGGGATACGGGCGGGGATCGATGGGTGATATGCGGAGGAAGAGCCGAGCAAAGAGTGACGAAGTCGGCTCTACTCCGACGATTACAAGACGGGACGGCGCGATTCAGCCCACCCCCCCACACACATAAGTTTATCGCTTAGTTCGCAGATCTGACCGACGTCAGCCGTAAGCCCCGTCTACTTTGAGATAACCCCTTGCCACAGGACGCCGTTGATTGCGCATACGCAGTTCCAACCGACCGGACCAGTCCATGGACATTCGCCCATCGGCGTGACGCACATGGAACCTTCTGCGGGAGACGGCCATGAAGCCGGAGGCGGCGGGAACCCAGACTGCGACACGGGAGATGCCGCCTTTGTTTGCCTCCAAGACATGAACTCGTTCGCTCGCTGGTTCGCTTCCGCTTCTACGGCGTTAAAGTCTCGAATGTACCGTTTAGTGAAGTTGTCTATTCCCCACGCCCTATACTGCTCCACATGAGCAAGCTCATGCGCCCACAACCACAGATTAGACACCGAGGCGTCGTTCATAGACCTAAAAACAATCACGGTATCGAGAACGATGGCTGCCCGATCTCCATAACGGAATGAGTTGGCCTGAAGGCTAAGATCGTTCCCTCCCCCCAAACCCCACTGGACTGCCAACACATTCGATGCATAGAAACCAGAAAACTCTTGAATGATTTGGGCAGGAAGCGCCGAAGTGCCACGACCAAACGCCTCATTTCTGGAGGCGATAATGAGGTTTTTTAGGACGGGTGCCGTCGATTCTACAACCACCTCAGTCGCAACCTTCTGCGGATCAATCGCACCGCCTGAGCCAACGTTCGGCATGCACATGCCCAGAAAGTTTTTAGAGTGGCCATCCGGACACGCGAAGGCTTGCGGAGTCGCCGTCATCAGCAGGAGCGCAATGAGACCCTGAGATGACCACCGTTTGTGATGACATGCCATAAGCGATTCCCTCCCACAAAAACTTCCGTCAGGTGACTTCTTTTGGCAGGTTTGAGCTGCCACGCCGGTATCGGCTACTCTTAATTGTTAAAAACTAACCAAAGTTAAGCAAACAGGCAGTCTCGTGGTCAAAGAAGCTCGCAGACCCACCCTCTTGCCCGCCAATTGCCATCCTGCGTGTCACGCCCCCCCGCTAGCTGCGCTTAGCCTAAACGTCGCGCACACACGGCGCGCGGCTGGGTGCACGTAAATCGTTGGGGAACGAAGCCTCGACGAACCAGTCGCCGGCGCCAACCGCAGGTGCAGATCCGAACACGACGAGGCCCACCCGAGATTTGACATCGAGAGGACTGCCCCACCCATCGGCTCATGAATTGAGCCTCAGACGGTGTAGAGTTTCGTTGCAGCGCCCCTACTTTCCGGCAAGCCCTGAGGTCCCATGACCGACCCCATCCCTGACCCGCCCGTCCCCTTCGTATGGCCTGCCTTGCGGGTGACCCAGGGCAACGCCCGATACGCCTCCGACCTGCCGTTCGAGTCTGTGATCCAGCATGCAGCCGCCGTCTTCGGGGTCATTTCGGCCTTCGACCGACAGGCTATTGACTGGCTGGAAGGGCTCCTCGCCGATCACCCCACGGTGAAGCTGCGAATCGTATTCAGCATCCACCCCACATGCCGGACGACCGAGTTCGATTTTGAAGGGGCGATTCGGCTGACCGAGCGCCATGGCGCGAGGGTGGCCTTCAAGATGTATCCGGAGTGGTCGCTGACGGACCGCGGATCGAATCTGCTCTGCTTCAACCACGCAGACGGCAAGCTCTTCATCGCCACCGGCCCGAGCGACAACCTTGGCTTCGGCAGACGGTCCGGCTCTCACGCCAACTTGGTCCTTACGCCCGATACATCGACTTTCGAGGCTTGCCGAAAGTGGTTCGACGGTCTGTGGCAGCTTTCGGGCGACCCAAG
>Ga0315904_10006104_pt1 | contig 16528 bp, 14 predicted proteins | sample LakEriMetagenome_6_FD_203529 | JGI IMG/M metagenome (GOLD analysis project Ga0315904, IMG submission 203529) | Freshwater fungal communities from buoy surface, Lake Erie, Ohio, United States - Buoy 12 MA120 | ecosystem: Environmental > Aquatic > Freshwater > Lake | place: USA: Lake Erie, Ohio... | reverse complement strand
CGGTTTCTGGCCACGACACGGCCGGAGGCGGTCGTGCTGGCGACGCATGGATTTTTTTTGGCAGGGCCTCAGGTGGCGACCGACAGCTTGGCCGCCAGCCTGCTGCGGTCGGCGGGGCTGCCGGCCGATGCGGCGTTCGACACCGACCCGCTATTGGCCAACCCGCTGGCCCGCTGCGGGATTCTTCTGGCGGGGGCGAATGCCGCTACGCCGGCCGGCGATGGCGGCGACGACGGCATCCTGACCGGCCTCGAGATCGCGGCCGCCGATTTGCGGGGAACAAAACTCGTGGTGCTCAGCGCCTGTGACACGGCCGTGGGCGCGGTCACCGACGGCGAAGGGGTGGCCGGCCTGCGGCAGGCCTTTCACCTCGCGGGGGCCGAAACGGTGGTGGCCACGCTCTGGCCGATTCCCGACGCCGAGACCGTCGACGTGATGAAGGAGTTCTTCGCGTCGTTGGCCGCGGAGGCACCGCCCGCCCGCAGCCTGCACCAGGCACAGGTCGCCACGATTTCGAGCCGCCGCGATCTCCTCGAAGCCGCCCACCCCGCGTTCTGGGCCGCGTTCACCGTGACGGGGGGGGCGGGACGATGACCGTTTCAGCCAACGGCGTTGCCCAGGCGGCTCCCGGGCCGGCAGCACCGCCGGCCGCAGGCCCGCCGCCCCGGGTGGAGGCCAAGGACGTCTACGCCCGTTCGATTCGCCACTTCCTTGCCCCCGTCGGGCCACTGCTCGACGACCCCTCGGTGTCGGAGATCCTGATCAACGGTCCCGAGCAGATTTATTTCGAGCGATCGGGAGTGCTCCACCCTTCCGAGATCCGCTTTGCCGACGCAGCCACGGTGTTGGCGGCGGCCCGCAACATCGCCGACTACGTAGGCCGGGAGATCGGCGGCGACCGCCACAGCCTCGACGCCCGGCTGCCCGACGGTTCGCGGGTGCATGTGATCGTGCCGCCTTGCGCACGGCAGGGAGTGTGCATCTCGATCCGCAAGTTTCGCCGCTCGTCGTTCGACCTGGACAAACTCGTCGAGTGGGGCACGCTGACCGCCGAGGCCGCCGAGTTTCTCCGGCTGGCCGTGCTGCTCCATCGCAACACCGTTATCTCGGGGGGCACCGGCTCGGGGAAGACCTCGCTGCTCAACGCGCTCTCCGCGTCGATTCCGGCCCAGGAACGGATCGTGGTGATCGAGGACACTGCCGAACTGCAACTCGCCCAGCCCCATACCGTCTCGCTCGAAGCCCAGCCGGCCGACACCAAGGGCCGGGGAGGGGTGAGCGTTCGTGACCTGTTCGTGGACTCGCTGCGAATGCGGCCCGACCGCGTCGTCGTCGGCGAGGTGCGGCGTGGTGAGGCGCTCGATCTCGTGCAGGCGATGCTCTCGGGGCACACTGGTGCCCTCTCAACCGTGCACGCCAACACGCCCCGCGATGCCGCCATCCGGCTCGAGACGCTGTGCCTCATGAGCGACGTCTCGCTGCCGGCCCACGTGGCCCGCATCCAGGTGGCCTCGGCCGTGCACCTCGTGATCCAGATCGCGAGGCTCCCCGACGGCAGCCGGCGGATCATGGAGATCGCCGAGTGCCTAGGTCTTTCGCCCGATGGGCAGTATCGCTTCCAGGACCTGTTTCGGTTTTCCGGCGAGGGCCGTGACGCCGCCGGCAAGATCGTCGGCCGGCTGCGGCCCACCGGCGGTCGCCCGTCGTTCGCTGCCGAGGTCGATGCGTTGGGTTATCGCGACCGCGTCGCGCTCACGGCCGACCTGTTTCCCCTGCCGGAGACCGCATCGCCCCCGCCCTGACGGCCGCGAGGCCGCTCGTTCTCCGACCCGTTCCTGTTCGCGTGTTCGTTCCCCTCACCGCTTCACAAAAGGAGCTTGCCATGAACCTGTTGATCATCAAGGCCCTCGACTGCCGCGACCGGGCCCTGGCCGCAAGCCGCCGGCTGCTTCGCGAGGAGCGGGGCGACTCGCTGCAGTGGGTGATGGGCCTGGCCATCGCCGCCACGATCATCATCGCGCTGCTCGCGTTTGGAAACGAAGGGCTGAAAAAGCTCAAGGAATTCTGGGCCAATGCCAGCAAGTGACCGGCCAATAACGTCGGCCTGAAACCCCGGGAGTACATCATGTCCATCACCACCCAGTTGGCGATTCCGCTGGTTGTTGGCCTGACTGCCGCCGGCCTCAACGCGCTGGTTCTGATGTCGTCGGTCCACCAAGGGGGCTACGTCTCGCTCAAAGAGTCCGTTTCGCGAGGCAAGCCCATCGCGGACGGCATGCTGAAGCAGATCGCCGTGGCCGGCGATCCGGCCGAGGTCGGCCGGTCGCTGGTGCCCTGGAAGGATCGTGGCTTAGTCATGCAGATGAGGTCACCCCGCGACTTTGCGACAGGCGATGTAATCCTCCAGCGAGACCTGCGGGAAGCGAACAAACTGGCAACGCGTGACGAGCTGAAGTTGCTCCGGTTTCGGGTGATCGCTGTGGGCGACCGGTTCAAGCGGCAGTCGGCGGCGGAGACGCAGCAGGCTTCGGGCGGAGACGGCAACTTCGTCACAATTGTGGTCAAACAAAGCTCCGAGAAGCCGCAGCAGGAAAATGACGCTGATGACGTGAGAGCCGGCCGGCGGATGATCCGCCTCGTCACGCAGCGAGCCGCCGGCGGCTCGCCCGATGCTGCCGACCGGATCTACGGCGTGGCCGTGTTTCCCCGCGGTAAAGCGCCGCAGGACGCAGCCAGCTCCGCGAGCCCGGCGGCGATCGAACTGCCGAAGGATGATGAGATGCTCCTCACCGTACCACTCGAGGGGATCGAAAGCGTACCCGACGTGATTCTGGTTGGGGGCGACATCGGCTTCTTCATGCTCCCAGAGTATCCCTGACGGGCGACGGCATGGCCATGAAGGTCTTCTACTACAGCGTTGTCGATCCGCTCAAGCGGATGCTTGAGGTCGAAGGGGCCGAGCTGCGCATCGGGCGGGCCGCGCACAACGACCTCGTGCTCAACAGCCCGTTCGTGGCCGACGAAGCAGCGGTCGTCCGCCGCGATGGCGACGGGTGGGAGTTTCTGGCCCTCTCCCACCAGGCTGTGCACCTGCCGGCGAGAACGCTCTATCGCGGCGACCGCTGGCGCGTGTGCGGCGAGGAGGCGCTCCGGCTACCCCCGTTCACGCTAGAGTTCGACCTCCCGGAGATCGTGGACGACACGGCGCGGCGGCTGGAGGCGATCGACCGTGAGGCCCAGGCCTTCACCCAGGAGGTGCACGCCGAGGCGCTGCGGCGGATGCGCGGCGAGGTGGCGGAGCGGCGAAGCGGCGAAACCGAGCTTCGCGTCGAGCAGCTCAAGCGGTGGGAGGACGAGATCGCCCGCGTGGCCGGCGAGCAGGGGCTGGGCCAGGCCGACCGCGGGCCGCTGGTCGATCATCTTGCGGGCCTCGCCCTCTGCGGCCAATTGATCGACCGGATCACGGCCACCGCCGGTCCCTCAGGAGGCCAGCCCACGGGGCTTGTCAACCGGGCCAAGGGCTGGGCCCGGCTGGTGACGGCCAATGCCGACCGCGAGAAGGAGGCCGCCGCCACCGTCGGGCACCTCGCGAGCACGCTCGGCCTGGCCGCCGGCGACGACGTCCGCCGGCAGCTCGAGGTCGTCGAGCGGGACGGGATGACCGCCTGGCGGAAGACCCAGGCGGAGGTGCATCCGGACTTCAAACGCTACCTGGCCGTCCGTCATCTCACCAAGCAGGTCAAGGACCTCATCTTCGGCTACGGGCCGCTCGAGGATCTGCTGGCGCTGCCGACGGTGAGCGAGATCATGGTCGTGGACGCCGAACGGATCTACGTCGAGAAGGGGGGCCGGCTCGAGAACTCGGGCCGCCGTTTCCTCTCCGACGAGGTCACCGAGGCGATCATCGACCGGATCGTGTCGCTGGCCGGGCGAAGCATCGACCGCAGCCGGCCGATGGTCGATGCCCGGCTGGCCGACGGCAGCCGGGTCAACGCCGTGATTCCGCCGATCGCCGCCTCGGGCCCCTGCCTGACGATCCGCAAGTTTCCCGCCCGCCGGCTCACGATCGGCGACCTGCTCCGGTTCGGCAGCCTCACGTCCGCCGTGGCCGCGTTCCTGGAGGCGGCGGTCCGCAGCCGCTGCAACATCGTCGTCAGCGGCGGCACCGGCACCGGCAAGACGAGTCTGCTCAACTGCCTGAGCGAGTTCATCCCCGACCACGAGCGGATTGTGACGATCGAGGACACGGTTGAGCTTCGGCTCCACAAGTCGCACGTCGTGCAGTTGGAGACGAAGCCGGCCAATCGGGAGGGGACCGGGGGCTATGCCATCCGCGATCTCGTGCGGAACGCCCTGCGGATGCGGCCCGACCGTGTGGTGGTCGGCGAGTGCCGCGGCCCGGAGGCGCTCGACATGCTCCAGGCGATGAACACCGGCCACGACGGCTCGCTGACCACGATCCATGCCAACTCCGCAGAGGACGTGACACTCCGGCTCGAGGTGATGGTGCAGATGGCGGCCGACCTGCCGGTCACGAGCATCCACCGCCAGATCGCCACCGCCGTGGACCTGATCGTGCAGGCCGCGCGGCTCCGCGACGGCCGCCGCGTGGTCTCCCAGGTGGCCGAGGTGGTGGGGGTCGATCCCGACACCCACCGGGCGGTGCTCCGCGAACTGTTCCGATTCGAGCCCGAGGTCGATCAGCTCCGGCCCACCGGCCACCTGCCCACGTTCATGGCTGACCTCATGTCCCGCGGCCTGATCGACCTTGACGCCTTCTATCCTTGAGCCTTGGATGCTGCCCGTTTCACCTCTCGTCGTGTCGCTCGCCGCCGCCGCGGCCACGGGTCTCGCCGCGGCGATGGCCGTCGGCCCGATCATCGCGGCCTGGGACCGGTTCATGGCCTGGTCGCTCGCCGACCTCGAGCGGGAGATGGACGCCCTGCGAATCGACCGTAACGGCCTTCAGCGGTGGCTTCGTCTGTGGGGCTTGCTGGTGGCGGCCGTCGGCATCGGGCTGGGCGTTGTGCTCCGGTCGCCGGTGCTGGCCGTGCCCTTGGCGATCGGCGGGCTCGTGGCGCCCCGGTTTTGGCTCGGCCACCTTGTGGACAGCCGCCGCAAGCTGCTTCGGCATCAGCTGCCCCCCGCGCTCGCCGGCCTGGCCAATGCCGTGCGGGCGGGTCTGCCGTTGCCTGAGGGCATCGCCACGGTGGCCGCCGAACTTTCTGAGCCGCTCCGCGGCGAGTTCCGCGGGATCGTCGCCGAGCATGGCGGCGGCCGGCCGCTGTCGGCGGCGATCGAGGACGTCAAACAGCGGCTCGGGCTCGAGCCGTTCACGCTGTTCGCGGCCACGATCCAGACGACCCTCCAGCGGGGCGGCCGGGTAAGCGAGATGCTCGAGATCCTCGCCGACAGTCTGCGGGAGCTCGATCGCCTCGAGCGGACGATGGACTCCGCCACGGCCAGCCCGCGGAAGACGATCTTCTTTCTCGGCCTGTTTCCAATGGTGTTCTTGCTCGGGTTCCTCCTGATTTTTCCGTCGGGAACCATGCTGATGTTCACAACCACTCTTGGGCAGGTGCTGCTGGTGGTCGCGGCCGGCCTGACAGGGGCGAGCGTGCTCTGGAGCCAGTCGATCCTCTCCCTCGAGACCTGATGTCAGGAGCCTTCCCGGTGCCCCAGCTGCCGCTTCTCGTCGTCCTCGCATCCGCCCTGCTCGGCTTGGCTGCCGCCGGGCTGGCCTGGACGCTCTTGTCGCTTGCTCCGGCAATCGGGGATGGCGGGGCCGGGTATGCAGATGAGCTGCGGGCGCGGCTGATTCGTGTGGATCCGGTTCATCGCTACGCGGGCAGGCTCGTGGACGAGCTGGTGCCCATGGTCCGGCGGTTCGTCGGAGCGGCATCACTCCAGCGGCTCGATCTGGCGCTCGAGATCTGTGGTCGATTGCCCCCCTGGACAGCCGAGCGGTTTTGGGCCGCCCAGATCTGCCGCGGCTTGGCACTGGGGACTGCGGCCGGGCTGATCGTGACTTTGGCCAGCCCGCTGTTCGGCTTCGTCGCTGCAGCGTTTGTGGCCTGGTTCTCGGTGGTGCTCGCGATTGGGAGCATCGACGCTGAGGCCCAGAAACGGTCCGCGGCTGTCCGGGGGCGGCTGGCCTTCGCCACCGATCTGATGGCCCTCGTGCTGCAGGCGGGCGGCAGCGCCAGCGACGCGCTCGAGAGCGTGGTCCGCGAATGCAACGGCCATCCGCTGGGCGAGGAGTTCGGCAAGGTGGCCGACAACATCGGCCAGGGAATGCCCCGCAAGGAGGCCCTGGCACGACTCCGCGACCGATTCGCCGACGTGGATATCCGCGACTTCGTGTTTGCCGTGGTGAAGGGAGAGGAGTTGGGCACGCCCTTGGCCGAGATCCTCTCCGGCCAGGCCCGCGACATGCGGCGGCGGCAGTCCCAGGCCTGCGAAAAGCAGGCTGCAGAGGCCGAGGTCAAGCTCAGCTTTCCCTCGCTGCTCGTGATGATCGCCTGCCTGATCGTAATGCTCGGGCCGTTCCTACTCCCGTTGGTGTATCGCTCCTAGCCTGGAGGTTTTTGTGCCCGCACGCCTGCTCTTGCTCGACGACGAATCCGCCAGTCCAACCGAGCGGTGGATCGAGCGGCCGTTCCTCACGATCGGCACTGACCCCGGCAGCGACGTGCCGTTGGCAACCAGCGGCAATGAAGTGCAAATCTATCTGCAATTTCGCGACGGCCGATACGAGGCGTTCAATAAGCACGCCGATGAGGTGCAACTGGGCGGCCGGCCCGTGCCGACTGGCACCTCAGCGGCCTGGGAACCGGGAGTGGAGCTCGAGGCCGGCGGCCACCGGCTGCGGCTCGTGGTCGAGGGCGATCCCGCGCCGGGGACGCGGCCGTTCGCGGCCTCGCCGCGTCCGGCTCGAGAGCCGAACCAAGAGTCGGTGCGGTCCGCGCAGGCACCGCCCGCCCCGGCGGCCGGCCTGGATGCCGCCCGACCCGCTGACCGCAGCCAAGCGGTCAAGCTGGCGGTGATCTTCGGCTGCCTTGCGGCGTCGACGCTGCTGCTCTTTCGCGATCGGATCCTGCCCCCGTCCGCCGCGGTCGCCACCGACCCCGAGGGCGTCACGGCGCTCATCAAGGAGGCCTTTACAGCCCAGGCCACCGACCAGCAACCCGCCACCGCGAAAGGTACCACCGTCGCTGACGAGCCTGACGCCGCGAAAGAGGCCGCCGCCGCCGAACTGCGTCGCCGGCTGGCCCGGCGGCTGCAGTGGGCGGAGACAGCCTGGGTGCAGCAGGATTACCCGCTGGCCGCCGAACGCTACGCCGCCCTCAAGCAGTATCTCGACAGTTCCCGGCTGGCGGTCGCGGCCGGAGCCGCCCCGGCCGCCGACGAGTGGCGGACGAGGCTGGCCGGCCACGTCGATGCCCGGCTGGCCGACCTTGCCCGGCAGTAGCTCCTGTTCGTTCACGATCACTGGAATCCAACCATGAAGGACCACCCTCACTACCGCGTGCTCGACTTGCTGGGGGAGAGCCCGCGCACGGTCGTCCACCGGGCCTGGGACAACAGCCCCCTGCAGCGGGATGTGGCGATCAAGATGCTTCGCCCGGAGGCGGCCGCCGTCGAGCACATTCGTCGTGAGTTCTGGGAGCGGGTCAAGGCGCTGGCCGACCTGCGGCACGAGCGACTGCTGCCGGTGTTCAGCACCGATGCCGAGCGTGACTGGGTGATCCTCGAACTGGCCGACGACAACGCCGCAGCACGCATTGCCCGCGGGCCGATCCCGCCCCACGAGGTGCAAAGTTTTCTGGCGCAGCTGCTCGAGGGGCTCGAGGCGCTCCATGCCAAGGGTCGGCTGCACGGGCAGGTGAAACCGGCCAACCTGCTGCTCTACAAGTCGGGACGGCTCAAGCTCAGCGATCCCGGGGCGCTCGTGGACGGCGACCTGCAGCTGGTGCCCGGCGGGGAGAAGTATCTGGCGCCGGAGCTGGCCGACACGTCCGGCCAGTTCGGCAGCGGTCGGCCAGGTCCGCAGCTCGACCTCTACGTCGCGGGCTTCTGCGCCCTGGAGATGCTGGCGGGCCCGCGGTTCGACGGTCTGTTTCCCGGGATGACCGCCGGCGGCGCCGACAGGGCGGCCCTGTGGTGGAAGTGGCATGCCTCTGAGGCCGACCCGCGCGACTTAATCGATTCGCTCGTGCCGGCGTCGGCTGGTCCGCTCCGCAAGGCGCTCACGAAGATGCTCGCCAAGCGGGTCAGCGAGCGGGCGGGCTCGGCCCGCGAGGTGCTCGACCTACTTGGCACGGCCGCGATCCCCGAGGAGATCCGGGTGGACGCCCCGCCGCCGGCTCCCGCACCGGCGGCCGTCGAGGGGGCTGCGCGGCCGGCCCGGGTCTCGGAGATCCGCTACGACAAGACTACAGGCGGTGCTGCGAGGAACTCTGCGTCAGCAGACACAACGCGGCCTGTCAGCGCGGGCCGGCGGCGCGACTGGCGGTTGCCCGCCGCGGCGGCTGCGGTGGCCCTGGCCCTGCTCGTCGCGGGGATCGCGACCTGGTCGTGGATCGGGTCGGCCCGCGAGCAGGCCCGGCAGATTGCCGAGCAGAAGCGGCTCGATGCACTAGCCAAGGCCGCCGAAGAGAAGGCCGCGCAGGCCAAGGCAGAGGCAGACAAAGCAGCCTTGGCCAAGTCAGAAGCGGAGAAGACCGCCCTTGAGCAGGAGGCCGCGGTCGCGAAGGCGAAGCAGGAGCAGATGGAGCGTGACAAGCTCGCCCAGACGCAGGCCAAGCCGCCGGTGTCCCCCGATCCTTCGCCTGACGACCTCTCGGCGGAGATCCTCCAATGAGACTGCTTTCAGACATGCAGCCGCGGTGGCTCCGGAGGCCGGTCCGATGCTGATTCCGCTCGTGCTGGCCGCGGCCCTGGTCGTCTGCTCGGTCACTGACATCCGCGATCGGCGTATTCCCAACGTCGTCACCTTTCCGCTGGCGGCCGCGGCGCTGGCGGCCAACGCCGCGGGTTCGTTCGAGACGGCGCTCGCCGCCCCGCTGGGGGCGATCGGGCTGCCCGCGGCGCTCGCCGGCATGGCCGCCTGCTTCACGCTGATGCTCGCCAACCATCTGTTCGCCGGCCACGGCGCAGGTGACGTCAAACTGGCCGCCGGGATCGGCGGCTGCGTCGGCCTCGAGGCCGGGCTGATCATGCTGGCCTATGCCTATATGGTCGCCGGCCTCGTGGCGGTCGGAATGCTCCTTGCCCGTCGTTGGCGTCGCGCCACTCAGGACGCCGACCGCGGCGTGCCCCTGGCCCCCTGCCTGGCGGCCGGCTGCGGCCTGGCCCTGCTGGGGCTGCCATCAGGAGGCGTTTCCCTGTTTGCCACACCGTGGGGTGGGCCATGACCGCCGCTCGACTCCTCCGCCGCGGTTGTTCCCGCCGCGGCTCCGCCGCGATCGAGGAGGTAATGGCATTGGCCGTGATGCTTCCGATCGTGGGAGCGGCGACGTATCTCGGCCTGCGGATGTTCCGGATGTTTCTCGACGGTACCGCCGTCGGGGTGGGCTGGCCATTTCCCTGATTGAGCCCGGAGCAAGCGGCCATGAAGCTGTCGTCTGTCCTGCAGCCGCCGTGGTCACGGGTCACCGCGCCACCCGTGATCCGCCGGCTGGTCGTTGGCGAGCACGGGGCGGGCACGACGATCGCCTATCTGATGGTGGTGCCGCTTTACATCGTGACCATGATGCTGATCCTAGAAACCTGCTTCATGCTGCTGGCCCGCGTGGGCGTTGGCTACGCGGCGTTCGCGGCGGCCCGGTCGGCGATCGTGCTGGGTGAGCAGGCCGACCCAGAGGCCAGCGTGCGGCAGGCGGCCGTCGCGGCTTTCACCCCCTTCGCCAGCAGCCGGCGGACCGCCGCGGCCGAGGCTGCCGCCGATGGGCAGGCTTACGTGACGGCCTTTGAGGAAGCTGCCCGTCGCCGCGGTGCCGACACGGGCAACACGGGCTACGTCTCCCGGCAGCATGCCGATGCGGCAGCACACATCAGGGTTACGACGCAGCGGCTCCAACGCGGGGAGCCGTGGGAGGAGGATGTCGAGGTCACGGTGGCCTACGCCTATCCGTTCGTGATCCCTCTGGTCGGCCGCCTCCTGGGGGCGGTCTCGGCCGGGGGCGTGTTCCAGCTCCGCGGCGTGGCGGTGCTGGGCATGGAGCATCCGGAGAACCCCGAACGCAAACTGGGAATCGCATATGGCACACCTTGAGCGGAGCACTACCCGCTGGTCACCCGGGATCGGCCGCTTCGCGCGGGACGAGGACGGCAAGGTATCGATCGTCTCCATCCTCGCTGTGATGGCGATTTTCGGGATGATCGGTCTGGTTGCCAACGCCGGCCGCGTGGCCCGCGAGAAGGTTGAACTGCAGACGGCGGCCGACGCCGCAGCGGCCACTACCACGCTATGGCTGGCTCGGTCGATGAATGCCATCACCACTGCCAACCACCTGATGGGCGAGGCGACGGCAGTGGTGGTGATGCTTGATGGGCTCGGCGGACCCGACTTCCCGATCAGCCCGCCCGTCGAGACGCGAGAGGGCAAGCGGTATTACGAAGCCATCAAAAACATGCGAAATAGCGCGCCGGTCAGCAAACTCAACCCGTACATTGGGGCCTTCGCATCGATGGATCAGAAGTTGGTTCACACAGTTGTCGACCGCTTCACCGCCGACAGGGGGCAGACAGCAGTTGGTGCCGCATTGTACGACGCGAAGATGACGCTCAAGTTCGTAGCCGCCACGTGCCTCGTGATGAAGACGATCATGACCCGTCTACAACCGATTGCAACTATCCTCAAGTTCACTCTGCTAGGAGCTAAGGTCGGCACAGCCATCGAAAGGGCGGGGGCACTCGTTCATCCAGCCGCGAGCGTCACCCTGACGCTCACGCTCAAAGAATGGCTGTTTCTCGAGGGCATCGAGAAAGTTCTCGTCACCATAGGTCCACCGATCCGATCCACGTTGCTCAAGGTCGTGTTGCCTGGCCTCTCCCGCTACGGCGACACAGTCATTGGAACGGCCGGCCGTCCGGGCGGTATGAACCGGGCGATCCGTCAGTCGCTTCAGGGCCTCGAGCAGGAGCATGGCCTGGCAAGCCTCAAGATCGTGCCTGCGGTTGAGCAACTCCGGCTCCCGGTCGAACGCGAGGCGCCGCCCGCTGAGGCCGACGGTGAGCAGCCACCCCGCGGCTGGAAAGGCGACTATGAAACCGCAGGGATCCAGACGCTTCGCAAGGTGTACGAAACAGCTCTTGCGCTCATCAAGTTTGCCATCAAGTTTGTCGAGTTCACAATCAAAATGGCGAGCCTTCCGCTGGACGCTTTCGGCGTTGTGGCTGATGCGGTGACCGGGGGTAACTCACCACAGTGGGTTGAGGAGGTCAGGAAAGTCCGTCGGGAAATCGATAAGGTCACCGATATCCTCCGCGAGGCGACCGACCTTCCCGAGCCGCCGGGCAACGACGGGTTTGCCGACAACCCGGCCCGCGACGAAGACCGACTGCCGGCATTCGACTGGGAGGGCGAACGCCGCTCGCAGTGGGCCCGGGCCACCCATCCCTACGTCGATGACTATCGGGCGCCGATCATCCGCTGGTTTCGGGATCAGGTGTCCTGGTCGAACGCGGCGACCTATCTCGTCAATTGGACCAATCGGTTCACGCTCGTCCGCTCCTACCAGTTCCGAGGCGCTGCGGAGCGAACCCACATGTACGTGATGCAAGAGATGGAGCCGGCCAAGAAGGGCCGGGAGCCCTGGGTCGCAGATGCCCGGGCTGCCGCGGACCTGTTTGCCGTCGTGGCAGTCGCGACCCGTAAGCCCGCGGCCGTCTGGCTCTCGCCGCGGGTCTTTAACGCTCCAAGTGGCAAGCAGGTGGCCGTGGCCGGCGGGCTCCTTTACAACGCCAACGGAAACCGGGTCTCGGCGTCGAACGCATCATCGACCCAGCCAGACACAGGCTGGGACACGCTCAACTGGCAGCCCCCGGTCAGGGCGCCGGAGTGGCGGCCCGACGGCAAGCCGACCATTCGTGCCGGGGACCCATTGGCCATCTTCAAAAGCTCGAAGCCGACCGGTCCTGGGGCTGCGGTCCGCCTCAACTGGCAGGGAAAGCTGGTGCCGGTCGATCGCGGGCTGCTCGAGCGGGCAACGGGCGACGAGGCCGATTTCATCCGCCGCCACGAGCGCCTCCTGAAACACTGAGAGCAACCATGACCCCTACCGGTTTTCGCGAAGATTTCTGGGACGGGCAGGTCTGTCGCGCACGCCGACCGACTCGCCGCCGGGCCGGCCTGGCGGCGATCGAGTTCGTGATGGCGCTGACGGTCATCCTGTTCCTGCTCGTGGCGCTGGTGTGGATCGGGAGGGTGGCAGCCAACACGGTGCAAGCGACCGTGGCGGCTCGGCACGAGGCATGGACCCGCCGACCGCAGGCCCAGCCCCGCAGCTTCGACTTCACCGACCTTGAGGGCGGTCGGGTCCAGGGTGCGGCAACGGCGCCCGTTCACGTGAGCCCGCTATTTGACGGTATGATCCTGCCCCACTCCGATCAGACCATCATTGGCGGCAGCTGGGATCATCGCCGCGAACGACTGTCACGCTCTCCAAACCGCCGGCTCTACCCCGTACTCCTGCGGGCCGTTCTGGCCTCGGGCGCGACCGACTTGGCAGACCTTGAAGGGCTGCTCGGATCGCTGGCCAACCAGGTCACGGACTCGATTGCGGAGGAGATCGCCGGGAACGAGCTCCTCCAAGAAATCGAACAACTGCGGGAAACATTTGAAGATCTGGTTCAGCAAGCGAAGGAAAAGATCAACGAGGTGAAAGAGCAGATGCAGGAGAAGATCGCGGCGATCATTCGGCGGTTCGAGGAGGCCCGGGACCGCGCGCGGCTAGCCGTGACGGCGATCGATCGCGAACTCGAGGCACTTGACCGCCGGATCAAGGAGCTTGCGGCGATCGAGCCGCAAGACGCCGCCCATCGCACTGAGGCTGAGCAACTCGAGCGGCAACAGAAGGACCGCCAGCGCGAACGGCGCGACGCGGACGAGCGACTGCGAACGCTCGATGCCCTGCTGGAGAAAGCCCGCCAAGCAGCGGGCCCCTGAATGACCAGTTTTAGGCCTTCTTAGCGATCCCGCCGTCCAGGCCCGTCGTGTGGGGCGGTCGCTCGCGCACGGGCTGCATCTCCGCTTCCAAGCGGCCCAGGTCGGCCTCCGCCTCGGCCCGAAGTTGTCCGGCGGCGTCGAGCTCACGGAGCCCCTCGAGAATGTCGGCCAGCCGCAGGCGGCAGTCGATCGAGTGCCGGTTCAGCCGGCCATAGACCGCGTCGTGCACCTTCAGGGCCCGGATACAGGTTTCCTTGGCCTCGCGGAGCTTCTGCTGCTCAGCCTGGACCGCCGCCAGATTGACCAGCGCCACGGCCGCGAACGGATGATCCTGGCCGTAGACCGCATCGACGATGGCCAGCGCCTGCTCCAGCAGTGGCTCGGCCTCGCGGGGGCGGTCGACCTGCCAGTAGAGGACGCCTAGCGACGTCAGCGCGACGGCGGTGTAGGGGTGTTCGGCGCCGAGCCGCTTGGAGGCGGTCGAAAGGGCGGTCTGGTAGAGCCGCTCGGCGGCCGCGGAGTCACGCCGCTCGGCGGCCCAGCGGCCGAGCGTGGTCGCGATCGGCACCGTCTGGGGGCTGTCGTCCCCGCCCAGCCGCTCGAGCGTCTCGAGGGCCCGCTTCCAGAGCCGGTCCGCCGCTGCATCGTCCCCCATCTCCATCTCGATCGCCGCCAGATTCGCCAGGTTTTCCGCCACAGCCGGGTGGTCCTTGCCGAGCACCGCCTCGTTGATCGCCAGCGACTCGCGAATCAGCTTCGCGGCCAGCTTGCCGTTGCCCACCATGGCCTGCACGACGCCCAGATTGTTGAGCGCCATCGCCGTGGCTGGGTGCCGGTCCCCGAACACCCCGCGGCACTTGATCACGGCCTGGTCGGCGAGCGCCGCTATCGGCGGATAGTCTTGCATCGCGATGTGGTAGTTCACCACCTTGTTGAGCAGCAGGGCGTAGGCGGGCGTCTTGACCGCGTCCAAGCGGTTGGCCAGCGTAATCGCCCGGTCGAACACGAGGTTCGCGTCTGCCAGCCGGGCCCTGCTCCGCCCCTCGTTGCCCAGGACCACGACCATGGCCGGGTGGTCACCACCGAAAGCCGTTGCCGCTTGCACGGCCTTGGCGATCGACTCCGCGGCGGCGGGGTCGAGCAGTTCGAGCTGGACGGCGGCCAGGTTGTTCCAGGCGGCGGCCAGGCCCCGGCGGTCGCCATCAGGCCGCCGCTCGCGGATAGCGACGGCCTCTCGCAGGAGTTCCTCCGCCTCGGCGAACTTGCCGATCGTGGTCAGAAGACAACCGAGGTTGTCGAGCGACTCGGCCACGGCTTCGTCATCTTTGCCGAGTGCGGCCCGGCGGATCTCGACGGCTCGGCGGAGGTGCCGCTCGGCGATCGTGAAGTCGCCGCGGGCGTGCTCGATTGCGCCGAGGTTGTTGAGCGTGGTGGCGACGTCGGGGTGGTCCTTACCGAGGGCGGTCTCGCGGATCTCGAGCGCCTCGCCGGCATGCGTCTTGGCTTCGGCGAGTCGGCCACGATCGAGTTCGATGACCGCCATGTTTTGAAGCACCTGGGCGACACCTGGGTGCCCGGCACCGAGCCGCTCGCGACGGGCGGCGAGTTCCCGCCCGTAGAGCTCGGCGGCCTCTGCGAAATCGCCTTGTCGAAACGCGGCCCGGGCGGCTGCCAATGCATGGGCGTTGGGCGCGTCGATGGGGCCAGAATCATCGGCCAGGGAAGCCATAGCCCAGCCGCAGGCGAGCAAGCTACTCAGTCGCCAGGTAAGTGACATTATTTTGAGTGTACACATGACATCTGCCATTGAAACGTTCTCCCGAAGTATAACGTTATTTATGCCGCTTGGGCGGTAGTGTTTTATTGACGCCGTAGCACTGGCGCGTCTCCGGAAGGGCTTCGTCGGCGGCTACGGCACTGGTTCTGCTGAACTGGAAGCACCGGAAAGTCGAAGGAGTCGGTCTCATGCCCATTCGCCCACGTCAGCAGGCCCTCTGGGATCGGATCGTCGCGCACCGTTTTGATGACCCGGCGGCGCGGCTCACCTTCACGGGCCGGCTGGCGCGCGAGAACGGTTGGACGATCGGCCACGCCGTGCGGATCGTGGACGAGTACCGCCGATTCGTGTTTCTGGCTGTGACTGCCGCGCAGTCGCTGACCCCCAGCGAGGACGTTGACCAGGTCTGGCACCTGCACCTCGTCTACACCCACGATTATTGGGAGACTTTTTGCGGGGATGTCTTGCGCTCGCCGTTGCACCACGGGCCCACACGTGGTGGCGGCGCGGAGGCAGCGCGCTACGGCGGCCAGTACCAGCAAACCCTGGATGCGTACGCCGCGGCGTTCGACGCCCCGCCACCGTCCGACATCTGGCCTCCTCCCGACCGACGCTTCGGCGCCGACCTTGCCTGGCGGCGAGTGAACTTGGCAAGCAACTGGGTGGTGCCAAAACCACGGTGGCTCCGCGGCCGCACGCCGCAGGCGGCGAACCTGGCCGGTGTGGCCGCGGTGCCGCTGGTGGTAGCGGGGATTCCGAATCCTCTCGACCTGACAGGACCACCCTTTCTTGCGCTGTTTGCGGCCTTGGCCACAGGATCCTTCGTCGCGGGCCTTGTGCTTTGGCACATGGTTCAGCCGCTGGGTGATCCGACCGTCACAGACGAGAGTCTTGAGCCCTTGGAACTCGCGCTGCTCGCCGACGATGGCCGCTGGCGCTGCGCAGCGACCGGCCTCGCGTCGCTCTCGATCGCGCCCCCGCAAGCCGACACAAGCGCAGGGGCCGATGCAGTGCCGGCCATCGTGATCTTGCCGGAGGTGCCGGCCGGATCGCCGCCGAACCTGCGTGCCCTGCACGCACGACTCATGGCGCTCGGGAACTGCACGACCATCGAGGCAATCAGGGCCGCGGCCGACGTGGCGCGGGACGAGTTTGAACCCTCGCTCATCACCAGGGGGCTGCTCGTTGGCGACTGGTGGTCGACGGCTGCGCCGTGGGTGATCCTTGGGCCGGCGGCCGCCACCGTGGGGCTGGGAATCGCAAAGATCGGCGTGGGGATATCCAGGGGAAAACCAGTGGGCTATCTCGCGATCGGCTGCATCGCGCTGGCGCTGCTCAGCCTGCTTGCTCTCGCGCGAAAGCCCCGCCGCACCCGGCAGGGAGACGCAGTGGTGCACCGGGCCTGGAAGCGGTTTCGCGAGTCGGGCCAGCAGCAGGAATGGACAAATCGCAGACGCACGGAGGCCGCGACGCAGCCCATGATGCTCATGCCGCTGGCCGTCGCCCTGCTCGGGACCGAATCGCTTGGCGGTACCACCCATGCTTTTCTCCATCCACCTATCGAGCGACTGCGGACCGGC
>Ga0315904_10006103_pt1 | contig 16528 bp, 8 predicted proteins | sample LakEriMetagenome_6_FD_203529 | JGI IMG/M metagenome (GOLD analysis project Ga0315904, IMG submission 203529) | Freshwater fungal communities from buoy surface, Lake Erie, Ohio, United States - Buoy 12 MA120 | ecosystem: Environmental > Aquatic > Freshwater > Lake | place: USA: Lake Erie, Ohio... | reverse complement strand
TCGCTGGGCTGATCGCTGGGCTCATCGCTGGGCCGCCGTCACGCTCGAGCCCTTGGGACAAACGATTGCCGGAGAGAGCGGCAAGCCTGTGGCTTGGGAACCGCCGCCCCGTGTGGGGCTTTGGGCGGCAGGGGGCAAATTCCCCCTCCTCGGCAAATGGACTTCATTTCCGCGGGATGGCGGACGATATGCTCAATTTTGACAGCCGGAGTCCGGGGTCGAGCGGTTTGGTTCGGTGATTGGGGCACAAGGGCGTGGCCCGTTTCAGCGAAAAACGGCAAAAACCGGGGAATTTTAGGGGAAAAAAACCGTCCCCCTTGTCGATTTCGACTCCGGGCGTCATGATATCGGGTCTTTGAAACTGGGCGGTCAGTATTTCGTGGAGTTTGGTGAATGTCTCGATACACGGGGCCAAAAGGGCGGGTAAATCGCCGCATCGGCATGTTGATTTATGAAAACGGTGGTGCTTCGCGCGCGATGGAACGTCGCGGCAACCAGCCACCGGGCATGCACACCCGCGCCAAGCGTCCTTCCAATTACGGCAAGGCCCTCACTGAAAAACAAAAGATCAAGCATTACTACGGCCTGGGTGAACGCCAACTTCGTCGGTACTTCGAAAAAGCCGGCAAGATGAAGGGGAACACCGGCGAGAACCTCTTGATCATCTGCGAAAGCCGGCTCGACAACGTGATTCGTCGCGTGGGCCTGACTGCCACCCGCCCTCAGGCTCGCCAAGGCGTGGCCCATGGACATTTCCGGGTCAATGGCGTCAAGGTCGACCGCCCTTCGTACATGCTTCGTCCGGGTGATGTCGTGACCATTCGGCCCCAATTGAACGTGCTGACCCTGTACCGCAACATCGCGGGTCAAGGCGTCGAGGGCCAAGGCATCGAATGGGCCAGTCTCGATTCGGAAAATTTGACGATCAATGTCACCGGTGCTCCTGGCGCCAGTGACATCAGCCTGCCGGTCGACGGCAACGTGGTTGTCGAGTTCATGTCTCGCTAAAGCTACAAAAAAAGGTCCGAAAAAAAGGTCCGACCGCAGGGAATCCTCAGGCTGTGGAAACCCCCTGCAGGCCGGTACTTTCCTCGCCTCAGCGAAGTCCTGCGATTCATTTTCAAGTCGGTAGAGATTGGTCGCTGATTACGTTTAACGCAAAAGGCAAGTCGCAGACGACTTGCCTTTTTTTTTGAAAGGGTAGACTTCCATGCACAGCAAAGTTGTCGTGATTGGTGGTGGTCCGGGCGGTTATGCCGCCGCCTTCCTTGCCGCGGATGAAGGACTGGAAGTAACGCTGGTCGAAGCTGAATCCAAGCTGGGTGGTACCTGCCTGCTCCGCGGCTGCATTCCCTCCAAAGCGCTGCTCCACGTCGCCAAAGTGATCAGTGAAGCGGAAGAGCTGAGCCACGAATGGGGCGTCGATTTTGGTCCGCCAAAGATCGGCCTCGACAAGCTCCGGGCAAGAAAAGAAAAAGTGATCTCGACCCTTTCGGCTGGGCTGGCCGGTTTGGCCAAGCGCCGCAAGGTCAACCTGATCACGGCTCAAGCGAAGTTCAAAAACGCGACCACCCTGGAGCTGCATGGCGAGGACGCCTCGATCCCGGCTGATCGAACCCTGACTTTTGACCATTGCATCATTGCGACCGGCAGTGTGCCCGCGATGCCGGGAGCCTTCAACATTGGAAGTGACCGCGTCCTCGACTCAACGGGCGCCCTGAAACTGACCGACATCCCGGAAACGATGCTGGTCATTGGCGGTGGTTACATCGGCTTGGAAATGGGGACAGTCTACGCCCACCTCGGCACCAAGGTCAGCGTTGTCGAGCTGCAAGATGGTTTGCTGATGGGAGCCGATCGCGATCTGGTCAAGCCACTCCACAAGCGGCTTGGCAAACTCTTTGGCGATCGGATTTTCCTCAACACCAAAGTCGGCAGCGTGGCGGCGGTTGGCAATCAGGTTCAAGTTTCGTTCGAGGGTCCGGGCAAGTACGGAACCGAGAAGTACGATCGCGTGCTCGTTTCGGTTGGGCGAGCCCCCAACACCCGGAATTTGGGGCTGGAAAACACCCGCTTGCAGGTCGACAAACGGGGCTTTATTGGCTGCGACCGTCAACAGCGAACAGCCGAGCCCAATATCTATGTGATTGGCGATGCTGCTGGCGAACCGATGCTCGCTCACAAAGCGACCCATGAGGGGCGAACCGCAGTCGAAGTCATCCTCGGGCATCCAGTAGAATTCGACAAACGGGCAATCCCCGCAGTGGTCTTTACCGATCCGGAAATCGCCTGGGCGGGACTCACCGAGGATCAAGCTCAAAAAGAAGGCCGAACCGTAGAAGTCTGCGTTTATCCCTGGGCCGCCAGCGGTCGCGCTCAGGCCTTGGGGCGTACCGACGGCCTGACCAAGTGGCTGATCGACCCCACCACGGAACAAGTCCTCGGCTGCGGAATTGTCGGCCCGGGGGCTGGGGAATTGATCGCCGAGGCAGTCTTGGCAATCGAAATGGGCTGTCAAATTCGCGACATCAACGAAAGCGTGCATCCACATCCGACTCTCAGTGAGACGCTGATGAATGCCGGAGAGATTTTCTACGGCACGGCGACAGAGATTTACAAGCCGAAGAAAAAAGACCACTGAGTCGGTTCCCCGCAGCTCCACATCGCCACAGGTCTCGCCACCGGACGGCGAGCCCGCTTCTCGCTTTGAGGCGGAAGCGGGATCGGCTCGATCGCTGCCGGCGGCAGAAGCAGCTCCCAGGCTTCGCTTCGTGCCGTGGCGAAGAACCGGGCAAATAGGGCTTGGCCTGCGCGCGCCGCGCTGCTGAATCGACCTTGCCACTCCGGGACCAGCAATCCATGCCTGAACGCCCTATCGAACTCAAATCCGCTCGCGAAATAGGCCGGATGAGACTTGCTGGACTGGCGGTTTGGAGGGCTCATCAAGCGGCGGCTCGCCTGGTTGTCCCCGGCGTCTCGACCGCCGAGTTGAACGCAGCGATCCGGGAGGAGTTGCGCGTTTGCGGGGCGAAGCCATTGTTCCTTGGCTATCCCGGTCCGACACCTTTTCCAGCAGAGAGCTGCATCTCAGTCAACGAGGAGTTGGTGCATGGGATCCCCGGCCCGCGCAAGCTGAAGGTCGGCGACGTGGTGAGCATCGATATCGGCGCTTCGGTGGGAGGTTGGTGCGGAGACGCAGCGGTCACGCATCCGGTCGGCTCGATTTCGGCGGGGGCTCGGGCTCTGCTGCAGACGACGAACCGCGTGCTCGACTTGGCAATCGACCTGTTGGGTCGGAAAAAATTCTGGAGCGAGGTCGCCAAGGAAATGCAGGACTACGTCGAGGCCGAGGGCTTTGCCGTGGTGGACTCGATGGTGGGCCATGGCATAGGCCGCCAGATGCACGAATCACCCCAAGTGCCCAATTATTTCAGTCGCAAGTGGGCCGCAGCGGAGGACTTCGAGCTGCGTCCCGGTCTGGTTTTGGCGATTGAGCCGATGGTCAACACGAGCACGCGGAAATTGGCTTGCCTCGCCGACCAGTGGACGATGGTGGCGACCGATGGAAAGTACGCCGCCCACTTCGAACACACAGTCGCCCTGACTCCATCCGGGGCCAGGCGGTTGACGGCGGCCCCTGAGGAGGCAGAGCAAGCTGAGCTCCCCGATTGGCTGCGCGACCCGAACCTTTGGGTCCGCTGGTGAGCCGAGGTGTGGAAAAAAGACATCATTCTGTGCGTTCCCGGCCCACCGCCGCGGGATTTTCTGCGTTCTTTTTGACGATCGCTGGTTTGCGAGATAGGGTTTTTCGCCGGTTGAACGCCGGCCAATCGCCCCCTCTTCCCGGGATGTCAACTTGCGTTCAGCTCATCGCCCCGCCCCCCGCGACACTCGATCCGTTCCCGCTGCCTCGACTTATGTGCAACTGGAGGCGCGAACGCTGTTGGCGAGTTTCAGCTGGAATAACCCTTGGATCGAGGCGTTAGCCACTCAACTGGTCTCGCAGCTTTCGAGTCCGCCCTCGATTGTTCAGTCTCCAGCCGTGGTTGGTTCGTGGGTGGTGACAGGAAAAACGGCAAAGCTCTCGGTGCTGGCGGCCGACGATGGCGGCGAGAGCGCACTGAGATACTTTTGGCAGGCCCACTCTGTTCCGTCCAACGGTTCGGTCCAGTTCAGCTCCAACGGCTCGAACTCCTCCAAGAACACGACGTTGACTTTCGGTGCCGCCGGCACCTACCAGCTATCCGTCCGGGCGATCGATCGCCTCGGCTTGGCCACAACCAGTCTTCTGACGGTCCAGGTCAACCCGGTTGCAACTTCGATTAGTATCAGGAACGGCAACAACATTGCGGTCACCTCCGGGAGCGTTAACTCGCTGACGGGGGCGACGTCTTCTTACTCCGCGGTGGTCCTCGATCAGTTCGGCCGGCCGCTCTCCACGCAACCCTCGCTGACATGGAGCATCGTCACCAGGCCGTTGGGCGCTTCGCCTCAACTCACTACTTCGGGAAACAGTACCAGCCTGCAATTCGACCGGATCGGCGATTATCTCCTGCGAGCGACGGGCAACGGGCTGACGGGTCAATTCACGGTTCGTGTGGCTCCGGTGCTAAGTCGGCTGGCTCTGCTGAAAACGGATGGCACAGCGGTCAGTTCAGGGTCGACATTGGCAGTCGCGGGCACGAATGCGTCCTTGCGGATGCAAGGCTTCGACCAGTTCGGCGTTGCCTTGACGAAGCTCGACGGGGTCAGCTGGAGCGCCACTTCCCGCCCCAGCGGGGCGAACCTGGCGATTGCGAACGGAAACGGTGGCACCAACTTCACCTTCACGCGAGCGGGGAACTATGCCGTTCGCTGCGCGTCACCCGCTGGCAATATCGATTTGCAATTCAATGTCTCCCAGCAGCTGACAGCAATCCGGGTTGCTTCCGGCGCGAGGAGCTTTCTCTCGGGAACAACCTCAGTTCTGCCGTTAAACCAGGCGAATTTCGCCGCGACTGCGGTCGACCAATTCGGGGTCCCGCTGACGAACCAGCCGGAGTTCGCCTGGTCGTTGACGGGGCAACCGAGCGGAGCAAACACCTCGACCAGGTTTGAGTCCAATCTGGCTCAACTGAGTTTCAACCAAAACGGCCTCTATTCGCTCCGCGTCAGCAGTGGCACGGCCAGCACCCAGTTCCAGTTGAACGTGGTTCCAGCCTTGACCACTCTTCAGGCAGCTCGACAGGACGGAACCGCCATTGCTTCCGGAGCGACGACCGCGGTCACTGCCAACTCGTTCACGCTTCGCTTGCGTGGCTTCGACCAATTTGGGGCAGCACTGACGCCCCTCCCTCAACTCACCTGGACCACCCTCGCCGCCCCGCTTGGTGGCAAGGCGACGGTCTCCAGCAGCGGCGAACTGGCCACTTTCAATTTTACTCGCGCGGGTACATACAGCCTGAAAGCCAGCCAAGGCGGCGAGCTATACCAGTTGAACTTTGACGTGCAAAGCGTCTTTGCCAGCGTGCAACTCACGTCCAGCACCGCCAAGCCGATCGCCTCGGGCAGCCGCATCGCCTCGACGGGTACTCCGGTGAGTGTCGCTGCGCGGGCGCTGGATCAGTTTGGAATGCCGTTGTCCACCCAGCCGGCAATCTCCTGGAGCGCCTCGCAAACTCCCACGGGCGCTGCGCCGACGCTGCAGACCACCGGTAATTCACTGACGATCAGCTTTGACCGTGCGGGCAACTACACTTTGGTTGCCAGTGCGAACAGCAGCCAAGCTTCGGTGATTGTCGAAATTGCGCAACGCCAGACGGCGCTCGCACTCACTCCAGGGTCGGCCACCGTTGTGGCGGGAGCAAGCCTCAATTTCTCGGCCCGTTTAACCGATCAGTTCGGGCAGGCGATGGCTACCCAACCCGCTTTCACCTGGACTTCAACCGGTGGCACCATTTCCACCAGCGGCAGCTACACGGCTGGCACGACTGCCGGTTCGTTCTCAGTCACTGCCCGGACAGGCACTTGGAGCCGCACGGCAAACGTCAGCGTCACCGCCTCGACTCCAGTTGATGGCTTTTTTAACTCCGATATCCGGGAGTTGGTTACCTCGGCTTACGCGGATGGAACGGTCGATCGCTCGGAGATGATGACGATTCTGCGGAGTGCTGGTGATGGCGGCAGCGTGACGGCCTCGGAATTGGCGGACCTGCGATTTCTGATCACTCCCAGCTCACTTTACAACATGCCGGAACATGTCCGGAATCTCGCCGGTGATGTACTCAATGGCAATCAGGCGAACGCCACTTATCAGCGGCAATCGCTCGGGAATCTCGCGTCTGGCAGTACCGAAACGCACCTCAACAAGCTCGTTGACAAGTGGTTTCTCGGAACCGACTTGCCAATTCTCACCAGCACTTCACTCCAGTATCGCCCGGCAGCGGGTAACCTGTTCAACTCCACCCCCAGCCTGAACGATGCACGTCAGGGGATGCTGGGCGATTGCTATCTGATCGCCTCGCTGACTTCGATTGCGGCCCGGAATCCGACGGCGATCCAGAACATGTTCATCGACAATGGTGATGACACGTTTACGATTCGGTTTTTTGGAGGCAACTACGGTTCGTTCTATGATTCCAGCGGCTTGATCAGCAGTGGTTTTTCGTCAGGTCTCGGGACCTCGGACTACGTGACGGTCAATCGACAGCTTGCCACTCAGTCCGATGGCAGCTTCGCCTATTCCAATTACGGACTCGCCAGCAGCAGCTCAGTCCCCCTCTGGATTGCCCTCGCCGAGAAGGGCTATGCCCAGTGGAACCAAACCGGACTGGCAGGAAGAGACGGTACGCTCAATTTCTCCGCCATCGAAGGCGGCTGGATGAGCGACGTCAACGCTCAGGTGCTGGGTTACAACAGCACGCTGTATTACTTCCAGAGCAGTTCTTCGCAGTCCCTGATCAATGCGCTCAGCGGAGGTCAGGCGGTCACCCTGGGGACACGTTCCAGCACCGGGATTGCCAGTCTCGTGGGCGGTCATGCCTACACCGTTAGCTCCTACAGTGCGGGAACGGGAAAATTCACGCTGCATAATCCTTGGGGAACCTCACATCCCATTCCATTGACCTGGAGTCAGTTGGTCGGCAGTTGCACTGCCTTTGTGACCGTTAATCCTCAGGGCAGCAGTGTCGCTTCTGCGCCCGCTTGGTCCGTAAACGGTTTTCAGTGGGCTGGTACTGCCGCGGGAGACAACTCTCCCGGGCTTGCGGCAGCGGTGACCTCGCAGACATCGAACGATCAACGCCAGGCGACGAGTGGCGAGACCGCGACCGAGTCGCGTCTGGCAGAGAGCTCCCCGCAGATGGTAAGCGCACTCGCCAGTCAGCCTGAGCCGGAACAGGACCCCAGTCAGACCGAGCTGCCTGGGGAGTCATCGACGGGTTCCGAGCGCGAAACGTGGGCTGCGCTGGACCAGATTTTCGCGCTCTTGACGACCGAGCCCCTGTCTTTTGGATTTGCGGCTTCCCTGGAATTCACTCGCTGACGTCTGAGGCTTCTTCCCGCCTCGGTTTGGCTGCCGGAAAAACCGGCGGAATCGGCGCTCTTTCTCCGCACCTGTGAAGCGGCCCCTTGAACCGATAGAATGCGGGCACGAGGGGTCCAACGGGCACTGGCAATCGCTCCAGCGCCTCCGCCTTGGCCGCTCGAACCGGGGCTTCTTTTCGGTTGGTCCAGCTGATTCGAGCTTGAGGAATGGGCAGCCTGATTCTGCCGTTCACTCGTTTCTTCGAAGTGGCGACCGTCGAGACCAGTCCCTCCGATCCGAATCGATCCGCAGGTGACAATCTGCGCGCACGGCGTTCGAACTTTTTACCCGGCCCTCAGCGAAATGCCTCCACACTCTCCCTCTGCTCCCACCGAGCCCGCTCCACGGTCCCAAGCTCAACCTGCACTCGCGGACCAGCGACTTTGGAAAATAGAGATCTCGCCGGCGGCGGGTTATCCCGATCGCCCGGCGGAGCGACTGCTGGCCCAATTACGGGAACTTGGCCTGCCCGCTCCGAAAAAAATGCGGACCGCTCGAGGCTTCCTCGTGCAGGGACCGTGGACGCAGTCTCAGGCCGAGCAACTCGGAACCCGGGTCTTGAGCGATTGCGTCGTCGAACAGGTGCAGGTCCGCCTCGGAGCGGAACCGCCTGCGACTGCGGAGCCGGAAACGACGGTGGTTTACGTCCTGCCCAAGCCAGGTGTCACCGACCCGGAAGCTGAAACCGCGCAGGCCACAATTCGGCTCGAGGGCCAGCCGGTCTCGGCTGTGCGCACGTTTCGCAAATACGAGTTTCAGGGGTTTCCGGCCGCGGCTCTGCAAGTCGCCCGCACCCGGCTGCTGGCCAACGAGTCAATTGAGCAGGTGATTGTGGGCGAGCTCGAGATGCAGGAACTGCATGTCGGGCAGAGCTATCTGTTTCGACTGGTGCACATTCCCCTGCGGCAACTCGATGGCCCCCAGCTGGAACAGCTCAGCCGCGATTGGCAACTCAGCCTGACGCGGGTCGAGATGGAGACGATTCAGGCGCATTATCGTCAGCTCGACCGGGAGCCGACCGATATTGAGCTGGAAACGATTGCTCAGACCTGGAGCGAGCACTGCAGCCACAAAACGCTCAAAGGCCGGGTGCTTTACGAAGACGAGCATGGAAAACGGGAGTTTTCCAATTTGCTCAAGGAGACCATCTTTGGTGCGACGCAGGAAATTCGCGCCCGGTTGGGGTCCGACGACTGGTGCGTCAGCGTGTTCCGGGACAATGCCGGGGTGATTCGGTTCAACGACCAGTACAACGTGACTTTTAAAGTCGAGACGCACAATCGCCCCTCAGCGATCGAGCCCTATGGTGGAGCCAATACGGGGCTGGGCGGGGTGATTCGCGATACGCTTGGCACGGGCATGGGGGCCAAACCGGTCTGCAGCACCGATGTGTTCTGCTTCGCTCCTCCCGAAACGGCTGAGTCCGACTTGCCGCCGGGCGTCATCCATCCGCGGCGGTTGATGAAGGGGGTTGTTTCCGGGGTGCGCGACTATGGAAACCGGATGGGAATTCCGACCGTCAATGGCGCGGTCTGGTTTGATCCGCGGTATGTCGGCAACCCGATGGTGTTCTGCGGAAATGTCGGTCTGCTGCCGCACGACCAGAGCTTCAAGCAAACCCAGCCCAACGACCTGATTGTGGCGATTGGCGGCCGGACCGGCCGCGATGGGATCCATGGGGCGACCTTCAGTTCTGCGGAACTGACTGATGCCAGTGAGCGAACCAGTTCCGGCGCTGTCCAAATTGGCAACGCGATCACCGAGAAGATGCTCGCCGATGTCCTGATTGCGGCCCGCGACCGCGGACTCTACAACGCCGTGACCGATTGCGGTGCGGGTGGCTTCTCCAGCGCGGTCGGAGAAATGGGCGAGGAGATTGGAGCAGAAGTCTGGCTGGAGCAGGCTCCGCTGAAGTACGCCGGACTCAGTTACACCGAAGTCTGGATTTCAGAAGCCCAGGAGCGGATGGTCTTCGCAGTTCCGGCCGGGAAGTGGGACGAGTTCCGCCAGTTGTGCGAAGCGGAATCGGTGGAAGCCACCGTGCTGGGCAAATTCACTCCAACCGGCAAGCTGACGCTGAAATTTGAGCAGGAAGTCGTGGGCGAACTGGAAATGTCGTTCCTCCACGATGGGCGGCCGCCGGTGGTTCGACAGGCAAAGTACCAGCCCCGCCCGCCCCAAGCCGTCGCCTTGAATGAACTCGCCCGACTCGATCCGGCGCAGACGCTGCGGCAGATTCTGGCGGCTCCCTCAGTGGCCAGCAAACACTGGATCATTCGGCAATATGACCATGAAGTTCAGGCGGGCAGCGTGATCAAGCCGCTGGTCGGCGTCGATAATGATGGACCGGCCGATGCAGCCGTCGTTCGCCCCCTGATTCGCAGTGACCGGGCGATCGCGGTGGGCTGTGGGATGAACCCGCTTTACGGCGACCTCGACCCTTACCACATGGCCGCCAGTTCCATTGACGAAGCCTTGCGGAATGTTGTGGCTGTGGGTGGCGATCCCGACCACACGGGAATTCTCGACAATTTCTGCTGGGGCTACACCGACCGTCCGGAAACGCTCGGTTCACTGGTCCGGGCCGCGCTGGCTTGTCGCGATTTGTCGCTCGCCTGGGGTACACCTTTCATCAGCGGCAAGGACAGCCTGAACAACGAATTCAGCTACACCGATACCAGCGGACGTCGGCAGACGATTTCGATTCCGTCGACCCTGTTGATTAGTGCCATGGCCATTGTTCCCGATGCGAATCGCTGCGTGACTATGGATTGGAAGGAACCGGGGAATTTCCTCTACATCGTCGGGCGAACGGGAGAACACTTGGGTGGTTCACACGCCCTGCTGGTCCACGGCGATCATCGCAGGGGGTTGCCACCCACGGTCGATGCCAAGGAAGCGTTGCGGCTGTTCCGCGCGGTCCACACCGCCATCCAGCACGGACTCGTACGAAGTTGTCACGACTTGAGCGAAGGCGGGCTGGCAGTTGCCTTGGCCGAAATGGCCTTTGCCGGCGGTTTGGGCGGGAAATTCGATCTGCAAGCCTTGCCGCTGGACAGCCAAACCTCGCCCACGGGAGATTTTTCGCGATTGTTTGCCGAGTCCAATTCCCGCTTCCTCTGCGAAGTCGCGCCAGCTAACGCGGCTGCGTTTGAAGCTTTATTCCCGGCCGGCAGTGTCGCCCGGGCTGGGGCTATCGAGAGCCACGATCGCCTGGTGATCACCAACGGACAACATCCGGTTATTGACGAGAACATTCAGGAACTCAAGCGGATTTGGCAAGGTCCGCTTGATTGGAGTTGAGCAACATGCCCAAGGTACTTTTGATTCGCGCTCCGGGCACGAATTGTGACGACGAGACCGCTTATGCGTTTGAGCTGGCGGGGGCGACCACCCGGGTGGTCCATGTCAATGCGCTGCTGGCCGAGCCTCGACAGTTGCACGAGCATGATATCTTCTGCATTCCCGGTGGCTTCAGTTATGGAGACGACATCGGCGCGGGGCAAGTGCTCGCGTTGCAAATCAAACATCACTTGCTGGAGGACCTGCAGCGGTTTCGCAGCGATGGCAAGCTGATCCTGGGCATCTGCAATGGTTTTCAGGCGCTGATCAAGTCGGGCCTGCTGGTTGCCCCCGATCGGGCGGGGAATCGCGTGACCCTCACGTGGAATGACAATGGACGCTACACGGACCGCTGGGTGCGGCTCAGCCCGCTGGGGGATCGCTGTGTGTTTCTCCGCGGCGTGGAGTCTTTGTATTTGCCGATCGCCCATGGAGAGGGAAAGTTCGTCGCCCGAGACGAGGCGACACTTCGCCAGTTGCAGGCGGATGGACAACTTTCGCTGCGTTATGGCGATGCGGCAGGGGCCGACAATCCGAATGGGTCGGTGCTCGACGTTGCGGGATTATGTGACGAGTCCGGACGGGTTTTTGGGCTGATGCCTCATCCCGAGCGGCACATCCACCGAACTCATCATCCGCGCTGGACCCGGCTCCGGGGAGATGAACGTCCGGATGGCTTGGCGATTTTCCGGAATGCCGTTGCGGCTTGCTCTTGAGCCTGCGCTAACTGACGGCCTGTCCCGATTTTCAGATCCGCAACCCCGTGGGAGAGAATCGGCGCAACCAGTACGAACCGGCTAATCGTGTCCTCTGAACAGGGAATTTCCCGTTCTTGAGCCGGCATGTCCCGGGCAGTTTGTGGATGGGTGGCATTTTACTGAGGCTTTTCTCCGGAGAGCTTCTGGCCCCTGCCCCATCCTGGCTTCGAGTATTCCATGTCCCAAGCTGCTTCGCCCTCGCAGATCCCTGCGATTGGAATAGCCCAAACCCAGCCGATCGCCCGGGCGACAAGCCGACCCCAGGTGGCTTGGACGTCGGTTTGGCCGCTGCTGGTCGTTGCAATCACGATTACTGCCAACGCGGCGATTCTCGTCTGCCAACAGGTGGCCATCCGGCTGCTCGCTCCCCTGATCGGATCATCGATCGAAACGTGGTCGGCGATCCTGGGAGTCTTTCTTTTCGGAATCGCGCTGGGAAACTTTATCGCCTGTCGCCTGGCTGATCGCTACTCACCCAAATTTCTGATCGCCAGCAGTCTCATCCTCGGGGCTGTCTCGGTATACCTGATGCCGTTGCTGACCAGCGGGCTGGGGAATTCCAGCCTGTTCACGGCAGCTCCCCTTCCGCTGCAAATTGGGATGGCCGCCCTGGTTGTCTGCCTGCTGCCGGGCGTGGCTTTGAGCCTGATCACCCCCCCGTCGATTCGCAGTCTGGTGAATTCGGCCGAGCAGGCGGGCGCGATCTCGGGGCGGATTTTTGCCTGGGGAACGCTGGGAAGCCTAATCGGCAACTACCTCACAGGATTTGTGTTGCTCGCGCTGTTTGGTATCGACAGCATCATTCAAGCGACTTGGTTGGCCTTGGTCGCCTTGGCCGTCCCGACATTGCTGTTTGTGCGTCCTGCGGGGCTTTTTGTGGCTCCGTCGGAAATTGGGCAAACGCTCCCTTCCTCCGTACCGCCAAATACCGCCCGCGAGTTGCCCGGGACCGAAGCTTCCTCGGCAGTAAGCCCGGCTCGGGTTCCTTCAGCAACGGCGGTCGAGGATGCTGGCTGGTTCTGGCGGGCAGTGGTCGTGGTTACCGCTGCGAGTTTCGTCTCCGGAGCGCTGGAAGGCGCGGCCTTCCGCATTTTGGCGCCGCTGGTAGGTGTCTCGATGTTTCTGACCGCGGGCGTGGTCGGAGTGGTGCTGACCGGAATGGCTTGCGGAAACTGGATTGGCGGACTGTTGGCTCAGCGCAGCGGATCGCTCCGAACCCTGAGAGCCTCGCTGGTTGGTTGCTGGTTGACCGTCAATGCAGTGGTCGTCCTTTGGGGCCTATTGCTGGATTCGGGCCTGCTGCAAAGCCTGCCCATGATCACCAAGGTGCTCGGATGGTCTTTCAGCCTCTTTTTCCTGCCTGCCTTGGCCCTTGGTACAATCACTCCGCAAGTGATTGGACTCTCGGTCCGCGACGTTAATCGAACGGGTGAAATTACCGGCCGACTGTATGGCTTTTCGACGCTGGGCTGCATTGGCGGGATCCTTGGATCAGCCTGGTTGATGATCGACGGCTTTGGATCGCTTCGCACCTGCATTGTCTGCGGCGCTGTGCCGCTCCTGCTACTCTGGTTGCTGACCCAGCTTCAATCGCGTTCCGAGACCACTTTCCAACGCGGATTGGTGTTCGTGCTGACTTTGCTCAGTTGCGGATTGTTCGCGACTTACCGCTCACCCTATGATCGCGAAAGCAAGTACTTCGCTCTGAAGGTTGTCGACTCTCAAATTGACTCGCGGAAGGTCCGCTGCCTGAAACTCGATTACCTGCTGCATTCCTGTATCGATCTGAGCGACCCGACTTACCTGTTTTACAAGCACGAGGAAATTCAGGCTGACTTGACGCGAGCAGCTGTGCTTCGCGCGCGGGCCGAGGGGCATCAACCGCGAATTCTCGTGATCGGTGGAGGGGGCTACACCTTTCCGCGGTGGGTGGAAGCCCAACCCGATTTGCAGGATGTGATCATCGAGGTCGTCGAAATCGACCCGGCAGTCACGGAAATCGCGCACGACAAACTCGGGCTGAGCCGGCAGACCAGAATCGTTTCGATTCACATGGATGGCCGACAGTACGTCAAGAATGCTCAAGCCGGAAGCTATGACTTAGTCATTCAGGATGCAGTCAATGACCTTTCGGTGCCCTACCATTTGATGACGGCGGAGTATTCCACGCAGATTCGCCGACTGCTCCGGCCCGAGCGGCTTTATTTGCTGACCCTGATCGACAACTTTGACTCGGGAAAACTGCTCGCTTCGGCGATTCGCACGAGCGAGCAGGTCTTCGGTCCCAGCCGAGTCCTGTTGTCGGCCAAGCCCGCTCCCAATTCTCGAGATGTGTTTGTGATCGCGAGCCGAAATCAGGATAACCGGGATTCCGCGAATCCGTTCTTTCGAGTGGAAGAGCGAACCAGTCTTGCTGCAACGACTTTCGAGGTTCCTTCCGCGGATTTGCAACGCCTGTTGGACCGCTGTGCCAATTCTTCTCCCGTGCTGACGGACAACTTCGCCCCGGTGGACAGCCTGATGGCTGGACAATTTCTTGAGCGGAACCGCCTGCCCCCGGCGGCGGCGAATAAGTAAGTTCCGTTCGCCCCGGCCACCTTGGCGAGGGCTATCCCCTCTTGGCGGCCGAGTTCACGCCGCGTTTGCTGCATGTTTCCACCGCGGCCGCTGTCAGCCGAAACTGCTAGCTGTCAATCTGCGGGAACTTTGACGATCGCTCAAACTTTGACGAAAGAACTCAGTTTGCCGATTCCGATGACTATTCCGACAAGGTCCCAATCCCTTGCGGGAGGCCGATTGGCCATTCGGACTTGGTGCAAACAAGGATTTTCAGATGCGATTCGTCAATTTGGTGCTGCTCGTCACCGCGTTCGTGACCGGTTGCGGAATTCAGTCCGCGTTCGCCCAGTACAACATGCCCCCGGGCCAGAATTCGTGGAAGGCAGACCGTCAGCAGCGGCTGGGGATGATTCCGCCGACTGCTGGCCGACAGCGGGGAGCCGGGATGCCCGCGGGCGGCTCCCAGCCAGGCGTGACTGAGCAACCGCTGCAGCAAATGTATGAGCAAATGCCACAGCAAACGCTGGAAGCCTACCAAGCGCCGCGTCAAGCGAGCCGGATTGCCAGCCAGGCGGGGCCGGGCCGGGTTGCACAGACGGCTGCCCGGGGTTCCAACGGGTATTTGCCGCAGAAGTTTCGCACGGCTCAAGCAGATCAACCAATCGAGGCACCTGTACCTCGTCAAGCGATGCCAGCCCCGCAAGCGCAGGCTTCTTCGCCTATGCAGGGAGTTGCAGCTCCCAGCATGGCGCTCGACGCCGGCTCCAGCCAGATAGATGCAGACTTCACGATCCCCGGTGATGATTATGCCTTGCGGGAGGTGATCGGCGAAAGCTACTTACAGGACGGTGGTAGCTGTGCCAGTTGTGGTGACTGCGAAACCGGATGCCAGGATTGCATCGGTTATGGGCGAGTCGGCGGTGTTCCCCCAGGCTATCTCGCCGATTGCTGGATGTTCGGTCTCGGCCGGGTCCTGCGTGAAGCGGAATACTTCGGCGGAGCTCAGGCCTTCCAGACTTCGTCTTTCCTCGTACCAGGAAGCAACGAGCGAATTGGAGATTGCAGCTTTGGCTTCTACTCCGGGCTGAACCTGGGGTTGCCCCTGCGTCAATTGACTTGCGGTTTGGTCTCGGGGCAGTTTGGCGTGCGGACGGTGCAAAGCGACTTCAGCGGGGACCTGTTTTCCTCGGACAATCGCGACCAGCTGTTTCTTACCACCGGGTTTTACCGCCGGGTCGATTACGGTTTGCAGTTCGGCGTGGTGATGGATTACCTCCGGGAAAACTGGTTCACCAACACTGAAGTGATTCAGATGCGCGGCGATTTGGCTTGGGTCAATCCAACGGGCTCGGCGTTTGGCTTTCGATTTACAAAAAATGTCCAGGACGCAATTTCCAGCGGTGTGGTTGATGGGACGACCTTCACGAATCTCCGCACGCGAACTTACGATCAAAGCCGGTTTTACTGGCGAAATGGCTGCGTCAACGGCGGCTGGGCCGACTTTTTCCTCGGCTGGACGGATGAAAGCCATGTTGTGGGTGGGGTCGAGTACGACATCCCCTTAACCGAGACCTGGGCCATCAACTCCGGTTTCACCTATCTGTTTCCGCAAGACAATCCGGAACCGAGCAGTTTCTCCGGCAATTCCAACGACGCCTGGAATGTGTTTGTCGGGATGGCATGGCGGCCGATGGGTCGAAACTGGTATCGGAATTACGACCAACCGCTATTGCCCGTGGCCGACAATGGCTCGATGGTTCTCCGTCGCGGCAACTAGCTCAAAAAGCCGAATCCGCCCCTTGGGATCAAGCGGGCGGGCTCACGCTTGACTGACGCATTGAGGGACTCGAACAGGTTTTCGGGTCCCTTTTTCGTTGCCGCACTCAGTTACGCGGACTGCGGCCGACCGCTATACTTTAAGTCTGTCTCGCGCAGCGGCCGAAGCCGCTGAACATTTTCATCTGTCTGACTGGTCGAGCCGGGACGGTATGGCTTTCAAACCCGACGATTCTGAATATCTCCCCAATGACCCCCGCCGCCCGATTCCGGCTGGCGATGATTTCATGGAACTTTTTGGTTCCGGGGGCTTGGACTTCGAACCGGTGGTCGACGACGACGAGGAACCCAATTCCCCGCCGCCCATGGAAGAAGTCCGCTCGGTGTTTCCGGCTGAAGACGCAATTCCAGAATCCGAGGCGTCGAGAGCTTCGGAATTCGCCGACCAAGGTTTGCGGCCGCACCAATCAGGGCGGCACTCAAGTCGCCCTCCGGGCGGTGGACGTCGGGACGCCCAGCAAAACAAGGG
>Ga0315904_10006102_pt1 | contig 16531 bp, 8 predicted proteins | sample LakEriMetagenome_6_FD_203529 | JGI IMG/M metagenome (GOLD analysis project Ga0315904, IMG submission 203529) | Freshwater fungal communities from buoy surface, Lake Erie, Ohio, United States - Buoy 12 MA120 | ecosystem: Environmental > Aquatic > Freshwater > Lake | place: USA: Lake Erie, Ohio... | reverse complement strand
ATGCTGAGCGATGCGGCGTCGGTAAGCGTGCCGTTGGCTTGCAGGAAAGCATTCCCGCCGCGGCCCAAACCGCCCGTGCCGCCGAAACCGTAGCTCGCGCTGCCGCCCAGACCGGCACTCCTGACATTGGTGTTACCGCCAATGCTGATTGTGCCGATAACCGCATTCGCCCCGGCAATCCCGCCGAAACCATCCCCACCCGTCTGGCCACCGCCGCCGCCGCCGTCCGCTCTGGCCCTAAAATCGAGACCGATATCGATCGTGCCGCCGGAGAAGATCGCGGACGAAGCGCGTCCGCCAAGGCCGACCCCGCCCGTGCCTCCAGCATTGGCGCCGCCTATCCCGTCGGCCTCCACCAGAAGCGCGCCGGTGATGTTGATCAGGCCCGCGTCTTCGATGTTGGCAATTGCTTGCCCCGCATCGCCGATCGATCCGGCTCCGGCATTGTTGGAGCTGCCGCCGATCGCGCTGGCGCTGGCAAAGGCATCGCCGCCGATGGAAATCGACCCGCCGCCGCTTTGGACGGATAGCCGGCTCTGACCGCCATAGGCATTCGACACGCTGGACGGGCTGACAAGCGAGCCGAGCGAGCCGAACGCGTCAGTCGACAGGTTAAGGTTGCCATCAAGAAGGATAGTGCCAGCCGTATCGGCGGCGAACAGCGCTAATCCTCCGCGCACCGTGGCACCGGACTGGATATTGGGAACAGAGGTACCGATGCCGCGGGCGCTAACCGTCGCATTGCCAGAAATGGCGATATCGCCCCTCGACGATACGATCGATGCCTGCCCGGCCAGCGCAGAACCAGCGATCCGGTTGAGATCATCCGCTCCAGCGAAAGCGTCGGCCGCCACCCACACATTGCCGCCGATCTCGATGCTGCTGCCACTAACTGTCCCTGCAAAAATGCTGGCATTGCCTGCCGCCGCATTGATCACGTCGAGGTTCTGCAGACTCGAACTGACAACGCCGTAATCCTGCGCCGAGACAAGCACATCCCCACTTACCGTGAGGGATGTGCCAAACGACGATCCCATAGATGCCCGCGCGCGGCCAACCAGCAAGAGATTGCCCGAGACTGAGCTGCCAAGAACACCAGCGGTAAGGTCAGTGTTATGACTGCTAATCGCCAACAAACTGCTTGTAGCAGTGAAGTTCTGGATCAGGATATCAGCCTGCACATCGCTCGTCGCGCTGTTGGCGCCGAAAAACGCATCGATACCATCACTAATTGAGCCGCCATCAACGGTACGACCAAACACATTGTGATTGGCCGACAAGATGATCTCGCCGTTCACGATCCCGGCACTCTGCGCCGGATCGAAACCGAGATTTCGAGTGAAAAGCATACTGATCGGATCTTGCGAGGCGCGGGCCAAGGCATAGATCATGTGATTGTCACCGAGGCCGTTACTCGACGGGCCGCCGACATTGCCGTCAAGTGTCATCACCTGGCCAGTGGCGGCCGTGCCGACCGGCACCGAGATGTCGAACAGCCCGTTGGAGAAACTGAGGTTCACCACCTCGCCCGCGACATAGGCATGGCTGCCGTTGATGCGCGCGCTGCCGAGCATCTGCACGTCGGCCGCGACCACGGCGAAGAAGGAGTTTTCGGGCGTTGCCAGAATCTGCGCGCCCGGATTGATCTGGATCCGCGCAGTCGAACCGGGCGCGCCCTGCATCTGCATCGACCCATTCGAGGCGAAGTTCTGGAAGTTCGCATCGGTGATGTTCAGCGTCGTCAGCATCAGGCTGCCGACATCGAAGGTCGCATTGTTGCCGATCAGTATCCCGGTGGGCGAATAGAAGGCGACAAAGCCTCCTTGCACCAGGCCGCCGGAGTTCGGATCGAACGCGCGCGAGATCACCGTGCCGTCGATCACCGCGATGTTGCCGTTGGTGGACGGCAGGATGCGGTTGAGCACCGCGAAATTGGGCAGTGAGGGCCCCTCGAACCGGGCGGTCGCGCCGGCGCGGATGAAATCGAGCGCATCGCCCGCCCCGTTCTCGTTCGGCGTCCAGTCGATAACCACCGTCGGATCGAACACCTCGACCAGCGTTTCGGTGGGCGACAGATCGGTGAACTCGGCCGAACCGAGCACCACGTTGCCGATGGCATCGATGCCTTGCGCCCGCGCGGCTTGCGGCGCCATCGCGAGCGCCAGAGCGAGGGCCGCGCTGCCGCAGCCGAGCATCAGTCGCGAACGGTTCCGGATGGGGTGCGTCATCTCAGTATCTCCACGGGAACAGGCGGGCAGTCAGCGAAAACTGGAAGCGCACTTCGCCTCCGGCGACGGCAAGATCGGGACGGTCGAGCGGGACAGCGACAGAGAAGTCGCCCTGCAGCCCCTTGCCCCACGAGACCCTGAGGCCCCCGCCGGCCGACCACAGCTTGTCCGGATTGCCCGGGCGGCGGCTCGGATCCTCGTTCCAGACGAAGGCGAGATCGTTGAACAGGTAGGGCTGGAAGGCGAAGCCGTCCAATTCCTTCGGCACAGTCGAACCGAAGCGTATCTCGAAGGCGGAGAGCACGCCGCTATCCCCCAATACCGCACCCGGATCGAAGCCGCGCCCGATCGAGAAGCTGCCGGCGGCCAGTTCCTCGAAGGCCGGCAGCGGATCATTGGTGAACTGCGCCTGGGTATCGAGCGAGAAGGCCACCAGCGGCTGCGGGCGATATTCTACGCCTGCGGCAAAGCGCGCCAGCAGCGGATCGGGATCGGCCTCGATTCGGCTGGGCGGCACGAAGCCGCCGATCAGGCAACCCAGCAGGTTGGGCCGGCAATCGGGGCTGGCCGAGAAAACATCGAGCCCCTGCCGCACTTCGGCGGCGTAGCGCAGGCGGAACTTCGGCTCAAACGGCGAATAGCCTCCCGCGCGCAGCACCGATTGCTGATCGGTGACATCGCCCGACAGCCGGGCATAGGCCATCCGCACCCGGTCGCGTGTGAGGCCGACACCATTGACCGTGACATCCTGATCGACATAGTCGAACCCGGCATCGGCAAAGAGGCTCGAACGGCGCGTGCGAACCAGCGGATAGCTGGCGAAGACGCCGGCAAAATAGGTCTCCGAATCAACCTCGAACCCGGCAAGGCCGACCGATGGGTTGACGGTGCTCCAGGTGAACTGGCCGCCAAACCGCAGGCCCTCGCTGCCGACGCGGAAATCATGCGCCACCTGCACCGTCTGCTGCTCGGCGAAATCGAGTGTGCTGAACAACGCCACCGAGGTGCGATCACCAAGACCGGTCAGATCATAAAGCTCGCCGCGCAATACCCCGCCGAACCGGCCGATCGCCTGCGACCCGAGGTTCTGGAGGTTGAGATCGAGCATCCCGCGCTGACGGATCACCGCGATCTCGCCGACCAGATCACCGGGCGCGCCGCCCGCCGCCGGACGCAGCGACAGGCGCACATCCATGCCGGGCAGATCGTCAGCCAGCAGCAGATACCGCTCGGCCTGGTTGGTGTTGAACACGTCCTGCGCGGTGAGCTTTTCCAGATAGCCCGCCACCACCTTTTCCGAAGGGCCAGCATCGCCGCGCACGCGCACCGAGGTCAGCCGCCCGAAGATGACGTTGAAATCGGGCATGCCGTCAGCGAGGGTCTGCTCGGGAATCTCGACCGTGGCGAGATAGCCTTGCCGGCGCAGGATGGCATTGGCCTCAGCGCGGATGTCGCACAGCACCGAAACCGGCACCTCGCGCCCCTTGTAGCCCGCCACCGCATCTTCGAGGCTAAGTCCGGGCACGCGGTCAAGCCCGTTGAACTGCGCGCCGGCAACCGTGAAGCGGATACTGGCGAATTCGGGCCGGTCGAGCGCGCAGGGCGGACGCTCGAAATCGCCGTCGATGGTGAGCGTGGGAGCCTGCTCGTCGCGGCGCAATTCGGGCGGGATGAGATCGCTGCGGTTGGGCGGCGTGATCAACGCCTGCGCCGCGACAGAGGATACCGGCACAAGAACACCGCCGAGCGCCAGCGCGCAAACCGCAACCGAGGTGCGGGCCAATCGGACCAAAACCGGGCGGCGCAATCGGAAGGAATCTGGGTGGACCTCACCTTGCGGGTTGCGCTGCGTAGCTGACAATGTTCCCCCCCAAACCACTTAGCCGCGAACCGGACAACCTATGCCCGCCGCCGCAGCCCCTTGATGATCCTAGGCCAAGGACCATCCCCGCTGTTTCGCGAGGTTAAACCCGAGCCTGAACCACTCCTTTATGATTGTTGCAAACCTACAGACACAGGTGGCAAACACAAGCACGCAAACGGAGGTAGAGCGCGCGGTCCGCACTTTGTCGCATTTGCACAAATCACAAGGAAATCCGGCCGGGGCGGGCCGCAGACTGGCTCAATTGCCGGCGGCGAGCATCACCTTGGATGAGGCCGCCGAAACCGCACCCTGCTCCAATGCCAGCTTGGCCGGACGGGTGGCAGCAGGATAGGCCTGTTTCAGCACCACCAGCGCCTCGTTCATGCGGGCATGAAGATCGGGGTTGTCGGCCTTGATCGCCTTGGCGTTGCGGGCAAAGGCGCTCTCGGCGACTCTGGCAAAGCCGTAGCCGTCGAGATAGGGCTCGTAGGACGCATCCTTGGCGATCAGGCGGTACATGGCGCTCGCCCGCTCGATCTGGTCGGCGATGATCCTGGCGGCAACCTTGGCATCGCTGGCGTTACCGGCGGGAGCCTTGGTGGCGGCAGCGCGCAGCGCGGCGATGATTGCATCGTAACGCTTGGCGACCTCGGCAGCGCTCTTGCCATCGCTCACCGCGACCGAGGCATCGGTCAGCAGCGGCTTGAAATCCTTGACCCCGAGCTTGGCGAACACCGGATCCATTTCGACCAACACCTCGGAAGCGGGGTGCGCGAACATTTCGGCAGCCGCATCATTCTTGCCGGCCGCAAAGGCATCGCGCGCGGCGACGACATGGGCTTCGGTGACCGCCAGCGCGATGCCATAGGCGACCGGATCGGTTGCTGCATCGGCGACCGCAACGCCGCCTTCGCCCTCGCCGCCCGCCGGGGTTGCGCCGCCTTCACCGGGGCCGGTGCCGCCTTCGCCCTCGCCGCCAGCCGCGCCGCTTTCGCCCGAAGCAACCGCAGCCGCTTCGCCGCCCGCCTCACCGCCCGCTTCCCCGCCGCACGCCGCAAGCATCCCGCCCGCAAGCGCTGTGCCGAGGCCGAGTTGGGTCCAGAGCTTGAGCGTGCTGTTCATCGGGAAGGTAATCCTTTGCATGAGTCGAGGGACCGCCGGCTATGGCGGAATTGATAATCATTCGCAAGTAACTTTCTTGCAGCGATCCGCCAAGATTTGCCCTTTTCACGAGGCATCCAAGTAGCCTAACACCGCCGCTTCCGCCCGCTCTTGGGCGACCACACGCGCGCCGTGCCCCGCGACACCGCCGGGGCCAGCGCCATGACGGGGTGATGCTTATGAAGACAAAGTTCCTGCTCGCCGGGGCCAGCGCGCTGATGCTGTCCTCTCCCGCTGCGCTGCTCGCCGACGAGGGCATGTGGCTGCCGAGCCAGACCGGCGCGATTGCCGACCAGATGAAGGCAGCAGGCCTCGAGCTTGACGCCAAGACGCTGGGCGATCTGCAACGCCCACCGCTGACCGCGATTGCCTCGCTGGGGGGCTGTTCGGCCGCGTTCCTCTCGCCCGAGGGCCTGGTGGCGACCAACCACCACTGCGTCGCCGGTTCGCTGCAGTATAATTCCTCGCCTGAGAAGGACTATCTCACCAACGGCTTTCTGGCCGCGACGCTGGCCGATGAACTCCCCGCCGCGCCGGGTAGCCGGGTCTATGTGATCGAGGACCTGCGCGATGTCACCGCCGCCGTGCTGAAGGGGGCAGACAAGCTTGAAGGCCGCGCCCGGTTTGACCGGTTGCAGGCCAATCGCACCGCGCTGATCGAGGCCTGCGAAAAGCAGGCCAACCGCCGCTGCGATGTGCGCGCCTATTTCGGCGGGCAGCAATACTGGCTCCAGCAGCAGCTCGAAATCAAGGACGTGCGCCTGGTCTATGCCCCCGCGGGCGGGGTCGGCAATTTTGGCGGCGAAAAGGATAACTGGATGTGGCCGCGCCACACCGGCGACTTCTCGTTCTACCGCGCTTACGTCGCGCCCGATGGCTCCTCGGCCGCTTTCAGCAAGGACAACGTGCCGTTCAAGCCCAAGGCCTGGCTGCCGATCGCCAAGGACGGCGTGAAGGATGGCGATTTCATCATGGTCGCCGGCTTTCCCGGCACCACCGAGCGCCTGCGCACCGCCGAGGAAGCGCGCTTCTCCTACGAGGAGCTCTATCCCTATCAGCAGAACATGCTGACCGAATATGGCGACATGATCGACGCGCAGACCGCGGGCAATCAGGCCGCCACCATCGCCTATGCCGCAACCTTGCAGGGCATCGAGAACTACGAGAAGAAGATCGCAGGCCAGATGGCAGGCGCCGAGGCGATTTCGCTGGTCGAGAAGAAGCAGGCCGAAGAAGCGGGTTTCCGCGCATGGATCAAGGCCGATCCCGCCCGCGAGGCGCAATACGGCGCGGCGCTGGCCGAGCTTGACCGCCTGATCGCGGAAGGCAACGCCGTGGCGCTTGCCGATGCCAAGAAGGGCATGCTCGGTCGCGGGCAGCTGTATGGTGCGGCGCGCTCGCTCTATCGCTGGTCCAATGAACAGGCCAAGCCCGATAAGGACCGCGAACCCGGCTATCAGGAGCGGGACCGCGCTTTCATGACGCAAGGGATGCAGCGCATCGAGCGCCGCTATGTGCCCGAGATCGACAAGGCGCTGTGGGAAGACGGCATCGCCGAATACCGCACCCTGCCCGCCGACCAGCGGATCAAGAGCTTCGATGCCTTCATGGAAGGCCGCGATCTTGACTCGCTCTATGCCGGCACCGAGCTCGGCACCACCGCCAAGCGGTTGGAATGGATGGGCAAGGCGCCTGCCGACTTCAAGGCTTCGAGCGATCCCTTCATCCAGCTGGCGGTTGCCACCTATGACGAGGCGATGGCGAACGAGGCGGCGGAGAAGGAACGCTCCGGCCACGTCCAGAAAGCCCGCTCGAAGGTGATGGAAGCCCGGCTCGCCTATGCCGCGTCGCAGGGCAAGACGATGTATCCCGATGCCAACGGCTCGCTGCGCTTCACCTATGGCAAGGTGACGGGCAAGACCGTCGACGGGCAGGCATGGACGCCGTTCACCACCGCCGAAGGGATCGTGGCCAAGCACACCGGCCGCGGCGAATTCGATGCGCCCGACAAGATGATCGAACTGATCAAGGCCAAGGATTACGGCCGCTATGTCGCGCCCGAACTGGGCACGCTGCCGGTCGACTTCCTCTCGACCGTCGACATCACCAACGGCAATTCGGGCTCCTCGACGCTCAATGCGCGCGGCGAATTCGTCGGGCTGGCGTTTGACGGCACGATCGAAGGCGTGGTGTCGGACTGGATGTATGATCCCGCGATCAACCGCACCATCCACGTCGACAGCCGCTTTATGCTGTGGACCATGGAAAAGGTCGACGGCGCGCAGCGCCTGCTCAAGGAAATGGGCGTCGCTGCGAAGTAGAATCTGAATAAGTATGCGGCGCGTGGGCAACCCACGCGCCGCCTGCTACCAATGCCCCGCTGACGCGATGGACGGGGAGAGTATCATGCGCGATCTGGTAGCGGTCGATATCGGCGGAACCCATGCGCGCTTTGCCATCGCCAGCATTGGCGCGGACGGGGCGATCAGCCTCGATGCGCCCGAAACCCTCCACACCGCCGATCACGCCAGCTTCCAGACCGCATGGGAAGCCTTCCGGATGCGCAAGGGCGGCACTCTGCCGCCTGCGGTGAGCATGGCGATTGCCGGTCCCGTGGGCGCCCCCGGCAACCTCGCCGCTGTCATCCGCTTCACCAATAATCCGTGGATCATCCGCCCCGCGCTGATCAATGAAAAACTCGGGGTGGAGCGCTTCACGCTGGTCAATGATTTCGCCGCTGTCGCCCATGCCGTGGCGCGCGCGGATGATAGCCAGTTCCTGCACCTCGCTGGCCCCGATGCGCCGCTGGGCCGCGACGGCACGATCAGCGTGATCGGCCCTGGCACCGGCCTCGGGGTGGCCCACTTGTGGCGACAGGACAGCAGCTACCGCGTGCAGGCGACCGAGGGCGGGCATATCGACTTTGCGCCATTGGATAGCATAGAGGACGCGATCCTCGCCCGCCTTCGCCGCCGCCACAACCGCGTCTCGGTGGAACGCGTGGTGGCCGGGCCGGGCATCGTCGACATCTATCAGGCGCTCGCCGCACTCGAACATCGGACCGAGCCCGAGCGGGACGCAATCGAAATCTGGGATCTTGGCACCAGCGGCGAGGACAGCCTTGCCGCCGCAGCGGTGGACCGGTTCTGCCTCTCGCTGGGCTCGGTCGCGGGCGATCTGGCGCTGGCGCAAGGCGGCTTTGCGGGCGTGGTGATCGCGGGCGGGCTGGGATACCGCATCCGCGACACGCTGCTGACCTCGGGCTTTGCCGCAAGGTTCAAGGCCAAAGGGCGGTTCGAAAGCCTGATGGCGAACATCCCGGTCAAGCTGATCGTCCACCCGCAGCCCGGCCTGTTCGGCGCAGCCGCAGCCTTTGCCGCCGAACACGAGGCCACGGCATGAAGACCATCGCTGCACTCGAGGCGTGGCTGGGCGAGCTGCATCAGCGCACGCGCGAGACCCCGCTGTTCAACCCGGTGTTCCAGCTCTCGCTTGATCTGTCACGCGCGCTCGAAGGCGGCGAAATCAGCCTTGATGACATGGGCGCGCTGGTTACCGAGCTCGAATGCGAAGGGCTGAAGGCGCGTGCGGACAAGCTGCGCCGGCTGCTCGCCCCGTCCGCTACGGCTGCGCCGCTGGCGGGCGACGAGGACGATTTCGAGGCCTTCCGCGCGCGCTGGCAACGCCCGCAATTGCACGCCGTGTTCACCGCGCACCCGACCTTTCTGCTTACCGAGGCGCAGGCCGAAGCCGCAGCGCGCTCGGCCTCGGCCCCGGGCGCTTTCGATGATGCGGTTTGCGCGGTGCCTGCGACACGCGCCGCCGTGACGCTCGAGCACGAGCACCGGCAAGCGATCGCCGCCATGGCCCGCGCACAGGATGCGCGCGATGTGATTGTCGCGCGCATCCTGGCCGAGGCGCAGGCCCGCTGGCCGCAGGCGTGGCGCAGCCTGCGGCCGCTGCCGTTCCGGTTTGCCAGCTGGGTCGGCTACGACATGGACGGGCGCACCGATATCGGCTGGCACACCTCGATCGGCTTCCGCCTGATCGAGAAAGCCGAGCGGCTGGCGCGCTACACCACCAGCCTCGAACGCCTCGATCCCGCGCACCCGCTGCTCGCAACGCTGCGCCCTGCTACGGCCTTCGCCGCCGCGCGCGCCGAGGACTTTGCGGGCGATCTGACCGGCGGCCCCGCGCTGGCCGAAGCCGCCAACCGGCTCACCACCCACAGTCCCGACAACCTGCTGTCGCTCGCGCCGCTGATCACCGCGCTCGAAGCCGAGGCCGAGACTGCGGAACCTGCGCGCGCCGTTCGTCTGCTGACGCTCGCCGCCGCAATGCGCGCCGACGGGCTCGGGATGGGCTGGATCCACTTCCGGGTGAACGCCAAACAGCTCCACAATGCGATCCGCCGCCGCCTGCCTGATAGCGAGGAGATCGACCTTGCCAGCAAGGGCGCGCTCGCCACCCTGCGCCGCATGGTCACCGAGGCCAAGCCGCTGCGCACCAATTTCGCCGCGCTCGCCACCGAAAGCTCGACCGCGATCCGCCAGTTCATCGCGATGGCGCAGATCCTCAAGCATATCGACGCCGATTCGCCGGTCCGGATGCTCGTGGCCGAATGCGAGCAGCCCGCCACGGTGCTCAGCGCGCTCTATTTCGCGCGCCTGCTCGGGGTTGAAGACAAAGTCGATGTCTCGCCTTTGTTCGAGACCGAGACCGCGCTGGAGCACGGCGGGCGCTTCCTCGATGCGCTGCTGGCCGAGCCAGCCTACCGCGAATATGCGCGGGCCCGGGGGCGTGTGGCGGTGCAGACCGGGTTTTCCGATGCCGGCCGCTTCGTCGGGCAAGTCCCCGCCAGCCTCGCGATCGAGCGCCTGCAAGGCCGCCTCGCCGAAGCCATGGCCGCCAACGGCCTCGGCGATGTGGCCGCGCTGGTGTTCAACACCCACGGCGAGAGCATGGGCCGCGGCGCGCATCCGGCGTCGTTCCGCGACCGGATCGAATGGCCGCTTTCCCCCTGGGCGCGGCGGCGCTTTGCACGCGCGGGCATCCGGCTTGAACCCGAAGTCAGCTTTCAGGGGGGCGACGGCTACCTGTTCTTCGCCACGCCCGAGCTGGCGCTGGCGACCCTCACCCGCATCGCCGAACTGCGCCCGGCTGAAGCCGACATCACCGCGCCCGCCGATCCGTTCTACCACCGCACCGATCTCAGCTTGGATTTCTACCGCGCAATCAAGGAGCATCAGGGCGAACACCTCGCCAGCCGCACCTATGCCCGCGCGGTGACCGCCTTCGGGCTCGGGTTGCTCAATCCCACCGGCAGCCGCGTCTCGCGCCGCCAGAGCGACATCAACGCGGACCGCGAGATGAGCCTGCGCCAGATCCGCGCAATCCCGCATAACGCGATCCTCCAGCAGCTCGGCTATCCCGTGAACGTCATCGCGGGCATCGGCAGCGCGGCGGACGGCAATCGTGAGGAAATCGCCGCCCTGCTCGCCGAAAGCCCGCGCGGCAGCCAAATCCTGCGGCTGGCGCTGGCCTCGAATGCGCTCGCCAGCATCAAGACCGTCGCGGCCTTCGGCGAGCTGTTCAATTCGGCCTATTGGGCAAGCCGCACCTATCGCGGCACCGAGGATCACTTGGCGGGCGCCTGCGCGAGCCTTGCCGAATATCTCGTCGGCGATGACCGGACGGGCGTGTTCCGCCGCCTGGCCTCGCGCCTCAGGATCGATGCGCTCAAGTTCCACCGCCTGACCGATCTTGTTCCCGCAGAGGCGAACGACCCTGCCCGCGAACACGTGCGCCGCCGGATCGGGGTGCTGCAGGCGCTGCGGCTAGCGCTGCTCCAGCATATGTTTCTCAAGATCGTGTCGGTGCCCGCCTTCAGCCGCGCCAATGACATCAGCCGCCGCGACGTGATCGAGATGGTGCTGACCCTGCGGGTCGACGAGGCGCTGTCGCAATTGCGCCGCGCCTTCCCGGTGCGCATCCCCGGCCCGCGCGACTTCCCGCTCGACGAGCCGAGCGATTATCCGGACGGCGGCGAGGAAGGTTACGGTGCGATCGAACGCGACTACCTCACCCCGATCGGCCGTGCACAGGACCTATCGCTGCGCATCTCAACCGCCATCGCCAACGAATTCGGCGCGCATGGTTAGTTTTCGGCCACCTTCGGTGGCGCAGACCGCCCGCCCCGCCTCCCCACCCGGCCACCAATGATCCCATCATTCTATGGTGGCCGGGTGGGGAGGCGGGGCGGGGGGTCTGCATCGCGCGCTAGCGCGATCACAAATCAAGAACGCGCTGTACTGCCCCGCACGATCAGCTTGACCGGTACGCGGCGGCGGGCCTTGTTGCCCTCCTCGTCGAACATCGCTTCGACCAGCGCCGCGCCGGCTTCGGCCGGATCGGGCGCGATGGTGGTGAGCGGCGGGCGGCTGAAGCGGCCTGCCACCAGATCATCGAACCCCATCACCCCGACCGCTTGCGGCACAGCAATATCGGCAGAAGCAAAGGCTTCGAGCGCGCCCAGCGCCATCGCGTCGCAGGCGGCAAACACCGCGTCGACATCCTCGTCGCGCTCGATCATCCGGCGCGCGGCGCGGCGGCCTTCCTCCTCGCGAGTGGCGGCATTGACGGTAGCGGCAAGGCACGGCTCCAGTCCCGCCGCGCGCATCGCTTCGGCATAGCCTTCGTAGCGTTCGGTGAACTGCACCTGCGGGGTGTTCAGCGCGCCGAGGAAGCACGGGCGGCGATATCCTTGGCCAAGCAGGTGCTCGACCGCGAGCCGCCCGGCAGCATGGTTGTCCGAGCGCACCCAGTCCAGCTCGTCAAAAGGCGAGCCCCAATAGGCGACCTTGCGCCCCTCGCTATCGAGCGCGCGGAAATACTCCCACGCGGGCGCGTTGGTGGTGGTGCCGATCACCACCAGGCCATCGGCGCGGCCCTGTTCCTGATAGTGTCCGCAAAACGCATCGGGGCTGGCCTGGAACGACACCAGCGTTTCAAACCCGCGCTCGGATGCCGCAACACAGACAGAGCCGAGCAGCGCGTAGGCAAAGGGGTTGATGCTCGACGCGCTGTCGCCCTCGCGGCAGATCACCACCACCGCGAGCGTGCCGGTCGATCCGCGTCTGAGCCGCGCCGCGCGCTCATCGACGAAGTATCCGAGCGCCTCGGCGGCCTCGATCACCTTTCGGCGCGTCGCCTCGGCAATCGCGGGGCTGCCCGATAGCGCACGGCTGACGGTCGGCTGGCTGACGCCGGCCCGTTCCGCCACATCGAAGGATGTCGGCCGTCTGCGTGATCCCACACTCATGGCCTCAGTCTCTACGGCCTGTTGATATCCGCGCGCAAGCCGCCGCTGCATTCCTATACGCACTGGCTTTGTGCCCGCCGCTCGGTCATGCCTGCCACCCAGGCGTCTCGAGAACGCCGTCACGGGAAGAGAGCAGCGATGGCATTGGCACCGGAAATGAGCGCGGCAGGGGCTTTGGGCGGCAGCGCGGGCGATACGCCGCAGGTGGACGCGCCGGGGCTCAACTACTTCGTTTTCGCGCTGTTCTTCATCTTCGGCGGGATCACCTCGCTCAACGATGTGATCATCCCCAAGCTCAAGGAGCTGTTCACGCTCAGCTTTTTTGAGGCGAGCCTGGTGCAGTTCTGGTTCTTCATCGCCTATGCGGTGGTCGGCATTCCCGGCGCGCGGCTGGTCAAGAAGCTGGGCTATATGCGCGGCGCGGTGGCCGGATTGCTGGCGATGATGGCAGGTTGCCTGCTGTTCATTCCCGCAAGCCAGACCGCGGCCTTCCCGATGTTCCTGCTGGCCTATTTCATCCTCGCGACCGGCGTGGTGCTGGTGCAGATCGTCGCCAACCCGCTGATCAGCGTGTTGGGGCCGGAGCGCACCACCCACAGCCGCCTCACCTTCGCCCAGGCGTTCAATTCATTGGGAACGACGATCTTCCCCTATTTCGGCGCGATCCTGATCCTCGGCAGCCTTGCCAGCGTGACCGCCGCGCAGCTCTCGGGGGCGGAACTGGCGGCCTATCGCACAGCCGAAAGCCAGGCGATCGTGAACGGCTATCTCGGCCTTGCCGCAGCACTCGCGGTGGTGGCGGGCGTGGTTTGGATGTTCCGCAACCGGCTGAAGGGCGAAAAGCACGAACAGACCAGCCTGGCCGACGGCCTTGCGCTGCTGAAGCGTGCGCGTTTCGGCTACGGCGCGGCGTGCATTTTCCTCTATGTCGGCGCGGAAGTCGCGATCGGCAGCTTCATCGTCAATTACCTGATGCAGGCCGAGGTGCTCAACCTCGCCGAACAGGACGCGGGCAAGCTGATTTCGCTCTATTGGGGCGGCGCGCTGGTAGGGCGCTTTATCGGTTCGGCGGTGCTGCGCTTGGTGAGCCCGGGGCTGACGCTGGCGGCAGTCGCGGCAGGGGCCATCACGCTGATTGCCATCTCGGCCAACGCAACCGGCGCGGTGGCGGGCTATTCGCTGCTCGCGGTCGGCCTGATGAACGCAATCATGTTCCCGACCATCTTCAGCCTCGCCTGCGAAAAGCTCGGCCCGCGTGCGGCCGACGGATCGGGGATCATCAATGTCGCGATCTGCGGCGGGGCAATCATTCCGCCGATGTATGCCGCGCTTGCCGATGCGACGAGCCTCGCCTTTGCGCTGGTGCTGCCGGCAGCCTGCTATGCGATCATCGCCGGCTTCGGGATCTTCGCCAGAAAGCCTGCCTGACGCCGTCCTGCTTGAATAAGTATGCGCCGGGGTGGCAGGTAAAGGCGCGCGCGCCTAGAGTGAGCGCACGCCACATAGGGGCCTTTGCGCATGAGCTTTACCGCTGACCGCCTGCTGCTGTTCGGAGCCACCGGTGATCTTGCCCAGCGCATGCTGCTGCCGAGCCTGTTCGCGCTTGATGCCGACGGGCTGCTGGCGCCCGATCTCAAGATCATCGGCACCGCCCGCAGCAAGTTGAACGACGCCGATTACCGCAATTTCGCCCGTGCCGCGCTGGAGAAATATCTCCCCGCAGACCGGCGCGGACGAATGGCGGAATTCCTCAACCGGCTCAGCTACCAGACATTGGATGCGACCACGCTCGAAGGCTATGCCGGTCTTGCCGCCAAGGTCGGCACGCCCGCGCGCGGCCTGGCGATTTTCCTCTCGACCGCGCCGAGCCTGTTCGGCCCCACCATCGCCGGCCTGCAATCGGCGGGGCTGACCGGGGAGAATGTGCGGATGTGCCTCGAAAAGCCATTGGGCACCGATCTGGCCACCAGCCGCATGATCAACGACGCAGTGGCGGGCGCCTTCCCCGAAAGCCGGATTTTCCGGATCGATCACTATCTCGGCAAGGAAACGGTGCAGAACCTGCTCGCACTGCGCTTTGCCAACCTGATGTTCGAGCCCTTGTGGAACGCCGCCCACATCGATCACGTGCAGATCACCGTCGCCGAAACCGTCGGCCTCGAAGGGCGCGTGGCGTTCTACGATGATGCCGGCGCGATCCGCGACATGGTGCAGAACCACATGCTGCAACTGCTCGCGCTGGTCGCGATGGAGCCGCCCGCGCATTTCGATGCGACCGCGGTGCGCGACGAGAAGGTCAAGGTGCTGCGCGCGTTGCGCAAGGTCGAGGCAGGCGAAACCGTCACCGGCCAGTATCGCGCAGGCGCGATCAATGGCGCGGCGGTGCCGGGCTATGACGAGGAGCTGGGCACGGAAAGCGACACCGAAACCTTCGTCGCGATCAAGGCGCATGTCGATAACTGGCGCTGGAAGGGCGTGCCCTTCTACCTGCGCACCGGCAAGCGCCTGCCCAAGCGCGTGACCGAAATCATCATCCAGTTTGCTTGCGTCCCGCACAGTATCTTCGCAGGCAAAGGCGCGACCATGCAGCCCAACCGCCTGGTGATCGGCATCCAGCCCGAAGAAAACATCACCCTCTCGCTGATGGCCAAGGTGCCGGGGCTCGACCGCGAGGGCATCCGCCTGCGGCAGGTCCCGCTCAACATCGCGATGCCGGATGCCTTCAGCGGCGCGGTGCGGCGGATTGCCTATGAGCGGCTGCTGCTCGATCTGGTCGAGGGCGATCAGACCCTGTTCGTGCGCCGTGACGAGGTTGAGGCGCAGTGGGACTGGGTCGACGCGATCCGCGCCGGCTGGGAGGCGGAAGGCCTGACCCCCAAGACCTACACCGCCGGCAGCTGGGGCCCGAGCGCCGCGATCGCGCTGGCCGAACGCGACGGAGTGACGTGGCATGAGTAATTGGGCATGAGTAATTGGGCATGAGTAGCCTCAACGACACCCTCCACAAGGTCACCCAGCGGGTGATCGAAAACTCGCGCGCCAGCCGCGCCGCCTATCTCGATCTCATCACCCGCGAGGGCGACAATATGGGCGAGCGCTCTGCTGTGTCGTGCTCGAACCTGGCCCACGCCTATGCCGGCGCGCTCGAAGATCAGGCGGCGATGGTTGCCGGCAAGGGCGCCAATATCGGCATCGTGACCAGCTACAACGACATGCTCTCGGCGCACCAGCCCTATGGCCGCTATCCCGACCGGCTGAAGATCTACGCCCGCGAGATCGGCGCCACCGCGCAGGTCGCCGGCGGCACGCCTGCGATGTGCGACGGGGTGACGCAGGGCGAAACCGGCATGGAGCTGTCGCTCTTCAGCCGCGATGTGATCGCACTCAGCACCGCAGTCGCGCTCTCCCATGCGATGTATGACGGCGCGCTGATGCTCGGTATCTGCGACAAGATCGTGCCGGGGCTGCTGATGGGCGCGCTCAGGTTCGGCCACCTGCCGACCATCTTCGTACCTTCCGGCCCGATGCCGACCGGCATCCCGAACAAGGAAAAGCAGCGCGTCCGCCAGCTTTACGCCGAAGGGAAAGCGACCCGCGCCGAGCTCCTCGCCAGCGAGATGGCGAGTTACCATTCGCCCGGCACGTGCACTTTCTTCGGCACGGCGAATTCCAACCAGATGATGATGGAGATGATGGGGCTGCACATCCCCGGCAGCGCCTTCATCCAGCCCGGCACGCAATTGCGGCAAGCGCTCGACCGCGAGGCGGTGCACCGGGTCGCGGCGCTGGGACGCAAGGGCGAGGATTACCGCCCGCTCGGACTCTGCGTCGACGAGAAGGCGGTGATCAACGCCGCTGTCGGGCTGCTGGCGACCGGCGGATCGACCAACCACGCGATCCACCTGCCCGCCATGGCGCGCGCGGCGGGCGTGATTCTTGACTGGGACGATCTTTCGG
>Ga0315904_10006097_pt1 | contig 16539 bp, 9 predicted proteins | sample LakEriMetagenome_6_FD_203529 | JGI IMG/M metagenome (GOLD analysis project Ga0315904, IMG submission 203529) | Freshwater fungal communities from buoy surface, Lake Erie, Ohio, United States - Buoy 12 MA120 | ecosystem: Environmental > Aquatic > Freshwater > Lake | place: USA: Lake Erie, Ohio... | reverse complement strand
TGAAAACGGTGAATGGTCAGGAGATTTCATCTTTAACGATTCTTTTGAGTATATTGAACAAGCAACCGATTTTGTTAATGAGATTATAGACGCTCATGAAAATGGTGACATCCCAAGAAATATATTACTTTGTTGGGACTCGATAGGTTCAATTCCATGTAAAATGACCTTTGAAGGTAAAGGAGGAAAACAACATAACGCCAGTGTATTGTCAGATAAAATTGGAATGGGAATACATGCGAGAATTACCAAATCAAAAAAAGAAGATTATCCTTCCGCAGAAAATTCATATTATTTGACAATGGTTGTGGTTAATCAACCATGGGTTGAATTACCTGATAATCCTTTTGGTCAACCAGAAATTAAAGCAAAAGGTGGGGAGGCTCTTTGGTTGGCATCCGCGTTGGTTTTCTTGTTTGGTAATCAGAAAAAATCGGGAATCAATCATATTGATGCGGTAAAAGATGGTAGAAAAATCACATACGCCATTAGAACAAAAATATCAATAATAAAAAATCACGTCAATGGTTTGGGATATAAAGATGGGAAAGTGATTGTCGTTCATAATGGATACATTCCTGATACAAAAGAATCGTTAGAAACTTATAAAAAAGAATACTCTAACTTTTGGAAAGAAAAAATAGGTGGTGGTGATTTTGAGTTAAAAGACTCAGTTATTTTTGAAGAAGATTCAGATGAATCTTGATTGTTTAACAATTAGAACAATGATAAATGTCTAATGTACTTTTAGTAGATGGCGATAATTTACTAACAATCGGGTTTTTTGCACTAAAAAATCATTTTCATAAAGGGGAACATATTGGTGGGATATATCATTTCATCAATACTATTCGTATCTTTATTGATAAACATCATTTAGATAAAGTAGTTGTTTTTTGGGATGGAGAAAACGGTTCACAAACTAGAAGAGGTTTTTATCACCAATATAAACAAAATAGAAGGGTTAGAATTAGGACAGAAGAAGAATTAAATTCATACACAAGAGAAAGAAATAGGATAAAACAATATTTAGAAGACCTATATGTTAGACAAGGTGAATATGAATATTGTGAAAGTGATGACTCGATTGCGTATTATGTTCAAAATTCACCAAATGAAAATAAGATTATTTTTTCAGGGGATGGTGACCTTACTCAATTAGTTTCTGAAAAAACAAGAATATATAATCCATCGTATAGTAAATTTTATCAACAAAATGATATGTTTACATACGAACAAGAAGAAATTTTGATTGAAAATGTTAAATTTGTTAAAATGATATGTGGTGATAAATCCGATAATATCGCGGGAATAAAAAGTTTAGGAATCACAAAATTGGTAAATGCTGTTCCTGAATTAAAAGAAAGGCAATTAACATTAGAATACATAAGAAATAAATTTAATGATTTGTTTGAAAATGATAAACATAACAAGTCAATAACTAATTTTATAACTGGTGTTACTAAATACGGTGTTTTGGGAGAGGAGTTTTTTCAAGTTAATGAAAAAATAGTTAGTCTTGATTCCCCATTTTTAACCGAAGATGCTAAAGAATCAATATCTTTATTAGTAGATGATTATATGGATTCAGAGGGTCGTTCATATAAAAACACAATGAAGATGATGATTGAGGATGGATTATTTTTACTACTACCAAAATCGGATGATGCGTGGATAAAATTTTTAAATCCATTTTTAAGATTAACAAGAAAAGAAAAAAATAAAAAAACAATTAAAATCAAAACAAATGAATAATCAAGAACTATTAAAATTCGAATTTCTACTTACACTTGAAAACAATATCGTATGTCAAAGGTTTTTCAACGTAAGAGAGTACAATCCACAGATTCGCCATTCTATGGATTTATACTACATTGTAAAAAATATTTGCGATGAAATTGGTGAAGATTTAAAAATAAAAACTATGGATTATCTATACGATAACATGGAATTTTTTTACGATTCGGATGACTCCGAAACTAAATTAGACAGTACTCAAGAGTACTTTGTTTTGGAAATTAAGTTAGGTGATGAAGTATTTATCAGAAGTATGTTTCCGGCTAACTATTATCACCCGAAGGTAAGGTATACTGTAGATATTCGTCCATATCTTAAAAGATATTTATCAGAACTAACAAACGTATTGTCTTCTAAAGATTTGGAAACAACGTATTTAAATTATGAATTATAAAAAATAAAAAAACATGTCAGAAAAAAATTTTGGATTTCTAGGAGCATCATTTCAACAAACACTTTTAAAAGCAATTATCGAAAACAAAAAATATGGAGAACAAATTATTGATGTAATTGAAAGCAAATACTTTGACAATCAATCATTTAAATACATTACCCAACACATTAAAGAGTATTATCAAAAATATAATAAAATTCCTGATTATCAGAGTTTATCACAGACAATTGTGATGGAGTATGGTTCTCAAGAATCTGCTAGAGTCCATCTTGATACAATACAAGATTTAATGGATAACACCAAAGAGGACCCTATGGTCCAAGAAGAGGCGTTAAATTTTTGTAAACAACAAAATCTCAAAAAAGAGATTAAACATGTCAATACTATTATTGAAAACGGGGCATTTCAAGAATATCATAAAATTGAGGGGATAATACAGAAAGCACTTAGAGTTGGTCTACCGCCCGATGAGACCGTCGATGTTTTTCAAAACATTGACCAAGCGTTAGAAAAGGATAATAGGTGCCCCATACCAACTGGTATCAGTGGTTTAGACAGTGTACTTAAAGGTGGTTTAGGTATAGGTGAATTAGGTGTAGTATTAGCACCAACAGGTACAGGGAAATCGACATTATTAACTTTATTTGCTAACACGGCATATAACTACGGTTTCAATGTGCTTCAAGTATTTTTTGAGGATAGTACAGATGTTATTAAACGTAAACATTATACCATATGGTCGGGTGTTTCACCAGATGAACAACCAGATAATAAAGAATTAGTAAAAAATGCTGTTTTAGAAAAAAGTACAAACAGTAAGGGGAGTCTTGATTTGTTAAAATTACCAAGTGATTCTGTTACCATTTCTGAAATAAAAACAAGAATTAGAAAAAGATTATCTGAAGGAAAAAAAATAGACTTATTGATAATTGATTACGTTGATTGTATATCACCAGAAAAATCACAATATGGGGATGAATGGAAAGGTGAGGGTTCCGTAATGAGAAGTTTAGAATCTATGACAAATGAATTTAATTTAGTAATATGGACCGCTACTCAAGGTAATAGGGAATCTATTTCATCAGAAGTGGTTAATAGTGACCAAATGGGTGGTTCAATTAAAAAAGCTCAAATTGCTCACGTGATTCTATCGATAGGTAAAACTATTGAACAAAAAGACCACAAAATGGCAACTATGACCCTTCTTAAATCAAGAATAGGTAAGGACGGTATTATATGGCAAAACTGTAAATTTGATAATGAATATTTGATTATTGATACCGAATCTCAAACAACTCTTCTCGGACACAAAGAGGAGAAACAAAAAGACAACGCTACGAGAGCAAAAGAAGCTTTTATCCGTAGAAATCAAATGTTGAACACAAATTAAAAAAAAAATTATAATTATGAAAGAAAAGATTTTACAAGAAAATCCGGGTCGCTTTGTCCTTTTTCCAATTGAATATCATGACATTTGGAGGCTTTATAAACAACAACAGGCTTGTTTTTGGACCGCGGAAGAAATAGATTTAAAGGATGATATCTATGATTGGGAAAATAAATTAAACGAAGATGAACAACATTTCGTAAAACATGTTTTGGCGTTTTTTGCTGCATCTGATGGTATTGTTAATGAAAATTTAGCGATGAATTTTGTTAATGAAGTTCAATACACTGAAGCGAAAATGTTTTATGGTTTTCAAATTATGATGGAAAATATTCATAGTGAAACCTATTCGTTGTTAATTGACACTTATATTAAAGACAAACAGGAACAAAATAAATTATTCAATGCGATTGAAACTATTCCGGCAATTAAAAAGAAAGCGGAATGGGCAATAAAGTGGATTAACTCCGATTCGTTTGTTGAAAGATTAATTGCTTTTGCCGCTGTTGAAGGTATCTTCTTTTCGGGTTCATTTTGTTCAATTTTTTGGTTGAAAAAACGTGGATTAATGCCCGGTCTAACTTTCTCAAATGAATTAATCTCAAGAGACGAAGGTATGCACTGTGACTTTGCTTGTCATCTATACAATCAACATATTCAAAATAAATTGTCTGAAAAGAAAATAAAAGAAATCATATGTGGTGCTTTAGAAGTAGAAAAAGAATTTATTCTTGAGGCATTACCTGTTAGATTAATTGGGATGAATTCTGACCTAATGTCTCAATATTTGGAATTTGTTACAGATAGACTATTAGTTTCTTTAAATTGTTCTAAAGTATATAATGTTGAGAACCCTTTTGATTTTATGCAAAATATCGCACTTCAAGGTAAAACTAATTTCTTTGAAAAAAGAGTTGCTGAATACCAAAAAGCGGGTGTGAATACTGTTACATCTATTGAGGATATGAGTGGTTCATTTGATGATGTTGATTTTTAAAATTTAAAGATATGAAAGTTAAAAAAAGAGATGGCTCATTGGAAGAAATGAGATATGACAAAATTACAAGAAGAATTCAAAATTTTTGCGATGATTTAAATCTTGAATATGTTGACCCGACATTGATAACCCTTAAAGTGACACAAGGTATTTATGACGGTATATCAACAACAGAGTTAGATGTTTTAGCAGCGGAAACTGCGGCATCTCTTGTCACCTCTCACTCAGATTACGCAAAATTAGCTGGTAGATTGGCGGTATCTAATTTACATAAAACCACACCAAAAAAATTCTCACATTCAATCAAGGAATTGCATTTATTTGTTGAACCGAAAACAAATAAGGAATCTTCATTAATTTCAAATGAAACCTATAATTTTGTTCAACAATATAAGGATGTTTTAGATGGTGCGATTATTCAAGAAAGAGATTTTGATTTTGATTATTTTGGGTTTAAAACATTAGAACGTTCATATCTATTAAAGATTGGTAATCGTATTGTTGAAAGACCACAATACATGTACATGAGAGTTGCTGTTGGTATTTGTAATAATGACATAGAGACCGCTTTAAGAATTTATGATGATTTATCACAACATTATTATACACACGCAACACCTACTTTATTTAACGCAGGAACACACAGACCACAAATGTCGTCCTGTTTCTTGATTGGTAATAAAGGTGATGATATTGATGGTTTATTTGACACAATAAAAGATGTCGCGAAGATATCTAAATGGGCCGGTGGTATTGGTTTACATGTTCATGATGTAAGAGGTAAAGGTGCATATATCAAAGGTACTGGTGGAGAATCAGATGGTTTGTTACCAATGATGAAAACATACAATGAAGTTGCTCGTTGGATTAACCAAGGGGGTCGCCGCCGCGGTTCATTCGCTGTTTATCTTGAACCATGGCACTCAGATGTATTTGAGTTTATTGAATTAAGAAAAAATCATGGAAAAGAAGAATTAAGGGCTAGAGATTTATTTTTAGCGATGTGGGTCCCTGACTTATTTATGAAAAGAGTAGAACAAGATTTAGAATGGTCATTATTTTCACCAGATGAGGCACCTGGATTATCTGACGTATATGATGACCCATACAAATTTACACAAGATTTTACTGAGTTATATGAAAGATACGAAAAGGAGGGTAGGGCTAGAAAAGTTGTAAAGGCCAGAAAATTAATGGACGCTATTTTAACTGCTCAAATTGAAACAGGTGTTCCTTATATGTTATATAAGGATGCTGCTAATTACAAATCAAACCAAAAGAATTTAGGTACAATAAAATCATCTAATTTGTGTATAACAGGTGACCAAAGAGTGGTGACAACAAAGGGTTACTTAACAGCCAAAGAATTGTGTGAAATGGATGTGGAATTAGAACTTTTTAATGGTTCTGAAATTGTCAAATCATCCAAAATGATTAAACGAGGTGAAAATGAAGATGTTTATAAAATAACATTAGAAAATGGTATGGAACATAAAGTAACACCATATCATGGAATACCTGTAATTGACTCAAGAAATAATATAACACGTATTGAATGTAAGGATTTAAAAATAGGTGATAAAATAGCAGTACAAACTAATAAAGGATTGTTTGGTTCAAAAGAAATGGTAGATGAGGCCTTTTTATTGGGTTTATATCAATCAGATGGTACACAAAACAAATCATCAATTTTATTTGATTTATGGGAAAATGATTTTGATTTAGTTGAAGAGATTGAAAACAAAATTCAAAAATTATATTCAAAATACGAGTATAAACCTAGATATTCAACTAAAGGTGGTAAATTTATAGATTGTGTTGTTTCATTTTCTAAAGTAAAGAAAAAAAGATTATCTAGTGAATTTTTTAAAAAAGAATTACTCTTTGAAAAGGGATATGTACCCGAATGGATTTGGTCTTCAAATGAAGAAACGCAATGGTCTTATTTGCGGGGTTTATTATTTGCTGATGGAACAGCTAATAAAAATAAATCAAAAGGGGAGCCAACACAAATAAGTTATGCCGACATAAATATTGATTTTTTAAAAGAGCTTCAATTAATTTTTCAAAATTTAGGTCTTCAAACATCTATTAGATTGTTAAGAAATGGAGGTCAACGGTCATTACCAAATGGTAAAGGTGGATATTCACTATACAAAACAAAAGATTGTTATAGATTAATTGTTGGTAATAAAAATGACTCACAAAAAATAAATGAAAAAATAGGGTTTCTTGATAGAAAAAACATAATCATTGATAATCGTGAATTTCGGGATAATACGAAAAAGGGATATAAAGTAAAATCCATAGAATATGTGGGTAAAGAAGATGTTTATTGTCCAACAATTTATAATGATGAACATATTTTTATTTCACAAGGATTAAAAACATTTAATTGCACTGAAATTCTAGAATTTTCTTCTTCAGAAGAACAAGCGGTTTGTAATTTAGCATCAATTGCTTTACCAAAATACATAGTCAACAAAGAATTTAATCACGATTTACTATATGAATATGTGTATCAAGTTGTAAAAAACTTAAACAACGTTATTGATTTAAATTTTTATCCTACTGAGGAAACAAAACTTTCAAACATGAAACATAGACCAGTTGGTTTAGGTGTTCAAGGATTGGCAGATGTATTTTGTATGTTAAAATTACCTTTTGAAAGTGAGGATGCAGACAAATTACAAGTAGAAATATTTGAAACAATTTATTTCGCGGCTCTCACATCATCTAAAGACTTGGCTATTGAAAATGGGGCATACTCTTCATTTGATGGTTCTCCCTTATCTAAGGGTCAATTTCAATACGAGTTATGGGGTAAAACAGACAAGGACACAAGTGGAAGATGGGATTGGAAATCGCTAAGAAAAGATGTTGTCAAATATGGTATAAGAAACTCTTTATTAGTTGCACCTATGCCAACAGCATCTACCGCTCAAATTTTAGGTAATAACGAGGCATTCGAACCATTCACATCCAATCTTTATTCAAGAAGAACACTAGGTGGGGAGTTCATTGTAATCAACAAACATTTGGTTAATGAATTGTTGGAAAGAGGTTTGTGGTCTGATGAAATAAAGAAAAAATTAATAATGGAAAACGGTTCGGTTCAAAACATACCCGAGATACCTGTTGATGTAAAAGAAATTTATAAGACAGTTTGGGAAATGTCACAAAAAAGAATTCTAACAATGGCGGCAAATAGGTCAATTTATATCGACCAATCTCAGTCATTAAATTTATTTATTGATAACGCAAATAAAACAAAAGTTATGGCTGCTCATTTATACGGGTGGAAACTTGGTTTAAAAACCGGAATGTACTATCTTAGAACTAAGGCGGCTGTTGACCCAATTAAAGGGTTGGGTATTGATGTAACAACTTCTAAACCAAATGTTGAAAATCAAATAAGTAATGTTAAAGAATCAAACTTAACAAGTAATTATGTTGAGGAAATGGTTTTATCAATTAAACCAAATGATTCGCCATTTGAATGTGAAGGATGTGGTTCATAACAACAATTTTGGGTGACTCCCTTAATAGTCAAGGTTGACCTTGAACATCTAATCGTTTGGTCATACAGGGGGTGAAAACTAAACGATATACAATCCCATCGAATACTCGATGGGATTTTTTTATATTTATAATATATGAAAAAGATTATTTTTAACCACGAACACGTTGACCATTATGATGGACAAGATAACTACGAACTGGGTATTTACGAAGATGATGACGAAAACCCAATTGGATTTGAATCTGAAACTATTATAGGTTATGTTGCATACACGGTTTACAATAATGAAATAACAGTTAGTGATATTATAGTTAGACCGAATAGAAGAAGGGAAGGTTTTGGTTCAATGTTGATAAAAAAGATGAAAAGTTTACATCCCGATGCTGTTTATAAACCTTCATTAAAAACAGATTTAGGTTCAAAATTTATTCACAAAAATGTTGATATAATGGAAGAAAGGAATAAAATAAAAACACTAATGAACATATTAATGAAAATGTAAACTTAGATTTATTGTTTTACTATATTTATAAACATGGCGGGAACATATGGTATAGATTTTCCATTTAGACAAAGTCTTAAAGGTGATTTTTTAATAATGACAGAAACACCTGAAAGAGAAATTCGTGCAAATTTGATACACCTTTTGTTAACAAGAAAAGGTAGTAGATATTATTTACCTGATTTTGGTACTAGGTTATTTGAATTTATTTTTGAACCAAACGATGCGGTTACGTGGGGACAAATAGAAGATGAAATAAGAACATCGGTAAGAACATTCATTCCTAATTTAGAAATAAAATCCATAAGAGTAACTGCTGCAGACCAAGACGAAGAAGAACCCGCTAGTCCACAAGAAGATGAAGACTCGAGATTATTTAGAGTTTCAGACTATTCAACTAAACCATACACGGCTAAAGTTAGGGTAGATTATGATATTAATAATGAACCATTTGTTTCTTCTGATTTTATAATTATAAACATTTAATATGAGTAAAAAAATATCATACGCTGTTAGAGATTTTGCCGGTCTAAGACAAGAATTAGTTAATTTAACTAGAGAATATTATCCCGATTTAATTAAAAATACAAACGACGCATCTATTTTTTCAGTACTGTTAGATTTGAATGCTGCGGTTGCCGACAATTTACATTTTCACATTGATAGGGTTTGGCAAGAAACAATTTTAGATTTTGCACAACAAAGACAATCTTTGTATCATATTGCTAAAACTTATGGATTAAAAATACCGGGAAATAGACCATCTGTTGCTTTGTGTGATTTTACAATACAAGTACCGGTAAGAGGAGACAAAGAAGATACAAGATATTTGGGTACAATCAAAACAGGTGCACAAGTTTCAGGTGGTGGTCAAGTTTTTGAAACGGTAGATGATATTGATTTTTCAAATCCATTTAATAGTAGAGGAGAACCAAACAGGTTAAAAATACCAAATTTTGATGGAAACAATAGACTAATATCGTATTCTATTGTAAAAAGAGAAGCTGTTATCAATGGTGTTACAAGAATATATAGACGAGTAATAACTGAATTAGACCAAAAACCATTTTTAAAAATATTTTTACCTGAACAAAACATTTTGGGTGTTTCTTCAATTATACACAAAGAAGGTACATCTTTTGCTAGTAACCCCACTGATTCAGAATTTTTATCTTCGACAAATAAGTGGTACGAAGTAAAAACTTTAATGCAAGATAAAGTTTTTATACCTGACCCAACATCATCATCAGATTCGGATAACTTTATTTCTGGTACATATCTATCGGTTTCAAATAAATTTATAACAGAATACACCCCCGAAAATTATTTCTCAATAACGTTTGGTTCGGGTAATGTAAATCCAATGGATAATTTGGATGATTATAATACGGGTAATTTAAAAGTTAATTTGGGAGTATATCTAAATAACACATCTTTAGGTGCTTTACCTAAATCGAATACGACTTTATTTGTAAAATATAGAATTGGGGGTGGTAGAGATAGTAATTTAGGGATTAATATTATTACAAGTACCGATGATATTGATTTTGTTATTAACGGACCAAATTCAAATATAAACACTCAAGTTCAAAATTCATTGACGGTAACAAACGTAACACCAGCAATTGGTGGTGCGGACCAACCGACAATTGAAGAAATTAGAAACATGATATCTTATAATTTTGCGGCACAAAACAGGGCGGTTACATTAAATGATTATAAATCAATGATTGAAACAATGCCAGCATTATATGGTGCACCTGCAAAAGTTAATGTAATGGAAGAAGATAATAAAATAAAAATCAAATTACTATCATATGATGAAAATGGTAATTTAATTGATACCGTTTCAACAACCTTAAAAAATAATATTATAAATTATTTGTCAGAATATAGAATGGTAAATGATTTTTTAGAAATCGAAAGTGGAGAAGTTGTTGATTTTTCATTGGAGTTAGATATTGTAATAGATAAAAACGGTAATCAAACAGAAATAGTTAGAACGGTGATTCAAGATGTTGTTGAATATTTCTCAATAGATAAAAGAAAAATGGGTGACCCTCTTTTAGTTGGTGATTTATCTAGAATGATTGGTGATGTTACGGGTGTAGTAAATGCTGTTGATATTAGAGTTTTTAATAACATAGGTGGAGAATATTCATCATCAGAAGTTGCACAATCTTATGTTAATGAATCCACAAAAGAAATTGCACAATCAGACATGACAATTTACATGAAATCCAATCAAATATATCAAATTAGATTTCCCGAAAAAGATATTAAAGTCAGAGTTAAAACATTAGGAACAACTACGTTTTAAATTGGATTTATTTTAATTAGAAAATTGTTTATTTTCTATTTATATAGAAATGCAAAAACATAGAATTTCTACAAACATTGGGAGAGACCAAAAGGTTGTCGTTGAATTAAAAAATGATTTCGACCTTTTAGAGATATTGTCTTTAAAATTTACACAGACAGAAGCGTATACTTCCATGTGTTCTGATTATGGGGTTGTATGTGGTAGAATATTCGTAAACAATGGTTTTGGTGTACCAAATGCTAGAGTTTCTATTTTTATACCCATTTCAGATGATGATGTGAACGACCCGGTAATATCCTCATTATACCCATATACATCTGTAACCGATAGAAATGAAAACGGTTATCGATACAACTTACTTCCAAGTAGAAAACAACACGGTGGACACGAACCAACCGGTACTTTTCCTGACCAATTAGATATTTTAACAAGAGAAGAGATTTTAGAAGTTTATGAAAAATATTATAAGTATACCGTAAAAACAAATGATGCTGGTGATTTTATGATATGGGGTGTGCCTGTTGGTACACAAATCATACATGTTGATGTTGATTTATCTGATATTGGGTGTTTTTCATTAAGACCCGATGATTTTATAAGACAAGGTAGAGGTGTTGATAGTTTTAAAAATACATATTCATATAAATCATCTGATGATTTAGATTCATTACCTCAAATAGTATCTTTTAATCAAACAATTGAAGTTTTTCCTTTTTGGGGAAATGAGGATTTATGTGAAATTGGAATAACAAGAACAGATTTTGATTTATCAAGTCAAGGGGTAAAAGTAGAACCCAAAGCATATTTATTGGGTTCAATATATTCAGACCAAGGTAAAAACACCTTAAACAAAAATTGTCGACCAAGAAGTGCTATGGGTAGAAAGTGTGATTTAACAACTTTTGCCGCGGAGATTGAAATGATAAGATTTACTTCTTCAAAAGATTCATTGGGTAGACCAATATTAGAGACGTATCAAATAGAAGAAGATGTAGACGAAGACGGTTCGTTTGTGATTCCATTACCCATGAACATGGAATATCAGTACACAAACGAATTTGGTGAAACAGAAATCACAAATGACCCAAATAAAGGTATACCAACATCAGCGTGTTATAGATTTAGAATTTCAGGTAAGAACAATACATTAGGTAGAGTTAGATTTACAGGTAGTTATTTGTTACCAAATATACGAGAATATAATTCTGACGTTGATGGTTCCTATGCGTTTTCTTTAGATTGGAACGATTATCCAACTGGTTCTACAACAAACTCTGTGATTTTTAATCAAACATACGGTAGATATTATCCTGAAGATTATTTTTTCAGGTTTACATATAATAAAGTATATACGGTAAGTTCGTATATGGGGAGTCATTTTAAAGGTGGTAAAGACAACTATATTGGTATAAAAGACATATCACCAAAAGAGGAAGAAGACTGTGAATCAAGTATAGTAACACCACCAATTAATTATGGATGGAGACGATTTAGTTTTCCAATATTGTTAGCAACTGTAATTAGTATATTTGAAAGAATAATATACGGAGCATTTATTGGTGCAATACAAGTATTAATAGTTCCGTTTCAATTTCTTTATAGTATTAGAATATATATTAGGGCTTTTGGTGTAACCCTTATTGATTGGAGACCTTTTGAAGTTTTTGATTCATTAGTTATTGAACCATTACAACGATTTGGTACTGTTAATTTATCAATTGTTGTTTATCCTGAGTGTGAAACTTGTGAAGATTTTTCAAGTGAACAAATACTTATTCCAACTGAAAGACCTGATGAACTATATTGTAAAGTCGGGGAAGGAGTTGCGGTTAGAGATACTTTAAATATTAATGGTTCTCCATATTCACCAATATGTGACCCCGATAATACAATTGACGAGTTCATTATGTCTTCAAGTGGTTCAACGTTACCCACTTATAATTTTACGGGAATAACTTGTAACGGTAATTCGACTGGTGAATCATTGGATACTATATATACTGCAAGTAATTTACCAATTAGCGGTAAAACGTATTTTATTGTTTTAAAAAGTTATTTACCACATGGAAGTGCAAATGCGTATGAACTTAATAGATTAAATACTTTAGAGGTAAATACATATTCCGAACTAACAATTGACCAATTTTCTTGTGGTTCACCAGCAACTCAAGTTGGTTATAAGGGATATGATAATAATAATTTTGGTTGGTTAGTGTATCGATTAGGTAATAATGGAATACCCCCACAATATGATTATCCGTCTCCGTGTCCAACAAATAGTTGTTTTGAAGGTCGATGGTCCATTAGTGACTTATATGTAACACCTTTTTCTCAACCGGCTTGTGCATCTGGACAAACCCCAAACGGAACGTGTGATTGTACCGACCCAACTTCTTCACAAAATACTTCATCAAATATTACGTTTACTGATGGTATTTGTACAACAGTATATAATTACGTTTTATATTATCACTCTAGTATAAAAACATGTAGTGGAAATATCGAAACAATATTAGATGACCCTAGTGCTATGACATTATCAATTGATTGGACAAATGCAGTAACAAAAAGTGCGGGAACGATAACTAGAGGATTATCCTATATGGTTGCCTTTTATTATTCAATACCCTCCGGTTACACTGCATTATCTAATGTAAGAATATCTATTGGTGACGCAACAATAGGTGAATGTTCCTATGGCGTTTATGATATACCAACACCGGTAAACAATAAGTGGTATGTGTTGCGTGTTGATATATCTGATATTGAGTCTTATGGTAATTTAACATCTTATATTTCAACATCAAGTTGTATGAATTATTCTATAGGTTGTTCTGGACCATCGTCAGTAACCAATTCTTGTTGTTATAGTTCAATAAGTGGTGATAGTGTTGGTAATTCTTCTTTAAGTGATTTTCAATGGACAGGATTCACTTATGAAATATATGATTCTTCTCTTAAACTACCTCAACAATCTTTATCTGGTGCTACCGGTGATTTGTCTTTAGGTTGCGATACGCAGAATACAATATACGATGAAACACTTGTTAAACAAACGTATTGTGCCTCAAATATTAATGATGATTATAACAATACGGCTTTAGTCACGGTTCAAAACGGAACATCGTGTACAAGTCTGTTACCTGTTGGACAAATATCATATAATACGAATAGTAATCCTTGTTCGACGTGTAGTACTAGAAGTGGTTTTTCTGAATTTAGAAAAGGGACATATACAATAATACCAGCAGCATCTCCAAATAATTGGTTATATAATTTTAAATTAATTAGAGAATATGCCAGAAGAAAACTAATCAATAAAGTTTTTTGTGAAGGTGTTGTAAATTATTCATTTATTGAAAATTGGTTAGGTGGTTCTCTTTATCTGTTTGCTTTTAAAGCAAGGGTTAGATGGGATAATGAGGAAACATTAGATTTGAACGTTAGAGGAACAAATTATTGCGACGATTTATTATATTATAAAGTAAGTGAAAAATCCTCTGGTGAACCTGTTAAAAGATTTTACTATAGGTCAACTAAGTGGGATGGTTCGTCTTTTCAATCTACAGTAAGTAACGGAACAACATTCAGTACATTAAGACACCCAACAACAATTATGGATTTGGGACCAAGAGATGAATTTATAAAAGAAATATGTGTCGACCCATCTTTAGACCCTAATTGTTCGGTTGTTCGAAGTATTGGACCAACATCTTTTCAAAACTTTAAGGAAATTTTCGGACTTTATATTAACTATAGATTAGATACCAATAACACATTTGAATATAGAGATTTTTTTCAAAATAATGGATTTAGTTCGTATCTCCCATTTAATACAACAAAAGAAATATTAAATGGAGACGTTTTACAATTAATATCAATAAATAGCGAAGTTGGTGTTGAGGAATTTGATTTACAAAATAGATATTACGGACAATATAGTCCATTAATTTTAGACCCCGACACATATTCCCAATTGTTTAGGTCACAAGCCGGAACATTAAATGGGCCTATACCAATAAATTTTGTTTTGGATGATGATGGTTATAGAGTGAGGGTTTGTTTAAATGAACCTGGTAGGTTGACTGAATCATCACAGATTGTTCCGTTTTTTTATTGGGACAAACAAGGACAAGGTTTTGGGGAAGGTTATAATCAATCGTGGGATTACGATACCATAAGGACACATAGACTACAGGGAATGACATTTAGTTATACGTTTACGGGCGACACAACATATAATTATGTTTTGTTTCCAATGACAAAAGATTATTCAGGTAATACCTTTAATATAACGGGTGCAGATGTAAACGATGGTTCATTTGATGTTGAGGACACAACTGATGTTCATTTACAATACGATAATCAAGAAGAAGGGTTCACTGTGTTACATATTACTTCGGGAACAACTCAAACTCCATTAGCAGGTACTTTATGGGTTAGAAAAGGTAGTATTGGTGTATGGGATTCTCAATCGTGGAACACCAATATTGATTACATATTAAAACCAACATTAAAAAATTATACGGGTAATTTACAAATATTATCCACACCATTTTTATTTTATTTTGGAATTAGACCAGGCAAAACTGCGGTAGATAAGTTTGTTCAACTATTTGGACCTAAAGGAGCGTTTCCAACATCTGAATAATGGATAAGAAAAAAATAATATTACCATCTAAAAAATTTTTTGGTTCAACAAATGTTGACCAAAATATTAGAATTGGATTGGATGAAACACAAAACCTTTTAAGAGAAGGGGATAGAAACGTCATATTAAATAATGTTGAATTATTTAATAAAGAAAGAAACGAAAGTAGTTCTTACAAAATACACGGAAAACTAAAAATGGTTTTCAGAAATTTGTATAGTGGTGACACTGACTACGAGCCACTTTTAAAGAATTTGTATTTGGTTGGTGATGGTGGAGATAATAATTTTGATGGATTCATACCATACAACGAATTTGCTTTTCTTAGAAAAGATGTGTTAAGACAATCTAATTCAGTACAAACACTTTCTTCGATAACTACATATACCCCATCAATATCTTATAGTGGTGAGTCAAGTCACGTTTCAATATCGAGTATAATGGCTCCGTACCACAATTGGAATATTCATTTATCGTATGTTTATGACCACGACACAAGTTACCCGATGAAATATACTTTAAGTGGTAACACGGTGTTTAATTTTGTTTCAGGAGACGGAATACCGTTTAGAGTTGAAGATAATGGTAGAACATATAAATTAACAAGTCCCGTTGAGCATGGAATATTGGCGGGTGAATACATAACAATTAGTGGAGGAACATTAAACAATTCAGTTAGTGCAAGTGGGAGAACATTCTCTGTTATTTCCGTTGGTGATTCTATTTTTAGGTCTGAAAAATTTGTTTTAGATATTTCAAAATCAGAATTACCTTCAGGTACAACATTATCGACTGTTGTGTTTGGTAAAAGATGTATTGATAGAGATAATTTAACGGGTACAACCTCCACATATTATGTTCATAAACATAAAACACTTACAGAAAGAGGTGATTATATTTTGGATAAAGCCGGATTTGAATCATCTATTTGGGAAAATGAAAAAAAATTATTATTAGAAAATAGT
>Ga0315904_10006096_pt1 | contig 16542 bp, 14 predicted proteins | sample LakEriMetagenome_6_FD_203529 | JGI IMG/M metagenome (GOLD analysis project Ga0315904, IMG submission 203529) | Freshwater fungal communities from buoy surface, Lake Erie, Ohio, United States - Buoy 12 MA120 | ecosystem: Environmental > Aquatic > Freshwater > Lake | place: USA: Lake Erie, Ohio... | reverse complement strand
GGGAAGTCAAGACCGCCGCGGAACATCCCCGAGCGGATCTTCCAGTCGACCGGGTTGACACCCGCCGCCCGCACCTTCACCAGCATCTGGCCCTTCGCGGGGGAGGGCTTCGGCGCATCCTCGAACACAAGCTTCGAGGCATCTCCGTAGTCATGGATGCGAACCGCCTTCATGGTCGCCGGCTGGCCGGCCGCGGCGGCATGGGTCGTGAGTCCGGCCGCGACGCCAGCCGCGACGGCACCAAGAAGCGCGCGGCGGCAGAGCGAAGCAAGGGATGTGGAGAGGTAGGGCAGGAGATGGGTGTTCATGGTGACCTTTCTAGGGCCTCGGAGACTGGAGGTTTCGTTGTTCATTTACGGATTTGCGCAACTGGTGTTTCATGAAACCGTAACACACTACGCCGCGCCACGGCTCCGATGTCCGCCACGAACCCCCATCGCCCCGACGCGTCGGAGTCCGGCTCCGCTCCCCCGCGTGGCACGGGGTGGCGGGCGCTCCTCCTGTCGGCGGCCTACTTCTTCCTCATCCTCACGGCCTACTACATGCTTCGGCCGATCCGGGAGACGATGGCGATCGAGAAGGGCGCCGACAAGCTGCCGTGGCTCATGACCGCGACGCTTGTGGCGATGCTCGTCGCCAACCCGTTGTACGCGCTGCTTGTCTCGCGCTTGCCGCGCCGTCGCTTCGTGCCGGCGGCACATGCGTTTCTTGGGCTCAACATCGTCGGTTTCTTCGTGGCCGCGCGAACCCTTGGTCCAGAGACGCTCCATCTCCTCGGCTATGCGTTCTACGTGTGGCTGAGCGTCTTCAACCTCTTCGCCGTCTCGATCTTCTGGTCGATCATGGCCGACATCTTCCGAGAGGAGCAGGCGAAGAAGATCTTCGGCGTGGTCGCCGTGGGCGGAACGCTCGGCGCGATCTGCGGTCCCGTGATCGTCAACGCGCTGCTCGGGGGAACCCTGTCGATTCAGTGGCCGCTCGGTGACGGCGGCCCTGCGTGGACGATCGCCCGCTTTCCGGCGCTCTCGCGCGAGTGGGTCTTCCTTGCCGCGCTCGTCCCGCTTGCCGGGGCCATTCTCTGCGCGTGGAGCCTGATCCGGCGAAGCGATCGCGCGTCGCCCGGCAGCGCGGCTCGAGAGCCGACCCGCGACGCGCTCGCGGGCTTCCGCCTCATCGCAGGCAGCCGCTACCTGAAGGTGCTTTCGCTCTACATGCTCCTGTTCACCGTGACGAGCACGCTGGTCTACGTCGAGCAGGCGAGGATGATCGCAACCCACTTCGCAAGCGACACCGAGCGCACGCAGGCGTTCGCCCGGCTCGATTTCTACACGAATGCCCTCACGCTTCTCGCGCAGCTCTTCCTCACGCGTCAGATCATCCGCCTCGTCGGGATCGGCGGCACGCTCTCCGTTCTTCCAGCGCTGACTTTCGCGGGTTTCGGCGCGCTCGCCGCGACTGGAAGCGTGCCCGTTCTCTTCGGGTATCAGGTCATGCGCCGTGGCGTCCACTACGCGATCGACAGGCCGGCGCGCGAAGTGCTCTTCACGCCGCTCTCGCCCGACGAGAAGTACAAGTCGAAGGCATTCATCGACACCTTCGTGTACCGGGCCGGCGACATGCTGGGCGGGTGGGCGCCCACGTGGCTCGCTGTGCTCAGCGGGTGGATGCAGCTCTCGTCGCCGATCCCGAACTGGACGCTGTGGATCCCGCTGTCCTTCCTCTGGATCGTTGTCGCCGTCGTGCTTGGCTCGATGCTGCGGCGCGTTGGATCCAGCTCCGTCCCAAGTGCCGAAGTCCCGAGGTCCGGAGAGACCTGAATCAGCGTAGTCCAAGTGCCCTGGATCCCGTGGCCTCGGGATCCTCGCCCAGTCGGAGTCCGCCTCTCTTCCATGGAGTACCCGTGATCCTGCAGTCCATGCGTGGCGTGACCAGTCTCCTTCTTGCAGCCTGCTTGGCGAGCGCATGCGCGTCGCCCGACTCGTCCCCGCAGCCCGACGAGCGAGTTCTCGTGCGCACGGCAGACGAGTTGCCGCGCCGTACCTACAGCGTACGCGGCCCTGCGGTCGAGTTTCTCCGCGACGATTCGCGCGTGCTGCCGCTCGCCGATGCGTTCCTTGCCGATGCGCTCGCCGATCTCGAGAAGTACCGCATCGACAATGGCAACGCCTTGAAGGAGCGGTATCTCGCGATCTACCAGGCCTATCTCGCCAGGGGCGACGTGCAGTCGGCGCTTGCGTACGCAGAAAGGGCGCGCGCACTCGAGCCGAAGGCCGCCGCAAGGCACTCCATTGGCCCGTCGCTTCGGGCGCGGATCGCAGCAGAGAAGGCCGCGGGTACGCGAGACGCGGATGATCCACGATTCCGCGAGGCCTTTCGCGCGCGGCTCCGCGACGAGTACGCGGCGATTCCGCCGGATGTCGCGCGCACGGTGCTCGCGACCATCCAACGCGGTGGAGCGGCGATCACTCCGCAGTCGGTCGAGGCCGTCATCGCCTCGACGATGGATCCCCAGCTCTCGGCGGCGGGCGGGGAGATCACGGTCGAGGTGGCGCGCTCTCTTCTCGATCTGCGGGATGCGCTTGTCTTCCGCGCGAAGATCGCGCCGATCGCAGCCGAGGTCGCAGGCGAGGTGCTTTCCGGGCTCGGAGCGAACGCGGAGCCTCAGGACTTGTGGACGCCCCGCACGATCGCGCTCGAGGCCAGCGAGCAGGCATCGCCGACCGTCATCGCGATCTGGGATACGGGGATCGATGCCTCGCTCTACCCGCGGAACATGTGGACGAATCCGCTCGAGCGCCGCAATGGCGTCGACGACGACGGCAACGGCTTCATCGACGACCGCCACGGCATCTCGTTCTCGGGGGGCGCGCTTCCGATCGAGGGCGAACTTGCCTCCCTTCGGGCGCTCACAACCGACCGCGCGCGGGCGCTCGAGCTTTTCGCAGGTCAGCTCGAGGCCGTGGCCGGCATCGACAGCCCGCGGGCGCGGGACTACATGGCTCAGGTATCCGCGATGGGGCCGGCGGAGCAGGAGCTCCTGCTTTCCGACCTCGAGCGCATGTTCTTCTATGTTCACGGAACGCACGTCGCGGGAGTCGCGGTGGAGGGGAATCCGTTCGTGCGGGTGCTCTCAATCGCGGACAGTTCGATGGGCGCGGGAGTCGCCGATCTCTCCGATCCGGTCGCCTACGGACGCAGGTGGGCCGATTTCTGCGCAAGGAACATCGCGTATCTGAAGCAAGCGAACGTCCGCGTGGTGAACATGAGCTGGGCGAACTCGCCGCGCGACTGCCGCAGCCTGCTCGAGGCATGGAACATCGGCGCGTCGCCAGAGGAGCGCCGGCGACTGGGCCGAGAGATGTACCTCGCGATGCGCGAAGGGCTCGAAGCGGCGATTCGCAGCGCGCCGGAGATGCTGTTCATCACCGTCGCCGGCAACAACAACGAGGATGTGGATTTCGTCGAGTTGATCCCCGCAGGTCTGCGCATCCCGAACCTGGTGACGCTCGGTGCCGTCGACAGCGCCGACCGCCTGACGAGCTTCACGAACACCGGCGAGTCCGTCGAGTTGTTCGCGAATGGAGATCTGGTGGAGAGCTTTCTCCCCGGTGGAGCGCGGGTCAAGTGGAGCGGAACCTCGCTCTCGGGACCGCAGCTTGCGAATCTCGCGGCGAAGATGCTGGCGTTGCGGCCCGAACTGAAGCCCACGGAGATCATGGACCTTGTGCGCGCCAACGCCGATCCGCTGCCAGAGGATCCCGGGCGCAGCATCATCAACCCGAAGCGCACCATCGAGGCGTTGCGCCGTGGGGCCTTTGTCCGCTCGTTCGCCTGCGTCGGGTCGATTGCCTTGCGCCTGTCGTCGGGCACATCGCCTCGATGGCGTACACCATGACGCTCGACCCGGCGCGAAGAGGACATGCACCCTGACCTCGGGGATCAGCGGCGCGCGGTGTCGAGCATGGTCACCAGCCAGCATGGCGGACTGGGCATCGCGCCATCCCACACCGATCGGCGGCGCGCGTGCGATCGAGGTTGCGATGAAGGCGCTGCGTGAGCGCGATGGGACTCCGAGGTAGGACGCGGGTCGCGCGTCGTTTCGCCACCGTTTCGATCAGCACCCCGCGCTCAGGTCGCGAAGGAATCGCCCTTCACCCCCTCTGGCGCGCTCGGAACACCATCTAGAGTTTGAAGCCGTTTCGATCAGGGAGCTTCGAGAACCGGCCCGTCTGCAAGCACGCTTGCACACGGGCCGGTTCTCTTTGCGCCCAGTCCGAACGCCCGTGGCGGTCGGTCGGAACGCGAATCAGCCTATCTTGTGCGCCATGGCTGTTCTCATCCGCCTTGCCACCAGCGCGGATTCCGCGTCGATCGCCACGCTCGTCGGCGAGCTTGGCGACGGCCTGCAGAAGACGCAGCGCTGCTCCAGCAGGTCGCTGCGCGACTCATCAGACGCAACTGATCCGCGATCGCTCTCCAGATCGCTTCAGCCTGTCGGATCATCAACTTTGATCGAACCGACGGGCATGAATCGGTAGTGAGCCGTCGCGATGAGCCCGAAGATCGCACCAAGTGCGGCGAGGAAGCCCGTCACGGCGGGGTAGTTGGCGAAATTGCCGAGGCCGATCGACCATGCGAGCAGGCCCGACAGGACGCCGCCGAGCGCGAAGATCGCGGGGAACCAAAGAAACTCGAATCGGAACCTGCGGGGCCGCTCGATGCGCGTGCCGAGGACGACCTGCTTCAGCCGGTCGTACTCCCACAGCACGAGGAACAGGTTCGCGAGCGTCATGAGGATGGTGATCACCCAGGTTCCTGCGAATCCCAGCGAGATGGTGAGCACCGTGATGTTGACGATGATCGGCAGGAAGAGAAGCGCGCCGAGATGCGCCGTGCGCGGGATGAGGAGCAGAAGCGCCGCCGCGAGCTGGCTCCATCCGATGAACTCGTAGTAGAAGCCGGTCTTCAGCAGCGCATTGAAGAAGTAGCCGATGTTGGTTGATTCGGGCATCGAGGTGAACGGAATGCCGAGGATCTTCGGGATGCTCGGAGGGATGAAACCCAACGCGAGCAGGCAGCGGACGAACGCCGCGAACAGCTGCATCCACCAGCGGCGGGTGACCGACGCGTGGAGCGCTTCAAACGAGTGAAGGAGATTCATGGATGAGGCCCTACGCTGGTCGTGACGCGTGGTTCGTGATCCGACCCAGTGCATTGCGACAATCCGTCGCCACTCAGCCGATGCATCCTGCGCGTCACCAGATCGTCTCTGGATGCTCCGCCCGAGCATACCCTCCAGCCCGCGGCCACGGGCAGGGACTCGTCAGCCTGCCTGAGCTTGGCGACCACCTCCTCGGGCCGGTGCCGCTTCCGGTTCGAGCGCTTCATCTGAAACTCCTCTCGGCCACGTGGGCGACGAAAGTCTCTCGTAGCGAGTGGACCTGTTCAGCGCACCCCCGTCAACGCCTCGCAGCGACTTGCAGGTCGAATGACCACTGCGTAACCTCGGGGTCCACGGTGGACTGAGGCCATATGAAGATCTCCGAGATTCCGTTCGAAATCACCGACTGGTCCGATGTCGAGCCCACCCGCCACGCGGGTCTCTCGGGGGAGGCGTTGTGGCGCACGCGCCATGTCGGTCCGGAAGGCAACCGCATCCGCATCCGGATGGTCGAATACACGCCGGGCTATGTCGCAGATCACTGGTGCCAAAAGGGCCATGTGCTGCTGGTGCTGGAGGGTAAACTTGAGACCGTGCTGGCCGATGGCCGGGTCTTCAAGCTCAAGGGCGGCATGTCCTACCAGGTGGCGGATGATGCCGAGCCGCATATGTCGCGCACGACCACGGGGGCGAGGCTGTTCATCGTGGATTGAACCGCCCGCGCCGAGCGAGCGGTTCTGCTCTGGGGCGACAGCCTGCAAGACACGCATGACACGCTCTCGTTCGCCGCCAAGCAAACGATCCCTTCCTTCGACCGTTGAGTAGAACGTGATCGTTTCCTAGCCTGATGCCCTGAGAAAGAAGCGCTTTCCATGCCCCCCGCCACCGACAACTACCGGAAGTCGACAGTCGCCGGCGAGACCGTGCGCGCGTTCGTGCCGGCTGCCCTGCCCCCCGCCGCGCCCGCGCTCCGCGAGACCAGCGCAAGGCTGCGCGACCGCATCTACGCGCACCAGGCGTCTCTGCAGACGCTCACGGCAGACGAGAGGACCATGCGATGAACGCCGACTCCGTTCCAATCCGCCGTCTCTCGACCTACTGGAAGATCGAGGCGGGCAATGTCCTGTTCATCCCCGCAATCGCCATCTACCTCGTCCTCCGTTCGGGCGGAACGATTTCGGTCGCGCTGGTGCTGTCGTGCCTCGCCTGCTCGTTCCTTCTCGTGATCGGCACCATCGTGCTGCGGATGATGCTTCGCAAGGCACGAGGCGAACCGGACGCGACCAAGACTCGCATCCCCCTGCTCCTTCGACTGCGCTGGCCGGCACTCGCGCTGTGCGTGGCTGCGGCGGTCGCGCTCGGCATGGAGTGCTTCAACCGAGGACCGCAGCTTTCCGCTCAGTTTCTGGCGCCGACGGCGCTGCTCCTCCTCGCCGTGCTTGAATACATCAACTACTACCACGTTCAATTGCAGCACTTCGACCACGCTCCCGACTGGCAGCGGCTCATCTCGGGTCGAGGATTCCGTCCGTCGCACCTCGCGAGAGAGATCGAGCGGTGGAAGCGCGCGCAGCGCCCCGCCGCGTGAATTGGTCGCACGAGAAGTCGGCGGTGCTTCGCGATCGATGCCACAATCGCGACGGGTGCCGATCTGCGGCTCCATCGAGCTTTGGGAAGGAACGGTCGTGCGCGCCCTGCCGTTTCGCCACCGTTCCGATCAGCACCCCGCGCTCAGGTCGCGAAGGAATCGCCCTTCACCCCCTCTGGCGCGCTCGGAACACAATCTGAAGTTCGAAGCCGTTTCGATCAGGGATTTTCAGCCGGTCGACTTCAAACGAGGTCGACCGGCTTGTCTATAGGTGGGCTGGCACATCGCCCCCTTGGTGCGTCGGGCTGGGGTTGCGCGGGCTCGGGTTTGTGGGGAGAGCGCGAGGAGCGCATCCGCCTCCGCGATCTGCTCGCGCCACGGGTGGCGACATCATCTGGCCGCAGCGGGAAGCGGCGCCTGATACGCGTCCGCCATGCGATGCGTGAAGATGTCGGGCGCGCGGGTCGGTTCGCGCTGAAACTTCGTGGGCATGGCGGAGCCCACGGGCCCGAGCATCAGGCGCTTCTCGCCCTCGAGGCCGTGGTAGTTGAAGTAGTGCAGGCAGAAGGCGAGCGTGCGCGGGTATGAACACGGTGGATCAGGGCGCGCAAGCGCGTTGCGGAACTCGGCGGAGTTCAGCGGCGTGCCGTCGGTGTCGACCGCGACAATGTCGAGCTGCGCGTCGACGAACACCCAGCACTGCCGATCCTCGAGCCAGGCCTCGGCGAAGACATGGCCGGCGCCGGCGAGGATCGTCTCGACATCGCGGGCCTGGGCCCCGACGACGCGCGCGGGGATGCCCACGGCGTTGAGGCATTCGGCGACGACGATCCCGTACTGCACGCAACGCCATTGCGCGCCCTTCTCCGCGACCTGGAGCAGACCCAGGGCGTCCTCGGGAAGTTCGTCGTTCCATCCGTCATGCGACGTGCGGCCGTGGACCCAGCGGCACATCGCGCGCACCCGCTCGAGGTCGCTCGTGCAATCCTTCACCACCGAATCGAGCGCATAGGCCTCGCGCAGCTTGGTCAGTTCCGCGTCGTCGGCCGCGCGCCGAAGCGGGCGCGGCGCCTGGGAGCCCGCCGAGTCGTCGAACGCGAGCGGGTCGGGGCGCCAGGCGCACTTCTTCGCTCGTTCGAGCATCGGCGCGAACCGAGGATCGGCGCGAAGCGGCTTCCACTCGATGCTTTCCGGATCCGCAAGTTCCAGATCCAACGAGCAGGCCAGCGGACTCGCGGAGTACGGGTCCTTCTCGAACGCGTCGATCGCGAGGTCCAGCTCCTCGAAGGTTCGGTCGTTGTTTCCCTCGAGGCGCCAAGTCAGGGCGAGGAACACATGCACCCAGGGCTCGGGATTGAGGGCACGCAGCTCGTTCAGCGCGCTGCGGGCGTCCGCTGGACGATTCTCGTTCAGGGCGCGCATCGCCTGCTGGAGAAGCACCAATTCGCGCGGCATGGCCGTGCGCTGCGTGGACGCCGACGATGCAGCGTCGCCCGCGGGCGCGTGGGCCGCACAGCCCCCGACCGGTGCAATCGATGCGACCGCGAGCGCCATCGCAACGAGTTTGGTTGCGGCATCGCGGGTGCGCGTCAATCGTCGAGCCTTGCTCATGGCTTCTCCTTCCGCTCAGGGATCCGCGCGACTTCCTTGCCGTCGGCATCGAGTATCAGGATCTCGGGCTCGCCCGAGTCGGAGACAAGCATGACGATGCGGTCGTTGCCATCGCGATCGGCGATCGAGATGCCCGCCTGCTTCGGGTTCACGCCGATCCCGATCCGATTGACCATCATCTTTCGATGACGAAGCACCTCGGCGAGGTCGGGATCGGTCTTCGCACGCTCGGCCGCCTCAGCGTTGGCGTCTTGGCTCGACTTGAAGATCGACTGCAGCGTCTTGTAGCCGCGGTCGGCGGCCGCGAGGTCCACCTTTGCTCCGCTCGGCGGCTGCTTGAGGCTGATGGTCGTCCCCTGCTCCTCGCCCTCTCCGCCGCTTGCAAGCACCAAGGCCTCGATCGGATAGCCGGAGTAGTCGAGGGTGATGATGCGCATGCCATCGGCTGAGGCGATGCCTCCGATCTCGTCGCCGTTCGGCGCGCAGTAGATCATTCCCGCGAAGCCAGGCGGCACGCTGCGCTCAAGCTCCTGCCCTGCAAACGGCGCCTTCGGCATGTCGTGGCTCAGGATGAACCGCCTCACCCCGTCTGGCCCGGCCACGTTGATCCGTCCGACGGTGATCTCATCGAACTTCTCGACCCGAGTTTCCTTGGCGGGCGTCGGAGGCCCGAGGCCGAGGGTGACGAAGGCGGCGAGCGCGGCGCAAAGGGCGAGGCTGGTGCACTGCAGCACACGAACTTGGCGGGTCAGGCGGGCAAAATCTTGATGATGTGCTGGCTGCATGGGGTGGCTCGTGGGAGGGAGAACGCGTGCTTCGGAAGACGATGCGACCGATTTTGGGATTGCGAGGGTTCTGACCGCGAAGCAGACTTTGGCATTTGGCCGAGCATCCTCACGGCACGCCATCGAAGGGGCGAAGCCGTGTAGCCCGGGGATTTCAATCGGTCGACCCCTCGCGGGGTCGACCGCTTTCGCTTTCAGGAGTACGGAGTGAAGACGCCCTGCACACACACCGCTTGGGAACTCGCGGGCCCTCGCAGCCCTTCCGGTGAGGCAGGCGCTTCAGTTGGCGGCGCCCAGTCGCCACCTGGCACCCGAGGGTGCACGCGGTCGCCACGCAGAACTGGGAATCGGAACCACGCTTCGTCATCCGCATCGGCATCCACCACAGCCGCCGAAGCAATCGCGCCCCATTCACGCAACGACCGCAGCACTCCGCTGCAGGTTTGCCTCGAGGTGCTTTCGATACTCGGGCGTGCGCACCGTCGAGAGATGCGCCTCGTAGCGGAGGCTCGCGCCGTCGATCATCCAAGTGCGGCCCATGCGCAGCAAGCGACTGTCGTTTGCATGCTCGGTCGTCACCCAGTCGATCCGCATTCCGCCACCCTCGAGCGTGATCGTCCCCACCATCACCTCGGTTCGCCCGTTGTCCTGTCCGCAGCTGTAGACAAGCGTGCCTTCGTCGCGCGCGTGGACGATTCCGCTCTCAAGGTGGAGCGCTCGGCCCGCGCTGCCATCCTTCTCGAGCCAGGTCCGCTGCAGCACATGCAGCATGTTCCAATCGGCTTCGTGCGAGATCAACAGTCGCTCGGCGTAGCGGAAAGGCTCGATGCCGGGGTACGAACCGAGCCCGCTGCCGATCCAGCAGCCGGTGAGCCTGTTCAAGATGTCGCTCGGGTGCGTCATGCGAGTTTCGAGTGTAGCCAGCGGCGCGTTCGGCGCAGCGAATCTGGATCCGCCGAGTCTGAAGCGGCCTCGGCTCTGCCTGACGGATACCCAGCCGTCGACTCTCGCGGAATCCCGACTGGCCGCGCGGATCTTTGGGCTTCAGCAATCCGTCAGGCAAACCTAGGGCGTCGGCGGTCCATCTTGAGCGGGCCCACGCTGGTCGCGGGTGAACGCCCACGGGATGCAGAGCGCACCTGGCAGTGCCGCCGCGCTCCACCAGATCCAACCCGCGAGGTTGTCGTGGTAGCCGCGGCCGTAGAGCGCCAGCGCGACTCCGATCCCACCGCTCGCGAGCGCAGCGGCCGCAGCGCAGGAAAACGTGCGGAATGCGCGCGTCGCGACCGCGCCTGCCGAGAGCGTGACGGCGACCGCCGCGGAGGCCGCAGCGACCTTTGACGACCCCGATGAGCCAATGAGTCCCGCGAAGATCAGGAACTGGAGCGCCGACGCCGCGCAGCACCACGCGGGCGCGCGCGACGCACATCGCCACACCGCGATCGCAACCCCCGCCGCGAGAGACGCCGCCAGCGTCCGAACACCGATCTCCTTGGCCTCGGGCACGCTGTACCAGAGCACCGCTGCAGCAGCCGCGAGTGCGATCGTCGCAGCAACCGGTACGCGCGGAATGCAGATCACGGCCGCCGCTGCCGCCACGATCGCGGCCGACAGGTAGAGGAGCTTCCAGGAACTCCATGCAGCTTCCCACGGCCATCCATCGGTGACGACGAGGGACATGGACAGCGCGGTGGCACATGCCGCGCCGGAGAGCCAGGCTTGCCGTCGTGCGACGGGGTAACTCTGGTCTCCGGCGCGCCGCCGGCGCACCACAGGGATGAGGAGCACCGCGATGGCAACCGCTGCCGGCATCAGCACAGCGTAGAGGGCGAGTTGGTCGGGGGTCATGCTGCGTCCGTCGGCTGCGATGCGTCAATTCGAGGCGGCGGCTTCCCTCTTGATACCCTCGATGGACACGATCACACGGGTCTCGTCGCCAAGCGCGCCGTTCTCGACACCATAGTTGATGCCATACTCGCTGCGCTTGATCGTGAACACGGCCTCGTACCCGGAGCGGACACCCATGCCAGTGCTCGAGACTCCCGTTACCTCGATTGGAACGGTCACGCGCTTGGTCTTGCCTCGAATCGTGAGGTCGCCGGTGACATGCCACAGGTTGGCTGACTTCATCTCGGCCGAAGTGCTCTTGAAGGTCATCGCCGGGAACTCCTTGACATCGAAGAAGTCGGGGCTCCTCAGATGCTTGTCGAGATCCGAGTTGCCACTGTCGACGCTCTTTGTGTCAATCGACACATCCAGCGAGAGCTTCTTGCCGGGCTCGTAGTTCGCCGTCCCCTTGACATCCTCGAAGACGCCCCAGAACTGGCCTGCACCGAGGTGGTGCACGCGGAACAAGGCCTTCGAGTGCACATCGTCGACGTCATACGAGACGGCGGCGGACGCAGTGTCCCCACCTTTCGCCGCCGACGCCTGCGCGGTGGACGCGCGCGCGTCGGAGCCGAGCGACGCGATCGTCGCGCCGGCGATGACGGTTGACGCCATGACGGAGAACATGAAGAGAGGACGACTGGAAAGGCTGCAGAGCATTGAGATCTTCCTTGAACGGGAACTTGGTCGGAACATGGATCAGAACGTGGATCTACGCAGAGATCGGTGTCGTGCACCGATGCGCGGGTCATACTGCGCGCCCCACACGCGGATGCATCCGATGCACGGCGCCGGAGCGATCGGTTCACCTGGATCTCCCTAATCAGGGAGGGCGCAGCGGATCGGGACTCATGCCTGGCGCATGTCGTTCAGCTGCTGCTTCGCCGAGGAGTCGGCGCACCGACACCGAGATCAACCCATCACGGCATCACCGAACAGGCAGTTCAGCGCGGACTCGGCTTCCCGGGTGGCGGTGGCACGAAACGCTGAGAAGCAAGCTTGGGCATGAGTTCCGCGATCGCGCGTTCGAGTTGCGGATCGCGACCCGCGACCCGATCGGACGGGAGGAGTTCAACCTCGATGTCCGGCGCAACGCCCTCATTCTCGATCGAGTAGCCGCGTTCAGGCGTCCAGTAAGCCCAGCCGGGCTGCGTCGAGGTGCCTCCATCGACAAAGACCTTGGCACCCTCGATGCCGACAACGCCACCCCAGGTACGCGTCCCGATCAGGGGCGCAAGATTCAGTCTGCGAACCGTCTGTGCGAAGATGTCGCCATTGCTGGCCGACTCGTGGTCGATGAGCACCGCCATCGGACCTGCGAGCGACTTCTGGGGCTCCGGTTCCGAGCTCCCGACACGCGGCACGAACCACGCCCACGGCTTGCGCATCAGTCGCTCCACCAGCACCGGGCTCACGAAGCCGCCACCGTTGTTGCGGATGTCGATCACCAGTCCGTCGCGGTCGATCTGGGGAAAGAAACCGCGCATGAACGCCGTGATACCGGCTGCCCCCATGTCCGGCAGATGGATGTAGCCAAGCCGCCCCCCGCTTCGCTCCGACACCAGCCGCCGGTTCGTCTCAACCCACTCGTGGTAGCGCAGTTCGGAATCGCTCTCGGGCAACGTGATCCGAACCGTCCGTGCGTTCGCGCCATCGGCTGTGTCCGCAATCGTCAGTTCGACCGGCCGCCCGGCTCGTCCAACAAGCCACTCGCCGAACTCGCGGTCTGCCCTCACCTTGCTCCCATCCACCGCCACGATGAACTGACCGGGCTTCACACCTCGGAACGGCACCGCAAGCGGGCTCTTCGGTCCACCCATCGGGCCCACATCAGGCAGCACGCGCTCGATCATCCATCCACCGTCCCGGGGCGAGAGATCGGCTCCGAGCACACCCACCGCGACGCCCTCGGGCCGGCGCAACGACTCGCCGCCGCCGATGAAGACATGGCTGTTTGAGAGTTCGCCGGACATCTGAGCGATAGCGTCATTGAGTTCCTGGCGCATGCCCACGCGATCGACGAGCGGCAGATACGTCTGCCGCACGGCCTGCCAATCGAGGCCAGCCATGTCGGAGCGCCAGAAGAAGTCGCGCTGCAGGCGCCATGCCTCGTCGAAGATCTGACGCCACTCCTGACGCGGGTCAACCGAGACGCGCAGCGTGGACACATCCAATGGCTCAGCGGTCCCGCCTGAGGCGGGCACGATGGACAACTGCTGCCCGTCCCACGTGGCCACGAGACCCGCCCGCGCATCGAGGGTCCATGCCGAGACGGGCGCCTCTATGAGCGGCGCCGACTTTCCTGTCACCACATCGAAGCGCTCCACGTTCGTCCCCGAGGCGCCCGGCGGCGAACCTGGCGCCGCTTCCCCGCTCACGCCTTCCCGTGGATTCCGGCCAAGCAAGAGCGCACCCGGGACCGCCTCGAGGCTGTCGAAGTTGCCGGGGCGCACAGGCAGCGTGAACACGCGAGCACCAATCCCCGGGACATCCACCTCGATGGAGGGCTCATGCGCCTTCTCGTCCTTGTCCGAAGTCTGCGAGCCCTCCTTCGCCGTTGCGTCGGAATCCTGCGCAGACTCCGCGTCGGACTCCATCCATCCCGATCGTTCGCCCGAAGCCCACTGCGACAGCTTCATGCCTGCGTCGCGGGCCTCTGCAGCGAATGGCGGCGGCGTCGAGGCCCGCAACGGCACGGCACAGACCATGGTGACGTCGTGGGTGGCGAAGTTCAGGTCGAGCGAGTCCATCATCGGATCGATGTGGCGGTCCGAGAGGAAGTAGAGGTAGGCACCCGCCGGATCCCACGCCGGCCTGCCGTCATTGGTCGTCCCATCGCCAATCACCGCCGTGTCTCTGCCCTCCACCGATCGCAGTGCGATCTGTCCATGGCTGTTGGCCAGCGGCCGCACCCACGCGATCCAGCGGCCGTCCGGGCTGAAGCGATACTCGCGAATCGCACGAATGGGGCTGCGGTCCACCTCGGTCACGGCGCCGGTCGACACATCGATCAGTCGCAGCACTCCCGTCATGTCCGCGAAGGCGACATGACGACCACCTCTCGCCGCCTCAGGCCTGAACATCCAAACGTCGCTCATCGCCAGCGTGGTCTCGGCAGCATCGGGTTCCGAGAGGTTCCGCGTCACCAACGCGAATCCGTCGCCACGATCGGTCACATACACGATTCTCTTCTCATCAAGCCATGACGCATCGCGCTCGCGGGTGGAAGCCCGCGAAGGCACCTGAATACCGACCGGGGCCGCCTTACCCCGCTCCTTGCCGATCGGAAGCACCATGAACTCGCCGCGGGTCTCGAGAAGCAACTTCTCGCCGCCGGGCGACAACGAGAATGAAGTCATGCCATCGGTCGGCACCCGGCTCCGCTGCCGATCTGCGAACCGATCTCCCGCCAGACGAATGTCGAGCACTCGCTCTCCACCGCCGTTGGCATCGAAGAGCACCACGTCCGCACCGCGCGTGTACACGATCCGCGATCCGTTCAGCCCTGGATCGGCCTTGGCCCAGCGGGGCTCGAGGTCGCCTGCACGATGCCACGTGTGCTGCACGCGGTCGGTTCCATCGGCGGCCATGCTCCAGAGATTCATGCGGCTATCGGCATCGGAGAGGAACCACACCCTCCCTTGAAGCCACATCGGGAACAACTCGTTCTCAGGGGTGTCGGAGAGGCGCGCAAACGACCTGCGCTCGGCATCGGCCACCCATACATCAGGGGCCCCACCGCCGCGATAGCGCTTCCAACTCCAGCTCTCGTTGCTCCAGGGGGTGAACGCCATCCGTCCGGTTGCCGGATCGACGCTCGCAAGCGAGCCTTCGCCAAGACCCAACGGCCTTGACGGACCGCCCGCCACGGGCACCATCCAGAATTCGTTTCGTCCGAGCGCATTCGCTCGATCGCTGCGATAGATCACCGCGCCCCCGTCCTGCGTGAAGGCGAGCGGCCGTTCCATCGACGGATGGAAAGTCAGTCGTCGCGGCGACCCGCCCGTCACCGGCATCGCGTAGACCTCCGGCGTGCCGTCATAGTCGGCCAGGAACGCGAGCGTGGCGCCGTCGGGCGAGAGCACGGGAGCCGTCTCGATGCCGGTCCCGCTCGTGAGCCGAACCGCTGGGATCGGCTTCGAGTGATCTCCCTCCAGCGATGCCGTCCACAGGTCGCCATCGGCCACGAAGACCATCCGATCGCCGGCGATGGCCGGATGCATTGCGTATCCACGGTCAGGCGCTGCCGAGAGCGGCATCGTCGCCTCCCCGGCGTGCACGGGGTGCGAGAAGAGAATCGTCAAGATTACGAGGGCGTGTCGCATGTGCTGTATGACTCCGCGGCGTCCTACCGCTCCGCCGTGCGAATGTTGCAGCCCGGCGATGCTGCAGCGCATCGACCGCTTCGCCACGCGCGAGGTCGCACAATCCATGCTGGTTCGCTTGTCGACCACGGAGAGAACATGCGTTCGCGACGCGAGAATGCGAACGTCGAGAGCAACGGCCCGAGCGCAGTCCCCGATTGGGGACGGCTTGCGGCGTCAGCGTTCGATGGTTCCCCTTGCGGGCTCGGCGACCGACTCAGTCGATCGCGATGTCCCGAAGCTGCGACACCCGGTTGATGCCGAGCTTGCGGTAGGCGCGCTTGCAGAGCGTGCCCAGCGTGTACACCGAGATCCCAAGGTGCTTCGCGACCGCAGCCCTGGTCTTTCCGTCGCGCAGCGCGAGGACGGCCTCGCGTTCGCGGCGAGACAGCCGCGTCGACGGCGCGGAGACGGCGCGTCGTGGCGCCTCGGCGATCTTCCTTCCCACCAGTCGCACATGCGGCTGCGGCATGACGCTCCCGCCAAGCGGCGAGACGCGGATCGCCATGACATGGTTGCAGCTCTGCACGGTCATGCTCTCCGACTGCCGGTCGTTCAGAAGACTGACGAACTCCTCGACGCGCGCGATCCGCCGCCTGAGTTCCTCGATGTCGGCCGCCTCGAGGAACATCGGGTTGCAGTGGTAGTAGCTCCAGTGCCCGGCCGGCGCACTCGTGATCGGGATCTCGTGCTGGAAGTGCTTGCCCTCAAGTTCACGGGTGACGAACTGCTCGAGGCTGCGGAAGATCCTCGCCTCGCCCGGATCTCCGCGATCGAAGATCACCGAGATCGACGACACAGCGGTCTCGTACACGGCCGACCGGCGTCCACGCGATGCCCGGCGCTTGCGCACGAGCGTGGCGCGCTCGAGGAGGTCGAGGGATTGCTGGGCCTCCGCGAGACTGCACTGGCAGAGCTCGGCCAACCGGGACGCCGACGCGGCGCGCCGATACCGGCGAAGGACTTCCCAAATGCCCATGGTGCGCGGACTGCGAATCGCATCCGCGAGTCCCGGCTGGGCGATGTTGATATGCGGCGACTTACTCAACGGACGGTCTCATGTGGCGAAAGCGATCACGGCGGGCGCACGCTCGCCTATACGCCCGGACGCAGCGCGATCCGGCGAGTACGGTAGCCACGGCAAGG
>Ga0315904_10006094_pt1 | contig 16545 bp, 26 predicted proteins | sample LakEriMetagenome_6_FD_203529 | JGI IMG/M metagenome (GOLD analysis project Ga0315904, IMG submission 203529) | Freshwater fungal communities from buoy surface, Lake Erie, Ohio, United States - Buoy 12 MA120 | ecosystem: Environmental > Aquatic > Freshwater > Lake | place: USA: Lake Erie, Ohio... | reverse complement strand
TTAAAATCATGACAACACCCCAAAAAATTTCTAAAAAATTAAAATATAATTTGTCTAATATTAGACATGCACACAGATAAAAAAGCCCCCGCCGGGAGAATGGCGGGGGCAATATGGCTTCAACGATCTCCAACCACGGAGACAGCCGCGATGTAAAAATTTACACAACGGCTAAACCAAGTATATACTCCGCGCAACGTGACTGCAACGGTCAGCGCTATGCTTGAGCACTTGTTGGATGAGACGATTTACACGCCTGACGTGCTTGCCACGCCAGAAGCCACACTCGTCGCCAAAACTTCCCCCAAAGACATACTTGATGCGCAAGTAGAAACAGCCAAGTGGTTGGAAGAACTGGGCGCAGCGTCGGATGAGGCGGTGCACGACCAGATACAGGAACAAAACGCCCGCGAAGCGTTTGCGGTGTTGACCCAAGACGCCGACCCCAAGAAACAACGCGCAGCGTTAACCAAGATTGAGACGCCCGAAGCGGTAAAACACTTGGTTGGGATGTTGACAGCCTACGATTGGCACTTTGTTGAGCAGGCCAAAGAGATTAGAGGGTACGCGGTGGCGCAGTTGGTCGAGGAAACGCGGCACCCTGACGCAAAAATCCGCTTACGTGCGTTGGAGTTGTTGGGACGCGTGACAGAAATAGCGCTATTTACGGACAGAATGGAGGTCAAAAAGACTGAACTGTCTGATACCGAGCTGGAACAGCGCATAAAAGAGAAACTATCGCGCATGGCACAGATTGTGGACGTCACCGATGTGACTGAAATCACGGAAAAACCCAATGAACCTGACGAAACAGGAGATTGACGCGTTACAACGCGTGTTACCAACGCTTTCTCCTGAAGAAAAGGCGGAGTTGCTGGCGGATTTGGAAGAAAGAACCACACGCGCGGCTAAAAACGCAGCAAAAACGTCACTTTTAGGTTTTGCCACACAGGTCTACCCCGGATTCAAGATCGGCCCCCACCACCGAAAGCTCTCAAAGATATTCACGGACGTAATTGAGGGCAAGAAAAAGCGCGTCATTATTAATATCGCGCCGCGTATGGGTAAGTCCGAGTTCTCGTCCTACCTGTTCCCCGCCTACTTCATGGGGCACTACCCGGAAAAGAAGATCATCATGGGCACGCACACGGCCAGCTTGTCCGAAGACTTTGGTCGGCGCGTAAAGAACTTAATTGACAGTGAAGAATACAAAGACATATTCCCGGATACACAGATCGCAGAAGACCAGAAGGCTGCAGGCAAATGGAGTACAGCTTCCGGCGGACAGTATTACGCAGCAGGTGTTGGTGGCGCACTGGCCGGTCGTGGTGCAGACCTTTTTGTTATCGACGACCCGCACTCCGAACAAGACATGAAGGCCAACAGCCGTCTGGCGTTTGATTCGGCGTGGCAGTGGTTCCAGCAAGGTCCGTTACAGCGTTTGATGCCCAACGGGGCAATCATTGTCATCATGACACGGTGGAGTCTGATTGACTTGACCGGCAGGCTGATTGACTATCAGATCAAAAACCCGGACAGTGACCCATGGGAGATCGTAGAGCTGCCTGCTATCTTAGGGGAGGGCACGGATAACGAGAAGTCGTTGTGGCCGGAGCAGTGGCCGCTTGAGGTACTAAAGTCCAAGAAAAGCGGCATGGACCCGCGGTACTGGAACGCGCAATACATGCAGAACCCCACGTCTGAAGCCTCCGCCATTATTGGGCGGGGTGCGTGGAAGATATGGGAAGAAGACGAACCACCGCAGTGTGAGTATGTAATACAGAGCTGGGATACGGCGCACGAACAGAAAACCAGCTCTGACTACAGCGCATGCACCACATGGGGTGTGTTTTACAACGATGAGGATGGTGGCGCACCGAATTTGATCCTGCTGGATGCGTTTAAGGATCGCATGCAGTTCCCGGAGTTAAAACAGGTGGCGTACAAGCATTGGAAGGAGTGGTCGCCAGATGCCTTCATTGTGGAGAAAAAAGCAGCAGGCGCCCCGCTTATTCAAGAGTTTCGGGCAATGGGTATTCCCGTGGATGAGTTCACGCCCAGCCGAGGCAAGCAACGAGGCACAACGGACAAGGTTGCACGACTCAACGCCATCGCGGACTTCTTTTACAGCGGAAAGGTTTGGGCACCGGACACACGGTGGGCAAGAGAAGTAATTGAAGAACTCGCCGCCTTTCCGGTAGGCGAACATGACGACTACGTAGATACGATTTCACAAGCGCTGCTGCGCTACCGGCAAGGAGGGTTCGTACGCCTGCCATCGGACTACGAGGACGAGCCGACATTTTTCAAGCGCAAAACGCACGCGTACTATTAAGGACACATCATGGCAATAGATAAAGCACTGTACCAAGCCCCGGTAGGCATGGAGGAGTTAGTTGGTGAGCCGGACATTGAGATTGAAATCGAAGACCCGGAGTCAGTCAGTATTCGTGCTGATGGGTTAGAGATTGAGATTGAACCCGGTGCGGAAGAAGGAGAAGACTTCAACGCTAACCTTGCAGAACAGATGGACGCGGGAGAGCTGTCTTCGTTAGTAGGCGAGGTTCTTGATGACGTAAAGAACGACTTGTCTGCACGCAAGGATTGGGAAGATACGTACAAGAACGGCTTGACGTTGCTTGGCCTCAAGTATGAGGAGCGCACAGAACCGTGGGCGGGTGCGTGTGGTGTGTATCACCCCATGATTACGGAAGCGGTCATTCGGTTCCAATCAGAAACGATTACAGAGACGTTCCCGGCCAAAGGTCCGGCAAGAACGAAAATTATTGGCGACGAAACGCCAAACAAGAAAGAAGCAGCCGTTCGTGTTGAAGAAGACATGAACAACTACTTGACTGACAAGATGGCGGAGTTCAGGCCAGAGCACGAACGCATGTTGTTTTCGCTGCCTGCTGCGGGTTCTGCGTTCAAGAAAATCTATTTTGATATCAACACCGAGCGCCCGGTATCGTTATTTGTACCGGCAGAAGACATCATTATTCCGTACGGCACAACAGAGTTGGGGACATGTCCGCGGTTAACACACCGCATGCGCAAGACGGAAAATGAAATCGTTAAATTGCAAAAAGCCGGGTTCTACCGTGAGGTGGAGCTTGGTGACCCGCCGAAAAACACAAACGAGATTCAACAGAAAAAAGATAAAGAAACAGGCATATCGGCGTCGTTTGATGACCGCTACGAGATATACGAGGTTCACGTTGACCTTGACTTGCCGGGCTTTGAAGACAAGGATAAAGATGGCGAACTCACGGGCATTGCACTCCCGTATGTCGTAACGATTCTGCGTGGCTCTGATGAAGTGTTGGCTATTCGTCGCAACTGGCGTGAAGACGACGAGCTAAAACAAAAGCGTCAGCACTTTGTGCATTATGTGTATGTGCCCGGTTTGGGGCCGTATGGCTTCGGGCTATTTCATTTGATTGGTGGCTACGCCATGTCAGCAACGTCGCTAATGCGACAACTGGTGGATGCAGGCACACTCAGTAATTTGCCGGGTGGGTTGAAGTCCAGAGGGTTGCGTATTAAAGGCGACGATACGCCGATTGCACCGGGCGAGTGGCGTGACGTAGATACAGGTTCAGGAGCAATTCGTGACAACATATTGCCGTTACCTTACAAGGAACCATCGGCCACTCTATACAGTCTCCTTGGTACTATCGTTGAGGAGGGCAGACGTTTCGCTGCGACTGCCGATATCCAAGTGTCCGATATGTCGGCTAATACGCCGGTGGGAACAACTCTGGCCGTACTTGAGCGAACCCTCAAAGTTATGTCTGCCGTACAAGCGCGAGTTCACTACGCGCTTAAACAAGAACTCCGACTGATCAAAGACATCATCCGTGACTACACGCCGGATGAGTACAGCTATCAACCAGAGTACGGTTCACCTCGCGCCAAACGTGAGGACTACGATGACGTAGACATCATCCCCGTTTCAGATCCTAACGCGGCAACCATGAGTCAACGCGTGGTGCAGCATCAAGCAGCACTGCAGTTGGCGCAAACCGCACCACAGCTATACGACATGCCGTTGTTGCACCGGCAGATGTTGGAGACGTTGGGCTTTAAAGATTACGCAAAGCTTGTGCCGTCAGACGACGACATGAAACCAACTGACCCAATTTCGGAAAACATGAACGTGTTGAACCTAAAACCGGTCAAAGCGTTTATGTATCAGGATCATGAAGCGCACATTCGGGTGCATATGAGTGCAATGCAAGACCCGCTGGTGCAACAACTGGTGGGGCAAAACCCACAAGCGCCCATGATTCAACAAGCGATGATGGCGCACTTGATGGAACACATCGCGTTTGCTTACCGGTCGAAGATTGAGAAAGCGTTGGGTGCTGATCTGCCGATGCCGGGTGAGAAGATGAATCCAGCAGTTGAGGTGCAGTTGTCACGTCTGGTTGCACAAGCAGCGCCTATGGTGCTGCAGGAAAGCCAGAACATTGTGGCGCAACAAGAAGCAGCCGCCCAACAGCAAGCCATGGCACAAGACCCGATGTTGCAGCTTCAGCAGGCTGAGTTGCAGCTACGTGAGCAAGAGATTGAAATAAAGCGCATGAAGATGCAAAGCGACGCAGAAATAGCGGCGGAGAAGTTAAAACTTGAACAAGAGAAAGTAAACGCGCAGGCAATGATTGAAGGGCTAAAAGTTAGTTCCGACATCGCGTTTAAACAAAACAAGCTAGAAGCTGACAACGAACGTGAAGGCGTTCGCATCGGTGCAGACATCGCTAGACAGCGCCAAGACTTGGAGATGAGAAATCGACAAGCAACTAAACCGCAACCTAAGGGAGGCAAATGACAACCGTACAAGAGTACACATCGTTCGTAGACGTTCTGCGCAAAAAAATTCGGGACGACATGAACAATTATTGTGACGACATCGCAGGTGGTGCCTGTGCTGATTATGCGGCGTATACAAAGCTCTGTGGTGTGATTCAAGGTCTAGCTATCGCAGAGCGCCATTTACTTGACCTTGCTGAGAAAGCGTTGAAGGACGATAACGATGAGTGAACTACTTCTTCCGCAATATTTGAAAGACTTGATAGACGCGGAAAAAAACATAGACGGTGAAACAGTAGACGCACCCGGTGATGAGGCAAAAGCACGACAGTTGCCCAAACCGTCGGGGTACAAGATTCTTTGTGCGGTGCCGCCTGCTGAAGATACGTTTGAGGATTCAATGCTTGTGAAGGCGGCTATATCGCAACGCATTGAGGAGCAGACGACTACCGTGTTGTTTGTAGTGGCAGTTGGTCCTGATGCTTACAAGGACAAAGAACGGTACCCATCGGGGCCGTGGTGTAAAGAAGGGGATTTTGTTCTGGTGCGTGCGTACAGCGGCACACGGTTCACAATTCATGGGCGTGAGTTCCGCGTGATCAATGAAGATCAGGTTGAAGGCACGGTGGAAGACCCGCGTGGTTACGCACGCGCAGCGTAAGGAGACAGACATGCCTAATGAAGAATACATGACTGAGCTGAAGATTTCGGGGCGTAATGACGATGATTTGCCGGATATTCGTCAACCCGATGACAATGATGTTGAAATTGACATTAGTGCCGAGTCCGATGTTGAGATCGAAATTGAAGACGATACCCCGGAGGAAGACAAAGGTCGTAAACCGTTAGAACGTAACGTTGACGACCCGTCTGATGACGAGATTGAGCAATACAGCGACAAGGTGCAAAAACGCATCAAGGAGCTGGCGCATGCGCGTCATGACGAGCGCCGTGCCAAGGAAGCCGCCCTGCGGGAACGCGAGGAGGCTATCCGGGTTGCTCAACAGCTTGTGGAGGAAAACAAGAAGCTGCGGGGGTACGTCAATACTGGAGAACAGACCTTTGCCGAGGTACTAAAGTCCAAGGCTGAGGCCGATCTTGAGATGGCTCGTCGTAAGTACAAGGAAGCTGCCGAAGCGTACGACACCGACGGAATGCTGGCAGCGCAGGAGGAGTTGGCAGACGCCAAGTTGCGGCTTGACAAGGCAATTAATTTTAGGCCAACCTCTTTACAAGAAGAACCGGAACAGGTATATAGTCAGCCATCACCTCCACCCGAGGCGCGTCCAGACGAAAAAACCCTGCGCTGGCAGGCAAGAAACCAGTGGTTTGGCGCACCCGGATATGAGGAAGTCACTGCTTTGGCCCTCGCTACGCATCAGCGCTTAACCGCCGAGCACGGGATGGATTACACCCGGACTGACGAATACTACGAGAAGATTGATTCTCGCCTCAGAGAAAAGTTCCCGGAAGTTTTTGGGGAACCGCAAAAGCCACAGGGCGCTCCTCCTTCGAAAAAACCAGCCGCGACCGTTGTCGCACCCGCTGCGCGTTCTGCCGCAACAAAAAAGATTAAGTTAACAAAATCGCAAGAAGCGGTCGCGTTGAAGCTTGGTCTAACCCCAAAACAGTACGCTGTTGAATTAATGAAGCTGGAGGCTCGTAATGGTTAATCGTACCCCTCGTGAACTTGAAACACGCACTAGTGAAACTCGGCCTGACTACAAACCGCCGAGCGTTCTGCCAGACCCGACACCTGATCCTGATTATGGATTTCGTTGGATTGCTACGCATGTGTTTAGCCAAGCTAACCCGTCTCACGTGTCAAAACAGATTCGTGAAGGCTGGGAACCGGTAAAAGCTGAAGACCATCCCGAATTGATGTTGCCTGCTAACGCAAACGGTAATGTTGAAATGGGCGGTCTGCTCCTATGCAAAATGCCCAAGGAGAAGATCAAAGCGCGTAACGATTACTACCAACGTCAGGCAGAAGGCTGGATGCAGTCGGTTGACAATAATTTAATGCGTCAGAGCGACCCGAGGATGCCCCTCTTTAACGAGAGAAAGTCCACGACTAGCTTTGGCAAAGGTGTGAAGTAAACACTAACTTTGGAGTAAAGCTATGGCATATCCTACAGTTGACAAGCCGTATGGCTTGAAGCCGATCAATCTGATCGGCGGTCAGCCCTATGCCGGTTCCACTCGCCTGATGAAGATTGCATCTGGTTACAACACCAGCATCTACTATGGCGACGTGGTAAAGCGTGTGTCAAACGGTACCGTGGAGAAAGACACGGGCACCAGCACCGCTACCCCGGTGGGCATTTTCCTTGGTGTCACGTACACCAACCCCACAACTTCGCAGAAGCAGTTTGCTCAGTACTGGCCTGCCGGTACCGTTGCAAGCGACGCTTACGCTTATGTGGTTGACGACCCGGACGTTCTGTTCAAAGTGGTAACGGTTTCGACCGGTACGACTGTGGCGTTCTACGGTCCTGAGCTGGTTGGCGAAAACGCTGTCATGGTGCAAAACGCAGGTTCGAACACCACTGGTGATTCGGCTGTGGGCATTTTTGGCGGTAACACCGCAACCACCGCATCGTTCCCGTTGCGTATTGTTGATTTGGTACCGGATACTTCGAATGGCGCTAACGGCTATTGCGAGTACATCTGCAAATTCAACGCACCGTACGCAGCTTCGAACAATACTGGCACCGTGGTCACCATGACCGGTGGTCATCAGTATCTCAACCCGACAGGCGTATAAGGAGTAAATCATGGCTATTTCACGCGCTCAGTTATTGAAAGAGCTGCTGCCCGGCCTGAACGCTCTGTTCGGTCTGGAGTACGCACGTTATGGCGAAGAACACAAGGAAATCTACGAAACCGAGACTTCCGAGCGTTCGTTCGAAGAAGAAACCAAGCTGTCAGGCTTCAGTGCCGCACCGGTGAAGAACGAAGGTTCTGCAATCGCGTACGACAACGCACAAGAAGCATGGACTGCTCGTTATAACCACGAGACTATCGCTCAGGGCTTCTCCCTGACCGAAGAAGCGATTGAAGATAACCTGTACGACTCGCTGTCGTCGCGTTATACCAAAGCGCTTGCACGCTCGATGGCTTATACCAAGCAGGTCAAGGCAGCGGCTGTTCTAAACAACGGCTTCTCGTCTAGCTACACTGGTGGCGATGGCGTGGCGTTGTTTAGTTCGCAGCACCCACTGGTATCTGGTGGCACCAACAGCAACATTCCGACGACCCCTGCTGATTTGAACGAGACTTCGCTTGAAGCCGCCGTTATTCAAATCGCTGCATGGACTGACGAACGTGGTCTGCTGATTGCTGCCAAGCCTCGTAAGCTCATCATCCCGTCGGCTCTGCAGTTCGTTGCGACCCGTCTGTTGGAAACCAGCCTCCGTGTTGGCACTACCGACAACGACATCAACGCGCTGAAGAACAACGGTTCCATCCCGGAAGGTTACGCTATCAACCACTTCTTGACCGACACGAACGCATGGTTCCTGACCACTGACGTTCCTAACGGCATGAAGCATTTTGTACGCGTTCCTATGGCAACCGGAATGGATGGTGATTTTGACACCGGAAACGTACGGTACAAGGCCCGTGAACGTTATTCGTTCGGCTGGTCGGACCCGCTCGGAATGTACGGTTCGCAAGGCGCGTAACGTAAAACCCGCATAAACACTGGGTTTTCAGGGGGCTTCGGCCCCCTTTTCTTTTTCTTGCGTTATGGGTTAGTTCGATGATACATTGCCTGTTACTAAGTCTAACAGGAGGATGTATGGATACCGCAAACTTACCCAAAACCCGCAAAGAAGCCCAAGCCACTGGCGCTAAGTACTACTTCACCGGGGAACCGTGCAAACACAGACACATAGCCCCACGCAAAACAAAAGGCGCATGTATCGAGTGTTTAAAAGTGGAGTGGCAACAAGCCGCGGATAAGCGGGCGGAGTACTTTAAACAGTACAACCAACGAGAAGACGTAAAAGACAATAAACACGAGTGGTACCAGAAAAACCGTGAACGCGTTATTGCCACCGCCCAAACACGTTCTGTCGAACAATTGCGCGAGTACCGCAACGCATGGAAAGAAAACAACAAAACGCAAATACGTGCAGACACTAAAGCCCGACGACGTAAACATCGGCAAGCAACACCAAAATGGCTAACCAGAACGCAAAAATCACAAATACGTCAAATTTATCAAATTGCTATTACTATGTCGCAAACAACTGGTGAACAATATGTGGTGGATCACATCGTGCCTTTGCGTTCTGACGAAGTTTGCGGTCTTCACGTGCCGTGGAATTTGCGCGTAATCACACAAGAAGAAAACTTGAAAAAGTCGAACAAGCTGCTTGACGCCACCTTAACGCAGTAGTATAAAACCGTTAATCCGGGAACCCCGGTGTGGCAAACAGTCCCGGCTGACGACATGCAGACTGCCACACTGAACTCGCATGTGAGGACAATTTATTATGGGAATTGCAACTACCCAAGCAATCTGGCGTTCGGGCGGTAACGACTCGACGCGTCAAGCATACTGCGGCTCGATGTTGATGGCTGCAACCTTTTACTCTGCAAACACGGCTACTAGTTCCAACGCCGTCGTTGCGTTAGGGCAAACAGATCAAGTCATTCTTCCTGCTAACGCAGTTGTTGTGTCTATTCTGGTTACTGACCCTACAACGGCGGGTGCGATCAACGTCGGCTACACCATTATTGGCGGTGCATCTAATGCGTCGTACTTTGTGTCGGGTTTGACTACAACCAGTGCCAAGACAGTTACGCCGGGTTCAACCAACGCTGGCGGCGGCATGGGTATCACACCTTCGGCAAGTAATAACTTTGTTATTACGGTTGAAGACGGTGGTTCGGCGTCTGGCAATGTTGGCGGCACCATTCTGTACTACGTTACTGACTATCTGCTTGGACAGCAAAACGTCTGATAGGAGGCCATCATGGCTATGCAAACAGACGTTAAAGCCAAAAGTATTGGTTCAACCGGCTTGGTGTATGAGGGGCGCACAAGGGTCAAAAGCGTGCTTATTGGCCCGACTTCTAGCGCAGGAAATGTCACGTTGGTTGATGGGGGGACAAACGTATTTGTTATCCCCACGACTGCTAACGGCGAAACTTTTGCTGTACTAATTCCTGATCAGGGTGTGCTATTTCAAACAAACGTATCCGCTATTTTGGTCAACGCATCTTTAACGGTGTTTTATGGCTAAGACTCCAGCATGGCAGAGGAAAGAAGGCAAGAACCCGAAGGGCGGATTGAACGCCAAAGGGCGTGCCTCCTACAACGCGGCAAACCCCGGCAAACCGGGGTTGAAAGCTCCTCAACCGGAAGGTGGAGCGCGAAAGCGTTCCTTCTGCGCACGCATGGAGGGGATGAAGAAAAAGTTGACTTCATCCAAAACAGCCAGTGACCCGAATAGTCGGATAAACAAATCTTTAAGGGCTTGGAAGTGCTAAGCATGACGCCGGAAATAGAAACAGCGCGTGAACTTGCGACCCACGCGAATGACATCAAGCATTTGCAAGACGACATGGACTCTATGGTGGAGGACGTGGCGGCTATTCGCAAATCGATTGAAGAAATCAACAAGAAGCTAGCCTCTGCAGAAGGTGGCTGGAAAGTGTTGATTGCTGTCGGTAGTTTTGTTGGCAGTATTGTTGGTACGGTAATTGGGTTCTTTGGGGCCAAGGTGCAGTAGTGCCTACCGTATCTAACAAACAAGAACGGTTTATGCAGGCTGTAGCGCATAACCCAAAGTTTGCAAAGAAAGTAGGCGTACCACAGTCCGTGGGACGCGAATTTACCAAAGCCGGAGGAGGCGAAATGAAAGAGTCAAAGGCGATGATGAAAAAAGAAGTTGGTTTCATGAAGAAAAAGGGCGCACCCAAGTCCATGATTAAGCATGAGATGGCCGAAGCTGGCATGAGAAAAGGCGGCACTGCCAAGTACGCTAAAGGTGGCATGACTGCATCAAAAATGGGCGCGGTTCGTACCGCTGCACCTAGCCGTGATGGCGTTGCTGAGCGCGGCAAAACGCGTGGCAAGCAAGTTGTTATGGCTGGCGGCAAAGGCATGAAAAGCGGCGGCATGTCGAAGAAGTACTGCTGATATGCGACCCTCACGCGGGATGGGGTGTATTAACCCCTCCAAGATGCCCGGCGCAAAAACCAAAGCGCGACGGGATGACACCGACTTTACGCAGTACAAAGAAGGCGGTGCAGTTAAGTCTCGCGTGAATGAAGCTGGCAATTACACCAAACCGGGCATGAGAAAAAGTCTGTTTAACCAGATCAAAAACTCAGCAACGCAGGGTACAGCGGCAGGGCAGTGGAGCGCGAGAAAGGCACAGCTTCTCGCCAAGAAGTACAAAGAGAAGGGTGGAGGCTACAAAGGATGAAAGCCCCGCAGCAAAGCCTGAAGAACTGGACGCAACAGAAGTGGCGAACCAAATCAGGCAAGCCTTCAAGCAAAACCGGTGAACGGTATTTGCCGGAGAATGCAATTAAGGCGTTGAGTCCTGCGGAGTATGCGGCAACGACGAAGGCGAAGCGGGCAGGTAAGGCATCAGGTAAGCAATTTGTAAAGCAACCGAAGGGCATAGCCCAGAAGACTGCGAGGTTCAGATAATGGCTAGTAACTTTCCAGACCTGAATAAAGACGGCAAAGTAACGCAAGCGGACATCCTGCAAGGTCGAGGTGTTAAGCCCATGAAGAAGGGCGGTTCCACCGGCAAGTGGATACAAAGCGCTATCAAAAAGCCCGGCGCGTTGCGCGAACAGCTAGGTGCCAAAGCAGGCAAGCCCATCCCCGCCAAGAAACTGGCAGCGGCTGCTCAAAAACCGGGGAAATTGGGCCAAAGAGCAAGACTCGCTCAAACTTTGAAGAAAATGGGCAAGAAGTAAATGGCGTATACCACCGACACAACTGATTTCAACCCGACACTCAACGAGTACTTCGAAGAAGCGTTTGAGCGTTGTGGTGTTGAGATGCGCACGGGCTATCATTTTAGGACGGCACGGCGTAGCTTGAATCTTTTGATGAACGAGTGGGCAAACCGCGGTGTGAACTTGTGGACGATTGAGCAAGGCTCAATCAACATGGTGCAAGGACAGACGACCTATGATCTCCCTGATGATACTGTTGACCTACTTGAGCATGTTATTCGTACACAATCTGGTGACGTGCCCAACCAAACTGATCTGAATATCACGCGTATCTCCGTCTCAACTTACTCCACTATCCCTAACAAACTGGCGCAAGGCAGACCCATTCAGGTGTGGATTAACCGCCAAAGTGGGCAGCGCGTAGGGTCAAACACTGGTGATATAGCGCATCCTCAGATTAATGTTTGGCCTGCACCGGATCAAGGGACACAGGCAAATCCATACTACGTGTTTTACTACTGGCGTCTTAGGCGCATATTTGACGCAGGAAACGGTGTGAATGCAGTGGACATCCCGTTTCGTTTTACCAATGCGCTGGTTGCGGGGTTGGCATACATGCTTTCAATGAAGTTGCCGGGCGTAGATGGCATGCGCGTTCAGGCGTTGAAACTGATGTACGACGAGGCATGGGATTTGGCAGCAGGTGAAGACCGCGAAAAAGCCGCGGAACGTCTGGTGCCACGACAGATGTTTATTACGTAATGGGTAACAGGTTTGCGTCAGGTCGGTTCAGTATTGCGGAGTGTGACCGCTGCGGTCAGCGCTACAAGCTGAAAGAACTGAAGAAGCTGGTCATCAAGACCAAACAGGTAACGATCAAGGTTTGCCAGACCTGTTGGGAACCGGATCAACCGCAGTTGCAGTTGGGTATGTATCCCGTGGACGATCCGCAAGCGGTGCGGGAGCCACGTAGAGACAACAGCTATATTCAGTCCGGCTACACTGGACTACAGACGTTGGCAAATACTGCGCCTGTGTTGTTGTCAAATGGCACACCTTCTGGCGGTAGTCGTATTATTCAGTGGGGATGGGCACCGGTAGGTGGGGCAAGAGCAGACGATGCAGGGTTAACACCCAACTATTTGGTGGCGCAGACAACTGTGGCAAACGTAACAATAAACTAGGAGTACAGCATGGACAGGAAGCAGGTGAAAAGAATCGCTGACCAAGAGGTAAAAGCGCATGAGAAGCGCATGCACAAGGGCGCTAAAAGCATGAAGAAGGGCGGTCCGACTTCGGAAGATCGTATGCGCTTGGGCCGCAATCTGGCACGTGCTGCCAGCCAAAAAACCGGTTGAGGAGCAATCATGGTTAAGAACGGCATCAAACAAGTGATGGCAGCGGCGTCGAAAAGCGAGTCAGGTGCTAAACGCCTAACGCAGATCAACCCGTCAGTTGATGGCATTAGTAAGGGCAACTATCCGGAGATCAAGACTTCCGGCATCAAGATTCGTGGTACAGGTGCCGCAACTAAAGGCATCATGGCGCGTGGACCGATGGGCTAAGCATGACATATACCGAGCTTGTTAACGCGATACAGGACTACACGGAAAACTACGAATCTACGTTCGTAGCGAATATTCCTGTCTTTATCCAGCAGACCGAAACACGTGTGTACAACACGGTTCAAGTGCCTGCGTTGCGTGCAAACAAAACCGGTATTTTGTCTACCAACAACAAGTATCTGTCTGCGCCAAGTGACTTTTTGGCTGTGTATTCAATGGCAGTTATTGAAAGCTACGGCACCGCTAATGAAACCTACCACTACTTGTTAAACAAAGACGTGAACTATATCCGTGCCGCGTACCCTACTCCGGCAGATACCGGATTACCGCAGTACTACGCCATCTTTGGTCCAGCAACAACAAGTAACGTGGTGACAGATGAGCTGTCATTTATTTTGGGTCCAACACCGGATGCGGCGTATACGGTGGAGCTGCACTACTACTATTACCCGGAGTCAATTACAGTTGCGCCAGATGGTCGTACATGGTTAGGCGACAACTATGATCCGGTACTGCTGTACGGCGCGTTGCGTGAGGCCTACTTGTTCATGAAAGGTGAACAAGATTTAGTTACCAATGTTGAGGCCAAATACAACGAGGCCATGGAACAACTAAAACGTTTGGGCGATGGTATGGAGCGTCAAGATGCGTACCGTAGCGGTCAAGTTAGGGTTCCGGTGACGTAATGACTATTCGGCAAGGGTTAACAACAAGCTTCAAGCTTGACATGGTAAATGCAAGGCAGAACGTTGCGTCTGACGCGCTTAGCATGGCGCTCTACACAGCGTTTGCAGACATTAACGAGAATACAACGGAGTATTCTGCAAACAATGAAATTAGCGGCACGGGTTATACCGCTGGAGGGCAGGCACTATCTAACGTTACGGTCAACTCAACCAGTAATGGCGTGGTGTATATCAGCTTTTCCAACCCGGTATGGGACCCAGCGCAGTTTACAGCACGTGGGGCTTTGATCTACAACACCACAAAAAGCAATGCGTCGATTGCTGTATTGGATTTTGGGTCTGACAAAACGCAGGCGGGCAACAACACATTTACGGTAACTTTACCCCCTGACACGGCGTCAAGTGCGCTGATACGTATTAATTGAGGAGTAGCTATGAGCATTGAAACTTCTAAATCCAGCGAAACCGTGAATAGCGCTGTTGAGCGTAAGACTGGCTTTGCTGAAAACGCGTCCGCAGGTGGTGTATTCACCGTAACGTGTTTTGATAGTAACGGTAACGAAAAGTGGGTTGAGATTGCACCCAACCTTGTGGTTAACACAGGGTTGCAGAACATGAACACTCAGTTTTTTACAGGTTCTACCTATACGGCTGCTTGGTATATTGGGTTGGTTAATGGCACTTCTGCTAGTACCACGTTCTCTGGTGGCGATACGTTGGCTTCTCACGTTGGTTGGGGTGAGAACACTAGTTACACTGGCAACCGCAAGGCAGCCACGTTTGGCGCTGCTACGCTGGCAGATCCGTCCAACATCAACAACGCATCCTCTACTGCGTCGTTCACGATGAACGCCAACGCAACGATTTCTGGTGCGTTCTTGGCGAACGTAGCAACGGGTACATCAGGGTTGCTGTTCTCGGTATCTGACTTCCAAACGCCGGGTGACCGTACGGTGGTGAGTGGTGACGTTCTAAACGTGACCTACTCTTTCAACCTTGATGCGACTTGATAGGAGCTGAACATGTACAAGAAGGGCGACGTTGTGAAGCTCAAGGCAGTTGTGCCGCAGGGTCCGATTGCCTCTATGAGTATGGATGAAGATGGCAACGTGTGGTGCCTGCTGGAGTGGACGGGCGACGATGGTCAGGTTCATTCCCGCTGGTTTAAGGCTGATGAGTTGGAGTCTGCGGAGTAATATGTGGCAATCGTTGATGGCGGATTTAGTAGTGGCACATGGGGCGAAGCCGGTTGGGGCTGCTCGGTCTACTATCCGCTCATCTCGAACGCTGGCTGGGGTAATGGTCCATGGGGATCAGATGGCTGGGGGCTTGGTAACGGCGGGTTAATTACTGCGTCTGATAGTGTCAACGTAGCGGCAACACCGCCGATAGCAGCGACAGTATCCGAGTCAGTACAGCTAGTAGACATAGTAAGTGCCGCGCTGAATGCGACGGCGGTGATAACAGAATCGGTAGTAGCGGCAGATCAGGTATTTAGCGGTCTGGCATTTTCCAGCGCTATAGCCGAAGCGGTAACGGTAAGTGATGCTGTCAGCAGCCTGGTCATATTCACCAACTCGGTATCCGAGTCGGCAGCGGCGAAAGACACGGTAGCATCGCAGGCAACGCTGGGTGCGTCGGTACGAGAGACAGCCAATGCTAGCGATACTGTCAGGATGTTTGTGACGGTTGAAAGAAGCGTGAGCGAGAGCGCTAATGCTTCTGAAACGGTATCTGGCGGTCTTGTATTTACAAGTGTTGCAAGCGAAACTGCCAATGCGTCGGTTGAGGTAAAGAGCGGGTTTGGTATATCAGGGGCAATATCTGAGTCTGCGGCGATAGCAGACACGGCGAATGTCACCAGAATCACTGTTGCATCGATTGAAGAATCTGTATCTACACAAGACATGTTCAGCGCGTTGGCGCAGTTCATGGTCAAGATTACAGAGGACACGACGGCGGCAGACACAGATAATGCAGAGGCCGACAATGATGTATTTAGTACAGAAAGCGCAAGAGCATCGGATGTTGTCAGTTGCAGGTATCTGTGGGAGTTGATTGATGATAGTCAGACGGCAGACTGGGTGGAGATTAACAACCCGCAGTCACCAGGCTGGGCAGATTTGAGTACGACAGACAATGCAAGCTGGACGCTCATAAACACCATTTAGTAAGGAAAGATCATGGCAAGTACATATTCCCAGCTAAAGATCGAGTTGATCGGCACGGGCGACCAAGCGGGTACGTGGGGTACGACCACGAACGTCAACCTTGGGACTGCCCTAGAAGAAGCGATTACCGGTTCTGCCAACGTCACGTTTGCCAGCTCGAACGTGGCGATAGCGTTAGCAGATACGAACGCTAGCCAGGCTGCGCGTAACTTGGAGTTGAACCTAGTTGGCACTATTACCAACCGGCAGACACTGTTCATCCCGGCGATAGAGAAGCAGTATTTGATAGTCAACAACCTATCAAACTCGGTGGTAATTTCTAACGGCACAAATGCTGCGCCGACCGGTGTTACGGTGACGATACCAGCCGGTATAAACATG
>Ga0315904_10006092_pt1 | contig 16556 bp, 18 predicted proteins | sample LakEriMetagenome_6_FD_203529 | JGI IMG/M metagenome (GOLD analysis project Ga0315904, IMG submission 203529) | Freshwater fungal communities from buoy surface, Lake Erie, Ohio, United States - Buoy 12 MA120 | ecosystem: Environmental > Aquatic > Freshwater > Lake | place: USA: Lake Erie, Ohio... | reverse complement strand
ATGCCGATACCGTGGTACGTCCCCACCGGAACCCCCGTCTGCTGGCGCTCTCGAACAAGATCCAACGCGGACGGCTCCTCGACCGCAACGGGAAAGTGCTCGCGGAGACGGTGAAGGGCAAGCGGGTCTATCCCCGAGGCGCGGCGACCGCGCACTTGGTCGGGGTACTCTCGCCCGCACTGGGCGGGCCGACGGGCCTAGAGGAGTCGCTGGCCGCGTCGCTGCAAGGCATGGAGGACTGGGAGCAGGCGCTGGCGCTCTGGCGGGGCAAAGACCTGCCAGGCTTCACGCTTCCGCAAGGCCAGGATGTCAGCGTCTCGCTGGATGCCACGCTTCAAGAGGCGGCGCTCAAAGCAATCGCCAAGCGCGCCAAGCGTGCCGGAGCCGCCGTGGTGCTAGGCATCGCAACCGGTGAGGTGCTGGCCGCCGCGACATTTCCGACCTACGACCCCACCAAACCCGTCACTATAACCAAAGACTCACCTCAGCTCAACCGAGCAACCAGCGGGCTCTATCCCCCCGGCTCGGCGTTCAAGCCCGTGACCGCGGCAGCACTTCTCAAGGCGGGAAAAGGCGCGGCGAGGTACTCGGGCGGCAAAGGCGGGCGGGAGACGGTGCGCTGGAAGATCGGCAGCCAGAGCTACTCCCGTAGCATCACCAACGATGAGGGCGAGGCGCTGGGGAGAAGCCTGACCCTGACCTCGGCCATGGTGCGCTCGTCGAATATCTACTTTGCCCACGCCGGAATTGATATCGGGGCAGAGGCACTTCAGAGGACAGCGGGACAGTTCGGCCTGACCCATCTGCCCGAGCGCCCCCAGTGGGAGCGTGAGCTACCCGATCTTTCCTACGGCCAGGGTAGCCTGCTGGCCACCCCCATGGAAATGGCCTCGGTGATGCAGACCGTCGCCAGTGGAGGCATCCGCCGCCGCCCGCACTATGCTCTCTCGGAGAAGCCCGAGACACTCGCCACGCCACTCACGCCGGAGCAAGCGGAGGTGATCGCCAAAGCCCTTCGCGAGGTCACCGAGAGCGGGACGGCCCGTGGGGTCTTTAGCACGCTCGCTTTCAAAGTCGCGGGCAAGACCGGCACCGCCCAGACCAGCAACGGCGATAAGAAAAGCCACTCGTGGTTTATCGGCTTTGCCCCGGCCCAGAACCCCAAGGTAGCCTTCGCCGTGCTGATCGAAAACGGCGGCTACGGCGCAAAGTCCGCCGCCCCCGTCGCCCGCGAGATCCTCCGCGCCTGGGACGGAAAGTAGCATAAAACGTTGCATACCATTGAGCGCATTGCGTGTTTACTCCTGATTGTCTGCCTGATCGCCATGATCGGGCGGCGGCTACGACTACCCTACACGGTCGGTCTGCTGCTCTCGGGGGTGCTGCTCTCGGCAACGGGATTGCTGGCTGGGGTGACACTGACCCAGGAGCTGATCTTCTCCGCGTTTCTGCCGCCGCTGATCTTCGAGGCCGCGTTCTACATTCCGTGGAAAGAGCTGCGCGCCGATCTCAAGCCGATTCTGGTCTTTGCGACCCTGGGCGTGCTTCTGGCAATGGCACTCACGGCGGCGGGGATGCACTTTCTGGTGGGCTGGCCGTGGCAGGCTGCGGTTATTTTTGGGACGCTGATTGCCGCCACTGACCCGGTCTCGGTGATCGCCACGTTTAAGGAAGCGGGCGTGCACGGACGCTTGCGCTTGCTGGTGGAGTCGGAGAGCCTCTTGAACGACGGGACTGCAGCGGTGCTCTTTGGAGTTGTGCTGGCGTGGGCAAGCAGTGGGCAGGTCTCGACGCAACATATCGGGCTGGATCTTTTGCGCGAGGTCGGGGGCGGCTGTGTGATTGGCCTGCTCGTTGCGGGCATCTTGCTCTGGATCGCGGGGCACACCGATGATCATTTAGTGGAGATTGCGCTCACGGTGGTCGCGGCCTACGGCTCGTTTCTCATCGCGCAGCACTTCCACTGTTCGGGCGTCTTGGCAACCCTCTGCTGCGGCCTCTTGCTTGGCAACTACGGCTCGCTGGGCTCTTTCTCCGATGCGGGGCGCGAGGCGGTGGGTTCGTTCTGGGAGTTTGCGGCTTTCTTAGTCAACTCGGTGATCTTCTTGCTGATGGGCGCACAGGAGCAGGGGCTCTTCGGACAGCTCCAGCGCCACGCCGTCCCGATCCTGATTGCCATTGTTGTCGTGATTCTCGGGCGGGCCGTGGCAGTCTATCCGCTCAGTGCGCTCTTTCGTCGCTCAACGCTTGCGATCTCGATGGCACACCAGCATGTTCTTGTCTGGGGCGGCCTGCGTGGTGCCCTCGCTCTCGCCTTGGTTCTTGGCTTGCCGGAGACCTTGCCCCGACGTGCCGAGCTTATCGTCACCACCCTTGGGGTTGTTGTCTTCTCCGTGATTGTCCAGGGCCTGACCTTCACGCCCCTGCTCAAGCGCCTTGGGCTTTTAGAGCACTAGCTGCCGTCGCGCAGGGCCTCGTAGAGACGAGCCGCGAGCACGGTTCCCAGGCACGGCCCCAGCAGATAGATCCACCACGCCGAAAGCGCGGCTCCACCTGAGACTAAAGCAGGCCCTAGCGAGCGCGCCGGATTCATCGAGCCGCCCGTGACGGGGCCGCCAATCCAGACGAGAAACACCACACACAGCCCGATAGCGACTCCGGCAACCGGCGTGGCTCCGCGCTTATCCGTCGCGACCCCGAGAATCAGTAGCATTAGCAAAAACGAGAGAGTCGCCTCTAGCAATACACAAGAGAGCGCGGATACGGAAGGCGTTGGGACATGAGTTCCGTGGGCTCCGGCGCCAAAGATCAGCGCCGTGAGCCCTGCCGCAAGGGTTGCCCCGAGCACCTGTGCCAGAACATAACCGGGAACTTGTTTCCACGAAAAGCGCCCCGAGACCGCAAAACCCAGCGTGACGGCAGGGTTGAAGTGCGCGGAGCTGATGTGCCCAAAGGTGTAGATCATGGCCAGCACCGCCAGCCCTGATGCCCATGCCGCTGCCGCCAGCGAGCCGTCACCACCAGAAAGCTTGCCCGAGGCCGAGAGCGCCACGGGCGCAAAGACAATCCCAAACGTGCCCACGAGCTCCGCGAGAAACTTCTGTTTCATAAAAACACCTCCGATGAAACCCGGGGGGCACTCTGGGCGTTTAGTCGTGGGAGGAATCGGGAATCGCATGGAAGTTCCCGCGATTGAGTCTTCAAATTAGTCTTTTCTCGTCTTTCCGTTTTTGAAAGATGATCTGGAGTGACACGATAGTGAAACTCGTTGCTCAGGTCAAGCTCCTTGCCTCTTACCAGCAAAAGCAAGTCCTTCTCACCACACTTAAAAAGGCGAACGAGGCTTGCAATCGTATGTCTGAGCATGCATGGGAAAACAAATGCTTCAAGCCGTTTGACTTGCACAAAGCCTGTTATCACAATATCCGTGAGGAGTTCGCGCTGGCTTCTCAGTTGATTATCCGGTGCAACGCCAAAGTCGCTGATTCTTACAAGCTGGATAAGCTCACTAAGCGAAACTTTCGCCCCACGGGTTCTATCGCCTACGATTCCCGAATATTGACTTTCTTCACTGAGGAAAGCCAAATTTCGCTCTGGACAGTTGCAGGACGAATGAAGATTCCTTTTATCGCTGGAGAGCTTCAGAAACAAATGCTTTTGACTCAAAAGGGCGAATGCGATCTTTGCTTTATCAACGGTGAGTTCTATCTGATGGTGATCTGTGACATTGCAGAAGCTCCGCAGAACGAAGCCACTGAGTTTATTGGCGCTGACCTTGGCATTGTTCAGATTGCTTCTGACAGCGAAGGCAACCAATACAGCGGTGAGGCCATCCGCTCCTTGCGTCGCCGAATGCGAAAGCTCAAAGCAGGGCTCCAACACACGGCTAAAAAACATGGTTCTAAGTCGGCGAAGCGTCACCTTCAAAAGTTGCGCCATCGTCAATCTCGGTTCACTCGTTGGGTGAATCACAATATCAGCCGTCGCCTTGTCGAATTGGCGGCTGTCTCTGGTAAGGCAATCGCTCTTGAAGACCTTAGTGGGATTCGAGAGCGGGCTTCGGTTATGCACAGAGACGGAGGTTCGAACCTCCGACGAGAAATGCGTTTTGAGCTTGGAAATTGGGGATTCGATCAGTTGAGAAAATTTATCGAGTACAAGGCCAGACGTGCAGGAGTGCGTGTTGTTGCGGTTGACCCGCGCAACACTTCCCTTACTTGTTCTGCCTGTGGTTACTGCGATAAGCATAATCGAAAATCTCAATGCAAATTCCAATGTCTAGAATGTGGCCTGGTGATGAATGCGGATTTGAATGCCGCACTTAACATCAAGGCACGGGGCGCTGTAACTCGCCCTATAGATGGGGAAGCAGGTTCGCCTGCCTCCACTGTCAAAGCTCCCTGCCTTTAGCGGGAGATAAGTTACGCAAGCTCTGCCAGGAGCTTCTCGACACGCTCCTTGATCTGGTCACGGATCTCGCGCACTTTCTCAAGTGGCTGGCCCTTGGGATCATCGAGCCCCCAGTCCTCGGTGAAGAAAATCCGGGCGGGGCAGGCAGCCGCATCCACCCCACAGCCCATCGTGATCTTCTTATCGGCGCTGTCGGCAAGCTCTTGGGTAAGCTGCTTGGGCGACTGTCCCCCCATCGAAATGCCGAGCTCGTTCATCACTTCGACGGCAACCGGGTTGATCTGCGTGCCCGCGACCGTTCCCGCCGACTCCCCGACAATGTCTAGGCCACGCACCTTGGCGTAGTGATTGACGAACGCTTCGGCCATCTGGGAGCGACCGGCGTTATGGACACAGACAAATAACACGCGTTTCATGAGCAGCCACATCCTCCACTGGTTTTTGCCATCGAAAGGCTTAGGCCACGCGCCTTTGGTGTACAGCACCCCACAGGCTGGGTCGCGCTCGGAGGGGCCTCGAACGCGCCATCTTGCATGTCATCCAGGATCACGTAGACCTCCCAAGAGTTGCCATCGGGGTCTTGTGCCCAGACTTTGTCTTGGCGTGCGTGGCAGCAGACCGTGTCGCCCTCGTCAAGAGCAATGAGATTCGCCGCCGCAAGGCGCTCGCGGGTTGCATTGACCGCCTCGGCCGAATCTAGCACAATGCCGAGATGGTTCAGCGCCCCGCCTGTGCTAACAGCGCTCTCATTGAGCGCCAGCTTGAGAGCCGGGGACTCCAGGTCAAAGTTGGCGTAGCCGGGCCGTAGCTTGTGGGCTTTCTCGCCAAAAAACGCTTCGTAGAAGGCAACGGACTGGGTAACATCGCTCACATTGAGCGAGACGTGGGTCTTAGCAACAGGCATTGGTTTTTTCTCCTAAAAATGCGGCAAGTGCCGCCACGGTCGTGGGATTCAGGGCACAGACAACAAACTTCCCACGCTTCTCCATCGTGATAAGCCCTGCGAGCCGTAGCTCTTTGAGGTGGGCGGATACCGTGGAGGTGATCTTCTCCGCGCCGGTGATCTGGCAGCATACCTCCCCGACGGTGGGGCCACTGGCAGGGCGAATCTCGCCATTCTCCTCGAGTGCCACGGTGGGGCAGCAGTCGCGGAGGCACTGAAAGATCGCGAGGCGAGTAGGGTCGCCTAAGGCCTTGAAGGCGGTGGTAAGCTGTTCATTGGTCATTAGTTTTATATTTCGCGAATTGACGAAATGATGGTATCACCGAAGTTCTAGTGGCGCAAGTGCAAGTTTTAGTGGGCGCTCGCGGGCTCTGGGGCAGGAGGGGGCTTCAGCATGACATAGGAGAGAGTCGCGGCGGTGAGCATGATGGCCATCGCGGTGAACAGGCCAGGGCCAAACGCGCCGCCGCTTCGGGTCTTGAGCTCGCCCATGAGATTGGGGCCGATCATCCCACCAAGGTTCCCGACAGAGTTGATAAAGGCCAGACCACCCGCCGCCGCTCGTGCCCCCAGCAAGTTGGTTGTCACAGCCCAGTACGAGCCCGCGGCGATGCGCTCCCCGAGCTCTTTGAGCGAGAGAGCCACTAAAAGCGTGGCCGCGCTTGGCATGAGTGCGCAGAGCAAGATGCCCAGGCTGGCGATCCCGTACCCCACCGTGACGTGCAAGCGGCGCTGGCCCGTGCGGTCGGAGTGGGTTGCAGCCAGCATCATGGCAATCGCGCCCACAATCCCCGGGATGGCCCCCCAAGTGACAACCGCGGTATCAGACCAGAGTCCCGCGCTACGGGCCTTGATGAGCTGAGGAGTGAAGAAGCCCAGTGCGTTATTGGCTGTCGAAGTGAGGATAAAGATCAGGCAGAGATTACGAACACGTGGCTCCGCAAGAGCTTTGCGCCAGTCGAAGTGGTGGACGCGCTGCTGGGTCTTGGCATCGTGCTCCAAGCGATTGACAAGCCACGATTTTTCCTGTTCTGTGAGCCAGGTAGACTTTTGAGGAGAGTCCGATAAAAATCGCAGGACGGCGACACTAAGGAGAACGGAAGGGATTCCCTCAATAAGAAAGAGCCACTGCCACCCGGCCAGCCCGTGCCACCCGTTTAGCTTGAGAAGCTGGCCGCCCAGTGGCCCACCAAAGATATTGATAAAGGCGGTCATCGCCAGAAATCGCGACATCACGGTCGCCCGGTACGAGGCCGGAATCCAGTAGGTCAGGTAGAGCAAGACGCCCGGATAGAACCCTGCTTCCGCGACTCCTAGCAGGAAACGCATCGAGTAAAACTGCCATGGGGTTTTAACAAACATCATCGCCGCTGAGATAACGCCCCAGGTGATCATGATGCGGGCAATCCAAAGACGCGCCCCGACACGCTCCATGATCAAGTTTGAGGGCACCTCAAACAGAAAGTAGCCGATAAAGAAGATGCCCGCTCCCATCGCATAGACCTTATCGCTAAAAGACAGGTCTTTCTGCATCGTCAGAGCTGCGATACTCACATTGCCTCGGTCTAGCAGGCAGAACACATACAAAATGGCGAGAAAAGGAATCAGGCGCGTCATGATTTTCTTCATGACAGCTCGCTCCAGGGCGTAAGTACCCGTCAACTCCGCGTCAGGCATAGACATGCTTTACTGTACCTGATGGGAGCCGACTGCAGGTACAATCTTTTCATGAACTACCGATCTTTTGGCCGCACGGGTGTGCAGGTCTCCGAGCTGTGCCTGGGCTGTATGAACTTTGGCGATGACTGCTCTGAAGCCGACTCGATTACGCTCATGCACCGCGCGATAGACGAAGGCATTAACTTCTTCGACACGGCAGATGTCTACACCCGTGGTGTCAGTGAGACCCTTGTCGGCAAGGCACTGGCCGGAGAAAAACGCGAGAAAGTGTTTCTGGCCACGAAGGTCTACAACAAGATGGGCGAGGGGCCAAACGACTTTGGCTCGCACCGCTACCACATCATCAAGGGCTGTGAGGACTCTCTCAAGCGCCTCGGCACCGACCACATTGACCTCTACCAGATCCATCGTCCCCAGTCTAGCATCCCGATTGATGAGACCCTGCGTGCCCTCGACGACTTAGTGCGCTCAGGGAAAGTGCGCTATATCGGAACAAGCACCTTTGCGGCCTACCAAGTTGTCGAGAGCCTCTGGGCCTCCAACACCCTGCACCTAAACCGCTTTGTCTGTGAGCAGCCCCCGTATAACTTACTGGATCGCCGTATCGAGCGCGAGCTTCTGCCGATGTGCCGTGCCTACGGGATCGCGACCATTCCCTGGGCACCACTGGCAGGGGGACTGCTCTCGGGCAAGTACCGCGCCGGTGCGCCCCGCCCCGATGGTGCTCGCTACGCCAGCAAGTCCGCGCCGTTCGCCCGTGACAATGACGCCGCGCTCACAACCGTCGAGAAATACGTCGCGTGGTGCGACAGCCGTGGCTACGACCCGTCGCAAGTCGCGCTGGCATGGGTGCTACACCAGCCCGGCGTCACCAGCCCGATCATCGGCCCCAAAAATACCGCGCAGTACGAAGCCTACATGGCCGCAAGAAGCCTCACGCTCACCGCCGAAGACCACGCCGCCCTAGAGGCGCTCTTCCCCCCCGGAACCCACGTCTCCGAATACTACCGCGCCGACTTTGGCCCTACCACAAGATGGATGTAAACTAAAGCCATGAGTGTCACAACACTACCACAATCTGCTGTTTTGCCTACAGAGTATCAGCCACGTACCCGCCTTTGGACGCGTGAGGAGTACTACCGTGCTTATGACATGGGGCTTTTTGGCCCCACGGAAAAGCTGGAGCTGATCCGAGGAGAAGTTAAAGAAAAGATGCCCCATGGCCCTCGTCATGCCAGCGCCATCTCTCTGGTTCAAGATGCGCTCATGTTCCCCGCACGTCTAGCGGGCGCCTATGTTCGCTGCCAGCTCCCTCTCTTTGTGGGGGAAGCCTCAGACCCCGAGCCTGATTTTACTGTCATTCATGGAACTGTACGAGACTACCAGAGTGCCCATCCGTGGGCGGCTGACACGTTGCTTGTGGGTGAAGTCTCAGATTCCACGCTGGCCTATGATCGGAGTGAGAAAGCACGCCTCTATGCCGAGGCGCAGATTCCCGAGTACTGGATTCTCAACGTTGTGGGAAGCTATCTTGAAGTGCGACGCGACCCGGAAGATGGCGAGTACAGAAGCCTTCAAACTCTCCGCATCACGGCTAGTGTCACGCCCCTCTTTGCACCAGATACCTCAATTGCAATCGCCGATCTTTTGCCACAAGAGGCTTGAGCTGCGATAAAGAGATATGATTGCTGCGATCGATGTTCAGTACCATGCCGACGGGCACTGCTCTCGTCGGTGATGTCTGAGCTGACGATATTTATCGTGGATGGCTATGTCTGGCTGGGCGACGAGAGTCATCCGGGGCTGGGCGGGCATCTCTACGCGGCACTCGATCGGAAAATCCCGGTGGTCGGGGTGGCCAAGACACACTTTGTAGGAGCTGCGCCGGTCAACGTGCAGGCGATGCACGGAGCGCACCGCCTGCTGACTCTTCTCAAGCGCGTGGACGCGCTCTGCCGCGCTAGAACCTGAGGGTTCGAACGACTTCCAGCGGCTGGCGCTTGCCTAGGGCAATATCAAAGCCACCAAGTCCCAAGCCATAGGTATAGCCCGTGGCGCTGTTGTAGCCTGCCCGGAGCGCAATCGGGCCAAGCTTCTGCTCGACACCCGTCCGTAGCTCCGCCTTTCCAATAGCACCTGTGATGTCGACGAGATCCGCGACAGCCGTCATGCCGCCTTTCTGAAAACCAACACCCGCGGTCGCCGTGGTGGCGAGAAGATTGTACGTGCGTGTGCCACCGCCGCCGTTTGCATTGGCGCCAAACTGCCCCGTGAAGGTGAAGTTGGGCTTAACAGCATTGGCGATTACCAGACCGCCTGAGAAACCCAGAAGCTTCTTCGACTCCAGCATGATCCCCAGATCCGCTCCCACCCCTTGCTTGGTCAGTGTGTCCTTACCGCCCATCTCGGGAGCTCTCAAGGAGTCCGTATTGCCATCAAGCGCCGCTTTATCGGCGAAGTAGTGGGCGTAGACGGCGTTCATGTACTTGATGCGTGCTCCCACCGCCACCTTGAAGTTCTCTCCCCCTGCGCCCGACTTTAGCTGGGATGCAAACCCGACTTGGGGGAGAGAGTAGACCGCTGTCGCCAAGACATCTGCCTGGGAGTTTGCTGGGACGCTACCGGTGCCGCCGCTCTTTCCCCAGTTTTGGAGTGCGGCATTGGGCAAGATATAGCCCTGCGCCACTCCGCTTGCCATCACTTCTACCGGCCCGACACGCAGCCCGACACTTCCATTGAGGCCAAAACCGGAGTCCTCGGAAGCGAAGCGCCGTGCTAAATCCGTTGCATCGCCACCGGAGCCGCTACTGATCAGGTAGTCTGCCGCCTTGGTGACGGAGATCGCGCCATCAGCACGAGCACCGATGTTGGGAAAGTGAAAGCGCATCAGCCCCTTGGCAAACGCCAGCGAGGCGGGGTTGTTGCGGGAGCCCATGCCGCTGATACTATTGCCCGCCAGTGAGGCAATTCCTGCTCCACCCATCGCGAAGGCGCGTGCATCGCCGCCAAAGGTAATGTCTTGTGCTGTGGCGGGAAGTGCCATGAGCGCGGCGAGCCCCAGTGTAAGAGAAAAATTTCGTGCCGAGAAAACCATTTACTAATCCTCCAGAGCTTAGGTTCATCATAAAGTCAAAACCTTCCTCCCGCAGGAAATTGCCTTGCGTCTGGCGAAAGGTCTCCCGTGCGCTCTTTGGCTTTTTGGATGGGACTCTGGTTTTTGGTGTCTTTAGCTCTACTTCCACGAGAGGTAGTGGCCCAGGATGCCTTTCATGGAACGGTAATCGAGATAGAGCGCGGGGATCAGCTCTCGGTGAAGCTGGATAGCTGGACCCTCAAAGTACGCTTGCATGGAACCGTTTGTCCAACCAGTGGTGAGCTTGCAGACGTGGCCATGGAGTGGACAAAGGCACGGGTGCTGGGCAAACAGGTTAATGTGGGGGTTCGAGGGACAGCGGCCAAGGGAGTGGTCTACGGTGATCTGACCTACTTACCTGGCGAACACAATATCTCCATTGAGCTAGTAGAGCAGGGGCTGGCAACATGGGCAAGGCAGTATGCTCCCAATCGTCGGGATCTTGAGGCGGCGGAGAAGCGGGCACGGGATGCGCGGGCTGGGGTCTGGGGAAATCTGGAGCTAGAGAAAATCCGCCTGCGTCAGGTGATTGGTAACCCAAAAAGCATGTCACTTCCCCCGCCCTCTGCCTCTCCAACACCAAAAATGTCGCTGACACCAAAAATATCTCCAAGCCCCGTACCCGCGCCAACGTCCGAGAAAAATCTCCCGAATATCTCCCAGGGACGCCCTACGGTTTTATGGCCTCTTGCGGTGGGAATATTGTTGGCGGTAGGTTGCCTCACAGGAGCGGAGTGGGTGAGCCGCGACGCGCGTCGCCTTCGCCAGCGCCCTGTACTACTGGCAGACGCGACCAACAATCTCACACCTCTAAAAGTGCGCGGGCTTGTTCGTGCCCAGGCCGAGCTTGCGGTTAGTATTGCCGGTCGCATTCCGGGGCTCTATCTGCATGAAGTAACCCAGATCTTCCGGGATGGGGCCTGGCGCACAACCTACAACGAGACCGATACCACTCCCTTTGTGCTTGACGATGGCACGGAGCAGTACCTGGTGCCACTAGATCGGGTGAGGTTCAAGCCGATTCGTATCGCTCGGTTCTACAACGATATTCCTGTGGAGAAGTGGCATGCACGCTCCTACGGCGGCGACATTCGCACCGAGGTCTTTTTTATTCCTGCTGATATCACCCTGACCCTCTACGGGGTCTTTGTCCCCAGCCAGACGACACCCCTCTTGGTCGTGGAGGGAGATGAGCGCCGCCTGACCCACCTGCCCGTTCAAATCGCCTTGGGGCTGATCGTCTTAGCCGTGACAGCGCTCTTCTTAGGAGGCTACTTTACGCTTCTCAGTGCAGGCTTACCTTCCTAGCCGCAGGTCTATCTTAAGAGTCGCGTAGCCATCGATCTGGAAGTGCTCCACGATCAGCTTGTGTTTCCCGCCTAGTGTGACAGGGATCGTGTAGAGAGTCGGCCCCTGGTACTTCCAGGCACTACTTAGAATCGGCTTGTCATCAAGAGAGAGGCGGCAGCCGTCGTCGGTGGTGATATCGAGAAGATACGCGCCGGCAGGAACCGTAAAGCTTCCCTCGGCGTAGGTGTAGAAGTGATCGCTAGGAATCCCTTGACCAAAAGAGCTGCCCGCGTAGTCGAGCCTGTCGCGTTTCTCGGTTTTAAGGGGCTTGACGAGAGTGCGCACCTGATCCAGATGGCGCTCACTGGGGACGCTGTGGATATCGGCGGGGTTCTCGGCCTTGCTCCACGGGTAGAAGGTAACGTCCCAAGCAATGGGGGCAAAGAAGCGCGAGAAACCAAAGCGCACAGGCGTATTTTTCGGCGTGAGAGTCCCCCCGCTATCACGAGTCGCCTCGCCGAGATACTCCAGCTCCACTTTTGTCGTCCCCACGCGTCCCGCTTCGACACTTAGCCTTACTTCACCAGGAACACTCCCCGAGGTCTGTGAGAGCGTCGCGCCTTCGGCAGAGACCAAACGCCACTTTCCCTTTGGCCCGAGAATCTCATAGATCCCCTCGCCACGGGGCCAGAGAAGGGGGCGCTCAAAGTCGTAGGGACCCCACTCGTCCACTAAAATATAGCGCCGCCCTCGGAGCGCATTTTTGGGCAGAAAGGGCATTGGTGCACCGGGAAGGGGAGCCGGAGCGATGATGCCCGGCACCGTTGCGGTTGGACTCCAGGGTAGCTGAAAGCGCTTCAGGTAGGCTTTCGTATCCGTCTCCGTGGCGACAATCGTATTGCCACTAGGCTGCATAGTAGCCTCCCCCCGGCCCCCTCCGGCTTCGCGAAGGGGGAGCGTTTGGTTGGCTTTCTCCCGGACGTTGTCGGTGGCGCGAATATTCAGGGGCTTGGTGCAGCCAACAAAGCGATTGTGGGCGATATCGTAGTCCCGGCTGGTGGTCTCATGTTTTCTGACATAGGCCCAGTTTGGATCTTGTGTGGCGTTCTTCCAGAGGTTGATCCCGGCCAGATCCCGGTGAAAGAGATTCTCGGAGATCACATTGTCGCGGCCATGCTCAATTGCGACTGCCTCTGCGTTGAAGCCAAAGACATTCCCAACAATCTTCGTGTCGTAGCTATAGCCGCCCCAGACCCCATGCCAGCACTCTAGAACGACGTTATTGACAAAGGCATTTCGGCTGAATGTCGCCTCGATCCCATTGGTCGGGGCGTGTGAAAAATCATTGCCATAGACTAAGTTATCGTCGCAGCCGCCGCGCCCGGTGTCCATCGTGGTCTGCCCGGCCCAGAGGAAGAAGCCATCGCCGCCGTGGGTTACGGAGTTGTAGGCAAAGACATTCTCGCTGCTCTGCTCGTAGATCAGAATCCCCGCGGAGTCTTGGCCTCGGTTGTAGACGCCGTGGCTGTAGCCGCGCACGCACCAGTCTATTTTGTTCTGAAGAATCTTGTTATGGCTACTCCGGTACATTCCCAGCCCAATCGCCGAGAGAAAAGAAAAGTTGTTCTGCGCCACCAGCCCATGATTGCAGCGCGTCAGCATCAGCCCACACTGCCCACGCAGTGCCTTGCACTGGCGCACAGAAAAGCCATCACAGCCCACTAAATAGAGAGCCGCGCCGTAGCCGAGCCACTCGTCTTTCTCGTTCTGGTGAAAGCTCATCCAGTCTGCGCCGTCTTCTTTCTCCAGCGTACTGCCTAGGCGCTGCTTCCAGTTATCCGACGCGTCTAGATTCTCTAAGACCAGTCCTGGACAGTCTCGCGCCAGAACCCCGACTTTGTAGCCATGGACATTGAGGTTCTTGAGGGTGATGTTCTTGCCCGTCACCCGCACCCCAACTCCCGCGCGCTTGTCAGGCTCAATGCCCTGTGGCGTTCCACGCAGTGTCAAGCCGCCAAAGTCAACGACGATATCATTGCCCGTGATCGTGATGCCCTCGGGCAAGACAAACACACCCCGCTTGAGCTTAAGCGAGGTGGTGATGGTTTTAGGTAGCTGCATTTTATCTACTCAGCGAACGGATCTTCGAGGTCGTCGTCGGCGGGAGGTGGCGACGGGCGGCGCTGGGCTCCGGGGCGAGCGGCAGGAGCTGCTGCGGCAGGGCGAGCCGTGCTAGGAGCAGGCGCAGGGGCACGCGGAGCCGGTGCCGCGGAGCGCGGGGCCATCGGACGTGGGGCGGTGTCGCCGTCGGCGAAGAACTCATCTTCTTCTTCCGGCTGCTTGCCTTCCTCGCCTGGCTGCGACTCAACCTGCGAGAGATACATGATATGGGTCGGATGGTTCTCCGACTCACGGTACTTGTTTTTGAAGATTAGAATCTTCACCTGGGGTGAGAGCTTACCCGTGAGATAGGTGTTGCCGTCTTTGTCCTTGTTAGTCCACAGACCACCAAGCTTAATCATGTCAGATGCCATCGTTTGTTCCTTTCCCCCTTCGCTTGCCGGAGGGGGTCGCGCTCTCAGGCGCGGGGGGGAGGCTATCCCCGTCTATATGATATAATTCCAGCGTTGTTTCGGGCTTGTAGCTCAATGGTTAGAGCAGGGGACTCATAATCCCTTGGTTGGGGGTTCGAGTCCCTCCAGGCCCATATTTTTGTCTACTCCGAAGGGACTAGGCTACCCGGAAAGAGAGGTGGCTTCCTTCGATATCTTCCTCCCAGTGTGCCTCAACCGCAGTCACTTGCGCCTGTGTGGGGCCACGGTGTAGCTCGGCGAGGAGGGCTTGTAGGGGGGCGCGCTCCAGGGCTTCCGCTTCCACATGAACACTACCATCGGGGAGGTTCTTGACGTAGCCGCCTCCCACTCCCGTCAGACGTTGCGCGGTGTGGTGCACCCAGTAGCGAAAACCGACACCCTGGACGTTGCCTTGAATCTTGGCTTGTAAGCGAATCATGGTTCTTTCTATCCTCCAACGCGACGAGAGTGCGTCGCGAGATCATACACAAACTCCAGTGTCTGTGCCACTGGTTGGCCGGTTCTCAGCGCCGGCTGCCACTGCCACTGTCGCATCGCGGCGACAATCGCATCGTCAATTTCCTCATCCCCCGTGCCACGGGTAAGCGTGATGTCTGCACTGCCTGTCGCGCTCACGATCACTTTCACTTTCACCGTCTTGGTGTAGGTGCGGCTGGCAATATCATCGGGGAGGAGTGGGTAGAAAAGTGCCTGGGGCTCCGCGTTGTGCGTTGGCCCAAACGCACGTGGCTTGAAGCTCGTGGGAACCGTCACCGTGGCGCGGGTAATCTTATCGCCCACCACAAGCTTCTCGACAATCTCTAGCCCACTGGTAACCCGACCAAAGAGGGTATAGCCATTTAAATCAAAGCCGGGAGCATCTTTTTTCAGGATATAAAACTGGCTTCCTGCCGAGTCTTTTTCCGGGCCGCGCGCCATCCCAATCACCCCCTTCAGGTTCTTGAGGCCACGGTTCTGCTCAAAGGAAATCGTGTAGCCAGGGCCACCTGCACCAGTGCCCAGTGGGTCGCCGCCCTGCACCAGATCGCCCTCGACACGATGGAAGATCAGACCATCATAGAAGCCACGCTGTATCAGACTGATAAAGTTGGAGACCGCAATCGGGGCCTCGGTGGGCTCAAGCTCGAGCACGACTGTTCCCTTTGATGTCTCTACAGTTGCGATTGGTCGCTCCTGCTGTTTCTTGGGCTTTTGTGGCTTGGGTTGCTTGGGCTTCTCTTCTTTTTTGGGCTTAGCCACAGGCGGTTTGTTAGCCGGAGGTGGGGCCTGCGCGGGGGGCTGCCCCATGAGCAGTAGTGTGGCGAGTATAGCAAGCATGGTGTGTGGTTACTCCTGAACCGTGACTTTCATCATTTTATCTCCGATCTTGATCCGCTCCGCTGCATCTTGACCATTGACCACCTGGCCAAAGATCGTGTACTTGCTCATGCCATCGGCTTCTTTCTCATCCAGGTTGGGGGCAGGCTTCCCGATCACCACGTAGAACTGGCTGCCAGCCGTGTCGCGGCCCGCATTTGCCATCGCGACCGCGCCACGGTTGTGCTTCAGAGGGCCATTTTTCTCGTTGGGAATACTCCAGCCAGGGCCACCGCTACCATTGCCTTTAGGGTCACCGCCCTGGATCACGAAATTAGGCTCCACTCGGTGGAAGGTCAGGCCATTGTAGAAGCCCTTCTTGACGAGCTTAATAAAATTGGCGCACGTCTTCGGAGTTATTTCGGGGTAGAGGACAAATTTAATCACGCCCTTTGTGGTCTCCATCACCACCAAGGGACGGCGAGTTTTCTTGGGTTGCATATGCTCTATTGTACCTGCCGCTTTAGAGTTGGTGCACGTCTGCCAAGTTACGTCTTTCTGTAAGCCTGATCGGTATAATAAGTGCATGAGTACCATGATGGCTAGTCCACCTGCCTTCCAACCACCGCGTCGGCTCCTGCTGACACGGGCTCATGTGGCCGTTTTATTGAATGCAGGGCTATTAGAGGAGGCACGGTATGAGCTTCTCAATGGTGCACTGGTGGAGAAGCTGCCGCAGAACAAGCCTCATGTTGTTAGTTGTCGCCGCGTGACCCATGCGTTGGAAGACTGCTTCGGACGCCAGAGAGTTGGAGCCCAGGCTCCGATTATGCTAGACGAGATCAATGAACCCGAACCCGATGCCTACGTGACTCGTCTCCCTCTGGAGGACTACCCCGATAATCCTACGGCTCGCGATGTGGTTCTTGTTGTGGATGTCAATGCTCTATCTGGCATTGAGAACAGCACACTAAATGTCCGCGATTTGTTGCCTTAGGAGGAAAGTATGAAGCTGCCACTGCCTGAGTCGTTCCCCTCGTTTCGGGATTTCTATGCCTTTGAGGCGCACGTGAAAAACGCCCGCAAGAAGCGTGGCCTGGAGATGATCCCCGAGTGGTACGATGCGCCGGTTTTCTACTTCTCCAACACGGCTTGCATTGTCGGGGAGGGGGCGGAGATTAAAAAGCCTGCCGAGACCCGTGAGCTGGAC
>Ga0315904_10006091_pt1 | contig 16556 bp, 11 predicted proteins | sample LakEriMetagenome_6_FD_203529 | JGI IMG/M metagenome (GOLD analysis project Ga0315904, IMG submission 203529) | Freshwater fungal communities from buoy surface, Lake Erie, Ohio, United States - Buoy 12 MA120 | ecosystem: Environmental > Aquatic > Freshwater > Lake | place: USA: Lake Erie, Ohio... | reverse complement strand
GTTTCTGGAAATGCGAAAGGATTCCCTAACAGCATTTTAACCATCTTACCCGTAGCCAGTTCTTTTTTTGTTATTTCTTTGAATTGATACCAGAAAAGCAGGTTTACCCCGGGATAGGAAAGGGCGGTCATCAGCATCACCAGCCAGAAGGCAGGGTAGTTCCGAATCTTGAGCCATTCGGTCTTTAATATTTTCAGCATGATCAGTTTCCGGTTAATTCAAAAAATTTGGCTTCCAGCCTTTGCTTCCGATGTACAAGATGATACAATTGGATTCCCTGCCGGAAACAATACGCATTGATCTCGTCAGGTTTGGCCTCGCCTTTGTTAAAGTAGATATGCAAGAAGGAACCTGATCTTACGATCTTGTTATATCCCGGGAAATGGGTCAGTACTGTTGCCAGTTTTTCCAGGTCAGCAGCCCCTGCTTCTATGATATCTTCATCAACCAGTATCTCATCTACCTGTCCATACGCCACCAGTTCTCCTGTTTTCAGGATGGCAACATGCGTGCAAACCTTCTCCACTTCATCCAGCAGGTGGCTGGCCATAATGATGGTGAAACCCTGCAGGTGGAGTTCCATGATCAGCTCACGCATTTCTGCAATGCCCACCGGATCAAGACCATTCGTGGGTTCATCCAGAACAAGGATCCGGGGGCTGCCAAGAAGGGCGGACGCTACAGCTAACCGTTGCTTCATGCCGAGACTGTAGGTGGAGAACCGGCTGTTTTTTCGCTCGTGGAGTTTCACTTTTCTCAGCACTGCTTCTATGTCTGCCGCATGGCCTCTTTCATTAATGCTTTGCGTGATTTTCAGGTTATTGACCGCGGAAAGATAATGGTAGAAATTGGGCGTTTCCAGCAATGATCCTATTTGTTTACGGATCTCTGGCGAGCCCGGTTTGCCAAACCAGAGATAATCACCTTTGTCTGCTTTCAACACATCAAGGATGATACTCAGCAATGTTGTTTTGCCGGAACCATTGGGCCCCAGGATGCCAAACACCGAGCCTTCTGGAACGTCAAAAGACACACCTTTCAGTGCCTTTATTTTCCCATATGATTTTTCAATGTGTTGAATCTTCAGAATAGACACGTTTCCTATTTGTGGGAAAGATAAGGGGGCAACTGTTGATTTTGTCCCTTTATATTATGAACGGTTAAAATAATTCACCTTTGTTCCATGTCGGCTTTTCCTTGTCACTCGCCAGTGAATAGCTGACGAGGAAATTTAGCTGTACAAAGGTTTTAAGCGCGCCGAAATCAAATATGCCGTCGATCTGGTCCGCCGGTTTGTGGTAATACTTAGCGCGCCACTGTTTCAGGTGGGCGTCAAAATCAAATCCTGGTACATTCGTCTTCCTGCCGTTCACGAAATAAACAGCAGGGATCCCTTTTTTTACAAAATTGTACTGATCACTTCTCATGAAGAATCCCTGCTCGGGCTCCGGGTCTTCTTCAATATCGATCTTGAGAATCCTGGTTGCATACTCTATATGTTTCAGAATAGAAGAATATTGAGAACCCAGGGGTGCAATGGACAGGAGGGGAGCTATTGGAGTGGGCATATCGGTGTTGATATTGGCAACTATAGATGCTGCCGGAACCGTGGGGTGGGAAGCGAAATAACCTGCCCCGGTGAGCCCCAATTCCTCTGCGGATACCATGACAAAAAGAACAGATCTCCTGGGTTTGACCTTAGCCGCCTTGTATACTTCAGCAATACCCAGGGAGCTGGACACGCCCGATGCGTTATCATGTGCCCCATTGTAGATGGAATCTCCGTTCACGGGGACACCAACACCAACATGGTCAAGATGCGCGCTATGAACAATGTATTCATTTTTCAGGTTCCTGTCCGTCCCGGGCAGCAGGCCTATTACATTGTAGGTTTCAACATCAGTATAGGTTGAGTTGAAACGAACACTTAATTTCTTTCCCAGGTCAAAGGACTGGGGCTGCCCTTTTTTGAGTGCTGCCAATACTTCGTCCAGGTTTTTCCCGGAGTACAGGAATAGCGAACGCAGCACGTTCAGTGATACATTGATATAGGCATCTACGTTACCGGTGAACCTGGTGCTGTAAGCTTTTGTTTTTCCCGGGTTCAGGCTTGCGGTCACAGGGGGCGCCACCGGCGGGACTCCCATGGGGCCTGGTGTAATGGAAGCAGAGATCAGTCCTACGGCACCTTTCGAAAAAGCCACAGAGGACTTGTAGTCAAGGCTGGAGAAAAGGGTTTCGTATGTTGACGAAAATCCATCGGGTGTTCGCCTGAGTACCACCACAATTTTCCCTTTTACATCAATGTTCTGATAGTCTGAGTACCTGCCCGGTATATCCATCCCGAATCCGGCGAACACCAGAGGAGCTTTTACGAGGTCGACCGATGGTTTAACAGGGTTGGCGAAAACAGCAACTTCGTTCCTGAAAACAAGCGAATCGATGTTGCCTGCATCATCTGCCAGATTCACCCTCACAGACGAAGGAACCAGATCTGCTTTTCTTAAAATAAATTTCTGGATATAGGTTCCATTTTCACCTGCAGGCTTTAAGCCTAATTTTTTATATTCGGCAATAACGTAATCCACGGCCATCTGGTAGCCAGGCGTTCCGGGCTTACGGCCCCGCAAAATGTCATCTGCGAGATAAGCAATATGCGCTTTCAACGCCGAAGTGTCAACGGCATCTATGGCTTTGCGAATCGCAGGGCTAAGATCAGGTCCCTGCGAAAAAGCAGACATTGTGAGCAGCAGCAGATACGCGATCAGCGAATATTTTTTCATACAGGAATTTTAGAAATAGGAATCGTTATTCCATGAGGGCCTTTGTTTCTCCATGGCTATGGAGTAGCTGATCAGGAAATTTAGCTGAATATAGGTCTTTGCCGCAGAGAACCGGAACCAGCCGTCTATTTGATCGGCCGGTTGATGATAATATTTAGCCCTCCAGCGTTTGATATATGCATCAAGATCGAAATCCGGCTGGTCAGTCTTCCTGCCATTTTTGCAATGGACAGCCGGAATATGCTCTCGAACGAAACTGTATTGATCGCTCCTGGTGAAAAAAGACTGTTCGGGTTCCGGATCCGGCTGGATATCCAGGTTAAGCACCTTCGATGCGTACTGTACATTTTTCAGCAACGAAGAATGGGTGGCCCCTAGTGGAACTACTGATAACATCGGTGCGATCAGGGTGGGCATGTCGGTGTTGACGTTGGCCACAATGGAAGATTTAGGAATGGAGGGGTGCGATGCGAAATAAGCAGATCCCAGAAGGCCGGATTCTTCTGCGGATACCATGGTGATGAGGATGGAGCGTTTTGGTTTAACACCTGTTTTTTTGTAGAGTTTGGCGATCTCAAGTAAGGAGGCCACGCCCGAAGCATTATCATGGGCACCATTGTAAATGGAATCTCCGTTAACCGGCTTTCCGATCCCGATATGGTCGAGGTGGGCGGTATGTACTACATATTCCTGTTTCAACACAGGGTCTGCCCCGGGTATCATGCCAATCACATTATAGGTTTCAATATCGGTATGCCTGCTTCGGTAACGCACACTCAGTTTTTTACCGATCTCAAAAGACTGTGCGCTTCCTGGTTTCAGTGTTGACATGACCTGCGCAAAATTTTTTCCCGAATTGAGCAGTATGGCAGAAAGGAAATTATTGGTGGCGGTCATAAACACATCCACATTGCCGATGTAACCGCTTCCGTAAGCTTCAGTTTTTTCAGGATTCAGGGCGTTCTGCAAAACGGGTTGTGGCGGGGCAGTGGGCCGCTCGTAGATCACAATGGTGCCAATGGCGCCTTTGGATTTCGCAACGGCCATTTTATAACCCACGCTGGAGAAATAGGATTGGTAGTCGGACGAAAGTCCCAGTGGCGAGATCTTCAGTACAACCACGATCTTCCCCCTGACGTCTATGTTCTTGTAATCATTATGCAACCCGGGGATGTCTACGCCAAAACCAGCAAACACCAGCGGGGCCTGTTGGATGTTCACCTCCGGTTTCACGGGATGGGCGGAGAGTGATATGTCATTTCTTACAAAGAAAGAGTCAGTATTTCCTTCCCCGTCGGTCATCATCATCCTTAACGAACCAGGTTCCAGGGATGATCTGCGCAGGTTGAATGTTTGGGTGAATGTGCCGTGGTCACCAGCAGGTTTAAGGCCGAGTTTATTGAATTCGCCTATCACATAATCGACAGCCATTTGGTAACCTGGTGTGCCCGGAGCCCTGCCTTTGAGTTTATCATCCGCCAGGTAGGCGATGTGCGACCTGATGGCCATGGTATCCATGGCATTCATCGTTTTTCGGACAGCAGAACTGAGTTTGATTTCCTGGGTGTAACCATGTACATGCAGGATCACCATGGCGAGGATCAGAAGCCTTTGTTTCATCTTTGGAAAATAATGAAAAAAAGGACATTGTCCGCAAGGGGATGACTTGTGGCAGGGATCCTTCTGCGAAGGAAGTATGGAATTAGTTCCTGACAGGTTTGCCACCCTTCAGTACACTCTGGATGCGCTCAAGGGTTTTGCGTTCACCGCAAAGCGAGAGAAATGCCTCACGCTCGAGATCCAGCAGGTATTGTTCTGAAACCAATGTGGGTTCACTGAGGTCCCCACCGCACATCACATAGGCGAGTTTGCGTCCAACCAGGGAATCGTGATCTGTAGCATAACCACCTCGCCACATACCGTTGATGCCGGCATACAGGGCACCCAGTGCAGTGCGTCCCAGCACTCTGATGTCTTTTCTTGGCACAGGGGCCACGTATCCGCTCTCGTATATTTCGATCACAGACTTCTTTGCTTCGGCTACCCTTCGGCCCTGGTTCATAATCACCTCGTCAAGTCCCTTGCGAAGTATGCCCAGTTCATATGCTTCCCTGGCAGATGTGGCAACTTTGGCGGTGGCAATGGTAAGGAAGCGGTTCTTCAGCGTGATGGTTTCGGGTTCATCTTCATGCATTTCATCAGCTGCGCGGAGCACAAATTCCTTCGTGCCGCCACCGCCGGGGATAAGGCCCACGCCCATTTCCACCAAACCGATATAGGTTTCAGCTGCAGCGCAGACTTTATCCGAGTGCAGGCTCAATTCACATGCGCCGCCCAGGGCTAAGGCATGGGGTGCGACAACCACGGGTACGGAAGAGAACCGCGCCCTGATCATGGTGTTCTGGAACATTCTGATGGCCATATCCAGTTCGTCAAATTCCTGTTCGATGGCCAGCATGAAGATCATGCCCACGTTGGCGCCCGCCGAAAAGTTCTGGGTATCGTTGGCGATCACAAGGCCTTTATATTTTTCTTCGGCCAGCGAGATGGATTTTTGAATGCCTTCAAGTACTTCGCCACCGATGCTTCCCATTTTGGTGTTCCATTCAAGGCCGATCACATCATCGCCCAGGTGGTAAGTGTTGCAGGCGCTGTTTTTCCAGACCGACTGACCGGCAAAATTCTTCATGACGATGAATGCCGATTCCTGTCCTTTCGCCGTAGTGGAAACATAGGTTCCCATAGCAGGGGAATAACATACCCGGGTGCCATTTTCGATCTTATAGAAAGATGTGTTTCCTTTTGTGATCATTTCGTCCACCCAGGGGGCCACTGCATAACCGGCTTTTTTCATGTTCTCCGCAGTTTTCACTACACCCAGCACATCCCAGCTTTCATAGGCTCCGATCTCCCATCCGAATCCAGCCATCATGGCATCATCTACGCGATACAATTCGTCTGATATCTCAGGGTAGCGGTTACATATATAGGAAAACATGCCGTAATGGAAGTGACGGTAGAATTCCCCGGCCTTATCTCCGCCGCTGCACAATGCCTTTAATCTTTGTTTGAGATCATCGATAGGTTTAGCCGCTTCGAGGGTGGCAAATTTCGGTTTATTGCGGGGGCCATATTCCATGGTCTTGAGGTTCAGCGTCAGGATCTCGCTTTGCCCACCAGACTTGACTTTTTTAAAGAATCCCTGTCCTGTTTTATCGCCCAGCCAGTTATTATCGACCATTTTTTGCAGCCATTCGGGGATCACAAAGGCAGCCCTCGCTTCGTCATCGGGGCAGTTATCATAAACGCCCTTGGCAACTTTTACCATCGTGTCAATACCAACAACATCCGCCGTACGGAATGTGGCAGATTTAGGACGGCCGATGACTGGTCCCGTAAGTGCATCCACTTCGTCAATGGTGAGGCCCATCTTGTCCACCAGTCCAAAAATAGCCATGATGCCGTACACGCCTATCCTGTTGGCGATAAAGGCTGGTGTGTCTTTACAGAGTACCGTGGTTTTACCCAGGTAGAGGTCGCCATAGTGCATGAGGAAGTCAACGATACCGGGATCAGTATATGGCGTGGGTATGATCTCCAGGAGACGGAGATATCGCGGAGGGTTGAAAAAATGCGTACCGCAGAAATGTTTTTTGAAATCTTCAGAACGGCCCTCGGCCATCATATGGATGGGGATGCCGGAAGTGTTGGAAGTGATCAGGGTTCCTGGCTTGCGGTATTTTTCTACCTGGTCAAAAACGAGTCTTTTGATATCCAGGCGTTCAACAACTACCTCAATCACCCAGTCGTACCCGGAGATCTCTTTCATGTTATCATCAAAATTCCCTGTGGCGATCCGCTTTACTACGTCTTTGGTATATACAGGGGAGGGGTTGCTTTTAAGAGCCGCCTGGAGGGCATCGTTGACCAGTTTGTTCCTGGCCTTCAGGTCTTTCGACTCCTTTGCCTCATTGGGTACGATGTCCAGCAGGAGCACCTGTAAACCTATGCCGGCAAAGTGGCAGGCTATCCTTGATCCCATAACGCCTGATCCAAGTACCGCAACTTTCCTGATTGTCCTTTTCATATGTAAAGCCGTTAAATTAGTTAGTTAAACAACTGTTCCCGAAGATAGGATAAATCCTGATTAAGGAGGGTTGGCGGCCATATTAAATATTGAAGGTATCGGGCATAAAAAAGGCCGTTTATCAAAACGGCCTTTTTTTGTGAATCCTTTATCGTTTAATTGCCGGGTTTCGAACTGGTAGGCGAGGTTGTCTTTCCCGTTTTGTTGAAAAAGAGCAGAAGTTATTTTGGAACTGCGTGGGTGTATTGTTTCATCCAAATGACTTTACCTTTATCATCAACGCCCCATACTTCATGGATGTCACGTCTTTGTTTTTTACCCTTGACATAGGCGAGTTCTTCTCCCCATATCGCTACCACCGTTTCATTCTTATTGCTGGCCTTGAGGGGCACGATCGCATCAAGGGAGGTATGTACGGAATCCATGCTGGCACGCTCTGCCTTGGCTTGGGCTATGAGCGTATCGCGGCTCACCTTTGAATGCCAGCCTGGGAACATCGCGTTGACGGAATCAGCGAAGTAAGCGCTGGCTTGGTCAAAAGTATTGTCGTCAAAATGCTTCCACAACTGTATGATCATGTCTCCGTGTTTGTGGTCTCCAACGGTAAAATCGGTGGAGTAGGAGGCTGTTACCCCATAATCGTGTGCCATGGCGGAAGGCTTCGCCGAGGATGTATCAGTGACGGCGACCTTATCTGATTCCGGTGCGTTGCAGGAAGCTGCGAAAAGCAGGATACCTGCCAGAAGTTGACGTGTCATAAGAGTTTTGATTTGTTTGACAGATAAGGTATATACAATAATCGGATAAAAAAAAGGTATCGTATGATGATGCCTTTTTTCATCTTTTCCGGGGAGTATCAGCTCACCGGGCTGCCGGGGTTGACCATATTTCCCGGCTGTATAAAATGCAGTTTCCCCTGGTTGTCCTCCGCCATCAGGATCATCCCTTTTGACTCGATGCCCCTCATCTTGCGGGGCGCGAGGTTGGCCACAACCACTACCTGGCGGCCTACGATCTCCTCCGGTTTGAAATGCTGGGCGATGCCGGACACCACGGTCCTCTTTTCATATCCAAGGTCAACTTCCAGTTTCAGCAGCTTGTCGGCTTTTTCAACTTTTTCAGCACTAACAATAGTGCCTACCCGAAGATCCATTTTAGCGAAATCATCGTACACGATCTCCGCTTTCTGTTCCGGGAGCGAAGGGGCTTCAGTGTTTGCTGATACGGCAGCGGGGACTGCCGCTGCCGCTGCAGCAGCTTCAGCTTTCTGAAGTTTTTCCACCTGGGCGGTCACTTCCTCGTCATCTATTTTTCGGAACAACAATTCAGGCGCGCGGAGGCTATATCCCACGCTGAGTAATTTTGTTTTTCCCGCGTTCTCCCATTCCAGCATCTTGTCCACCACTTTCATCATATGCAGCAGTTTTCTTGCGGTATTTGGAAGGTAGGGATTGATCAGGATGGCCAGGTTAGCGCAGCTTTGCAGGCAGATGTGCAGGCAGTTGTCGATCTGCTTCTGGGCTTCAGGCAGCGGATTTCCGAAGCCATCCACGTCTTTGGCCTTGATCCAGGGTTCTTTCTCCTGCATGTACCTGTTGCCTTTCCTGGACAGATCGATCACTTTAAACAGGCCGTCGCGGAATCGGTAATGTTCAATATCATCTTTAATGGCATCAGCCGTTTCCTGGAACTGGCGCAACAGTTCCCGGTCCTTATCGTCCAGGATATCTTCATGCAATTTGGGCACCTTGCCGTTGCAGAGTTTGTGCATCAGCACAAAGGTTCTGTTCACATAATTACCAAATATGGCCACCAGTTCATTATTGACGGCATCCTGGAACCCTTTCCAGGTGAATTCGCTGTCTTTCGTTTCAGGCGCGATCTGGGTAAGGTAATACCTGAGCATATCCGCAGCCTGCCCGCCTCCATTCTCCTTTTTGACGAAATCATCGATATAATCCTGCATGTCGATCTTCCAGTTCCTGCTGGTACTCATCTTATCTCCTTCGAGGTTCATGAACTCGTTGGAGGGCACGTTGTCTGGCAGGATGAAGCCGTGCAGTTTCAGCATCACGGGGAAGATGAGGCAATGGAACACGATATTGTCCTTTCCAATGAAGTGGACCAGTTTCGTGTCCTGGTCGTACCAGTACGGTTCCCAATCTTTACCATGATCTGTTGCCCATTGTTTGGTAGCGCTGATGTAACCGATGGGTGCATCAAACCACACGTACAATACTTTGCCCGCTGCGTCTTCCAGGGGCACCTTAACGCCCCAGTCCAGGTCGCGCGTTACAGCCCGGGGTTGCAGGCCACCGTCGATCCAGCTTTTGCACTGACCCAGCACGTTTATTTTCCAGTCTTCTGCGTGTCCTTCGAGGATCCATTCGCGCAGGAAGGCTTCGTGTTTATCCAGGGGCAGGTACCAGTGTTTTGTTTTTTTCTTGGTGGGCGCGTTGCCACTCAGGGTGCTCACAGGGTTGATGAGATCATCCGGACTGAGGCTTTTTCCGCAACGTTCGCATTGGTCACCGTAAGCGTTCTCGAATGCGCAGTTGGGGCAGGTTCCCTTGATGAACCTGTCTGCCAGGAATGTATTGGCTTCCTGGTCAAAATACTGCTCGCTTTCCTGCACGCTCAGTTCACCACGACTATTCAGGTACGTGAAGAATTCGCTGGAGGTTTCATGATGCACGGCCGATGAGGTCCGATGGTAAATGTCAAAGGAGATCCCAAGGTCTTCGAAATTTTCCTTGATGATCGTATGGTATTTGTCAATGATGGCCTGTGCCGTGGTGCCTTCTTTCCTGGCCTGGATCGGGATAGCGGTTCCATGCTCATCGCTGCCGCATACGAATACTACATCCCTTTTCTGGGCCCGGAGGTATCGTGCATAGGTGTCGGCCGGCAGGTAAGCGCCGGCAAGGTGACCAATATGTTTTAAACCGTTGGCGTAAGGCAGGGCCGACGTGATCAGGTATCTTTTTGGAGTCATTATCATTAATAAAGGATGCAAATTTACCTTAAAGAGTTGACATCGTTGTATATGTGCCATTTTGCCAATAATTGAGGATTTTGAACAAGTTTGCCGGGAGGGTTCATGCACACGAGCTTATTTTTGTTGGATTACTGATTTTATGAGAAATATTTTAACCCTTGGGATTTTGGCGGCCATGGTTCCTTTCATTGCCGCTTCGCAGGACAATCATTATGAGTTTATGAGAATGGGCTCCAGGAGCTCTATTTTAGCCAATTCGGGTCTCTCCCGATTTGAGGACCAGGCCGCGGTGATCGCAAATCCGGCTACGTTATCATTCGCCAATAACTCCAGTTTCAGTTTTAATTCAACGGCTGTTGGCCTCAATTCCATCAATTTCGAGAACGGTCTTGGGCAGGGGTTTGACATAAAATATGGGACGATGACCGTACTCCCTACCATGGCGGCAGGTGTGTTGAAGCCAAAGAAGAATAAAAAAGACTGGGTTTTGGGGTATTCGTTGTATCATTCCATGCACGACAGGCTAAGGTTCAGCGACCGCAATATAATGCAGACCAATGTGATCAACGATGTTGCCAGCCCGGGCAATGAGAACTACCTGGCGCAGTATAACCTGTCGCACGATTTGGACGAAGTGACTGCGGTTTTGGGCTTGGGGTGGAACTTATCCGACAAACTGGCATTGGGTATTTCACAGTCGTTCACCTATCGGAGCGAGGAGTTGAATAACACGTTTACGGCATCGGCTATCCCATTGAATGCCCTGACCTCCTCTGTTGATGTAGTTTCTTACAGTACAGATTTCTATACCAATTATTTCAAAGTTATGGCCATCACCAAGGTGGGTCTGGCATGGGAACTGGAGAAGTGGAATATTGGCCTGACGGCCACGCTGCCCTCGCTGGGAATGTTTGGTAGTGGTACGGTGATGGGTGAAGGCTCGTTAACCAATGTCCATCCTGGTGGCGACCTGACTAAGCCTCGTGCCAGCTATTTCGCCAGCGGAAGTGCTAAAAAGGAGAAAGCCACGTATAAAAAATCCATGGCCCTCGGATTGGGAATTTCCAGGCCTTTTGGCAATGTGAGGTTGTATGGTGCCGCGAATTACTACGGTGCTGTGAAGAATTATGCGATCATGGACCCCGGACCTGCGGATTTTATCCAACCTAATACTGCTGCCAATGAAGCCGTTACGGCGGATTTTATGCGGGTATGGGCGGGTAATCGCTCCTTACTGAACTGGTCACTTGGGGCAGACTGGAATTATAAAGGAACGAGGCATATGCTTTTTTCTTTTCATACGGACAAGCAATTTGCTAATCTCGATCCCGAAGAGCCCGGCCAGAACCTGACCATAAAGAACTGGGACAATTACCATATCGGGGTAGGCACACAGCAGACTTTTGGTCAAAGCGACTGGGTGATCGGTCTCAGGTACAGTTTCGCCAAGAAGGATGATGCGCGTCAGCCTTATAGTTTCGATGATCCAACTGAGGGGAATAATTTACAGGGTGAGCCGAAAACCGGCACCGTTGTGGCCACGAGCATACAGTTGATGCTGAGCTATGCATTCAGATTCAAACCGCGGTCGTAACTTAGGTTACAATCCTGTTTGAGCATGAAGCGTAAAGATTTCCTTACCCTTGTTCCTGCCTTAGGAGCCGCTGGTTCATTAGAAAGGGCTGAAGCGCCGGGCCCGGTTATCATTCCACCATATCTGAAGCCTGGAGATAAGATTGCCATTACCTCTCCTGCAGGATATATCAGCACGGAGGACATCCAGCCTGCCCGTCAGGTGATGGAGTCCTGGGGTTACCAGGTACGGATGGGAAATACCATTGGAAAGAGGGATTACAGTTTCGGGGGGACCGACGAGGAGAGGCTGAAGGACCTGCAGTTGTTGCTGGACGACCATACCGTGAAAGCCATCATGTGCGCAAGGGGTGGTTATGGCGTCAACAGGATCCTTGATCAACTCAACTTTGCTCGCTTCATACGGCAACCCAAATGGGTCGTCGGCTTTTCAGATATTACGGCACTTCATCTTCACTTACTGAAGAATTCTAATGTGGCTTCCATTCACTCCAAGATGTGCAACAGTTTTCCCAGGGACTGGGCCTCGGCTGATCCTATCGTAAAGGAGACGATTCAGTCTGTTAAAAACGCGCTTGATGGCAGCGAATTAAGTTACCGGGCGCTGCCTGATCAGAATAACAGGACGGGCTCAGCCGAAGGCACGCTGACGGGCGGAAATCTTTCCATCATCCTTTCCATGATGGGTACAAAGTCGGAGATCATGACCGATGGCAAAATTCTTTTCCTGGAAGAAGTTGGTGAATACATGTACAGCCTGGACCGCATGCTAATGAGCCTTAAGCGTGCCGGGAAGCTAAACAAGTTGAAGGGCCTGATCATCGGCGGTTTCAATAAGATCAAAACGGACGATCCGGGTGAGGAGTTCGGACGTGATCTTGCTGAAGTAGTGTTTAGTAAAGTCAGCGAATTCAACTATCCGGTTTGTTTCGGATTTCCCGTTGGACACCAGAAAGATAATTTTGCGCTCCGCACAGGCATGAAACACAAGCTGGTGGTGCGTAAGGACGGTGTTGAACTTTCCGGTTCCGTGCATTAAAAAGAAAGCGCTGCAGGTTTCTCCGGCAGTCCGGGCATCCTCATCATTTCCCCGCATACGGCCACGATGAACCCTGCTCCTGAGTTGATGAGCAGGTCGTCTACTGTAATAGTGAAATCTTTGTAACGATGGATGTCTTCGGGGGTATCTGTGAATGAATATTGTGTTTTAGCGATGCAAATCGGGAAATGCTGATAGCCCATATTATTGATTTCCCTGATCTTGTTCCGGGCCTTTTTTTCAATGATGATATCATCGGCACCGTAAATGGTTGTGGCTACTTTCCTGATCTTATCTTCTACCGGATCATCGGTATCGTAGGTATGGTGAATATGTTCCGGTTTCGTTTCTGTAAGCGCCACGATTTTCCCTGCGGCCTCCAGCGCGCCCTGGCCGCCATTTTTGTAGGCATTGTTCTCGGCATAGGGTACATGTCGCTCTTCACACCAGTTTCGGACCAGCTCCAGTTCGGCATCGGTATCGAAATCGAAACGGTTCAGTACTACCAGAACCTGCTGGTCAAAGGTGGAGAGGATATGGATATGCCGCTCCAGGTTTCTCATGCCTTTCACGAGGCCTTCGGGGTCGGCACTGCCGATCTTTGGATAGGGCACTTCGCCATGAAGTTTTAACGACTGGGTGGTTACCACCAGCACGGTCAAAGCGGGAATAATCCCGGCCGCCCTGCATTTGATATTGAAGAATTTTTCGGCGCCAAGGTCAGATCCGAAGCCGGCTTCAGTAATGACATAGTCAGCCAGATTCATCGCATATTTTGTGGCCATCAGTGAGTTGCAGCCGTGGGCGATATTGGCAAAAGGACCGCCGTGAACCAGGGCCGGTGTGCCCTCCAGGGTTTGCACCAGATTGGGCTGTAGCGCGTCTTTCAGCAGTGCATGGATGGCTCCGCCTACACCCAGGTCAGACACACGAAAAGGTTTCTTTGCAGCCGTGGTTGCCAGGAGGATGTTTTCTATCCGGGTCCTCAGATCTGCATGGTCTTTTGCCAGGCACAGGATGGCCATGAGTTCAGAGGCGGGCGTGATATCAAATCCGGTTTCACCAGGTATGCCGTTCTTGCCGCCATGCAGGCCGGTGATGATATAACGCAGGGAGCGATCGTTCACGTCCATAACCCTCCTCCAGTAGATCTCTTTCAATTCCTCGGGTGTGCCCTGCCGATAGTAATTGTAATTGTCCAACAGTGCCGCCAGGGTATTATTGGCGGCGGAGATGGCATGGAAGTCGCCGGTAAAATGCATGTTGATCTCATCTGCCGGAACCAGTTGCGAGCGGCCTGCACCTGTGGCGCCGCCTTTCATGCCAAAAACAGGACCCAGCGAGGGCTCGCGCAGTGCGAGCATTATATTCTTGCCCAAACGTTGCAAAGCATCTCCCAGTCCGATGGACGTGGTTGTTTTTCCGTTCCCGGCCTTGGTGGGTGTTATGGACGTGACCAGGATCAATTTGGAAGCACCGATTCTCTTCTCATCAAACCCTGGCAGGCTGACCTTGGCCTTGTACTTGCCATAGGTAGTGATATGTTCTTCGCTTAGACCCAGCTTACGGGCAAGGGTGGTGATGGGATGGATCGATGGGGCAATCATATTCATGTTGTTATATGGCAGTAGGGCCGACCAAAATTGCAACATTCCAAAGCCCCGCGCATTGATGGCTGTTGCTTCTGTTGATGATTCCCGTCATATCATTATCTTTCAAAAAATTATGTTGTTGAAACCGATCATCATACCACCATATCTGAGGAAAGGCGATACCATCGGCGTTGTATGTCCGGCTGGTTATATGGATAAGAAGAAAATGGTTACAGCCGTCAGGGTCATTGAGAACGACTGGGGGTATCGTGTTAAACTGGGCAAAACGGCAGGAGCGCAACATCATTATTTCTCCGGCACGGACGAGGAGCGGCTGGCGGACCTGCAGCAGATGCTGGACGATCCTACTGTTGATGCGATCCTCTGTGGCCGCGGTGGGTATGGAACTGGAAGGATCATTGACCTATTGGATTTCACACGATTCAGGAAGAACCCAAAATGGGTCATCGGGTTCAGTGATATTACGGTCCTGCATGCCCATCTTTTTACCAAACTGCATACGGCATCGATACATGGGCCCATGATGAATGCCTTTAACCAGGGGGGGTATCGTAAGCCTTCCGTGCAGTCTTTGCTGCAGGCACTGAAGGGCAAGCGGGGGAACTATGAAACGAAACCGCATCTTTTTAACCGGGCCGGAAAGGCGACGGGAAGGCTGATAGGCGGAAACCTGGCGCTGGTGGCGCATTTGGTAGGTACGCCGTCGGACTATGATACCCGGGGGAAGATCCTTTTCCTGGAAGATGTAGGTGAGTATCTCTATAACATAGACCGGATGTTTTACCAGTTGAAACGAAGCGGTAAACTTTCCCAGCTGGCCGGGCTGGTCATTGGCGGGTTTACGGACTGCAAGGATACCGGGATACCTTTCGGTAAAACTGTGGATGAGATCATACGCGATATGGTGAAAGACTATGCATACCCTGTTTGCTTTGGGTTTCCCGTCAGCCATGGAGCTGAGAATATGGCGTTGAAGACAGGCGTCAGTTATGAATTGAATGTCCGACCGGGTAAAGTGAGTTTGAAGGAGCAGGCGGATTAATCGCCTTCTTCCAGGATGAATACTTCTTCGACTTTTCTTCCCAACAAGGCGAGAAATATTTACAATGTTAACAGGGAATCCATTTTTCGGGTGAACAGGGGGTAGTCCCTCAGGTCATTATGGGAGCCACCCGGGATGGTGATAAACTCGTCGGTTTTCTTGAGTAAAGGCTTGAGTTTTGAGGCGTTGGACAGGGGTACGATCAGGTCGTCAGTACCCTGGAAGATGCTGACGGGCTCGTTGACTTCCTTCAGGTATTGCCAGGACGGGATATCTACCCTGGTCATCTTTTTCATGGGATAGATGGGAAAGAAATGGCTCCCCAGGGAACTCAGGCTGTAATAGGGGGTTTCGAGGATGACCCTTTTACACGCCACGTTGGAGGCCAGGTAGGTAGCCAGTCCTGTTCCCATTGATTTACCAAAAACCAGGATACTGTCCGCGACAAATCTTTTGGCTGCCAGCTTATATAACTGTAACGCGTAGGTGTAGAGATTTTCTTCAGTGATCTTGCCGGTGCTTTTCCCGTAGCCCGGGTAGTCCAGCATCCAGACCTCATAACCATGTTGGGTGAACATAGGCGCAAAACCCGCATACCAGCCGATGTTTTTCCTGTTCCCATGGAAGTACAGGACTACGCCTTTGAGAGGTTCCTGCGTTTCAAACTGGATGATGTTCAGGTTCTGTTGCTGCGTAACGGGAATGTTCAGTTCACGGTAGGGAATGCTGAAATTGTATTTGTGGTTTTCTCTGAGCGGGAGGGACTGGAACAGAAAATAATCCTGCAAATAATAGATGGCGATGCCGATCAGGGCATAAGCCATGATAAGCCACCTCGTCCATTTCCAGATTTTCCGTTTTTGCATAAGCAAAGGTAGTCATTAGCAGACCTTTGACGGCTGGCTCTCTAACTCTGCCTAAATCCTTATATTCGGCCCATGTTTAAATCGTTTTTCGCCCAATTCACCAGAAACAGGCAGAAGAAGGTCTTCAGGGAATACGGATCGTATATTGACCGCTTTGAGATCGAAGCCTATGGCACGCTCGAGTTTGCGCAGTGGGAGCATCCCTTTGCGCAGCCATTCAGTATCACGAAAAGCAATATCGATTTTTATCGTGACATGATCGCTCCAGGTTCCTTCGTCATTGACATCGGCGCACACTCCGGCGACACTACGGTACCCATGGCAGTAGCCACCGGGAAGTCGGGCACCGTCCTCGCCCTGGAACCAAACAAATACGTGTTTAAAGTCCTTGAAGTCAATTCAAAACTTAACAGGGACCAGACCAATATCATTCCATTATGCATGGCCGCCACCGCCGAAGACGGCGTGTTCAGCTTCAATTACTCCGATGCTTCGTTCTGCAATGGTGGATTCCTGACAGAACGTGAGAAACTGG
>Ga0315904_10006089_pt1 | contig 16561 bp, 6 predicted proteins | sample LakEriMetagenome_6_FD_203529 | JGI IMG/M metagenome (GOLD analysis project Ga0315904, IMG submission 203529) | Freshwater fungal communities from buoy surface, Lake Erie, Ohio, United States - Buoy 12 MA120 | ecosystem: Environmental > Aquatic > Freshwater > Lake | place: USA: Lake Erie, Ohio... | reverse complement strand
GGAATTGAGTGGTGGGAATATGATCATTGAGAGGAATGGTTTCACATTTTCATTGAGCAATATCAAGCAAGTGGTGCACCATCCTCACGAGGGTGAAGAACATTCAGAAGATCAACTGATCCACTGTCATACCATTCGTTCGCGATTCATTGGATCAGACTGGAAGGGCAAGAAACTTGAAGCCGATTCATCCTCGTTTTACAGCAATTATATTCTGGGCAAAGATCAGACGCGCTGGAAGTCTGGTGTCAGAAGCTTTCAAAAAGTGGAAATGCAGGAGCTGTATCCCGGAGTCAGTCTTATTCTCAACGGTCATCGTGAACAACTTGAGTATACTCTGGAGATTCTTCCCGGAGCAGATGCATCGGTCATTAGTCAGGAGATCAGTGGCTCTGACAGAATATGGATAGATGATCAGGGGATGCTCCATATTGCCCATCGGTTCGGAGAGATCGTGCAGTCTGCACCTGTTGCCTGGATAGAAAAGGATGGTCGGAAAAAAGAAGTTGAGTGTCATTTTGAATTAACGGATTCTGTACTTTCCTTCAGGGTGGGTAATTACGACCGGTCAGCAAAACTGATCATTGATCCCAGTCTCACTTTTTCCACCTTTACCGGCTCGATTGCTGATAACTGGGGATTTACAGCAGCACCTGATCCTCTCGGAAATATGTTTGCAGGAGGTATCGTTTTTGGCACCGGTTATCCGCTGACCTCAGGCGCCTATGACGTGACGTTCAATGGAGGCACGGGTACTTTTCCGATGGATATCGGGATCACTAAGTTCAACGCCAACGGCAATGCGTTGATTTATTCTACCTACATAGGAGGTAGCGGAAACGAGACCCCGAACAGTATTGTGACCGCACCCAATGGTGAATTATTCATTTATGGGGTCACTTCCTCTGCTAACTTCCCAATGGCAGGTTCACCGTATGACCCTTCATATAACGGAGGGCCTTCAGTAACAGAGAACAACCTCAATTTTGAGGGTGCAGATATCTTTGTGGCCAGATTAAACCCTGCCGGCACGGCGTTGATCGCATCTACCTATGTCGGTGGCAGTAATACGGATGGGTTGAACATCAACACGCTTCAGTATAATTACGGGGATCAGTTCCGGGGGGAGATCATTCTGGATGATGCCATGAATGTGTACGTGTCCTCAACAACCCAGTCCATCAATTTTCCGGTTGTCGGCGGAATGCAAGGGAGCATCAACGGAACTCAGGATGCCGTTGTTTTTAAAATGCCTCCGGCATTGAATGCATTAACATGGAGTACCTTCTTCGGCGGAAGTGGATTTGATACCGGTAACTCTGTGCAGTTGTCTTCTGCAGGAGACGTGTATTTCGCTGGAGGAACCACTTCTGCCTCTCTCCCAATCACAGTCGGTAACGACTTGACAGCCAATGGAGGTTTGGCAGATGGTTTCGTTGTTCGGCTTAACGGGATGAACGGCTCTTTTTTGTCCGGTACGTTCATGGGTTATGGAGAATATGATCAGGCTTACTTTGTTCAGTTGGATGTGGATGACAAGGTCTATGTTCTCGGACAGTCTCAGACCTCATGGCCTATTACTGCCGGTTTATATGGGAATCCAAATTCCGGGCAGTTTATTCAGAAATACAGTTCTGACTTAAGTACTATTGAATGGACGACCATGATCGGTGCAGGAACGGGAAATGTCGAGATCTCCCCAACGGCTTTTCTTGTGTCGGACTGCTATGAGATCTACCTTTCAGGTTGGGGAGGGGTATTGAATCAGAATACATCTGTCAGTCAGGCTACTTTCTCCACAACGAACGGATTTCCTGTAACTCCCGATGCCTTCCAGGCTTCCACAAATGGAAGTAACTTCTATATTGCCGTATTAACTGAAGATGCTGCAGCACTCGAATACGCAACCTTCATGGGTGGGATGAACAGCAGTAGCAATCACGTTGATGGTGGGACCAGCCGCTTCGATAAATCAGGAAGGATGTACCACGCGGTTTGTGGAGCGTGCGGAGGAAATGACTTTGGATTCACCTCAACACCGGGCTCATGGTCGCCGGCGAATCCCAGTTCGAACTGTAATCTGGCCGCATTCAAATTCGAGCTGAATGAGATCGAAGCTATAATCTCTGAACCTGAGCCGCTGATCTGTTTGCCGGATCCGGTGGTTTTCAATAACAACAGTGCCAATGGGAATACCTTTAACTGGGACTTTGGTGACGGGACGACCTCAAACGAGGTGAATCCCGTGCATTTTTATACTGGCCCCGGGGATTATACGGTAACGCTCGTCGTTTCTGATTCCAATGGGTGTTTTACCCCGGATTCAGTAACTTTTGTGGTTCATATCGGAGATTTTCAAGGCGGGGTTGTATTACCACAAGATCCAATATGTCCCGGCGCGTCCTATCAGCTTGAAGCGTATGGGGGGGCACAATATGAATGGTCCCCGATACAGTTTCTCGATGATCCCACCAGTCCAACACCTTATGCTGTGATCGATGAAACAACAACCTTTACTGTCGTTGTTTCTGACAGCTGCGGAATCGATACACTCCAGTTAACTTTACAGGTCATACCCTTCGATCCCGACATATCGAATGACACATCTGTATGTATTGGGAACAGTGCATTTCTTTCTGTCTCTCAAGGCGATGTGTTCAACTGGACGCCGGCTGCGACACTGAATGATCCCACGATCCAGAATCCGGTCGCGACCCCTGATGTGTCCACTACCTATATTGTCGAGGTCGAATCTGCTGAAGGTTGCATCTTTACTGATTCTGTTCGGGTAGATGTGTATTACGACCCTCCGATCCCGGTTATGCCGGATCTGGTGACGGTGTGCTCAGGAAGCGCTGTGACAGTTACTGTTTCCGGAGGTGAGTCGTATCAATGGTCTCCGGATCAGAACATCAGTGCCACCACGGGTTCCACGGTCATCCTAAGCCCTTCCGCGGATATGTACTACTATTGTGACTTCTTCAATGCATGTGGTTATGCTACCGATAGTGTATTTGTGGACGTCATCACGGCGAACATCAGCGCCGGAAATGATACCACGATCTGTCCGGGTGAGACTGCAACCTTGTGGGCTGAAGGCGGAGTGAGTTATTCATGGACTCCGGCCAGTTCGGTGATTGGTTCCCCTACAGGAAGTACAATTACGGTCAGACCTTCATCGCCAACAGTGTATACTGTTGTTGGTACGGATGCAACCGGATGTACTGCGTCTGCCGAGGTGATAGTTGACTTGCATCCGGTACCTTTCATTCAGACCTCACCCGATGTGTATGCCTGGTATGGTGATGTGATAACTCTTACAGCGAACAGTTCAACCGAAGGAACCTATATATGGTCACCGGCAGAATTGGTGAGTTGTGTGTCCTGTCAGAGCACGGTAACCTCTCCCGATCAAAATACCACGATCTATGTCAGTTATACAGACGTCAATGGTTGCTCAGCAAGCGATAGTGTAAACATTTATTACGATCCGATCATTTGGGTTCCTAACACGTTCACGCCTGATGGGGATGAGTTCAACAATGAATTCCGGGTAATAGGTAGCAATATCTATCAGTTCGAACTCTTGATCTTCGACCGCTGGGGAGAGTTGTTGTACACGATCACCTCATTCGACGATTACTGGGACGGTACTTACAAAGGGATGATGTGTCAGGATGGCACCTACACATGGAAATTGACCTATATGGGTTACGAAACGGATGAGGTATTTCTGTTAACCGGACATGTTAATCTCCTTCGATGAATCGTTTTTTTTTATGTGTTGTCTTGTTCACATGTCTCGGGCTCACTGGCGTCGGACAGACTTTCTGGGGACAGAACGGCTATATTGAATATCGACAGGGCGTTCTTCCCATTGTGATTTCCGTTCCTCACGGAGGTGATCTGCAACCGGCATCCATTCCTGATCGTACCTGTAACAATGCCGTGACCGTAACAGATGCTAATACGGTCGATCTGGCCCTGGAGATCGATTCTGCTCTTTTTGCAGAGACAGGCTGTCATCCACATTTGATCATCTGCCATTTGAAACGAACCAAACTGGATTGTAACCGCAATCTTTCAGATGGGGCATGTGGGAATAGTGAGGCAGCCACGGCGTGGAATGAGTTTCAGGATTTCATCGTTCAGGCACAACAAACTGCGCTGGATCAGCATGGTGAAAAGGTTTTCTACATCGATCTTCACGGGCATGGTAATCCTGTCCGGCGTGTTGAGTTGGGCTATCTACTGTATGAAGATGAACTCGAACTCAGCGATGCAACGCTGAACTCAGCACAGTATGTGGGTTACAGTTCTATTCAGCATCTGGTAGACGTAAATTTAAATGGTTCCACCCATGCAGAATTGTTAAGAGGCCCCTCTGCTTTGGGTACTTTATTGGAAGACAATGGATATCCTGCCGTTCCAAGTCAGCAGGACCCGGCTCCGGGATTGAGTAGCAATTACTTTAGTGGGGGCTACAATACCTTAAACCATACGTCTTATGATCCCGGGAATTTGGTGGATGGGGTTCAAATGGAGTGTAATTATACAGGGGTCAGAGACACTGAAATGAACCGAAGCTATTTTGCGACGGCATTAGTCGGAGCAATGAGTCAATACCTCAATGTGCATCACGGTATAGTCATAGCGAATGGCGGATGTGGAATTGGAGGAATACCGGAAGATTATATGATCGATCCGCCTTCATCGTTGGTCCTGTATAACAACGAATTGATCCCTTATCTTGCTGAGAAAGGTATTCAAAGCTGGAAGTTGGTCGCAGCCGACGGGAATGAGGCAATGCGCTCCGGAGAAACTTTTTCAGGGTTGCTTTCGAGCGGAACCTACTTCATGCTGCCATTGGATGGAGAACCGTCGTTTCGGCCTTTCCGAGTGGTGATCCTGGACTAAGTAAAACGCTCGTCAGCCTCCATAACCTGACCACAGCTTTTACACGTTCTCATTTCTAATGACGTATAGAATTCGCGGAAACGCGGAAGGAAGTCTTTCTCGATGTTCTCCAGTTTAAAACGATACTCTTTAAGTGGATGGTTACATTTCTCGCAGAACCACATCAGTCCGTCAATAAGATTTGTGCCTTTGCGGACCTTTTCAACTACAAGTCCCACTGTATTGGGACCTCTCATGGGTGAATGAGGAATGTTGCCGGGTAACAGGAACATATCACCTTCCTTGATCACGATGTCTTTTGCCTTTCCTTCATGCTGAATTCGAACGGTGATATCTCCTTCCAGCTGGTAGAACAACTCTTCACTTTCATTGTAGTGATAGTCCTTTCGGGCATTCGGGCCACCAACGATCATGACGATAAAATCTCCTGCTTCCTTGTACAGGTTGACGTTTCCTACTGGAGGTTTCAGGAGATCCCTGTTCTCATCGATCCATTTCTGAAGATTGAAAGGTGCTAGCATAAGCTCTGATTTTCTGCTAATGTAGTAAGGATTTGATTTGGCAGAGAGGAATGTTGAAATATCCACAAAACAAAAGAGGAGGACCAACGGCCCTCCTCTTCATTAAGTATTAAATTCTTACTGAAGTACTACACGGAATACCTTCTCCGCATTGTCGTTATAGACACGGATCATGTAAACTCCGGTTACCTTACCTGTAAGATCGATCTCTGCTACAGTTGTACCGTTAACAGCTGCTTCCTTAGCGAAGATCACTCTTCCTTCGATATCGGTAACCTCAACACTGAATACGTCAGTTCCACCGTTGGAGATGCTGAACACTCCATTAGATGGGTTAGGGTATACAGTCATTTCTGAGAAGACCATGTCTTCAACATTGAGGTAGTTGCAGCTGCTGCTTACGTTCACTAATACAAGTGCTGTATCGTTAGGACAGATTCCGTTTCCTACAACGTAGTCGTAGTTGAACTGTCCAGGGATGTTACTTGCAGTGATCGCTGAGCTAGGCAGTGCAGTGTTTCCTGGATCGTACCAAGTACCACCCATGTCAACAGTACCACCAAGACCTGAAAGCAGATCAAATGGTTCGTTACGACATACTGTGATTGAACCGTCATCTCCAGCAGAAGATGGAGCCCAGATCTCAACCTGAGAAACAATTGAGTCATAAGCACATCCGTCGGTAACTCGGTATTCGAAGTTGAATACCTGATAAGCAAGACCTGAAGAGTTGAATGTACTATCAGTAATTCCAGTACCTGCTGCAGCGATCTCTGCTGTCCAGATACCTCCGTTGTCATATCCGGTGATTCCGTCGAACAGGTTCACTTCAGATCCTGTACATACGTCAAGCACGTCAGCGAATGATCCGGCTTCAAGGTTGATTGGTGAAAGCTTGATGGAGTACTGGTCAAAAAGACCATTCCATGATTCATGCATCACATAATAAACGTTGCCCGGTGTAAGACCACATATGGTAAAGTTTGGAGCCACTTTGTCTGTAATAGTAGGGTCTGTCTGGTCTGATGCTGCAACCAGTTCGAATGTCGCATAATCTCCGCAGTCTGCACTTTCATAGATAGCGATCTGGCTCGCAAAATAGTCCTGATCCTCGCCACTGAATCGAATAGATCCAGACGCAGGAGCGATGAAAGAGTACCAGGTCGTTCCATCAGGGAAACCTTCACCCCATGTCATCATTGGTAGATCAGTTCCATTGTATCCTTCCAGTCCGGGAGCAAGAGGCATGATTGAAGGTTCATCTGCGTCAACTGTTGCACCAATGTTATTGAAGTAATAAACTGTACCATCAACGTTGAGCATTTCAGCACCACAAACTGTATCGTTTGAAAGCGGCATCACAAATGTGAATGGACCTACATAATTTGATGAGTCAACACCACATATTGCCTGAACCCAGACTTGGTATACACCACTTCCAAGGAAGTTAGGGTCAGCAATAGTATCTGCATAATCCAAACCGTTTGCAACCAATTCAGTACCGGCATAAGCATCGGTAGTACCAAATGGACCGTATGAAAGGTTGAATGCAGACAGCGCGTTTGGAGCAGCTGGAGCAGCGGTCCAGTTCCATGTTGCGAACAATGAATCTACAACGGTAGTTCCACCAAGAACTGTTGGATCAGCACACCAAGGAAGAGTAGTTGCCTCAACAAGCAGACCACCTGAGGTAAGGTTGTCAGCAGCACACTCTGAATAGATATAGATATCATAATCTGTAAGCTGTGTCAAACCTGAGATGGTTGCATCGGATGTGACAATACCCGTAAGCGTTGTTCCTTCTGTAGCAGGGTCAAATCCGGTAGGACCATAAATGATTGTCCACTCTGTCTCACCATATGCACTCGGAGTCCAGTCAAGTATGATATCTTCTTGGAATTCTGTTACAACTACGTTAGTCGGATTCGGACAAAGTGCATAGTAAAGGTGAACACATGAATTGTTCTGAAGGAATGTTGGGCTGTTGAATGACACTTGAACGTCAGTCTGAGGTCCAGCTGCCCCTACTGTAGCAGTTGCACCATAATCATACGTTGCACTTCCGAGAACAACATTTTCGTACAGGTAGTAAACTTCACTTGTAGCCTCATCGATCACTACCTGGAAGATAAAGTCCGTACCATCATAACCGATATGGTCAACATTCCATTGAATGATCGCCTGACGGTTAGGTGCTGTTCCGATCACTTCAGTGTAAACAGCTCCTCCATTGGAAAATAGGTCATCCCACATTGGGTAAAGTCCATTCGCTGCAGCATTCATTTGACCATTGGTAAATGGAACACCTGCCCCGGCAACGAAGGAAATACCACCGTTGTTGTCAACAGAAAGTGTTGTTATAGACAGACCTTGGTAATCCCACGTCCAAGGAAGAGTAAAGTCAAACTGGTTGTCATCACCAAGATCCTGAGATGCTCCTGTTCCGGAGATATCATTGAATCCTGGACCACAGTTGTTATCCCATGTGAAGAAACCGGAATTCGTACTGAATGTTGCAGGACCCGCAGTTTCAGGGTTTGGTGCACAATCTGCTGTTACATACACGTCATATTGCGTATCCTCTGTAAGACCTGTAAGTGTTACTGTTGTAGAAGTTGCATTGACTGTTGTTCCTGATCCGGGAGCGAATCCTGCAGAACCGTATTCAACTGTCCACGAAGTTTCATCTCCGGTTGTTGTCCAGCTGACATCGGCAGTAAAGTAGTTAACGTTCGCAAAAGTAATGTTCGATGGGGCATCTGGCTGCGTCACTTGAACGGCTATTGGAGCACTTTCCAAACCAACGTTATCCTGAATGATTACCGAATATGTTCCGGCAGTAAGATCTGTTGGTATTGAACCAAAAGCACCACCGTTCACTGAATAAGTAAAAGGAGTTGTTCCGCATTCTATTGCACCAAGAGTAAAGCTTCCGTTATTACCACCGTTACATGTAACATTTACCGGCGTAAGCACTGCATTTACAGTCGAGATGTTAACCGTAACCTCCTCACGAGCCGCACTTGAACAACCTCCCAGAACGGTCTCAACGTAGAAATTGTAAGAGCCACCTGTAGCCGTCGGCATTACAGAAGTACCCACTGTTTCGAGCGGAGAACCTGTTCCAAGAGTGTTCCCTGCTGTTGCTGCGTCATACCAGTTAAGGACGTACGAAGGCTGGGGAACAGCTGGTCCTGAATATGTAAGGTTCACGGTAACGTTCACACTTGGGAAATCATCAAAACCATCGGATGGGTTGTCGTAGGCGAAAACCTGTACAGAAGTTAAAGGTAAATAAGGGGTTAAGTCCAAATTCGTTTGAGCACATACACCAGTAAGAATAGTGTTTCCGTTTACAACGACATTAGTTAAGGTCCATGTACATGGTGTATTGAACGTATAAGTCAAGGTAGCTCCAGTGACAGTACCAGTTGCACATGAGAAATTATTCACTAGCACTGACAAACCAGGAATCTCAGACCCCGAACCTGTTGCAGTTGCGGCGCAAGTTGCGTTAACAATTTGAACAGGAACGTCAGCAGAAACTGGAGCGGTTAAAACGCCAGCACAATAGTTGAAATCAGACTGAGCAACAACAGGAGATGGTGGGATCACGTTATCCACGGTTACCGACACACTGCTCGAGTTTGACCAACAACCTGAAGCGGTCTCAAATGCAGATACATGGTAGGTACCAGTAGCTGTTGCAGCAAAGGTTGCAGTAGCCGGGTTTGCAGTTGAAGTACCGTTTGCTGTAGTTCCCTGCCAGTAGTAATCAGTACCAACCGGAGCTGCATCAACGGAAAGCGTTGTACCTGTTGGTGCACATGAGGGGTTGACCGCTGCAATCGGTGCAGGAGGTGTTGGAGCAACAGGGAAATTTGAAACAGTCACCGAAGAAGAAACTGGAGACCAGGTTTGGTAAAATGAATTGAACGCTCTTACGTAATAAGTTCCATTGGCAAAAACAGTCCATGGAGTTGAAGCATTATTGGCGGTGCTGATTCCATCAGCTGTTGTCTGCCAGTACCAAGTTGTGTTGGCTGCAGGGGTTCCGGTAACAGTAAGGTCGGATCCAGTCAAACAGGTCGGTATACCCGCAGCCTGAGTAGGTGATGGTACAATTTCAGCGCCCCAATCATAGCTAAGTCCAGAAATCGGGAAAATAGCGGGAGCCAAGGTCATGTTCGCAGTGTTTGCAGCTGCGGCTGTAGTCGCGTTCCAATCTGTTCCGGTAGTCCTGATGTTAAAATCCGTGTTTGTCGTACCAGTTAGTCCACAGTCATAATCAGCGTTAGATGCACTCGCTGTCATTGTACCGTAGACATATTCAACTACGTTAGTCGTCTCATATAGTCTAATTTGGAAATTGAAACTTTGTCCTGCACCTGCAAACCGTCTGTAATCATTCCATTGAATTACGCATACACGGTTAGGTGCAGTACCAATGGTTTCCAGACGAATTGATCCGTTTGTATTACCCTGAAGATCTCTTCCTAGTGGAGCCAAACATGGGTGGTGAGTACCAGTAGTTGAGAGCGGGGTGTAAAGTGCCCCCGTTGTTGTCGTACCGAAACTTGCCCATCCATTAGAATTGACCTTTATGGTTGTGTAAGCTACTGTGTTGTAAACAAAAGAAAATCCGATAGCCGTTGAAGGGGATATTGCATCATCTGTTGTCCCACTGAAAAGTAGCGTTCCACCAGTAATTGGTGTGTAGGTTTGATTTCTTTGGCTAAAAGTATAACCGCTCACCTGTGCCCTGACACTGCCGACAGCAGCGATGATCAGGAGACAGAAAAAGGCCATGCTTTGCCATTTGCTGTAATAGTTCCTCATAATTATATCATTAAATTAACATTAACTAACTGCAAAGATAGACTATAACTGCCAAGGGAAAAAACAAAAGGAGAAATAAAAGGTTTCAAAGGGTAAAAAAATGACAGAAATACAGGTTTGAGTTAATAATTCCATTGTTTTAATGAATACTTTACACTTTTAATTTACTTTCGCTTATCGTTAAAAAGTGTTTATGGATCTGTCATTGAAAGGTAAAAAGGCGCTCGTATGCGGAAGTTCACAAGGGATTGGTAAAGCTGTGGCACTTGAATTGGCAACCATGGGTGCAGATGTTGTTCTGTTAGCCAGAAATGAAGCCTCATTGAAAGAAGCGTTGGAAGATCTTCCTTCTGACAAGGGTCAGCAACATGGTTTTCTGGTAGCAGATTTTTCACAACCTCAACAATTAAAATCCATCATAAAGGATTACGTTGATAAGGGCAACTTTATACATATTTTAATCAACAATACCGGTGGACCTAAAGGTGGCGCTATCAAAGACGCTTCTCCTGAAGAATTCCTGCTGGCGTTCAATCAGCACTTGATCTGTAATCATATCCTGGTGCAGGCAATCTATCCCGGTATGATCGAAAGCGGTTACGGTCGCATCATCAATGTGATCTCAACAAGCGTGAAACAGCCTTTGCCTAATCTTGGTGTTTCCAATACGATCCGGGGAGCCGTGGCGAATTGGAGTAAAACCCTCGCGAATGAACTGGGTGGGTTCGGTATCACGGTAAATAACGTACTCCCCGGGGCTACCAACACTTCACGTTTACAAGGACTGGCCAAGGTTAAATCTGAAATGACGGGTGATAGCGTGAATGAGATTCTTGCCGACATGGCTTCAGAAACACCGATGAAACGTATTGCTCAACCGGAAGAGATCGCAGCGGCCATTGCTTTCCTGGCATCGCCAGCGGCATCCTATATCAATGGAATAAACGTGCCTGTTGATGGAGGCAGGACAAAGTCTTTGTAAGAACTGAAAAGGATCCAAGCCTGCGGCGCTCAAAGTTCAAAGCCTCGCTGTTCAATAGTTCGAACTGCCTGCGGCGTTCAAAAGTTCAAATGCCTTCGGCGTGGAAAAAGTTCAACAGATCAAAGCTGCGCTGTTCAAAAGTGTGAATTCCAGAATCTCTTTAAACTTTTGAACCCTTCTTGAACTTTTGAACCCTTCTTGAACTTTTGAACCCTTCTTGAACTTTTGAACCTCTTTGAACTCTTAAACCCTTTGTGAACCTCCTTCTACCTGATCACATTCACATGTCCATGGATCGTCTCTTCTAAACCGAAAAGCGTAACGTACGTGATCTTCCAGGTGTAAGTACCGTCCTGTACCGGGACCCCTTCAAAGGTGCCATCCCAGGCAAAATCCAGCTCTTTTGAGGTGTATACCGTTTCTCCCCATCTGTTGAACACCATTACTTCAGCCGATGATATACCAAAGAAACTCGCAGAGAAATAGTTGTTATATCGCAGTCCGTCAGGGGTAAAGGTATTAGGAACGTAAACATAATACGCCGGTTTTATGGTGATCGGTTTGCTGATAGTATCCGTGCAGCCTTTATCATCTATCGCAACAAGCGTGATCACATATTCGCCGGGGGTAGCGTATACATTGGTCGGGTGGATGAGAGTCGAGGAGTTACCGTCTCCAAAAGTCCATTCATAGGTAGAGGCATTTTGAGACGCATTACCAAACTGAACCGGTAATTCATCAAAAAGAACTGTACTGAGTATATAGAAGTTTGCTGTTGGTTGGATCACAGTAACGGTCGTTGTTGCTTCAACGGTAAATGTCTGACATTCATCCGATACGCTGACCAGATAGGTGGTCGTTTTGTCCGGACTTACCCATACTGAGGATGTGTTTATCCCAAGTTGCGGCCAATCGTAATAATACTGACCGAATCCGCCTGTCGCGGTCACCTCCAGAAGTACACTGTCTCCCGGGCAGATCTCAGCATCAGGTGAGATGCTTAATATCAGTGGCGGACTGGTGATCGTATAGGTTATTTGAGCATTTTGCACGTTCCCGCAGAGATCTGTAACCTGTACATTATAAACTGTGGTCTGCGCAGGGGCTACACTCTGCAGACTCGCAGCACCCAGATTAGTGCCACCGACTACGCTCCACTGATAATTGTAGAAACCGGCTCCACCTGTCGCAGTCACTGTCATTGTTTGGGGAATGTATGGGCAGATCTCTGTAATGTTTCCGGATGTGCTGAGTACTAAGGGTTGAAGAACAGGCACGTTCACGGTGCTCGATGCCGAGGCATTGGTGCCCAGGCAGTTGTCCGAAACCGATACTGAATAAGTTTGGGTTGTAGTCGGTGCTACTGTGATGGTTGGGGTTGTTTCTCCGGTACTCCAAGTATAGGTGTATGGGGCACCTCCTCCCTGAGGAAGAGCCGTAAGGATCACTTCATCTCCAGGACAGATGAGGCCGGGATTTTGAATGGTAACAGAAACCGGCATGATATCCTGAATGTCCAAGGTAATCACCACAGGTGTCTGGTTCCCGCAAGGATCGGTTAGCATGAACTGAAGGTTGATAGTCTCTACTCCTTCCGTTATAGCATCAGCGAAGGCATCCAGTGAGAATTGAATGTTGGTTTGACCGGGATTAAATGTAACTGATGCCGGTATATCCGAGAAGTCGACACCTTCTGTAGCTGTACCGGAGACAGTGACAGGTATCGTTAATGGGGAAGAAAGATTGTTAGTTCCTCTTTCAAGGAAGATCGTGGCTCCTGTACAGCCTTCCGACATGAGATTTGGATCTAGTGGATTTTCGGGATCGACCTGATAGCTTATGTCCACAGGTGTTTTGGAAGACAAACTGTTTGCCTCAAGGAAGATCCCTGAATCATAAATACCATCGCCCACGTCAGCAATGGATAAGATGAGGTGGTAGGTTTGACCACATTGTACTCTGGCAGAGGCTTCAAGAACCTTGGTAAAACCATCATACTGAATGTAGAAAGGTGAGCCGTTCTGAGGAGCTTGGCTACCATCTCCATTATTGATAAAATAGAACGAATTGGTAATGGCATTCACATTGTTGATCGAGACCACCCCTCCACCTCCCGGTAATTGTGCAATGTTCTGAAGGCCCGAGATGCCGGGGCCGGAGATGAAGAATCCGAAAATGTCATTAAATCCACTATTGTTTGGTGGCGCGAATTCCGGGTATTCTTCAGAACCGAACACATATTTAAATCGAACCGTATCAGAATAAGGGACAAAATCGAATTCCAGTGTTGTCGCATTGAACGTGGTCGATCCTCCAATTTGTGCAGATAGCAATCCTGATCCCGGTGTTCCGTTGTCAATTCCCGAATTCGCCTGATTGTTTGGACCATGCGGACCGGTTCCGTTGTTTACCACAGTTCCGGTTGTCATTACGATACCCGAAGAAATACCCAGATTCGTGGCTGACCCGTCAAAAAATCCTATCGCACTGGGACTTCCGTTGTAGAAGATGTTGGAAACAGTAACCCCGGGTCCAAGTAAAACATTTTGAACGAGTGCACTGGGTGTCTGGGATGTATTTGTCACAAGCTGTGCTACCCCTAAAAGAGGAGAAACGAGGATCAATATGACAGCAGCTCTTAATTTCATTCCCACTTATTGACGTAAATGTACAATCAGAAGTTGTCTGCGACAGCGCAAACACTGAACCAAAAGTTAAATTATACTAATTTAACGTGAAAAAGCTGAGAATGTTTGGAGGCAGGTCTATTTTTCGGCAGTTTTGTCAGCGTTGAAATGGTTGGATAACATACGGGACTATTTAAAGAAACGGGTCAAGTATACTGCCTCTGACCCAGGCAATTTTGAGGTGCTTTGGACCTTCAGGGCCACACGACTTCAGTTGTACTCTCTTTGTATTCTGTTTCTGCTTGTTTTCGCTGTTCTGACAGGTTTATTCGTAGTAAAAGGTCCTCTGGCATATTATTTTTCAAAGAATGATGTGACCATTGAACGCACCAAACTTGAGGAGCAGAATCTGCGAATCAAGGGATTGAATGCAAAACTGGCAGCTCAGGAAAAATACCTGGTGACATTACGCAGGATCATGAATGGTGAGACGATCGAAGATTCCTCGGATATTCAGGTTCCTGAAGTTGCAGGTTCCATTGACGGGATAGATACTGAACCAACCGGAGCCGAAAAGGAGATCTCTGAAAAGGTAAAGGATGACCTTCGCACCGGGAAGGTGCAAAAGAAGGACCGAAATATCCCTTTTTTTTCACCACCGGTGGTGGGAGTGATCAGTCAGAATTTCGATGCTACTACTCATCCGGGAGTTGATATTGTTACCAATCGTGACAGAACCGTCCTTGCTTGTCTTGCGGGTACGGTAGTATATGCAGGATATACGCGAAAAGATGGGAACGTCGTGATCATCGATCACGCTAATGGTTATTTGTCAGTATACAAGCACAACAGAGCCGTGCTTAAAAAAGCCGGTGATAAAATTCAAATGAACGATCCCGTGGCGATAGTAGGAAATACAGGAGAAAATTCTTCCGGACCCCATCTCCACTTCGAACTCTGGCATGAACAGATCGCACTTGATCCAGAGAAATACATTGAATTTAAGAACTAGTCTTTTATTCCCTGCAACGAACAAAGGTTGAAATAAGTCCCCCTTTTGTTCATGAGCTCTTCATGCGAACCGCGTTCTGCGATCCTGCCTTCAGAAAGCACGATGATCTCATCTGCATTGCGGATGGTGCTCAGGCGGTGAGCGATAATTACAGATGTTCTGTCTCTCAGAACCTGTTCGAGGGCTTCCTGAACAAGTCGTTCAGATTCGGTATCCAGAGCCGAGGTAGCTTCATCAAGAATTAAAATATCAGGATCTTTCAATATCGCACGAGCGATACTTATCCGTTGCTTTTGACCTCCTGACAACTTATTTCCTCTTTCACCGACATTGGTGTCATATCCGTTCTCAAGCTGCAAAATGAACTCATGGGCATTCGCCACTCTCGCTGCTCGCTCGATCATGTCGTCTGTTGCGTCAGGCACACCGAAAGCTATGTTTTCCTTGATGGTTGCATTGAAAAGGATCGATTCCTGAGATACGATGCCGATATGATCCCTCAGAGCTTTAAGGGAAACTTCCGTAATTGTAGTATTATCAAAATAGATCACCCCTTCAGAGGCATCGTAAAATCTTGGTAAAAGGTCGGCAAGCGTTGATTTTCCGCTACCTGACTCACCCACTAGGGCAAGTTTTTTGCCTTTAGGAAGGAAAAAGCTGACATCTTTCAATACATCTTTTTCACCATATCGGAATGTCACGTGTTCGTACCGAATCCCCTCCTTAAGGCCTGTCAGTTCTTTTGGGTCGTCAACTTCCCGGATCTTGATGTCAGCCTGAAGAATTTCGTTAATGCGATCCTGGGATGGACGTGCTTTATTCAGATTCGCAAGACTGGTTGAAATTCCCTGAATAGGTCTTAGTAACTGACTGAAAACGATGATAAAGGTTAAGAATTTCTCACCCGTCAAGGTGCCGCTATTCTGACCATCAAGGATCATTGAACCACCAAACCAAAGAAGTACCAACATGACTCCGGCGCCCAGTGTCTCATTCAGAACAGGGGAAAGATCACGCTTTCTGAAAGCCTTAGTGATCAGTTGCTGGTGGTGAAGATTGATTTTTTTAAATGCATCATATACTTGTTCAGCAGCATTAAATGCCTTGATCACTCGAATTCCACCCAGACTTTCATCGATCGTTGAGTACAGAATCCCCATCTGTTCCTGTCCTTTTTTCGCAGTTCTTTTTAGGCTTTTTCCGATCCGTGAGATCACAAAGGCAGAAACCGGCAAAAGGATCAATGAGGCAAGGGTAAGTTGAGGACTCAGATAGATCAATGTAATAATATTGATTAGAATCGCAATTGGTTCCCTGAAGATCAATTCCAGCACACTGATTACACCTACTTCGATCTCTCCCACATCACTGTTCATTCTTGACATCAGATCTCCCTTTCGCTCGTTGGTGAAGAACGAAAGTGGCATTCTCATGGCCTTTTCAAAGAGTTTTGCCCGAATGTCCCTTACAACAGCCATGCGTAATTCAGATTGGTGCCAGATCGCACCATATCGAAATAGATTTTTTAGAAAAAAGGCAATAAAAACAGTGACGCACACGAAAAGAAGAGCCGACTTAGGGTCATGCTTCACTAGAGTTTGCATGTAGTAGTCGTAATACTCAGAGACATAAGAAAAAGCACCTGTGAAACCACCATTCCATT
>Ga0315904_10006087_pt1 | contig 16567 bp, 17 predicted proteins | sample LakEriMetagenome_6_FD_203529 | JGI IMG/M metagenome (GOLD analysis project Ga0315904, IMG submission 203529) | Freshwater fungal communities from buoy surface, Lake Erie, Ohio, United States - Buoy 12 MA120 | ecosystem: Environmental > Aquatic > Freshwater > Lake | place: USA: Lake Erie, Ohio... | reverse complement strand
GAGAAAGACATTGAGAAGTTCGGCTGCTCGTATGTACTGAACGCTGTTGATGACCGAGGTGACCCCGATGCTGTGCCGCTAAACGATGAGGGCTTGGTCGAGGTGTTGCATGGCGGTACAGGGTTCATGTTAATACACAGAGATGTGTTCAAGGCGCTGCGCTTCAAGGTGCCGACATACCGCACCAGTCTGATCCAAGACAACGGACAGTTCTTGGCACCGCTGACCCGCGAGTTCTTCGGCACGTCGATTACAGAGCTTGGGCTTTTGCTGTCTGAGGACTACCACTTCTGCGAGTTGTGGAAGAAGGAAGGCGGCAGGATATTTGCTGATCCCACGATTGAACTGCGGCATGTTGGGCAACACACGTTCTCTGGTGATTTGATGAGAGCAGGAAGGAATAACACATGAAGGTAGCCGTGGTCACGAGCACCCGCGGTCGCGCAACTGTCAAGCAAGCGATTGCCAGCGTCAAGGCGCAAACACGAGAGGCTAAACACTATGTCTTCGCACACGGTAAAAATTGTTGGGACGCTGTACAGGTTGCTACAGAGGGCTGTGACGTTGATGTTGTTTATCTGCCTGCTGCCAACGGAGGTGGTGGTTATGCTATGGCTCCTGTTTACGCTGCTGCTCCTTACCTTGTCAACGAGGATGTGATTTTCTACCTTGACGATGACAACTGGTACGAGCCAACGCACATTGAAGAATTGATGCACATGCTTGAGGAGCACGACTTAGGTTGGGCGTACAGTTTGCGCAAGATTGTAGACCACGAAGGCAACTGGATATGTGATGACAACTGCGAGTCATTAGGGCTGCAGCCAAATTCTCACGGACACTACCTTGTGGACAACTCTTGCTACGCAGTCCGCGCCGACATCGCACGAAAGCATAGCCATGCGTGGTACGTGCCCGTTGTATCGGATAGAGCGTTCATGAAGGCGCTGTGCCAAGCGAAAGTTCCATGCGGCACGACAGGTAAGCACTCAGTTAATTACAGACTATCGTCTGACGGATCGGGAGGTATGACTGCAGAAAAATTTTTAGGTAACAACGCGTACATGCGCAACCACACGCCCGACTTCCCGTGGCTACAAAAAGCTATTTTCAAATACTAGGAGTGAACATGACCAAACTGTTTGTTGCAACGCCGATGTACGGTGGACAGAACTACGGCTACTACGCACAGTCCCTGATGCAGTTGCAATCAATTATGGGGCAGCAAAAAATAGACACAGCTATTTCGTTTTTGTTTAACGAGTCGCTGATTCAGCGTGCGCGTAACGCGTTGGCGCACCAGTTCATGAAGACCGACTTCACGCACCTGATGTTTATTGATGCGGACATACGCTTCAATGCGCAGGATGTTGTGCGCATGATTGAAGCAGACAAGCCCATTATCTGCGGCATCTACCCCAAGAAAGAAATCAACTGGGAACAGGTAAAAAAGGCAGCGTTAGCTGGTGTGCCTGCTGACAAACTAAAACTGTATTCAGGTTCGTTTGTGGTTAATCTTGTGGGCTATGCTTCACAGGTAGAGGTGAATCTCAACGAGCCGGTGGAGATATGGAACGGCGGTACAGGCTTCATGCTCATTAAACGTGAGGTGTTTGAGCAACTCAAGGACAAGTTGCCAAGCTACATCAATGACACACACGACTTGAACGGCACGATTGGTAACGAGCGCATCGTTGAGTACTTTGCTACCAGCATCGAGCAAATCGGTGAGCGCCTGTTATCTGAGGACTATCACTTCTGCAAAATGTGGCGTGACAAGTGCGAGGGCACTGTATGGGCAGCGCCGTGGGCGCAGCTTGGTCACATCGGTACGCACATCTTCGACGGTATCTTGATGCCGCCTCCTGCCACATACGTTGAAGAAACTAAAACACCTGAACGCACGCCAGTATGATTAATCAATTTATCCCCGCCTCTGGGCAAGTAGTGGGCAACCGCGAAAAAGAACTGATGCACGAAGCCGTTGACCGTGGTTGGTTGACGGCGGGTGCGTTCAACCGGCAGTTGGAAGAAGGGCTGACCAAGTTCCTCGGCTGCAAGGCGGTGCGCACTACCAGTTCCGGCAGCTCTGCCAACCTGCTGGCCTTCTCCGCGCTCACCAGCCCGTCGCTGGGCAAGCGTGCGGTGCAGAAGGGTGATGAGGTTATCAGCGTTGCCTGCGGCTTTCCCACCACCATAGCGCCAATTATTCAGTTCGGTGCCGTGCCGGTGTTTTTGGACGTTGATAGCACCCTGAACATCGACACGCGCAGGCTGGAGGATGCCATCACCAGCAAGACTAAAGCCATCATGATCGCGCACACGCTGGGCAATCCGTTCAACGTAGATGCCATCATGGAGGTGGCGGACAAGTACGGCTTGTGGGTCATTGAAGACACGTGTGACGCGCTCGGCTCCCGCTGGCGCAACCAGTATGTGGGCACGTTCGGTGACTTGGCTACCCTGTCTTTCTTCCCGGCGCACCACATCACGACGGGCGAAGGCGGGGCAGTCATCATCAACAACACCAAGCTGTCCCGATTGGTGGAGTCCTTCCGCGATTGGGGCAGGGACTGCTGGTGCGAACCCGGTCAGAACAACACCTGCAAGCGCCGGTTCGATCAGCAGTTCGGCGAACTACCGCACGGCTACGACCACAAGTACGTGTACACCCATCTGGGCTACAACCTGCGCATCACCGAGATGCAAGCTGCTTGCGGCGTGGCACAGCTTGAGAAGCTGCACGACTTCATTTCCACACGCAAGTCAAACTACAAATTCCTGAAGCAGCGTTTGGATAGGTACGCGCAGTTCTGGTTGCCAACGGTTTACCCTGAAGCTACACCAAGCTGGTTTGGGTTTCCTATCACCATCGCACCCACGGCTAAGTTCAACCGAAACAAGTTAACGCAGTTCCTTGAGAGTCGGCAGATTGGGTGCCGCCTGCTGTTTGCTGGCAACGCAACCAAGCAACCGTTCATGAAGGATCAGAACTACCGTGTGCATGGCCCGTTGGAGAACACAGACTACGTGATGAACAACACGTTCTGGATAGGTGTACAGCCTGCGCTGACAGAGGAGATGCTGACCTACGTCTGCGACACCATCGACGAGTTCATAAAGGAAAACGGATGAAGGTATCTGACTACATCTGCTCAAGGATTAAAGAGCTAACAGGGACGGATACCGTATTCCTGCTCTCCGGCGGCGGCATGATGCACCTGCTCGACAGCGTGGGTAAAACGGATGGCCTGAAGTACATGCACCTGCACCACGAGCAGTCCTGTGGATTTGCCGCCTACGCCTACGGCAGAACGGTGAACTCAACCGGCGTGCTGTTTGTGACCTCTGGCCCCGGTGGAACTAACGCCGTTACTGCTGTGGCATCGGCCTACGCTGACAGCGTACCCATGCTGATTATCTCCGGCAACATTACGCAGACCTTCTCGGCACACGGGCTTGGCCTGCGCATCCGTGGCTTCCAAGAACTAGACATCGTTGAGGTAGTCAAACCTATCACCAAGTACGCCAAGTTCATCTCGTCTGCCAGCGACGTGAAGCGCGAACTGGAGAAGGCTGTCTTTCTTGCCAAGGACGGACGCCCCGGCCCTGTGTGGCTGGACATCCCGCTGGATGTGCAGTGCGCTGACATCACGCCCGATACCCTTGAGGGTTACACCGGCTTCTCGTCTAACGCTGCGCCGACAATGGATCTGGTGCAGGACATTCGGGCACGGCTGCAACTTGCAGCGCGTCCGTTAATTCTGTTTGGTAACGGCGTGTTTACCAGCGGTGGTAAAGATGCAGCAAGAAAGCTGGCGCAGCGGTTCTACGTGCCGGTGCAAACCACATGGGGCGCTGTTGATTTAATACCCGACGACTACGCCACATACTTCGGGCGGTCGAACTCTTTCGGCCCCCGCTACCCCAACATCATTATCCAGAACGCCGACTACATCCTGTCCCTTGGCGCAAGGCTAGGCGTGCAGCACACGAGCCATAACATCGAAACGTTTGCCAGAGGTGCGTTCGTTGACATGATTGACCTCGATCCAGCAGAGGCTACTAAACCGGGTTTGAATGTCGGCAGGCACTCCAGAGTTTGCGCTACCAAGTTAATAGAAGCGTTGCTTGCCGAGCCACCTGTTTGGGCACCACAGCGTTGGATGGACTACTGTCGGATTGTCCGAGACAAGTTCCCCGTTGCGCCACATCGCGTTGTGCGTGATGACTACTATGTAGACCCGTACTATTTCTACGCCGAGCTTGGTAATCTGTTGCCTGACGATGCCGTGCTGACGCCGACAGGTTCTGGGCAGGCGTTCATCATTGGTCATCAGGTGCTGAAGATTAAAGAGAACACACGTATGTTTGGCGCAAAGAACTTAGCCATGATGGGTAGTTGTCTACCATCGGCTATCGGCGCACACATGGCAACAGGCAAGCAGATCGTTTGCGTCACTGGCGATGGCGGTATACAGCTCAACCTGCAAGAGCTAGCCATCATCCAGCACCACAACCTACCCATCAAGATATTCGTGTTTAACAACGCGGGGTATCACGCCATCAGGATCACGCAGGAGAAGTACTTCGAGAGCAGGTATGTGGGATCGACTGAGGATACTGGCGTACACATCCCGTCCTTCTCCAATGTGGCTAACTGCTACGGTTTACGGTATCGCAAGCTACACAGCAACATCCAGATCAAGACCATGATAGCCAACGTGCTGGCTACGAATGGGCCAGAAATTATTGAAGTCATCCTTGATCCGCACAAGCCGACGGTGCCGACTATCGGTTCCTACATGCGCCCGGATGGCACGATGGGTTCACGTCCGTTAGAAGACATGGCACCGCTGATTGCTAGGGAAGAACTGCAAAAGTACATGCACATAAAATTAGTTGATGAGGGGACATCATGAAGATCGCAATCATTGGCGCAACGAGTCAGATCGCAAAAGACATGATTGCGAGATTTAGCGACGAGCACGCGCTGTTGCTGTTTTCACGTAAAGCAAATGACGTTAAAGATTACATGGACGCCATGTGCTACACCAACTACTTATCGTTTAACTACAAAGTGTTGGAGGGGCGACAGTTCTACGTGGACGCTGTAATTAACTTTGTCGGCGCTGGTGATCCCGCACGCGTGGGCGCGTTGAAGGATGGCATATTTGATGTCACCAAAAAATACGATGACTTAGCGTTGAAGTTCATGCGTCGTCCGAACACCAAGTACATCTTTATCTCCAGCGGGGCAGCGTACGGTGGCACGTTTGATAAGCCGGTGCGCTACGGCGAAAAGATTACGTACCCACAGGAGATCACGCCACAGCACTACTACGGTTTGGCAAAGTGGTTAGCAGAGGTTAAGCACCGCACGCTATTTCAGCACCACATAGTGGACTTGCGCATCTTCAACTACGTCAGCCACACACAGTCGCTTGAGTCGAAGTTCTTATTAACAGAACTACTACGTGCCATCGTGCGGCAGCGTGGCATTGACGCAACACCTTACGCTGTTGATTACACAGACTTGTGGCGTGACTACATCGGCCCTGACGATCTGTTTCAGATGATTGACTGCATCCTTGCTGCACCGGGTTTTAACGGTGCGGTGGACGCATACACCAAAGCGCCGATTGATAAACACACACTGCTGGAAGAATTACATAAAAGATATGGGCTGCACTTTGCGTACATTGAGCGCATCGTTCAAGCACCAACAGGCGTGAAGCCGAAGTATTATTCAGAAAACTATGCTGCAGCGAAGCTGGGCTACCAACCACAGATGACCTCCCTCGAAACCATTTTCAAGGAAGCAGATCAACTGCTGGAACGCTATGACCCCGGAAGCGAAAGTTAAAGCAAAAGTTTACAAGATACTGAAAGAGAAAAAGATTTACTACTTTACGCCGCAGACAGGAGGCTACGGCAGATCAGGTGTACCAGACATAATCTGTTGTTACAGAGGCACCTTCATCGGCATCGAGTGCAAAGCAGGTAACAACAAACCTACACCACTACAGGAGGCTGAAATGGAAAAGATACGTATGGCAGGCGGTAAAACATTTGTAATCAACGAAAACAACTTACATGAATTGGATTTGTTATGGACGAAAACTTGAGAAAAGCGCTTGAAGAAGGTAACGATCAAGAGAAAGATCGCTTCATTGAATCCGCGGTGACCGCGTTTCGTACAACGCTAACGGAAACAACGAAAGAAAAGCACGCTGTTTTTCTGATCTACGATGATGAAAGCGGCAGTATGCAAACGTACACGTTCAACGCAAACATGGCTACTCTGACCATGATGCTGACCACTGCGTACGAGATGATTATGGAGTCCGAAGGTGGGCTGAAGCGGGTGCTGAATTGACACGTCCATACAAGAACATCATCTGCATCGACTTTGAAACACGTTGGTCGAGCAAGGAGTACACGTTGTCGAAGCTGACAACGGAGGAGTACATTCGTGACGAGCGCTTCAAGGCGTTTGGACTTTGCTACTACTGGTTGGGAAGGGACTATGAAACAACTACGTGGGTGGGGCATGAAGACATCCCCGCTTTTGTTGGAAGTATTGATTGGAGCAGTACTGCCGTGCTTGCTCATAACGCTCAGTTTGATGTGGCAATTCTTTCATGGCACTACGGTGTACGTCCCGCTTTTATTTTTGACAGCCTGTCTATGGCTCGTGCTTTACGCGGCGTTGAGGCTGGTAATAGCCTTGCTAAATTGGCAGAGGAGTTTGCTCTACCTCCCAAGGGACGAGCCGTACACTCCACAGATGGACTTTCCGACCTTACCGAAGAAATAGAAGCCGAGCTTGCTCAGTACTGTGCGCACGATGTGTTCTTGTGCGTGGAAGTTTTCAAGCGTTTGGTCAAGGGCTACCCACGCAAGGAGCTACAACTGATCGACCTGACGCTCAGGATGTTTACGGAACCAAAGCTATTGTTAGACCCTGAAATGTTGGAGGATGCAGTTAATGAAGAACGAGAGCAACGTGAATCGCTTCTTGCACGCCTTGGCGTGGAAGATAAAACGCTTGCGAGTAACCCTCAGTTCGCAGCTTTATTGGAGTCTTTGGGATGCGACATCCCATACAAGATTAGCAAAACAACGAATCGAGAGACGTATGCGCTTTCTAAAAAAGACGCGTACTTTCAAGCCTTACTTAACAGTGAGCGAGAAGACATCCGATTACTTTGCGAGGCACGACTGCGAGTTAAATCAACGCTGGAGCGTACGAGAGCGCAAAGATTTCTGGACATAGCAAGACGAGGAACGCTTCCCGTCCCGTTGAACTACTACGGCGCACACACCGGGCGCTGGTCTGCCAGCAAGGGTAGCGGCATCAACATGCAGAACATGAAGCGCGGGTCGTTCTTGCGCAAGTCTATTCTTGCTCCTGCTGGACACAAGTTAATTGTCAGCGACCTCTCGCAGATCGAACCGCGGGTGCTTGCATACTTGGCTGACTACGAAGACATGATGACGATCTTTCAGTCAGGCGACGACCCATACTCTTTGTTCGGTGCACGCATGTTCAACATCCCCGGCATGACCAAGGACTCACATCCGGTTGAGCGACAGTCCGCCAAGTCAGCATTACTTGGCGCAGGGTATGGGCTAGGTTGGGCGTCGTTTGCGGCACAGTTGTTGACAGGGTTCCTCGGCGCTCCACCCCTGCGTTACACCAAGAAAGAAGCGCGTGCCTTGGGTGTTACCGCAGAGAAAGCCAGCCGCTTTCTTGAGTGGGATGTGAACACGAAGCGCATGGCAGACATACCGCACACTTGCACAGAGCAAGAGTTGGTGGTGCATTGTTTAGTTGCTAAAGAGATTATTGACAAGTACCGTGAAGCTGCTGAACCGGTGGTACGGTTTTGGGAGATGTGCCAGACCTTGATTGAGCACAGCTTGTACATGGGTAAGGAGTATCAGTACAAGTGCCTGACGTTCAAGAAAGGCGAGGTAGTCTTGCCAAGCGGCCTGTCCCTGCGCTATCCTGCGTTGCAGTTTGAGCTTGACGATAAAGGCCGCAAGCAGTGGTTTTACGGCGAGGACAAGATCAAGCTGTACGGCGGCAAGCTGACTGAAAACATCGTTCAGGCAGTGGCTCGTTGCGTCATGACAGATGGCATGCTACGCATACAAGAGCGTCTGCAATGCCTGCTGACCGTGCATGATGAGGTTGTTGTTTTGTGCCCTGAAACTTCGGTTTCAGAGGACATGCCGTGGGTGTATGACCAGATGGTTGCCGAGCCTTTGTATATGCCGGGCATACCGTTGAAAGCAGACATTGATGCGGCTGTACGCTATGGAGAAGCCAAGTGAAACTAGAAAAAATTAAGTGGTCACACAGTGCGCTAAAAGATTTCGAAGGTTGTGCACGACGCTATCACGAAGTCAAAGTTCTAAACAAGTATCCGTTTCCTGACACAGAGCAGATTCGGTATGGCAAACAGCTACACGAAGCTGCAGAAAAGTACGTGCGTGATCTTGCCGACATACCGCCACAGTTCGCGTATATCAAACCGGTGCTGGACTCGTTGCTTGCCAAGCCGGGAAGAAAGTTTGTTGAGTACGAGATGGCGCTAACTGAAGACTTGAATCCGTGCGCTTTCAAAAGCGAGAACGTGTGGGTGCGAGGCATCGCTGATTTGGTTATTGTCAACGACGACAACCTGACGGCGTATGTGGTGGACTACAAAACCGGCAACGACAGGTATCCAGACCGTGACCAGCTTGTGCTGATGTCATTGATGGTGTTTAAGCATTTCCCACACATCAAGCGTGTGAAATCAGCGTTGTTGTTTGTAGTCAAGAACACGATGGTCAAACACGAGATGGCGATTGACGAAGAAGAAATGACGTGGTGGCGCTACCGGGAGCGCGTAGCCAGACTATCTGCATGCCATAGCAACGGCGTGTGGAACCCTAACCCAACGCCATTGTGCGGTTGGTGCCCGGTGACAACGTGTGAGCACAACCCCAAGCACTAGGAGGCATCATGGCAACCCAACGCAACTACAAGAAAGAGTATCAACGTGATTTAGAAACCGGCAAGTCCGGCCCCGATAGTGCCCAACATGAGCGCCAAAGAGCGCGACGTATGTACGACAAGATGGGCGTAGACCGTAATGGCAAAGACATCGACCACATCAAGCCCTTGCGCAAAGGCGGGAAGTCAACCAAAGGCAACCTGCGCCTACGTGCCAAGCGCACCAATCAGGGAGACAACAAGTAATGCAGATCATCGACAATAAACTCTATCTTTTAAAAACACGTGACCCCCATAAGTTTGCAATCATTCCAAAACATAAAATACTTGGTGAAAAGAACGGTATCTATGAAGTTGTTGTGCATTATGGTTTGGATGAAGCGCGGGTCTTACGCAACTTAGGTATCAAGAAAGTTCTCTCGCCTATCGATGGCAAGTACGATTGGCCGGGACGCTTCAAACCGTTTGCGCATCAACGTGAAACAGCGTCGTTCTTGACGTTGAACCGCCGTTCGTTTGTGTTCTCCGAACCCGGCACGGGCAAGACAATCTCAGCGCTGTGGGCGGCTGACTATCTCATGAAGATCGGTGAGGTGCGGCGTGTGCTTATTCTGTGTCCGTTGTCCATCATGACCTCGGCGTGGATGCAGGATTTGAACAACAGCATCATCCACCGCAGCGCTATCGTGGCGCACCACTCGCAAGCAGCACGCAGGCTGGAGATGGTCAAGGGTGAGTACGAGTTCGTCATCACCAACTACGACGGCCTGAACCTGATTGCCGATGAGGTGGTCAACGACGGCACGTTTGATCTGGTCATTGTGGATGAGGCCAACGCCTACAAAAACGTCAGCACCAGACGCTTCAAATCACTACAGAAAATTTTGAAGCCCAACACCTACCTGTGGATGATGACCGGCACGCCTGCTGCGCAGTCGCCGCTAGATGCCTATGGCCTAGCCAAGCTGGTCAACCCGTCAGGCGTGCCCAAGTTCTACACCGGCTGGCGCGACAAGGTGATGTACCAAGCCACGCGGTTCAAGTGGTTGCCCAAACCCACGTCAAGTGACGATGTGCATGAAGCGTTACAACCAGCGATTCGGTTTACAAAAGAACAATGTCTTGATTTGCCGCCGGTCATTACCGTCACACGTGAGGTGCCGCTGACTGCGCAGCAGAACAAGTACTACAACATGCTCAAGGATCGCATGGTGATGCAGGCAGCAGGCGAGACGATCACCGCTGTCAACGCCGCTGCCGGGGTCAACAAGCTGCTTCAGATCAGCGCTGGCGCTGCCTACACGGACAACGCCGAGGTGGTGGAGTTCGACTGTTCTCCGCGCTTGAACGTGCTGCTGGAGGTGCTGGAGGAGACTTCACGCAAGGTGCTGGTGTTTGCGCCGTACCGCCACAGCATCGACACCATCTCAGACTTTTTGCAAAAGAACAACGTGGACTGTGCGCAGATACACGGTGACGTGTCACCCAACAAACGCACCTTGATCTTCAAGCAGTTCCAAAACGAGCAGTCGCCGCGTGTGCTCATCATCCAGCCACAGGCGGCATCACACGGCGTTACCCTGACTGCTGCCGATACGGTGGTGTTCTGGGGGCCGGTAATGAGCGTGGAAACGTACCTGCAGTGCTGCGCCCGAACAGATCGGGTGGGGCAAAACTCGGACAAGGTGACGGTAGTTCACATCGAGGGCAGCGAACTGGAGAAGCGCATGTTTAAAAGATTGGCAAGTCGCGTGGATGATCACGCGTTACTGGTCAAATTATACGAAGAAGAACTTGCAGCAGCTAAAAGTCGGTTGTAAAATCTTTGACAGCAGTACCCAACCACAGGAGAAAGTATGAACACAGAGATTATCCCAATGGATAAACTCGCCAAGGCGTACCTCAAGATACGCGGCGCCAAGAGCGAGTTAACGCAGAAGTACGAAGATGAGATGGCAGCGCTGGACGCGCAAGAAGACCAACTTGAGTCTGCCATGAAAGATCAGATGTTGGCGATGGGCACCAAGTCCATGCGCACCGATTCCGGCACGGTCATGCTCGGTACCAAAACCCGCTACACCACACAGGATTGGGCATCGTTCAAGGAGTTTGTTATCCAGCACGATGCCGTCGATCTTCTGGAGCGCCGTATTGCCCAGCGCAATATGGGGCAGTTCCTTGAAGAAAACCCCGACCTTGTACCACCGGGGCTTAACGCTGATACCGTGTATCAGATTAGTGTTCGTAAACCAACTAAGTGAGTAAACCTATGTCAAATATCGTTGAATTCAATCCTCAGACCCTTCCTTCTTTCGTCAAGCGCGGCGCTGTATCCGCTGTCACCAAAGCACTAGCCGGTGAGGGTGGTGGCAAACGTATCTCCATCAAGGGCGGGGTGTTCCGCCTGTACTCAGCCGGTGAGGAAATTGCCTCCATCGACGAGCGCTTCCTTGATGTGGTGATTGTCAACGCGGCTCCGAAGGTTTCTCGCACGTTCTACATGGGCAAGTATGAGGAGGGCAAGACCAGCGCTCCTGACTGCTGGTCACCTGACGGTGAGCGTCCTTCTCCGCAAGCCGAGCGTCCGCAAAGTAGCACCTGCGCAAGCTGCCCTCAGAACATCGCAGGGTCAGGCGACGGCACCAGCCGCGCTTGCCGCTACAGTCAGCGTCTGGCTGTGGTACTGGAGAACGATATGAACGGCGACGTAATGCAGTTGTCGCTTCCGGCGCAGTCGATCTTTGGCAAGGAAGAAGGCAAGAACCGTCCGCTGCAAGCCTACGCACGCTACATGGCGGCGATGGGCGCGGGGCCTGATGCTGTGGTGACACGCTTGAAGTTCGACACCAAGGCACCTGTACCCAAGCTGTTCTTCGAAGCCAAGCGCTGGTTGACCGATGACGAGTACGCCGTCGCCAACGAGAAAGGCCAGACGCGCGAAGCAGTCAACGCTATCACCATGACTGTTGCACAGGCGGACACCAAGGCCATTCCACAGACCGAGGTGGCAGGCACGGCACCCAAGGCAGCTAAGCCTGCCAAGGCAGCTAAGCCTAAGGTTGAGGAGGATGAGGCTGATGAACCGGCAGTGCGCAAGGAGGCTAATGGCGCTGCCAACGTACCCAAGGCTGGCACTGATCTATCCAAGATCGTTGACGCTTGGGACGACGAAACAGACGACTGATTCTGTTTAGCCCAGCCGGAGGTGGCGCATATAACACCGGCAGCGGGGGCTAGCCGCCCTTTTTGTGTTAGCTCCGAAAGGTTAGTGACCCCGCACCCTTAACTACCGCACATACCTATGCCTTACTCAGAAAACGTTAGTAGCAGGATTATGGACTCCCCCAAGACGATGGGTAACCAGCTTGGGCGTTACTGCATCCACTTCAATATTCCTGTCACGTTGATTGCCAGCGCTACCGGCGCTACGCGACAGACGGTGTACAACTGGTTCAACGGCGGTGAAATTTTGCAGCCGTACCGCAGCGCTGTCTCGTCACTTTTGAAAATACTACAGACCTCCCCGACACTAGAGGAGGCACGGAGAAGAATATGTTCAGCGTTCAACCTTCCCAATTAACCGACCGCGAGTTGGCACGTTATGCGGACGATCTGCTTGCTGCAGGCAAACTACCTGTGGAGTGGCAAGAGGAACTACTCAAGCGATTTGAAAACTTAATTTACGAAGCACGCGAAAACGATTGGCGCTAATTCATGGGAGCGCTAATGGAACCGTTAGATTTTCTAGCGGCGGTACTGCCGTTCGCAGAAAACTATTACTGCGTCGCAGAGTTTGACTCTCGCCAAAAAGAGCACGTCTTTGGTAGTTCGTTGGAGGAGCTGGCAGCTAACGCTGCGCAGTTTGACCGCGACCAGAAGGATGCGTACTTTGCTTTGGCTGCGTACAAACACTCAGGTGACCGCACAGCAGAGAACGCCAAGGTCATGCGTTCGTTCTTTCTCGACATCGATTGTGCCGAGGACGGACCGAAGACGTACGCCAATAAAGAGTTGGGCATCGCTGCGCTAAATGCTTTTATTGGCAAGACCGGGCTGGACAGACTGGGCGTACCGCTGGTTGTTGATTCAGGCGGTGGCTACCATGTGTACTGGCCGCTTACCGCCAACATTGAAATAGCCGCGTGGAAACCCATCGCTGAAAACTTCAAGCGCCTGTGCAAGCAGGAGGGGCTGAAGATTGATATGTCCGTGCCTGCTGATGCAGCGCGGGTGCTACGTGTGCCCGGCACCACTAACTGGAAGCGCGTCAGGAAGTATGGCATCACGCTGCCGGTGGTTGTGTGGCAAGAGCCTAAGCCGGAGGTGTTTGACTTCCACGAGTTTGCGGACATTATCAAGGAGCACTTGCAAGACCCTGCGCCTGTGTTTGATGTACTGCCCGGAAAGAAACCGTCGTTGCCCAAGACCGCAACGACCATGAAACTGTTTGAGAACTCTGCCACGTTTTTCAAAAGCATCTTAACCAAAACTGCAAAAGGGGAAGGCTGCGGCCAACTAAAACATTATTTAGATAACGCGCATGAAGACGGCATGGAGCCGCTTTGGCGCGGGTTGTTGTCGATTGCAATCAAGTGCGAAGACGGTGTGAAGGCTGCAAACTTTTTGACAGACCGACACCCGTACACAAAAGAGAGGATGGCGCAAAAGCTGCGCGAAATTAAAGGGCCATATCCTTGCATAAAGTTCGACAGTGAGAACCCCGGCGTTTGCGCAGGATGCAAACACTTCGGGAAGATTACCAACCCTTTGGCGCTTGGACGCGAGGTGAAAGTTGAAACTGAGGAAAAGATACTTACGGCAACGCCTGCTGTTGACGGTGGCACAGGCCAGCACGAAACAGCGCAAGTCACGTACGTTAGGCCGTCACCTCCGCGCGGTTTCGCGTACGGTGCTAAGGGAGGCATATACCGCGAGGTGGAGACGCCAGCGGAGGATGGCGGTATCGTTAAAGACCTAAAAATGATTTTGCCGTATGACCTGTTCATCATGGACATACTAAAGCCGGTGGGCGGGGATCATACGGTGCACATGGTAGCGCTGCGTCCTGAAGGCGCAGTTGATGTGTTGTTTCAGCAGAAAGTGATCATCAGCCGGGATGAGCTTGCCAAATCGTTGGCAGCGCAGAACATCATTGCAGCGTTTGGTGCAGGTAACGACGCGCACTTGTTTACCTACGTCCGGGCATGTGTGGAAAACTACAGCGCCGAGCGTGGTGCAGTGGGTGTACCAGCTAACTACGGTTGGCAAAAAGACGGCTCGTTCGTGCACCACAACACGATCTACACGCCTACTGGTGAACTGCGCAAGATACCCATGCCGGGGCTGGAGAACGTATATCAAGCGACTGACCGAGAGGGCACGCTGGATGGTTGGAAAAAGCGTTTTGCGCTGTTGTCCTCATCCTCGTACAACTCACCGGAGGTGTTGCACCCACTGCTTGCCTGCGCTATGGCAGGTTTTGGTTCCGCACTGATGGCGTTTACCGGCATTGATGGCATGACGTTTCACCTCGGCCACCGCGAGTCCGGCACCGGCAAGTCATACACGCTGCGCATGGCGGCGTCTATTTGGGGACACCCTAACCGCTACAGAATCAACGCATCGACTTCTGACGTGGCGATGCTGCAGCGTGCTGGCTTGCTAAACAGTGAGCCGTTGATCTCGGATGAGATCACAACCAAGAACCGCGAGAAGCTGGAGTGGTTCCCTAGCTTTGTGTTTAGCTACAGCGAGGGCGGCGGCAAGGACAGGATGGAGGGCGGTGCCAACAAGGAACGGATTAACACATCGTTCTGGAAAGGCCAATGTCTTATGGCGTCCAACACCATTGTGCTGGACTACATGACCGGGGCGCGGAAGCACTCATCAGAAGGCGAACTGCGCAGGATGTTGGAGTACAACCCACGTACCAAGCTGCGCTGGACAGACGCCGAACTGGTGTTAATCAAAACGTACGAAGACAACTACGGCATGGCAGGCCCACTCTTTATCCAGTGGGTCATGCAAAACCGCGCCGTTGTGTTGGACGTGTTGGAGAAGGTTAGCGCTCGATTGAAAAAAGAGTTCGACATCGTGGATGACGAGCGTTTCTGGTTGGCAGGCTGTGCAGCTAACGTAACGGCGGCTATCTTGTTGGGCGACAACTACGCAGGGATCATCAACTTGCCGGTTGAAGGCATCATCAAGGCGTTGAAAAAGATGGTGACTGATCAGCGTGGGCAGATGAAGCTGTCTGTACGCACGGCAGAAGATGTCTTGGCAGACTACACCACGACGTTCTACGGCAATCTGGTGGTGTTCTCGGCGGCTGATCCTATCGGCGCACGGTTTGGCGACGAAACGCTGGTGGAGAAAAACACGCTCAAGAGCCGCGTAGCAGGGCGTGTGGAACATGAAGTCTCGCCGGGGTATGTGGACTTTTACATTGAGGAGCAGCAGCTCAAGGGGCACTGCGCGGCGTTGGGCTACGGCTACTTGGACTTCAAGACCGAGCTGGAGATTCGTTACCGCGTGGAATACGTCAAACGCTTTGATCTGTTGCGTAGAACCAACGGACCACCCATGCGCGTAAACGCCATCAAGATCAGCCAGCCCAAGAATGAATACGATGCCCTGTACAAAGAAGCTGACAGTTAAGTACCCTTGGTTGGACTTGCCCCCATACGGGGGCTTTTTTGTACCAACATTGGACTTTGCCAAGACCCGCGAGGAGGGGCTGAAGGAGGCGCTGCGTCATCGCATCCGAGGAAAAGCCGAACCCGCCATCGTGGACGGCAAGATCGGCCTGCTGTTTACTGTTGGCGCGAGGCCGCGTTGAAGGATGTGGCAAACAGAATCTTGGCGCGGCGCAGTTCGTCGAGCTTTGAGCGTTTCTCGTCTGGCGACATGTCGGAGGCACGGATGCTACGTTCTAGCTGCGTAAACTCGGACATGGTTTGTTTGAAATCTTCAGACACGTCAGCCAACGAAATCTGACGTGCGTACTTGTCAGCAAACTGCCGAGCTTCTTCCTCACGCCCTTCTGTAATCATTTTGTCGAACGAGGCTTTGATCTGTCCGTACTCTTTGGCTTTCTCGTAGAACTGCGTCACCTGTCCTGTTGCATCGACCGGCTGGAACATGCTGCCAATGATTGGCATATCGGACATGCGCTTGGTTGGCCCCTCCGCGCCTACTTCTTTCGGCACCACCGTACCAATCATCTGCGCAATGGCAAGCCCCAAGCCCCCTGTGTAGCCGTTGATTACGCTGTCAATCATGACCGGCGAGACGCCCTTAGTTGGGTAGCCTGCAGCTTCAGTCACAGAGCCAATAGCGCCACTCAATAACCGCGCCACACCGCTGGTCTTGTCTCTGGTGCGTTCTGTGGGCAACAGCGATTGTTCGCGTTCTGACTCAATAGGAGCGCCGTTGTAGAACTGGTAGTTTGCTGTGGCCTCCACCAGCGGTTTGACGGCTTGCGGCACAAACGTAGAAATGCCCACCGGTGAAGACATCGCCGCCAGCCCACCTAACGCTGCTAGTACGCGCCCAGCG
>Ga0315904_10006084_pt1 | contig 16569 bp, 14 predicted proteins | sample LakEriMetagenome_6_FD_203529 | JGI IMG/M metagenome (GOLD analysis project Ga0315904, IMG submission 203529) | Freshwater fungal communities from buoy surface, Lake Erie, Ohio, United States - Buoy 12 MA120 | ecosystem: Environmental > Aquatic > Freshwater > Lake | place: USA: Lake Erie, Ohio... | reverse complement strand
CGACCTCGTCCCGGCCAAGACCGTGCCGCTGATGGTGCCAGCCCAGGCCGAGATCGTGATCGAGGGGCATGTGCATCTCGACGAGTACGCCGACGAGGGGCCCTATGGCGACCACACGGGCTACTACAATTCGGTCGAGCGGTTTCCGGTGTTCGAGGTTAGCGCCATCACCATGCGGCGCGATCCGATCTACCTGACGACCTTCACCGGCCGGCCGCCGGATGAGCCGAGCGTGCTGGGCGAGGCGCTGAACGAGGTCTTCATCCCGCTGATCCGCCAGCAATTCCCGGAGATCGTCGACTTCTGGCTGCCGCCCGAAGGGTGCAGCTATCGCATCGCCGTGGTCTCGATGAAGAAGGCCTACGCCGGCCATGCAAAGCGGGTGATGATGGGCGTCTGGAGCTACCTCCGGCAGTTCATGTACACCAAGTGGGTGATCGTCGTGGACGACGACATCAATGCCCGCGACTGGAAGGATGTGATGTGGGCGGTCTCCACACGCATGGACCCGGCCCGCGACATCACGCTCATCGAGAACACCCCCATCGACTATCTCGACTTCGCCTCGCCTGAGAGCGGACTCGGCTCCAAGGTCGGGCTCGACGCCACCAACAAGTGGCCGCCGGAGACCAAGCGCGAGTGGGGCGAACTGCTGGCCATGGACCCTGGCGTGGTGGCCGCGGTCACGGAGAAGTGGTCGCGCCTGGGCCTTCCCGGCGATGGCCGACCGGTGGAATAGATCGACGCTATGGATATACAGGCCTCCGCCCACGCCGCCGCCCTCTGGGCCGGACTCTGCCTGATCCTGCTGGTGGTGCTGGCGGTGCTGGTCACCCGCCAGCGGCGCAAGCATTCGGTCGAACTGGGCGACGGCGGCGTGCCGGCGCTGACCCGGGCCATCCGCGCCTTCGGCAACGCGACGGAATATGTGCCCGCGGCCCTGGCCGGGCTGGCCCTGCTGGCGCTGGCCGGAGCGCCGCCGCTGCTCATTCATCCGATCGGATTGATCCTGTTCGTGGGCCGCGTTCTGCATGCGGTGGGCCTGTCGCGATCCAGCGCCGCGACAATGGCGAGAGCCGCCGGGGTGCTCGCCACCTGGGTCAGCCTGATCGCCATGGCGGCGGCGCTGATCTTCTACGCCTTCCCCTAAGCCTCGGCCTCGGCCATATGCGGCCGATGGAAGAGACCTTGCTGAATGATGTGGTGGCTCAGGCGCTGAAGGCCGGCGCCGATGCGGCCGAGGCCGTGGGCGCGGAGCGCCGCAGCCTGTCGATAACCGTGCGCGACAACGCGCTCGAGGAAGTCGAGCGGGAAGAATCCCGCGACCTTGGCCTCCGGGTCTTTGTCGGCCGACGCCAGGCGAGCGTCTCGGGCTCGGACATCTCGGCCGAGGCGCGCGCCCGGCTCATCGAGCGCGCCGTCGCCATGGCCCGGCTCGCGCCGGAGGACCCCTATGCCGGGCTGGCGGACCCGGATCGATTGGCGCGCGGCCCCTTGCCCGCCCTCGACCTGTTCGATCCCGCGGAGCCGGACCCCGAGGCGCTGGAGGATCGCGCCCGCATCGCCGAGGCCGCCGCGCGCGGCCACAGGGGCGTGACCAACACCGACGGCGCCAGCGCCGGCTGGTCGTCGTCGCGCTGGACCCTGGTGACCAGCGGCGGCTTCACCGGCGTCTATCAGGCTTCGGCGTCCTCCATCGGAGCCTCGGCCATCGCCGGCGACTCTGAAGGCATGGAGACCGGCTATGAAGGCCGCTCGGCCCGCTGGCGCACCGACCTTCCGCCGCCCGAGCGGATGGGCCAGGAGGCCGGGCGTCGCGCCGTCGAACGGCTGGGCGCGCGCAAGATCGCTTCGATCACCGCCCCGGTGATCTTTGAGAACCGTCTGGCGGGTTCGCTCATGGGCCCGCTGATCGGCGCCATCTCCGGCCCGGCGATCGCGCGCGGCGTTTCGTTCCTAAAGGACAAGCTCGGCCAGCGGATCTTCGCGCCGGGCGTCGTGATCCGGGACGATCCGCACCGCCTGCGGGGCCTCGGCTCCTCGCCGTTCGACGACGAGGGCGTCGCCAACGGCCCGCACAACCTGATCGACGACGGCGTGCTGACGACCTGGCTGCTGAACGCATCATCGGCCCGGCAGCTGGGTCTCGCGACCACGGGCCATGCGTCCCGCGGCCTGGCTTCGCCGCCCGGGGTTTCGGTCTCGAACCTGACCTTCCAGCCCGGCGCCCGGGATCAGGGCGGCCTGATGGCCGACGCCGGGGCCGGCCTGCTCGTGACATCAATGTTCGGCCCGTCGCTCAATCCCAACACCGGCGACTGGTCGGTGGGCTGCTCCGGCTTCTGGTTCGAAGGCGGCCAGATCGCCTATCCGGTCAACGAGATCACCGTGGCCGGGAACCTGCTGGAGATCTTCGGTCGCATTGTGCCGGGGTCGGACCTGGAGATCCGCGGGTCGTCCAACGCCCCGTCGCTGCTGGTGGATGGGCTGGCCATCGCCGGCCGATGAACGCTGATCTCGACCTGATCGCCGAGGCGGCGCGGGAAGCCGGCGCGCTGGCCCGCGACTTGCGCCGGCGCGGCCTGGAGGTGGAATACAAGAGCGCCGACCGCAGTCCGGTCACCAATGCCGACCTCGCCGCCGACCGGCTGTTGACGGAACGCCTGCGCGGCGCCCGTCCGGACTATGGCTGGCTGTCGGAGGAGACGGCCGATGATCCCGCCCGCCTTGAGGCGCGACGCATCTTCGTGGTCGACCCCATCGACGGCACCCGCGCGTTCCTGAAGGATCGCCCCTGGTGGTCGGTGGCCATCGCGGTCATTGACGATGGCCGTGTCGTGGCCGGGGCGGTCTATGCGCCCGAAGCCGATGCGCTCTACCTCGCCGCCGAGGGACAGGGCGCCACCCGCAACGGCGAGGTCATCCGGGCCAGCGGCGCGGACGCGCTCGAGGACTGCCGGATGGTCGGCGATCCCATGGTGTTTCGCCATGCCGCCTGGCCCACGCCCTGGCCGTCGATGCGGGTCGAGCCGCGCAGTTCCACCGCCTACCGCATGTGCCTGGTCGCGGAAGGTGACTTCGACGCCGCGGTTGCGCCGGTCGCCAAGTCGGACTGGGATGTGGCCGCCGGCGACCTGATCGCGCGGGAGGCCGGCTGCTTCGTGGGCGACCACCGGGGCGAAGTTTTCCGCTTCAACCGTCCGCGGCCGTCACAAGCCAGCCTGATCTGCGCCACGCCCGCCCTGGCGCCATTGATCCTGGCGCGCTTCCGGCCTATGGCCACGCCTCAGAACTGATTTCATCTGCAACGAACAGCCATGCCCGACAGAAAACTGCTCCATCTGGTGATCGGCGGCGAGTTGATCTCGCTGGAAGGTCCGCCGGAGTTCAAGGACTTCACCAAGATCGACTTCGTGGGCGCATACCCCACCTATAACGACGCCGTCCGCGCCTGGCGGGCCAAGGCCCAGCAAACCGTCGACAACGCCCTGATGCGTTACTTCGTGCTGCACGCCCACAAGCTGCTCACGCCCGACGCCGAAGAGGATTGAGAGCCGCCACTCGCCCGATAGGCGCAGAACAAACCCTGAGGTTGAATCAGCTTGAACCGTGGCCGGGACCCTCTACCTCGTGCCTCTTGAGGCATGCCGTCCATAGGGCGTGACAGCCTTCGGTGGATACCGGCTCTAGGCCCGCAACTCGGGAACCCTCTCGCCTCCGGCGGGTTGGTGACCCATGATACTGATTGATATGAAGACGCTGACCCGAGCACTCGAGATCGAGGCCCCGCCGCAGGAAGTCTGGCGGGTGCTGACCGATTCGGAGCTCGTCCGGGAATGGGCGGCGGCCTACGGCGAAGGCATGTCGATCCGCACCAACTGGCGTGAGGGCGGCGCGGTGGCCTGGCGCGACGCGGATGGCGCGGTCCGGGCCGACGGCAGGATCGCAGCGCTTGAACCGATGCGCCTGCTGAGGTTCGAGTATTCCCAAACCGAACTCGCCGACAGCCAGGCCTATGTCGACACCTACGCGATATCGCCGACCCTGCGCGGTGCGCGCCTGGAGTTCACCAGCGGCCCGTTCGAGGACAAGGTCGCCGACCGGATCGACCGGCAGGCCGCCGCCGCCATCATGGAAATCAAGGGTCTGGCCGAAGAGTCGGCCGAGATCCAACGGCTGAGGTCGCCGAAGGCGGCAGGCGCCGCCAACGGCTGACCCTCTTCCTTAGTTCCGGAACACCGCCGACATCGACGAGTCGTTCGGGCCTTCGCGGAACTGCTGCAGCTCGTTGCGGCCCACAACCATGTGGTGCACTTCATCCGGGCCGTCGGCGATCCGCAGGGTGCGGGTCGAGGCGTACATTCCGGCCAACGGCGTGTGCTTCGAGACACCCAGCGCGCCGTACATCTGAATCGCCTGATCAATGATCTTGCAGACCCGCTCGGGCACCATCGCCTTGACCATATGGATCCAGACCCGGGCCTCGCGATTGCCCAGCACGTCCATCGCCTTGGCGGCCTTGAGCACCATCAGGCGCATGGCCTCGATCTCGATCCGCGCACGGCTGACGATCTCAAGGTTGCCGCCCAGCTGGATGATCGGCTTGCCGAACGCCACGCGGCTCATGCCGCGCGTGACCAGCAGATCCAGCGCCTTTTCGGCCGAGCCGATAGCGCGCATGCAGTGGTGAATCCGGCCCGGGCCGAGGCGAAGCTGGCTGATCTCAAAGCCGCGGCCTTCGCCGAGCAGCATGTTGGAGGCCGGCACACGGGCGTTGTTGAAGCGGATGTGCATGTGACCGTGCGGCGCATCGGGGTTGCCGAACACATGCTGCCCACCGACGATTTCCACGCCCTCGCAGGGAAGCGGGACCAGGATCTGCGACTGCTGCAGCTGGGGCGGATCATGCTCGCCGCCGGTCCGCACCATGCAGATCATCACCTTGCAGCGCGGGCTGCCGGCGCCGGAGATGTAGTGCTTCTCACCGGTGATGACGTACTCGTCGCCGACGCGCACGGCGCGGGTGTCGATGTTCTTGGCGTCCGAGCTGGCGGTGTTCAGTTCGGTCATGCAGTAGGCCGAACGGATCTTCCCCTCCAGCAGGGGCTCCAGCCATTGCTTCTTCTGCTCCGGCGTACCGACCCGCTCCAACACTTCCATGTTGCCGGTGTCAGGGGCGGCGCAGTTCATGATCTCGGATGCCAGCCGCACCTTGCCCAGCTCGACGGCGATGTAGGCGTAGTCGAGGTTGGAGAGGCCTTCGCCGGTTTCGGCGTTGGGCAGGAAGAAGTTCCAGAGGCCGGCGGCCTTGGCCTTGTCTTTGGCGGCTTCCAGCACTTCGAGCTGGCCCGGCGCATACTGCCACGGGTCAGGGCGACCTTCGCCCAGGCGGTGGAATTCCTCGGAGGCCGGCTCGGCCACCTCCTTGATGAACGCCTTGACCGCGTTGAAGAGCGGCAGCGCCTTGTCCGACATCCGCAGATCGTTGAGCTCGTCCTGCGGGCTCAGTTGGAAGCCGGACTGGGCCTTGGCGGCGGCCTGCGGACGATCTGAGGTCATGGTCATGGGTTCGCTCCCTGCGAGTTTGGTTCAGTCTTGCCCCAGAGGGGTATTTCAAACAAGCGTTTTACGGGTCTACGGCTACTTCACCGGTGCATCATCCGCCTTGGCGCAGACCGCCGCGACCAGGGCGACATTGTCGGCGCCGGTCGCCTTCTTGGGCGTGTCCGACCGCCAGGTGGACTTGATGTCGAGGGGCGCCGAGGGCTTGTAGGAGCCCAGCGTGATCAGATTCCTGTCCTTGCAGTCGATCGCCACGACGCTGCCCACGCCGTCGGGCTTCCCGGGGCTGGACGGTCCGATATTGGCGGAAGGCTTGGCGATCGCCTGCATGACGACCAGCCGGCCGCTTGTGCGATCCCGGTAGGTGTAGTCCGCGTCGTAGGACCAGACGATGCCGCCGTCGGCGTCGATGTATTTCACCCAGTTCTCAGCAGAGGCCTGAGCAGCGGTCAGCGACAGGGCCGCGGCGATCAAGAGAGTGTGGCGCATGGGCAAGGCGTCTCCGGTCGAGGTCGTTGTTTTGAGGTCTCGGCGACCCTAGTGGCCCTTTGAAGGCGTCTCCAGTGGTTTCGACTTGCGGCCGGCCTTCTTGGCGAACGCCGCCTCGGCCTCGGAGATGTAGTCACGGGTGATCGGCAGCACGTCCACCCGCTTGGCCAGCTGAACCTGCCAGATGTACTGGCGGCGATGGCGGAAGCTCTGCTCGGAGATGCCCAGATAGAACTCAAACATGCGGCAGAACCGCTCATCATAGAGCTCGGCGATATCGGCGCGGGCGGCCGCGAACCGGTCGCGCCAATGGCGGATGGTCTCGGCGTAGTGCAGCCGCAAGATCTCGATATCCGTAACGATGAGGCCCGCCCGCTCGATGGCCGGAAGGATCTCAGATAGCGAGGGCGAGTAACCGCCAGGGAAGATGTACTTGTCGATCCAGCCATTGGTGACGCCGGGCGTCGGGCGGCCGATCGCGTGGACCAGGCCGACGCCGTCGTCCTTCATCAGGCGCGCCACGCCGTCGAAGTAATCCTGATAGTTGGGCCGCCCCACCGCCTCGAACATGGCCACCGACAGCACCCGGTCGTAGGTCCCCTTGAGATCGCGATAGTCGGTCAGCGAGAACCGCGCCTTGTCGGTCACGCCCTTGGCCTCGGCGCGGGCCTGGGCGACCTTGAGCTGCTCGATGGAGAGCGTGATGGCGTCGACCGTGACGTCGGCCTCCTCCACCAGCCCCAACGCAAGCCCGCCCCAGCCGCAGCCGATCTCCACCACCGTCTGGCCCGGAGACAGATGCAGCTTGGCGGCGATGTGCCGCTTCTTGGCGAGCTGCGCCTCCTCCAGCGTCATGTCCGGACGGGCGAAGTAGGCACAGGAGTACTGCATGTCCTCGTCAAGGAACCGCCGGTAGAGATCGTAGGAAAGGTCGTAGTGGTGGGCCACGTTCTTGCGGGCGGCGACCCGGTCGTTGGCCTCGCGCAGCGTGCGCCGCAGCCAGCGACGGAAACCGTTGCGCGACGGCGGCTTGTTCTTGGCGTTGGCGCCGATCAGATCGATGAAGTCGGCGATGCCGCCGGTCTCGAGCACCAATCCGCCGTCCATATAGGCCTCGCCCACGCCGAGACCCGGCTTGGCGGCGATTCGCGCGGCCCAGGCGGCGCTTGTGACCCGCGCGACCAGCGGCGGCCCGGAGCCGTCGCCCAGCCGCACCTGCGACCCACCGGGCAGCTTGATTGTCAGGTCGCCCTCGCGCACCAGGCTGCGCAGCACCGATTCCAGAGCCATTCGGCCTCGTCCCCCAAGAGCCTCGCGTGTTCAGATGGGACCACCTGAACGGAGTGAAAAAGGCTCGAAATCAAAAGTTTAGAGCGTCTCAAGACCGAAAGCCGGCTTCCACCTCTCGGAAGACGCTCTAGATCTAGCCGCGCACACTAGCGAGCGGCCCGGCGATTCCAAGCGTGGCCGCAGGGCCGGGCTTTCTGCTAGACGACCGATCCAACCTACGGATTCTATCGACCCATGGCTCAAGACCCGGCGCGCGAGGCGCTTAAAGCGATCGGCGCGGCGCCCGAACACCGCGGCGCATTCATCCGCCAGATGCTGGCCTTCGAGGCCGCCATCGACGCGCCCGGCGTGGACGTGCGGGAGACCCTCACCGGCCCGCTGGTCGATGCCCTGCACGATGACGATCAGGTGGTGCGGAAGACGCTCTCGACAGGCGTGGCCTTCGAGTTTCTCTATCGCTCAAAGATCGCCCGCGACTTTGTGATGTCTGAGCCCGAGGCGCCCGACCACGCCTGGGAGCCGATGACCAGCCGCATCCTGGTGGACCTGGCCCGGGGCGGTAAGCAGGTGGTGATCGGCGGGGCCTATTTCGGTGATCACGCGGTGCTGATCGCGCGTGAGATCGCCGCCGGCGGCGGCGTGGTCCACGCCTTCGAGCCCAACGGCGACCAGCGCGGCATGCTGATGCGCAACGCGGGCCTCAACGGGCTCTCCAACATCATACCGCGCTCGGAAGGCCTGTGGCACGACTCGACGACCAATCTGAAGCTGGTGGGCTATGACAGCTTCGCCAACGCCGAGGTGGCCGAAGCCGGCGAGGACACCTTCAAGACCGTGACCATCGCCGACTATCTCGCGGCGTCCGGAGTCTCGGACCTCGATCTGATCGTGCTCGATATCGAGGGCGCGGAACTGGGCGCGCTCAAGGGCGCTGCGCCCTTTCTGGCGGCCGCAAAGGGCCGGGCGCCGGCGATCCTGTTCGAAGTGCACCGCCACTATGTCGACTGGTCGAACGGCCTTCCGAACACCGAGATCGTGCGTCTGCTCACCGACGACGGCTACACAGTCTTCGCCCTCCGGGACTTCAATTCCAACTACGACCTCTCCGCCCATCCGGTGGAGCTGATCCCGGTGGAGTCGGTCTATCTGGAAGGCCCGCCGCACGGGTTCAACATGGTGGCGGTCAAGGACCCTGAGCGGTTCGACGGACCCGGCTATCGCATCGTCCGCGACGTCAGCCCAAAGTACCTGCGCCACAAGGACCCCACGCTGCACCATCCCATCGGCGGGCTGTAGGGCTTTGGGCGCGGCCGCCACCGTCGTCGGCGCGGCCGGCTTCGTCGGCGCCCGCCTTGCCGCGCGGCTCCGCGCCGAAGAGCGAGACGTCTGGGCGCCGGCCAAGGGCGATCCCGCGCTGTTCGAGCGTGACCTCGGAACCGTCTTCTATTGCGCGGGCCTGACCGCCGACTACGACGCCCGGCCCTTCGACACGGTGGCGGCGCACGCCAGCCTGCTCAGCGAACTGATCCGGGCCGGTCGCTTCGAGCGTCTGGTCTATTGCTCGTCCACCCGGCTCTATGACGGCCAGCGCAAGGCCGAGGTGCATGAGACTGAACCGCTGGTGTTCGATCCGGCCGATCCGCGGCGGGTCTATGATCTCTCCAAGGCGCTTGGCGAGAACCTGACCCTGGCTCGAACCGGCGGCCGGGGTGCGGTGGCGCGGCTCTCCAACGTCTATGACGGCCAGGACGGTGCGCCGGGGTTCCTGTCGGAGTGGCTGATCAAGGCCAGGTCGAGCCGCGACATCACGCTCGACTCCAGCCCCAACATCGCCCGCGACTACATCCACCTCGATGACACGGTCGCCGCCCTGATCGCGATCGGCGACCGGGGCCAGGGCGTCTACAACGTCGCTGCGGGCCGGCTCTCCACCAACGCCGACATCGCCCGGGTGTTCGAAAGCGCCGGATGGCGGGTCGGGTTCACCGGCGCGGCCAACCCGCCGCCGCCGCCGAACGCCAGCGCCGAGCGACTGGCGGGCCTTGGCGTGGTCGCCCGGCCGGTGGAGGATGTGGTCGCCGACTATCTGGAGGGGATCAAGGCGTGAAGCTGCTGGACCACACCCGCGAAAGCCTGGTGGCCTATCTCACCGCCCAGTGCGCCGCGATCGTTCCCGACGGCCGCGAGGCGGCGTTCCGCAAGGCGGTCGACGCCCACCTCGACGAAGCGCTTGAGCGGATGCACGTCTGCCTCAACGCCTGCGCGCCCTGGCGGCCGGACCAGTTCAACGTGCTGCAGTCTTCGCAGCACTGCATCTTCCTCTACTACCTCTCCAATACGATCTGGCGGCGTTCGGGCGACACGGCGACGGCGACGCGGCTCTTCCTGATGAACAAGGCGCTGAACGGCATCGACCTGTTCTACGAGATCGCCATGCCGGAGGTGTTCTACATCGGCCACTCGGTGGGCATCGTGCTGGCCAAGGCCACCTACGGGAACTACCTGGTGCTCTACCAGAATTCGACGGTCGGGCGGCACAAGGACCAGATCCCGGTCATCGGCGACCGGGTGGTGCTCTACCCGAACACGGCGGTGATCGGCCGCACCGTGATCGGCGACGACGCCGTGCTGAGCCAGGGGACCAGCGCCGTGAACAAGACCGTGCCGCAGGGCGTGATCGCGTTCCGCAGCGCCGGAACCGATCTGGCGTTCCAGCCTCGGCCGGATGACCTGCTGAAAGAGTATTTCCGACTTTAGCTCAGCCCGCCCGGCGGGTCAGAGCGCCGTGGATCATCTCGTAGAAGTCGGCGGCGAAGCGTTCGGTCTGGCCCAGGGGACTGGCGCGGAGCTGGTCGCGGATCACAGCGCGCAACGCGCGCCGGCGAGGCTCGTCCGCGGCCAACTCGGTGGCCAGGCGGACATACGCGTCGAGGTCGCGGGCGCAGAGGTCGCCCAGGCCCGCATTGGACAGGATCGAATAGCTCAGCCGCTCGAAGAACGCCTCGCCGACCAGGCTGACCAGCGGCACGCCCATCCACAGGCTCTCGGTCGTCGTCGTGCCGCCGGTGAGCGGGAACGGGTCCAGACTGACATCGATCTGGTTGTAGAACGGCAGGTGCGCGCCGCGCACCGCGTGGAAGATCAGACGGTCCTCGGTGACGCCTTCATGAGCGAACTGCGCGGCGATGTTGCGGCGGAAGCTGGCGCCGGAGCCCTCAGGGCGGATGAAGGCGAACTTGGAGCCTGGCGTGGCGGCGACCACGCGGGCCCACTGGCGCAGGACGTCGCGGGTGTATTTGTGCGGGTTGTTGGCGGTGCCGTAGGTGATGAAGCCGTTCCGGGCGCTGGGCGGCTCGGGCTCCATCGGATTGCGGTCAGAGAAGAACTGCTGGCCGAGCGCCAGCCAGGTCTTGGGCATCACCAGCGGCGTCTCGACCAGATAGTCCGGCTTGGTCGGATTGCTGAACGGATCGCAGACGAAGTAGTCGATGGTCGAGAGTCCAGCGGAGTGGGGGTAGCCCAGCCAGCTCGCCTGCACCGGCGCCGGTTTGTAGGCCATCACTTCCAGCCGGTTCATGTGGGTCGAGCCGCCGAGCTCGATCAGGATGTCGAGATTGTCGTCGGCGATGGCCTGGGCGGCGGCGTGTGTCGAGATATCCGGCCACCAGCGATAGGCCTGGATGCGGCTGGCGATGTGGCGGTGCGCGGCGTCCTCGCGGCCGGTGTTGTAGGAATAGACATAGACCTCGAAGCGCGGATCGACGTGGTCGAACAGCGGCATGGCGAAGTAGCCGACCGGGTGTTGCCGCAGGTCGGACGACATGAAGCCCAGCCGGACCTTGCCATCCTTGGGGCGCGGCGGCGGGCGCCGGATCGGCCGGCGGGCGGCCGTGGCCTCGGCCTCCCGGCCCCAGATTCTGTGCTGCTCGACCAGCTCCAGCCGGTCCTCCTCGCCGCGCACCCGGGCGAGCTGCTTGAGGAGCGCGGTATGGCGGCCATGGCTGGCCCAGCTGCGGCCCAGCGTCCTGAAGTCGCCGATGGCGTCGATGGCGTCGAAGTCGGCGACGCGGGTGAAGACGTCGCTCATGATCTTGTTGGCGCCGTCGGTGAACTCCAGCTTGCGTGGCAGGAGCGTGAGCGCCAGCTGATAGGCCTCCTCGATATGGCCGCCCTCGTCACCCGCCCGGGTCCGCTCCAGGGTCTCGACCAGGGCTGTGGCGTAGTCGAGCTTCGCCGGCTCCAGCTGATGGGCGCGGCGCAGGTGCGTATTGGCCCGCTCCCGCTCGCGGTCGCCGACCAGCATGCCGAGCTGATAGTGCAGCCAGGCCGCGTCGGGGTTGGTCGGCAGGAGCTCGGTGAGCCAGGTCTCGCAACGCGCGGAGTCGCCCGCCCGGCGCATGACCATGGCCTTACCTTCCAGCAGACGCGGCTCGGAGGGGTTCTGGGCGATGGCCTTGTCCAGCACCGCCTCGGCCTCGGCGCTCCGGAAGTCGTCGTTGAGCGCGCCGACCATGTCGAGCCAGGCGTCGATATTGTCGCGCTTGACGCTGACCGCCTGGCGAAACCGCATCATCGCCGGCTCGATCTTGCCCTGGCGCGCCAGCGCCTTGCCGAGTTGGCGCTGGTACTCACTGTTGCGCGGGTCGGCCCGGACCAGGCGCGTGAACACGGCCTCGGCCTTGCCGCCCTCGCGCAGGTCAAGCAGCACATTGCCGAGGTTCTGCTGGGCAGCGAGGTCTTTGGGCCGCACCTTGATCGCCTGCTCCAACTGCTGCGCGGCCTCCGGCTGGCGCTTCAGCTTCCGCAGCAGCACGCCGCGGGTGTTCATCAGGTCGTAGTCGCGGGGATGCCGTTCCAGCCCGCGGGCGGCCCAGGTCTCGCCCTCGGCGAAGCGCCCGGCGTTGTAGAGCTGGACCACCAGGGCTCGATAGACCTGGATCGTGCGCTGCGGGTTCTCGGTCACAGCCGCGACCAAGTGCGTGATCGCCTCGTCCCGCCGCCCGGCCTGCAGCGCACCCTGCGCCGCTGTCAGATGATCGCTCATGGTTGGGGCTTTAGGGCGACGGGCGCGCCGTGGCTAGATGCGCCTCGTCGCCTTGACCGGACCCGTCGCCCGCGCGAAAGCCGCCCGCTATGAACATCCTCATCGTCGGGTCCGGCGGGCGCGAGCACGCGCTGGCCTGGAAGATCGCCGCCTCGCCGCTCACGAAGCGGCTCGTCGCCGCGCCGGGCAATCCCGGTATGGCCGCCCAGTGCGAGTTGCAGGACGTCGCGGTCACCGATGTGGCCGGTCAGGTGGCGCTGGCCCGGGCGATCGCCGCCGACCTGGTGGTGATAGGGCCGGAATCGGCGGTGGCGGCAGGTCTCGCCGATGCGCTGGCGGCGGCCGGCATTCCGGCTTTCGGCCCCACCAAGGCGGCCGGACAGCTGGAGAGCTCCAAGGCCTTCACAAAGACGTTCTGCGACCGCCATGGCCTGCCGACCTCGGCCTACCGGACCTGCGAGACGGCGGTCGAGGCGAAGGCGGCGCTGGCCGATTTCGCGGCGCCCTTCGTGATCAAGGCCGACGGTTTGGCGGCGGGCAAGGGCGTGGTGATCGCGCCCACCCGGGCCGAAGCGGAGGCGGCCATCGACGACGCCTTTGGCGGCCGGTTCGGCGCGGCCGGTGCGCGGGTGGTGATCGAGGAATTTCTCGAAGGCGAAATCGGCTCGCTGTTCGCGCTCTGCGACGGGAACACGGTGATGCCCTTCGGATGGGCCCAGGATCACAAGCGGGCCTTTGACGGTGAGCAGGGCCCCAACACCGGCGGCATGGGGACCTACTCGCCGGCGCCGGTGTTCACGCCGGAACTTGTGGACCAGGTTATGGAGCGCCTCGCCCGGCCTGCCTTCGCCGGCATCGCCGCCGATGGATCGCCCTATCGCGGTGTGCTGTTCGTGGAGCTGATGGCCACCCGCGACGGCCCCAAGCTGGTGGAGTTCAACGTCCGCTTCGGGGACCCGGAGTGTCAGGTGCTGATGGCCCGGCTGGAGAGCGATCTCGTCCCCTATCTGCTGGCCTGCGCGACCGGGCGTCTGCACGAACTGCCGGCGCCCGGCTGGCGGAACGACGCTGCGGTGTGCGTGGTGTTGGCGGCGAAGGGCTATCCGGAGGCCCCTGTGAGCGGCGGCGTCATCCGGCTTCCTGACGCCTTGCCCGTCGACACGATGGTGTTCCACGCCGGGACCCGCGATGACGCGGGAACCCTGCGCGCCGCCGGCGGTCGGGTGCTGAACGTCACCGCCTGGGCGCCGACTCTGAGGGCCGCACGAGATCGGGCCTATGCGGCCGTCGACAGCATCGACTTCGAGGACGGCTTCTGCCGTAGGGATATCGGCTGGCGCGCGCTGGGGTAGCGAGGCGTTGGATTCTACCGCTGAGATGTCGCCACCACGCCCCTCAGTCCTCGTTCGGCGCCTTCACCGTGAAGCCGCGCGCGCGGAGCCGATCCAGCACGCCGCGTTCGGCCAGCAAGGGGCGAAGGGGGACCAAGGCGAGGGCGTGGCCAGGCGTGTTCAGCGCGGTCTCGATGACGGCGGCGGTGTCGGCTTTGGTGCGTTCGTCGTAGCTTCGACCGCCCGTCACGGCGGCGAGGCAGCGCTCGTAGGTGCGTTCATTGGCCAATGCGCCGGCCACATCGCCCGCCGCCCAGGCGCGCGCGGCGGCGCGGGTGACCTCGGGCCCGGCCTCGGCCTGCGCCAGCACCTCCTCGAAGCACACGCGTCCCAGGTCGTGCGGAGTCTTCAGAATTCCGGAGAGCTGAGGACCAAGGTCGTAGGTCCTTTCCACCGTTCGCACGCCCGCTTGCTTGGCCAGCAGGCGGACGAGTTTGGTGGGGTCTGAATTGGTCAGGGCGTTGCCGTCGCGATAATCCAGCGCAAGCTGCACGCCGGCCGCCAGGGGGTTGGTGGTGGCGTAGCGCCTGGCGTCCTGCCCGAGGCGGGTGCGAGCCGCCACGAACCGCGCGCGCGTGGCCGGATCGAGTCGGTTTTCATACGGCCCGCCGGACCGCAGACGCAGCAGAGCGACGCCGGTTCCCAGCGAACCCAGGGCGCGCACCCGGATGGTGATGAAGGGCAGGATGACCACATTGGCGCCCTTCAGCCGCCGCTCGAAGATCACCCGGTCCCACTGCATCTGCTTGGGCGCCAGCGAGGGCACGCCCAGGACGTAGACGGTCGTGTCGCCATCGCTGACCCGCCACCAGGCCGGACCCGGCAGGCGGCCGCGCACGACCAGTTCGTCCACCAGGGTGGCGTTGGGATCATCCAGGACTGACGTCTGGGCCGCAGGCGTCTGGGCGGCGGCGGGCGCGGCCAGGAGCAAGGCCAGCAGCGAGAACAGCAAGGTTCGATGCGGAACGGCCATGGGCGCCTCGGAATCGATCTATAGACTGAAGCGCATCAACATCATGCCGATCCGCCGCCTCCCGCCCGAAATGATCAACCGCATCGCCGCCGGCGAGGTGGTGGAGCGCCCGGCCAGCGCGGTCAAGGAGCTGGTCGAGAACGCCCTGGATGCAGGCGCGACCGAGATCCTCGTCCAGGCCGACGGCGGGGGCCTGGCCCGCATCCTGGTGGCTGATGATGGCTCTGGTTTGACGGCCGCGGAACTCCCCCTGGCGGTGGAGCGGCACGCGACCTCTAAGCTCAGCCCGGATGCGGAAGGAGCCTATGATCTGCTGCGGATCGCCACCATGGGATTCCGGGGCGAGGCCCTGCCCTCCATCGGTTCCGTGGCCCGCCTTTCGATCACCAGCCGGGCTCGGGGCCAGGCCGAGGCGAACGTCCTGCAGGTCGACGCCGGCGCGGTTGGGGCGGTGGGACCGGCCGCCTTCACCGGACCGCACGGCGCCCGCGTGGAGGTGCGCGACCTGTTCCACGCCACGCCCGCGCGGCTGAAGTTCATGAAGTCGGAGCGGTCCGAGGCGCTGGCTATCACGGAGGAGGTCAAGCGCCAGGCCATGGCCAATCCGGCGGTCGGTTTCACTCTGGAGCTGGATGGCCGCCGCGCGTTGCGCCTGCCGGCCGAAACCGAGGGGAATGCGGGCCGCCTCGCCCGACTGGCCGCCGTGCTGGGCCGCGAGTTCTCCGACAACGCGCTGCTGATCGACCATGAGCGCGAGGGCGTGCGGCTTTCGGGCTATGCGGGCCTGCCGACCTACAACCGGGGCAATGCGGCGCACCAGCATCTGTTCGTGAACGGGCGGCCGGTGCGGGATCGGTTGCTGCAGGGCGCGTTGCGCGGCGCCTATGCCGACTTCCTGGCGCGGGACCGGCACCCGGTGGCGGCGCTCTATGTGGAGCTCGATCCGACCCTGGTTGATGTGAACGTACACCCGGCGAAGGCCGAGGTGCGGTTCCGTGATCCGGGGCTGGTGCGCGGACTGATCGTCGGCGGCTTGCGTCACGCCCTGGCCGGGGCCGGACATCGGGCGGCGACCACCGTGGCCATGGCCGCGCTGGGCGGCTTCCGGCCCGGGGGCGGATACTCGCCGCCGCCCCGGGCGAGCGGCTACTCGGCCTGGTCCGGCGGCGGATGGACGCCGCAGCCGCCCGCCGCGCAGGGCCTTCCCGGCCTGGGCGAGATCAGCGCCCGAACGGAATTCGCCGGGATGGCGGAAGAGGCCGCGCCCGCGACGCCGCCGGATCTGCTGGACTTCCCGCTGGGCGCCGCCCGGGCCCAGGTGCACGCGACCTATATCGTCGCCCAGACCCGCGACGGGGTCGTGATCGTCGACCAGCACGCGGCGCATGAGCGGCTGGTCTATGAGCGCATGAAGCTCGAGATGGCGGAGGGCGGCGTGGCGCGCCAGGCGCTGCTGTTGCCCGAGGTGGTCGAGCTCGACCCCGCAGAGGCGGAGCGGGTGATCGGCCGCGCCGAGGAGCTTTCGGGCCTTGGACTGGTGGTCGAGGCTTTCGGCCCGGGCGCCGTGCTGGTGCGCGAGACCCCGGCCCTGCTCGGCGAGACCGACATCGCGGGCCTGGTGCGCGACATCGCCGACGACCTCGGACAGCACGGCTCGGCCCTGGCGCTCTCGGAGCGGCTGCAGGAGGTCTGCTCGACCATGGCCTGCCACGGTTCAGTGCGCGCCGGACGGCGGCTCACGGCGCCGGAGATGAACGCTCTGCTGCGCCAGATGGAGGCGACCCCCCACTCCGGCCAGTGCAACCATGGCCGCCCCACCT
>Ga0315904_10006082_pt1 | contig 16571 bp, 16 predicted proteins | sample LakEriMetagenome_6_FD_203529 | JGI IMG/M metagenome (GOLD analysis project Ga0315904, IMG submission 203529) | Freshwater fungal communities from buoy surface, Lake Erie, Ohio, United States - Buoy 12 MA120 | ecosystem: Environmental > Aquatic > Freshwater > Lake | place: USA: Lake Erie, Ohio... | reverse complement strand
TCCTAGCGAGAAGGGTAGTGGAGAAACCAGCCATTCTGAGGGCTGGAACACCAAGTGGCGTCAGCGTCAATCTGGTTTGGTTCGCGAATCTCGTGGTGTTCATGCGGGTATCGAGGATGATTTGGTGGAGCGTTTTTTGATTATGCTTCGTGGACATAATCAGGAATGTCAGCGACGTTGGCTACGCCTTCAAATGAAGGGGGCAACAACGTGATAAAATCCATAGCCGTATTAACAACCTGCCGGTTTTGAATCGAACATTTATCCACTAGAATCAGCGCCTGATGGGATGCAGGATCGGGCGGTAGGAAATATGCTCTCGGTTACGCCCGTCACCAGCGCCCCTGCCGGGTCAATGCCCGATCCTGAAGACTATCCCTCAATCACAGGGGGCCAAGGTACTTATCCCACGCCCCAGCTTCCGGTGAACGTCGCGCCGGGTTCTAAGCGCCGCAGGCCCCACTCGGGGTGGTTGAAGCCGTCGCTACCGCAGGTCATGGGCTCGATGGCCAGGCTTCGGCGCTGGTGTTCGGGGGGCATGTTCTCGCCGGTGTAGAGCACCACAAAGTCAAATGCCTCGTCCATCCAGACCGTGACGGTCTTCCCCTGGCCCGCCAGCACGACGCTGGCCCGCCCGGAATCGTCGCGCTGAGGGCCGAGAAAACAGTGGTTGAAGACAGTAGCGCCGATCGTGCCTGGCTGTTGGTAGTCCAGCCCCGCCTCAGCTACCGGGAAGATCGTGCCCGTGGGGATAAACTGCTTCATCTCCAGCACCGAGTCGAAGGGCAGTGTCAGCGTGTCGCCGTTGACAAGCTCCGAACCGACCGTGAAGTAGGGATGGAAACCCGCCGCCACTGGGGCAGCCACGGTGCCCGTGTTGGTGATGGCAAAGCCGCACTTCAGGCCCGTATCGCTCAGGGTGTAGGTTATCTCTAAGTCGAGCGGAAACGGGTAGCCCTGCGCTCCCATAAATCCGAGCGTGAAGCGCACGGCGCTCTCACTCTGCTCGGCAACTATCCAATCCATGGTACGGACAAAGCCATGGATCGCATTGGGGCCGTCTTTATCGGTCTGGGGCAGGTGGTAGGTTTCTCCTTCCCAGGTGTAGGTCGCCCCGCCAACTCGCCCCGGAAAAGGGATCAGCACATCGCCCTGTCCGCCTTGCTTATTGGCTTTCCCTCGGTAGCCCGTCGCCACCGGCTCGCCGTTTTGTGTCACGCCCCGCAGCGACGCACCACACGCTGCCACCACCGCTTCCCATGCGCCATAGCGCAGAACTATCTCAATATCTTCGTTCATACTCTAAATTTTTCCAATAAAGCTACACTCACTGCCACGCCCAGTCCCGGTGTGCTGGGAACCGTTGCCAAACCATCTTCGAGCTCGATGCGCTCTGTAAAAGCCACACGAAACGGATCATCAAGGCTATCGGTCTCCAAGAGCGGCGGACGCAGCTCAACTCTGCCCGGATGCCGAATATCGGAGGCCAGAAAGTGCAGGGAGGCGGCAAGATTTAGCTGCGTTCCCATAGACCGTGGAACCACATTGACCCCATGCGCCGATGCCACGGTACGGATTTTCTGAGCCTCGCTTAAGCCACCGCACCAGGCGGGATTTACTTGGAACGTGCCGATGGCCTGGGTGGCTAGCAGCGCTTCAAAAGCCCAGCGGGTCTGCTCGTAGCGCCCTGCCGAGAGCGCAAGTGGTGTCTGTGCGGCCAGGCGCGACCACGCCGTGACGGGCTCTGTGGCCAGCGGATCGGTAAGCGCGGTGAAGCCTTGCTCAGCGAGGGCGCGGCAGATAATCGCAGCCTCCGGGACATCGTAGGAGCCATGTGCCTCAGCGGCAAACGGAATATCGGGGAACTCTTTGCGTAGCGCTCGTGCGAGCGCCGCATCGGCGGCAAGGCTACGACCGACCTGTACTAAGAGTGCCCGTGCACCGCCCTCAATCGCACGGCGTGCCTCGGTTAGCATCTGGGGAATCCGCTCGCTCTCGGGGCCTTCGCGGAAGTAGAGCCCGGTGGTGTAGCAGGGAATGCGCTCGCGGGTCTTGCCGCCCAGGAGCGCACTCACGGACTGTCCCAGTAGCTTGCCCTTAAGATCCCAGAGCGCCATGTCAATGCCACTCAGCGCCCCAATCAGCACACCACGCCGACCATGAGGAAGTGCCGCCTGCCAGAGCCGATCCCAGAGTGGATCGGTGGCCAGCGGGTCTTGCCCAAGCAGAAGGGGGCCGAAGAACTCGGTGATTGTGGGAGCCAGCACCGAAGGCGGCCCAGCGCACTCGCCCCAGCCCTCCGTGCCATCGTCGGCGATAAGCTGCACGAGAAGTGCTTCTCTTACGCTCGCCTTCCCTCGTGCCCAGCCGTAGGACTCGGAAAGAGGCGCACGGAGCGGGAACGCATGGACTTCACGGATCATGGCTAGGCGCGGGCCTTGGCGACCGCGGCGACGAAGGCTTTTGCCGTCTCGGTGAGGGCGGCCCAGTCTTTGCTTTTCAGCACGTCTTTGCTTACTAGTGACGAGCCCGCCGCCACGGCGGCGCAGCCCGCTTTGATAAAGTCTCCGGCGGTGTTGAGATCCACGCCGCCGGTGGGGATGATCTGGAGCTGGGGCAGAGGCGCTTTGAGCGCCTTGATGTAGTTGGGCCCAAGGCCATCGGCGGGGAAGATCTTGATAAAGTCCGCGCCCGCCTCATGGGCCGTGAGCGCCTCGGTGGGGGTGTAGGCTCCGCAGACAATCGGGACATTGTAGCGGCGGCACATCGCGATAATCTCGGTCTTCATCACGGGCGAGACCGCAAACTGCGCCCCAGCCAGAATCGCCATGCGCGTTGTCTCCGCGTCTAAGACCGTGCCGACTCCCATTAAGATCGCATCGCCTAGCTCTTTACGGACATCCGTGATGACTTGGAGCGCGTTAGGAGTCGTCATCGTCACCTCCATCGCCGTCACGCCGCCCGCTGCCAGGGCCTTTGCCACGTCCATTAGCTGCTCGCTGGAGTCTGCGCGGATCACCGCCACCACCCCAGGATTCAGCATTCGCTCGATAATATCGTACTTGCTCATCTCAGGGTACATGATAGCACAGGATAGAATGGGAGCATGTCTTTTGCCGCGATTCTCTTTGATCTTGATGGCACACTTACGGATTCGATCAGCCTGATTGTTCACTGCTACCAGCAGACCATGCAGCGCTTCTGCATCGCCCCCGAGAAGTGCGCCTATCTCGGCGACTCCGTCCACGACCTTCACGGGCCGGAATCTTTAGCGCTTGGCTAGCTCTTGCCGGGTAGCGATGGGGACATAGCCGATCTCGAGACCCTTAGGCGGCTTGACGAGCTGCGCGGGGTCGAGATCGGCGAGCGTGCCGGTCTTGGGAGGCGGGAGGTACTCGCGGTTCTTGGTCCAGCTACGATGCAGCTTCTCCACTTTGACTTGCATCTTCTCCCGCTCGGCATCAGTTAAATCGGCGTTGAGAAGCGCCGGCTGATCGGCGAAGCGGTACCAGTAGTAGGTCACGACGCTGCCGTCGCCCAGAAACGCCTTGAAGGGGCCCGCGGCTGGCCCCGGCTTCTTCCAGCTACTTTTCGGGGCTTCGGGTGTGTCGTAGGGCTTCTCCGGGCGCTCTTTGGGAGTCTCCCAGGTCAGCTTGTGCAGGCCCGTCTCCACCGGGACTTTGTCGGCGGCAATCGGCACCCAGCGTGCTTTTTTCTCGTCCTCACCGTTCTCCAGCATAAAGTACTCGGGGAGGGTGATCAGCTTAGGTGAACTCTTGGTCAGCTCCGCGCTCCACTGGTAGCCGTAGGAGTGCTCATCCGCGAGCTTCGGAGTTGCGAAGGCGTTCCAGGCGATATTGACCTTCTTCTCCGTTTTATCGTCTTTCCGGGAGTGAATCTGCCAGGTGGCACGGCCTCCGCTGCCAAACGTACGTACAAAACCACCTTGTGGGCTGACCTTGCCGCTGCTGGGGGCACCTCCAGAAAACCACGCCGTCACGGAGTCTTGAAGAGCCGATTTATTATAGACCGTGTCCTGGTGCACCAGGACAGAGCGGCCCTCCGCGCTCCGGGGAAACGACGTCGGGGCGATGCGTGCATAGGAGCTGCCCTTGGCGTCGGTCGCCATGCGGCAGGGAATGTACTGTGTCTCCATCTGCACGCTACGGTTCGGGTCCACGGGGCGGGTGTCCAGCAGCAAGCCCGCCAGCTTCGAATCTTTCTCGGCGGAGTGCGACCAGAAGTACGGCAGGAAGAACGCCACTGGCCCCTTGAAGTTGCCCGAGTTGAAGAACAGCGTCCAGCACTGGTTGCCCGTCGGCACCGGCTTGCCATTGGTCGTGGGCTTGGGATCGGTGAAGGGCAGCGAGAAGTAGCCGTAGCCAAAGAGCTCGCCGCAGGTGCCTTGCTTCAGGTTAATGCCGTCAATCGGAAAAAGCAGCCAGGGGCTCAGCTGCGCCACGCCGTAGAGCCCACGCGGCTCCTCCCACGTGCCCCAGCCGTGCGCGGGCCCATTGGCGATCTCGGAAAAATTCGGCGCAACCCCACCCATGATGAACTTAGGCGTTGGCGTCGGAAAGCGCGTGTCCCTCCACCAGCCGAGGCCTCCCTCCACATCGGAGTATAGGTCCTTGGGCTTGGTGCCATCCCACTGCGCAAACATCCATGTGCTGGGCAAGCCCGTCTGGAACTGGTGCCCCGGATAGTTCGCGAGCAGCGGCCACGCGGCGATATACATCGAAAAGCCCGCGTTGTAGCTGGGCTCGACTTTATCAATAGGCAAGATCAGGTAGCCCGCCAGATACTCATTCTGTCCGCTCACCAGCCCTTGCGTCTTCGTCGTTTTCTTCATTGCCAAGATTGTACACGAGACTGCCCACTGAAAGTAAACATTCCGACGGTTGCTAGGTAGAATGGGCTATGCATCGTCGTGTTCTTATGGCCTTATTTGTCTTTGCTCTTTTGATCGGGGTGGGTGGGCGTTTATTGCCAGATCGCTTGGATCGTCGCATGAAGGCGCTAGCGGGGCCTGGGGCGATTGACTGCTCGGATTACCGTGTTCCTGATGCGGAAGTCTGTATGAATCAGGCATATGCTCAAGGGAAGGCGTTTTATGGACGTCGTGATTCGCTGCCTGATTGGGTGAAAGGATCTGTAGGAGTGGTTTGTCGTAGGAAAGGGACAGCAACCTATATTCATCAAAACTCTGCGATGCCTCAAGGATATGAGGAAGTGATGGTCATTTCGCGTTGGTCATCGCGCTATAGCTGGCTCCCTTAGGGACGGTACAATATCGTCATGGCAACGAACAATGCTGGGGTGCCGAAGGCAGTGGCGCTCCTTGCTTTTATAGGAATTCTAGGAGCCACGTGGTGGCTCAATAAGAAAAATGTCACCGCGCCACCGTCGGCGGGGGATGGCTTCATCAAGACTGCGCAGCCGGATGCACTGACCCGCTATGGCGTGACACTCACCGAGAGTGCGAAGGCGCTGGGGGTGGACTTTACGCACACCGCGCCAAAGCTCGACCCGAAGCTGGAGCCGATCTTGCCGCGCGTGGCGGATATGGGCGCAGGGATCGCGGTCTGTGACTTTGACAAAGACGGCTGGGTGGATTTTTATCTGACCAACTCCGGCGAGAACAGCAAGAACGCGCTCTACCACAACAAGGGCGACGGCACGTTTGAGGAAGTGGCGGAGAAGCTTGGGGTGGCGGACCTCAACAAAGACGGTACGGGCACGAGCCAGGGCGCACTCTGGGGTGACTTCGATGGCGATGGCTACCCGGATCTGTTGGTCTACAAGTGGGGCAAGGCCGCACTCTTTCAGAACAACACGGGCAAGGGTTTCACCGATGTGACGGAGAAGGCGAACTTGCCCAAGTGGATGAACGCCAATGCCGCGACGCTCTTTGACTATGACCAAGACGGCAAGCTTGATATCCTCCTCTGTGGCTACTTCGACGAGCAGCACGACATGTGGCACCTCAAGACCACCAAGATCATGCCCGATGCGCTCAACTTCGCGCACAATGGCGCGGCTAAGCACTTGCTCCACAACGAGGGCGGCTTTGCGTTCAAAGACATGACGCAAGAGATGGGCATGACCAATAAGTCCTGGCTCCTAGCCGCCATCGCCGCCGATCTGCGCGGCACCGGCTACCCGGATTTGTTTCTCGCGTCGGACTACGGCGTCCCCGAGCTCTGGCTCAACGACGGCGGAAAGAAGTTCACCGAAGTGGGGAAGGCTGCCGGAGTTGCCAAGCAGGCCAAGAGCGGGATGAACGCGGCATTTGGTGATATCTACAACGACGGTCGGCTATCAGTCTATATCTCCAATATCTGGGAAGACGGTCAGGTGATGCAGGGCAACAACCTCTGGGTGCCCAAAGAGGATGCCCCGAAGGGCGTGCTGGAGTACGAGAACCTCGCCGACGCCGTGGGGGTGGAGAAGGGGGGCTGGAGCTTTGGGGCGCAGTTTGGCGACCTCAACAACGACGGCTTCCAGGATATCTATCTCACCAATGGCTACATCTCCGCCGATAAAAACCAGACCTACTGGTACGACTACGCCACGCTCACCGGCGGCGGCGCGGTGATTATTGATGATGTGGCGAACTGGCCACCGCTCAAGGGCCGTAGCCTCTCGGGCTACCAACAGAAACGCGTCTGGCTCAACGACGGCGCGGGGCGCTTCAACGAAGTGGCTCAAGCCGTGGGGGCAACCGATCTCTTCGATGGCCGCGCCGTTGCGCTCGCCGATATTGACAACAACGGGACGCTGGATATCTTAGTGGCCAACCAGCGCGGCCCCTTGCTGATCTATAAGACCCAGGCCGACCCGAAGCACCACTGGCTGAAAGTCAAACTGGAAAATGGGAACGCCGGGATCGGGGCCAGTGTTACGTGCTACTGGAAGGGCATGAAGCAGCGTCAAGTGGTCACCGGCGGTGTTGGCTTCTGCTCCCAGAACGACTCGCGCGTTCACTTTGGCCTTGGCACGGAATCCGCAGTGGAGAAAGTGGAAATCCGCTGGCCAGGCGGTAAAATACAGACCATCACGGCGCCGAAAGCCGATGAGATTCTTATTGTTAAAGAAGGCAATACCTAGAAAATGACACCTGCTCTTACTGCAAACGCACCCGCGAAGCGCAGCTTTCAAATAGACAGCAAGTACGTCGCCCCGATTTTAATTAGCTGCATCTTGCTCGTGGGGCACTTCACCACCGGAATGCTCGCCGACTGGCAAAAAACCGCCGTCTGCATTATCGTGAGCATCCTCACCGAGGCTATCTTTGGCTACATCACGACCAAGAAAATGCCGCACCTGGCAAGTGCCTATGTCTCCGGGATCTCCTGTGGCATCCTGGTGCGCTCCGCCGAGTGGTGGCCCTTTATTGTGGCCCCGGCGCTCTCGGTGATTAGCAAGTACGTGATCCGTGTCGATGGCCGCCATCTCTGGAACCCGTCGAACCTCGCAATCGTGCTCTTGTTGCTCCTCGCACCGCAGTCCATGTACACCCTCTCGTTCCAGTTTGGCAACCATGTCTGGGCGGGAATCGTGGTCTGGATTCTGGGCTCGGTGATCATCTACCGGCTCAAGCGCTTCCATATCTGCGCGACCTATATCGTCTGCTTCTTTGGCTTTGCGCTGCTCCGAGCCTTGCTCAATCACGACATGAGCCTAGTCAACGCCTTTAAGTTCGAGATCGCCCCGATCACCGGCCCGATGTACCAGCTCTTCATCTTCTTCATGATCACCGACCCTAAGACCACGGTGCACTCCAAGAAGGGCCAGATGCTGGTCGCGTTTCTCGTGGCGGCGATGGAGTTTATGCTGCGGCAGTATGGCAAGAACTGGAACGTGCATATCGCCAGCCACGCGCCCTACTTTGCCCTGACTCTCATGGGGCCTGCGGCAAACCTCATCGAGATCTACAAAGCGCGGAAAGCCTCCCCCCGCGCCTGAGAGCGCGACCCCCTCCGGCAAGCGAAGGGGGTTATCGGGGAAACAGAAAGAGCAGAACCTGGTCGAAACGGGCGGCCCACGATGCCTCGTTGTGTCCGGCTCCCTCGAACTCGTGGTAGGCGAGGTCGTTGCCCTCTTTCCAGCCTTTTTCCTTGAGTGCATCGCGCAGAAGACGGGCATCGGGGAGGGCGCTATCCCCCTCGGAGGTGCCAATGTCTACCCAGAGCTTGAGGGGCAGTTTCTTGGCAACGGCTTTGAGAATCGCCTTCTCATCCCACCACACGGACGGCGAGAGAAGGGCGAGCTTCCCAAAGACATCGGAGCGCTTGAGGCCGACCCAGAGCGAGATAAGGCCGCCCAGCGACGAGCCGCCGAGAGCCGTATTGGCTGCATCCGTGCGGGTGCGGTAGGTACGATCCATAAAGGGCTTGAGCTCGCCTATGAGAAACTTGCTGTAGAGCTCGCCACTTCCGCCACGGCCACGCTTATCTCGTGTCGGGGTGTACTCTGGCAGGCGATCTGCGCCCGTGTTGTAGATCCCGACGATAATCAGCGGCTCGATCTTACCTGCCCGGATCAGCCGCTCCGCCGTCTCGTCCACCCGCCATTCCTGGCCGTGGATAAACGAGGTGTTGCCATCAAAGAGGTTCTGGCCATCGTGGAGGTAGAGCACCGGGTAGCGCCGCTCGGGGCTGTCGTAGTAGCCCGGCGGTAAGTAAACCAAGACCTTGCGACGCGGCTTGAGGTGCTGCGAGGCGACGTCGGTGTGGATGCGAAAGAGACCCGTTCGCGTGTGGCGCTCCGGGAGCTCCTGGGCCATCTCAGCGACTACCTAGCAAACCCGCTTTGCGCCCGTCGGTTTCTTTAACGGGCTCGTTCTCCACGGAGATCGCGGCGACATAGGCAGGACGAATCAGAAACGAGATTTTCTCACTGGGGTTCGACGTATGCTCACTCTCGTAGCGAATGGGGTCTACGGCGAGTGTCGCCCAGGCCGCCGCCTCCGCTTGTGCGGCATCGGGGGCTTCCAGCTCGCGGCGAAAGCCACCGCCCGCTGTGTGGTACGTAATCCGAAACTTAGGCATGGGCTAGTGTACCGCATCCCTGAGTTTCTCTTCGTCGGCAGAGGAACTTACAGGGACAATTCGGATTAGTGGCTTGCCTCGTCGTGCCAGAATCACTTCCTCACCCCTCATCGCTGCTTCGACAAGTTTATCGAGGTTCTTTTTTGCCTCGGTTAGATTGACAATCATGGTTCAATTATAGTCTATTCCAATGTCTTATGGGGCAGGTATCATGGTGGCATGAGCGAGCAGACAGAACTTTGGAAACAAATTGCGCGGACGGGATCGGTGGTGTGGCCGCAGGTGGCGGCGAATCGGCCTGAGCGGGGTGTGGCGTTTCACAGCCAGCGAGGGGCGCTTGCGTGGAACCCACAGACGGGCGAGACGCGGCGGCTTCTGCCCGAGGGCGTCGGCAGTGGGTTTGGCCTGCTCTCACCCGATGGCGAGTGGTTTTATTTTTTCAAAGATACCAAGGGCAACGAGAAGGGCCACTACGTTCGTTTCCGTTACGACGGCACCGGCGAGCTAGAGAGTCTCACGCCCGATTTTGCGCCGTATTCGTCGTCGCTGACCCCGTTTCCGCTGCCAATTGTCTCACTGAGCGCTTCAGGAAATCGCATCGCGTTTATCTTTGTGGACAGCGATGGCTACCACTTGTGCAGTGTTGATATCGCCGCCGATGGCCGTTTAGGCGCTCCTAAGATTCTGCACGAAGGCAAGGCGTTGCTCCGCGGCCCCGTCCTCTCCGTCGATGGCGCGGTCTGCGTGGTCTGCACCAACGAGCGCACCAGCAAGCAGCAGTACGACCTGTTGGCGCTGGATAGTGAGGGCGACGAGCTGGCACGCTGGAAGGGGAGCGGACCAACGAGCCTAGAGACAACTGCCTTTTCCCCAATTCCTGGTGACTACCGCCTGCTCTGCACCACCGATGAGTCTGGAGTGAAGCGCCCGATGCTCTGGGATGTGGCGCAGGCAGAGTCCGAGCTTCTTCTCGCCGAGGAAACGCTTCCCGGTGAGGTCGTGCCGTTGTGCTGGTCGCCGAGCGCCAAGGGCATTTTGCTTTGTCGGAGCCTTGATGCCGCGCACGAGCTGGGAATCTGGGAAGCGGGGAAGCTGACACGTTTGCAGCATCCCACAGGCACGATCACGTACTTTGGTGGGCTTGGTGCGACACTTAGCAACGACGGCGTGGCATCGGTGCTTTTCTCTAGCTCCCAAACGCCGCGCCAACTGGTGGCGTTCTCGGCAACAGGCGAGCCAAAAGCCTTGCTCTCAGGCGGCGAGGCTCCACAAGGCACGACGGTTCGCTCGGTCACGTTTCCTTCGTCGGATGGCGTGCCCGTGCAGGGCTGGCTGGCGACTCCCGAGGGCACAGGGCCGTTCCCAACAGTGATTGAAGTCCACGGGGGGCCGCATGGGGTTACCAACCAGAGCTTTGGCATGGGGGCGCCTTACCTGGAAAATGGCTATGCCTATCTCTCCGTCAACTACCGTGGCTCGACGACATTTGGGCGGGAGTTTCTCCAGAAAATCTGGGGCGATGTCGGCCACTGGGAGCTGGAAGACATTATCGCCGCGCATGCCTTCCTTGTCCGAGAGAACATCGCCGACCCGAAGCGCATCGCCATCACGGGGGGCTCGTACGGCGGCTACTTGACATTGCTCGCCCTGGGAAAGTGCCCCGATCTCTGGGTGGCAGGGGTGGCGATTGTCGCGATTGCCAACAACCCGCTCACCTACGAAGACTCCTCGCCCTTGCTCCAGGGCATCATGAAGGCCAGCTTTGGCGGCACGCCCACGGACAACCCCGAGCTCTGGGAGCGCAGCTCGCCCCACACCTACGCCGCAAACATCACCGCCCCGATTTTGGTGATCCAGGGCCTCAACGACACCCGCTGCCCCCGTCGCCAGATGGAGGTCTACGAAGCGCACCTCAAAGAGCTGGGCAAAGACATCGAAGTCCTCTGGTTCGACGCGGGCCACGGCGTGGGCAACACCGAGCAAGCCATCGGCTTTATGGAACACACCCTTGCGTTTCTAAAAACAGCGGTAAAATAGTCGCATGGATACCCGACTCTCGGATATTGAGAAGCGGTTCGTGGCGGCGCGGCCCACCGGTGCATCTCTGGCGTTCTACACCATGGACTGGGCACCTGACCTGGCGGCGGCGCAGGTGCGGGGTAAGAAAGAGCGACGGCCTGTCTTTTTTATACTGGTCACCAATATCTCGGCAGCGACAAGTTTCTACCAAGGCCACTGCTGAGCCAATGCGGATCACCTGCGAGGGAGTTCTCTCGCCACGCCTGCCGTGCTAGAGCTACTCAAGCCTTTTATCGTCACGTCTTGGAACGGTCGTCGCCTCTCGGAGATGCCTGCTGGGGTGAAGAAAGTCTTCGAGAAAGGACGACTTGGCGGAGATAATGTCAATATCGCCTTCTTCGTTCTCTCGCCTGAGGGCGAGGTGCTCCGTGCAGGTGTCCCCTTCGTTCAACCCGGCTACTTTCGCATGGATCCTGCGGCGATGGGAGCGGACATGGTGCGTCAGCTCAAAGACTTCTTCAAGGATTTGGACCTACCGCCCGCACCAAAAACGTCACGTGAGCCTGTTCTCCCCGACATTACCACCCCTGGCTTTCGCGTCTTCCTGACATTTGGGAGCAATAAGATAAATCACTACCGCACGCCTGTGATCGAGACCATTGTTTTTACTCCCGAGCTTGCTGCTCTTTTTGCACGCCCCAAGGCCACCAAAATGCTGGATGCCGCCGCGCTCAAGCCCCTACTCTCCGTGCTCTACCCGCCCGCTGTGATGGAGGGTATGGGGGGATTTCGAAAGCTCACGGGGAAGTTCACGCTAGAGCCTCTGCCAGGAGAAGCCGCCGCCGTTCTCACAGGCGCACCGACACTGGTTCTGGATGATCGCAATGCAACTACCTACACCGGCCCTCTGGAGCTGGCCCTGCGCTACCCGCCCGGCAAGCCATTGACCGCACGCGGCACCTTCACCGCCCTGTTCCCTCGTTTTCGCCCCGATGGCGAAATTGCTGAAACCGTGCCCCTCACGGCTGCCTTTGAAACCCGGCCTGCATAACTGGGGTGGATGATACGAAGCGGGGGAGATTTTAGGAACGTAAAACCAAGTATCTGTGTTAGAATTTCTTAGACGTGTTTGACAACGCCGCACCGCTGCGGTAGGATGTCAGCGAAGAACTTTGCTTGGCAAAGTGAAAAGTGAAAATTATGGACTCATTTCCGATTCTCGACCAGCTCACCGGCCCCGCCGACCTTAAGAGCATGGACTCCGCCCAGTTAAAAGCGCTCTGCAACGAGGTGCGCCAGGGGCTCATCCAGACCATCTCGCGCGTCGGGGGGCACTTTGCACCGAACCTCGGCGTGGTCGAGCTGACCGTCGCGCTCTATAAAGTCTTTGAGCTGCCCAAGGACAAAGTCATCTGGGATGTGGGGCACCAGTGCTACCCGCACAAGATGCTCACCGGGCGCTGGAAGCAGCTCCACACGATCAAGCAGTACCAGGGAATCTCCGGGTTCCTGCGCCGCGACGAGAGCGAGTACGACTTATTCGGCGCAGGCCACGCCAGCACGTCTCTCTCCGCCGCACTGGGGTTTGCCAAGGCGCGCGACCTGCGTGGCTCGAAAGAGAGCGTCATCGGCATTATCGGCGATGGGTCGCTGACGGGTGGGATGGCACTGGAGGCGCTGCTCAATATAGGCGACCAGAAGACCAAGATGCTGGTGGTACTCAATGATAACGAGATGAGTATCGCCGAGAATGTTGGGGCTCTGGCGACCTATCTGGCGAAGCTGCGGCTCATGCCCACCTACCAGAAAGTGGAGAGCACGGTCAAGAAATCGCTCAACAAAGACGGCCTGCTCTACCGAACCGCCGCCGGTGCCAAGCACGCCGCGACCCACTTTACGTCGCCCGCCAACACGGGCCTGTTCTTCGAGGAGCTAGGGTTTCAGTACATCGGCCCGATTGACGGTCACGACACAGACTTTCTGGTTCAGGTGTTCGAGCATGCCAAGTACCTCGATGGCCCCGTTCTGCTCCATGTCCTGACCACCAAGGGCAAGGGCTATGAGCCCGCCGAGAAAGACCAGCGCACCTGGCACGCGACCACGGGCTTCTCGATTGAAGACGGCAAGATGGAGAAGAAGTCCAGCGGGGTCACCTACACCCAGGCCTTTGTCGAGAGCCTGAATGAAGTCGCGGTCAACAACGATAAAGTGGTCGCCATCACCGCCGCGATGCCCGATGGCACGGGCCTGGCCAAGTTCGCCGACAAGTTCCCCAAGCGCTTCTTCGATGTCGGGATCGCGGAGCAGCACGCGGTCACTTTTGCCGCAGGGCTTGCCGCCGAGGGCTTCACGCCCGTCTGCGCGATCTACTCGACTTTCTTGCAGCGCGCCTACGACCAGATTGTCCACGATGTCTGTATCCAGAACCTGCCCGTGGTCTTTGCGATTGACCGTGCGGGGCTTGTCGGGGATGACGGCGCGACGCACCACGGAACCATGGATATCGCCTACCTGCGCTCGATTCCGAACTTGGTGATGCTCTCGCCCAAAGACCCGCAGGAGCTGCGCGAGATGACCAAGTTCGCCCTCGCCTATCGCAAAGGCCCCATCGCCCTGCGCTACCCACGCGGCGGCAGCGAGAACCTCACGGATACGTGCGCCCCGATCCAGCTCGGGCAGTCTGAGACCCTGCGGCGCGGGGACGATATCGGCATTATCACCCTTGGCCCGATTGTGAGCGAGGCGCTCATCGCGGCCAATACACTGGAGACCCAAGGCCACACGGTCGAGGTGCTCAATGCCCGCTGGGTCAAGCCACTTGATGAAGTGGCGATTCTGGCGCTGGCCCGGCGCACCAAGAAGCTCATCACGGTCGAGGACGGGATTCTCGCCGGAGGCTTTGGCAGCGCGATTATCGAACTCCTCGCTGACCGTGGCCTCACCGAGGTGCAAGTCACCCGAATCGGCCTCCCGGATCACTTCGTCGAGCACGGCCCCATCCCCAAGCTGCGCGAGCTAGTCGGAATGGACGCCGCCGCAATTGTCAAAGCGGCAGAGGGGTTACTAAAGCTAAAACAAACTGCTAAGATTTGATTTTTGAAGCGATAGATTTTCGCCATGTAGTTAACATCTGCATTTTTTCAGGGGGACTATTTTTCTCTTTCACAACAGCTATGATTTTATCCATATATGTCAATGCTGTTTTGTAATCTGCTAATTCTGAATACGTATGGACATACTCATAGTATAAATTTTGAAATTTAAGCTCTGGATTTAATTTTTCAGCCATTTTAAAATCTGAAATTGCTGATTTTGCATTTTTTAATCGGGTGTTTTTATCTTTTATATCAATATTGCTGCCTGTCAGGGACTGTCCTCGAAGATAATAAGAATATCCCCAGTTGCTATCTAAAAATAATGCTTGGCTGGCTAATTCTAAAGATTTACTCCATTTTGCATTGTATTTAAAAAACATAGCTGTCATTATTTTTACTTCAGGAGATTTTGGCAGGTCTTTTAGTACTTCCTCACGCAAGGCATTACATTCGATCCGTACAGGGTCTGATAGGAGGTAGTACACTACTTTTTGTTGTTTCGTGGCTAAGCTTTCCATAAAACTAGCCGTTCCTACAAAATGAGAAAAAACATATTGGGCTTTAAGAAGTGTATCTTTAGGTGTTTTTAAAAACAATTTTTTATAAATAAGTGCTACTTCTTGGGCTCTTCCCTTGGAGTGAAGAAACAAGATATTCATAAAAGCATTTCTAAGGTTTGATGTGTTTCTCAAGACTTGAGTTTCTAAGTTTGGATCAGATGGATAGGGAGATTTAAATTCTTGCATTGATTTTAGATTTTTGTAGTGAAAGATCTGTTAGGAGTATTTCTCAACAGATCTTTAAAATTATGACTTATTTAAAAGCCTTCCGTATTAAGATGCTCTTTCCAGAACAGCGTTTCATCGACTCTTTGCTTCGCTGCAGATGTTGTCTTTATACTTCCATCAGTAGGATATGCTCGGATCTGTCCCATTGAATCATATTCGTAATATTTAAAAACACGATTGTTATATGAAACACGAGTATAGAGGCGTAAGTGTTTTCCATCATCTATAGGCTTACTCCAAGTGACATGACGGACAATAACAACTGGATTAGTATTGTATGCTATCCCGAAAACCGGGAACCATTTTACTAACTCTGATTGATTAGTACCTAATGAAAATGTCCACGTCCCTCCTTGAGTTACATTATATTCTTCATCGATTGGCATCTCATGTTGTGCTTTTGGACCGGTAACTATATGCCCATTTGGATGTTGGCTCTCTTCATAAGTACCATATACTGGTAATTTTTCGAAACTTTCAAATCTGTCATGAATTTTCAAAACATAGCTAGCATCTGCCGTTGCTCCATCGCTTGGATCAGTCAATTTATATGTTATTGTTGATTCGGAAATTCCAGTAGGACTCCCTTGCCATACGGGGCCTCCATAAGCTAATACTTCGTATGGTGTTCCTATGGGCATGCGGTCTATACAGGAAAACTGATATTGCGAAATTATACTACTGCCACCCGCCCATGTCCAATTGAGTGGGGCACCCCATGGACCTGCAATCGATGCACCGAAAATAACATCATTACTAATTAAACCAGTGGAAGTGAGTTGAGATAAATACGAATAAATCGTATCTCCATGCCCAACAAGGTTTGAATCATACCATTCATATCTGCCTCCTCTACTTATCGATACTGCTCGTGGATCTTGTACGGCAGTGAAAGATGTGCCTACATGGAATTCCCCGAACAAACCATTCGCAACTGATGTTTGAGAATTTGCATTTAATGAATTTGATGTATATTCAGTTATACTATCGGTTATTTTGAGTTGGACAACGCGCTTTCCTTCAGATTTTCCACCAGGTATTGCTCCTAAAACTCCAGGGAATGTTGTGGGTACCATTGGATGAATACCATTACTTGCTGCGCCACTTCCAGCACTGCCATTCCCATCTCTTGAACTGTAGGAGGCAGATGATGTTTCCAGAATGGAAAGCTTTTCTGGTCTGGTCTCTGCTGAACCTGTCCATGTAGCGCGAACTTTATAAGAACCTGATGTGGATGAATTTTGGGTGCCTGCACTAGGACCAATGACACCACCAAATGTTGATGTATTAGGAATGATAAATGTTCCACTTGGAGTTTCGATGATTTGAGCCCAAGGCCATCCTCCTGAACCATCATATGGAAGCCCTGTCCATATTGAAGCACACTGCCCCATAGGAATAATCTGAAATGTCCATCCTCCTGGAGGAGGTGGGGGGCCATAAGGTGGGCCACCTTGTTTAGGGTAAGCGACTGATACAAGTGAAAAAGCACTCATAGTGGCAAATATCTGAAATTTCTTCATTTATAATTTTATATCCTCAACGTTGTTTTTCTATCGTTTACATCAACGATAGACACCTATTGAGTGTATAGTACCCCCCCCACCCCCCCGTCA
>Ga0315904_10006079_pt1 | contig 16577 bp, 10 predicted proteins | sample LakEriMetagenome_6_FD_203529 | JGI IMG/M metagenome (GOLD analysis project Ga0315904, IMG submission 203529) | Freshwater fungal communities from buoy surface, Lake Erie, Ohio, United States - Buoy 12 MA120 | ecosystem: Environmental > Aquatic > Freshwater > Lake | place: USA: Lake Erie, Ohio... | reverse complement strand
CACCGGGGACTTCATCGAGTATTACAACACCACCCGGCTCCATTCAGCCATCGGCTTCATCGCCCCCAAAGACCGGCTGGCAGGCCGCCACCACGAAATTCACAAAGCCCGCGACAAAAAGCTCGAAGACGCCCGCGATCGCCGCAGAATCACCCGTCAGAGACTCTCCCTGCAAACAAACCACAACCAACGACTAACAACTCCGGCCGTAGCTTAACTCAAAGCCACCTTTCGGACATTCACGAAAAACCGGGACAGTTTTTATGCATGGGTTTAGGATAGCCACCGGGTGGGCAACGGCGGCTTTCAGAAATAGACAGCAACAAATGATGCTGGGAGAGTGGGATTGGCAAAATATTTTTTTCTAGTGGCTACCCCTGATTTGCGGTAGCGGTGCGGCATGTCGAGGTTGGTCGTTCTTACCGCCGCCGAACAGGTGGCCGCCCACTTGCGCGGCGAGTTGCTGCGCGGAACATGGAGCGGGCTGATGCCCGGAGGTGACCGGCTGGCGGCGGAACTGGGGATCGGGCGGGACACGGTGGAGGCGGCACTGCGGATGCTGGAGGAAGGAGGCTTGCTGGTGAACCAAGGACGCCGACGCGGGCGCCTCATCGCGCCCCTGACCGACGCAACACCGACGCGGCGAATCCGGGTGGTGGTCCTGCCATATGAATCCATGGACCGCGGGTTGGATTATATCGTGGAACTCAGACACGGGCTGTCTGATGCCGGGCACAGCGTTCATTACTCGCCCAAGAGCCTTACGGAGTTGGGAATGGATCTGGGGCGGGTCGCCCGAATGGTGGAGCACACCGAAGCAGATGCCTGGGTGGTCATAGCGGGATCACGCGAAGTGCTGGAATGGTTTGCCGCGCAGGGCAAGCCGGCTTTCGCGGTGTTCGGACGCCGCCGCGGGTTGCGGATCGCAAGCGTGGGACCCGACAAACCGCCGGCGATGGCTGCGGCCACGCGAACGCTGTTGGGTCTCGGCCACAGCAGGATTGTGCTTTTGGTCCGCCAAATGCGACGCTTGCCTAAACCGGGGGCGGTCGAGCAGGCCTTTCTCGATACCCTGGCCGAACATGGCATTTCTCCGGGTCCCTATCACCTTCCGGACTGGGTTGATCATGCCGAAGGTTACCATGCGCGGCTTCAGTCGCTATTCCGACACACTCCTCCGACGGCACTGATCGTGGATGAGGTTGCTCTGTTTACCGCGGCACAGCAGTTCATCGGCAGCAAGGGACTGCGGGTGCCGGAGGATGTTTCGCTGGTCAGCACGGATTACGATACTTCGTTTGAATGGTGCCGGCCGAGGATTTCCCACATCCGCTGGGACACCCGGCCGGTGGTGAAACGGGTTGTGCGATGGGCAAACCACATCAGCCGCGGCAAGGAGGACTTTCGCCAGACGCTGACTCCCGCGGAGTTCGTCGAAGGCGGGACGATCGGGCCGGTTTAGTTGAACCTAGAATCCGCAGTCTAAAGACAATTCCGACGGTATTTTTAACACGGATTTTACGGATTTTAACAGATTACGCGGAGAGAATTCATGGTTTTAGCAAGCCATCCCATTTCACCTGTCGGGTGAAACGAATTTTTTGCTTAACTCATTCAAAATCCGTGCGATCCGTGTAATCCGTGGTTTCAAATGCGGGTTGGGTTGAAATGGATTGCCGCAACCGAACCAAGCGCGGCTTCACTTCAACTGAATCGCAAGAGTGGCTTTTTTGCCGGCGCTCAGGGTGAGCTTGCGTTCGACAGCGCTCGCTCCGTCGGCCACGGTGACGCCTTCGGTTTTGATGTCGGCGATGTCGCGCGGCAGCATGAGGGTGATTTCCTGGTCTTTGGCGGAGGTCATTTCCACTTCGACCTTGTTGCCGTCCCAATGCAAGCGGTCGATCTCGATCGCGCCGCGGCACAGCACGCCTTCGATGGTGCCTTTGGGCCATGCCTTGGGCAGCGCGGGCAGAAGGCGAACCTTGCCGGGGAGCGAGTCGGCCAGCATCTTGATCATCACCGACGGCTGGCCGCCGCTGATGTCCATGTTGAACAGCGAGCGGCGATTGTGCATCGAGGCAAGGTTATTGAGCCAGAAGCCATAGGCGAGGTGCTTGAGGCAGTGGTGGGCGATGTCGCCGTGGCCGAGGCTGGCGGAAACCTGGCCGAGCTGGACGATGCCGAACGACATGAACCCGCGTTCGTTGTCCTTCCAGTAGCGCTCGAGCTTGTCCTCGACGCTCTTGATGAAGGCGCTGCGGAGCTTGGGGCTCTTGTTGATTTCCTCCGGCAGCCAGTCGTAGAGGGGATAAAGCTGGGACGAATGGCGATGGGCGTCGTTGTTGCCGAGCTTGGGTGTGAGCCATTCCTTGATGATGCCGTTTTCCGCCACGGCGTAATCGGGCATCTTCGCGAGCATCTTCTCCCAGATCGTGATCTTTTCGGCGTTCTTGCCGAGCTTGCGGGATGCGGTGATCAGGTTGTGCAGCAGTTCCTTCGCCGCGCCGACGTCCATGGTGGCGTTGAAAGTCGCCTGCGAGTCGGAACCGGCGGGCCAGTTCTCCGGCGATTGCGCGGGCGAGAGGATGTATTTGCCGTCCGGACCCTCATAAACGAAGTCCTCGAAAAACAGGGCGACTTTTTCCATGAACGGCAGCGCGCGTTCGACGAGGAATTTCTCGTCCTGGGTGTAGAGGTAGTAGTCGTAGAAGTAATGCGCCGCCCATGCCGCACCCGCGTTCCACATGCCGCCCGCAAAGCTGTCGCAAAGCGCGTTGTTGTAGCCGTGCGTCGAGGTGCGCGAAGGCAGTTGGACGCCGCGGCAGCCGTAGTAGGCCTTCGCATTGTGCTCCATGCCGGGGACGATCGATTCGATGTAGTTGATATAGGCCAGCAGCAGCTCGGGCGTGTTGCCCATGCAGGTGGCGGCGATGGCGGACGGCACGTTGCCATTGTGCGTGTAGTCGCTGGCCCAGCCGGGAACATAGGTGCCGCCCCATACGCCCTGCAGGTTCGGCGGCAGCTCGCCGGTCGAGCAGATGATGTTGTAACGACCCGCGTCGAACTGCTTTTCGAGCCACGCGAGATTCATGTTGTCGAAGGTGGATTCCTCTAACAACTGCTCGGTGGGCTTCTTGTGGTCCTCGCCGCCACCGAGGTCGAGTTTCACGCGGTTGAAGAGCTCTCCATGAATCGCGGCGTGGGCTTTGAGCAACGCGGCGTAGTCGGTGGTAACGACGGCGAGTTTTGATTTCAAATCATTCTGCTCCGACTTCGCGGCATCCTTGAGCAGCCGGAGATCGATGAAAAGCAGGGCTCCATCGGCGTTCCTGACAGCCAGCGAACCGTCATCCGCAGGTTCGGTGGATCCACCCTGCACCACCACGCGGGCCCGTCCTTCGAGCGCCTGGATACTGCCGGGATAAGCTCGCAGGAAACGCGCGCCAAACGTAAGCCAGTCCGTTCCGGAAGCGCTCTTCAGATCGCCGAAGTGCCGCTTGAACATCTCGTCGGATTTGCTGGCGATGTCGGAGTCGCTGTTGAATTCGTCGCTCGGCTCGCGCTCTTCCAACCGCAGTTTCACCGATAGGGATCCGGGTTTCGGCGCGGTCAGCTTGATGACCGCCACGCCATCCCTGCGCGAGACGAACATCCGGCGCTCGAAGGCCCCGCGGTCATCGGACCAGCGGACCACCGCCTCGGCTGTCTGGAAATCGACCGAGCGGGCGTAGTCGCGCACCTCGCCCTGCGACTCGCTGTCGATCGTGAGATCGAAGGCGGGCACGTAGTAGTCCGGATACATGAAGCCCGCCTGTCCGCTCAGCTTGGCCTGCAAGACCTCGGCTTCCTTGTATTTCCCCTCCTCGATCAGCTTGCGGATTTCCGGCAGGTGCTTCGATTGGTCCAGCGGCACGTGCGGCGCGCCCATCGGCATGAACAAGCGCTCGTGGTTGAAGATGATGCGCTCGTTGAGCGGGCGGCTCAGCGCGTTGATCGCAAGTGTGCCGTTGGCGGTGATTAGGCCCTGCTCCCAGTTTTGCGCGGGCTTGATGCTGACGAAACCCCGTTCGGGCACGGGGAGGGCGAGTGGAGCGGAGGTAAGGTTCATCATCGTTAGGGTGAAAGTGGCGATCAGAGAGCGGTGGGGAGATGCGGTTTTCATGGCGGTGATGCTTCAGGGGATGTGTCTTGAGGCAACAACCAAGCCGTGAAGGCGCATCAAAGTGCGCGCACAGCCGGAGGTCAACCCATTCGATCAAGAGAGAAATGCGCATGCGCTTACGGCGCGGATTTCCGGATGCTGCAGAAAACAGCCACTCTTCCTGTGACAGGCCGAAATCCGCCGTTGCGCGTCGTCCCCCACCTCTGCATGCTGCGCCCCTGCCGCCACGATTCAAGGAACCGGTCACCCCTTCTTCCCCACCTCTTGTCATGCCAGCCGCCGATCCGACTTCCGACACGCCAAAGATGTCTTTCAAGGAGCAATTGAAGTCGTTCGACGGCACCTACTGGTGGTGCAACTGGATGGAATTGATCGAGCGCTTCGCATACTACGGCGTTAAAGTGATGCTGCCGGTATTCATGGTGGATTCCTTCGGCAAGGGCGGACCGGAACTCACCCACGACCAGAAAGGCAATATCTTCGCACTCGCACTCGCGATTCAATCTTTCATCCCGATTCTTTCGGGCGGCTTCGCGGACCGCTACGGCTACAAGGTCAACATCGCGGCATCCACGGTTCTTAAAATCATCGGATACCTGATCATGGGCTTCACGGTGCCAATCTCGGAAATACTGAGCGGCATGCCGATGGCCGAAGCCCGCGCGAAAGGTGTGGACCACGCTTATGAGATCTTCACACTCGGCCTCCTGTTCCTCGCCTTTGGCACGGCGATATTCAAACCGGGCGTGCAGGGGCTCATCGCCAACCGCGTGACCAAGGATACCTCGTCGCTCGCATGGGGGCTTTTCTATCAGATGGTCAACATCGGCGGATTCGTCGGCCCGCTGCTGGCCGGCTACCTGCGTGTCCTGGATTACGAATATGTCTTCCTCGCCTGTTCCGCGGCCATCGCGCTGAATTTCATCCCCTTGTTCTTTTTCGAGGAACCCGTCCACAAGCGGGCGGAAGGCGTGAAGCTCCCCGGACCCGGCCGGATGCTGCTGGATTCCATTCGCGGACTGCTGGAGCCACGGCTGTTTTTCTATACCATTGCCTTCTGCGGCTTCTGGCTCATGAACCAGCAGTTCTTCGACATCCTGCCGAACTTCATCGACGACTGGGTGGACTCTCGCGGGGCCGCGGGCTTTCTCAAAGGCATCTTCGGCAGTGGCGTGCCCACCGTGCAGGACGGCAACCTCACCCAAGAGTGGATGCTGAATTTCAACTCGCTTCTGATCAGCATATTCGCATTCGTCGCGGGTTATTTCACCGGCAAGTTCCGTCCGCTCACCGGTGTCATCGCGGGTATCATTTTCACGATCGTTGCGATCTTCTGCCTCACGCAAAGCATGAGCGGCTGGTGGATACTCTTCTGCATCGGCTTGTATTCGGTCGGAGAAATGACCGCCGCGCCCGGCAATCTGGGATACCTTTCCCACATCGCGCCCGAGGACAAGAAGGGGCAATACATGGGCTACTCCAACTTTACCGTGGGCATCGGCGCTTCGATCGGATCAATCATCGCCGGGCACTACTATCAAAACAACTGCGACAAGGTCGTGCTCGCCCGCCGCTACCTGGTGGACCATCTGGAATTGGACAAGGCAAAAGTGGACGCAATACCGAGGGGTGATCTTATGGCTTTCTTCCATGAGAAGCTCGGCATGGACGCCTTCCAGGCTAGGGAACTTCTTTGGAACACCTACTCGCCATACTCGCTGTGGTATCTCTTCGGAGGAATCGGCCTTGGCTCCCTGCTGGCCCTCTTCGCATACAATCATGTGATATCAGCTTCGGACAAAAACCCCGACCATGATTTCAACAAGCGCGGCGGCCGGTGGGTGAAGATGTTCCTGGTTCCAATATCCGTCATCCTCGTTTCGGCCACGATCTGGAAGTTCTCCCTGGGACTCCTGCTCAACACCTTGTTCTTCTGCATGATGCTCATCTTTGCGTTCACACAGAAAAAGCCCGCGACCGCCGGACAATAATTGTTTTGAAACCCTCGGAATCATGCGAGCTTTCCACCCATGAAAACGCCACCAAGCATATTCAACGACGTGATCGGCCCGGTGATGCGGGGGCCATCCAGCTCGCATTGCGCCGCCGCGCTGCGCATCGGCCGGCTCGCGCGCGATCTGATGGATGGCGGGTTCGATACCGTGCTGGTCGAGTTCGACCGCAACGGCTCTCTGCCCACGACGCATGACACGCAGGGTTCCGACATGGGCCTTTGCGGCGGCTTGATGGGCTGGGACGCCGTGGACCCGCGCCTGCCGGAATCGCTGCGCATCCTGCGCGAGACCGGCGTGGGCATCGCGATGGAAACGGTGGACGCAGGCGATCCGCATCCCAACACCTACCGGCTCACACTGCGCAAGCCCGGCGATGTGCACACGCTGCGCGGCATCTCCACCGGCGGCGGCATGCTTGAGGTGATCGATATCGACGACTTCACGGTTTCCATCGGCGGAGATTATTTTGAAACGCTCATCTACACGGACGGCAGCGGCGCGGACATCATCGCCGCGCTCAGGGCGGGATTCGATGCGGATGAAGTCATCCTGTGCGAAGCAAATGGCAGGCAATTGGTCGAAGTGAAGGCATCCTCCTTCGTGCCGGATGAACTCATCGCCGTGCTGGCCGGCGTGAAGCTTGTTAGAAAACTCGAACCCGTGCTGCCCGTTCTTTCCGGCAAGGATACACGCGCGCTTTACGGCACCTGTGCCGCGATGCTGGAGCACGATGCCGGAAAAGGCACGCCGCTCTGGCAGCTCGCCGTGCGCTACGAAATGGAACGCGGCGGACTCACCGAAGACGAGGTCATCGCCAAGATGGTGGAAATCGTCCGCATCCTCCGCGCTTCGGTTGCCGAGGGCGTCGCCGGCACCACGTATGACGACCGTGTTCTCGGCCACCAGTGCGGCAGGTTCGACGAACTCATGCGCGCAGGGAAATTGTTGGATGGCGGCGCGCTCAACCGGATCATCCTCTACGTCACCGCCCTGATGGAGGTGAAAAGCTCGATGGGCGTGATCGTCGCCGCGCCGACCGCCGGTGCCTGTGCGGCACTGCCCGGCGCGGTGATCGCGATGGCGGAAAGCATGGGCCTCGGCGAGGACGAGATGGCCAAAGCCATGCTCGCCAGCGGTTTGATCGGCGTGTTCATCGCCACCCGCTGGACCTTCGCCGCGGAAGTCGGCGGATGTCAGGCGGAAGGCGGCTCGGCGGCGAGCATGGGTGCCGCGGCGCTCGTCACACTCGCAGGCGGCACGCTCGCACAAGCCGTGGCCGCATCTTCGATGGCCTTCCAAAGCATGATCGGACTGATCTGCGATCCGGTCGCCAACCGGGTCGAAGTTCCCTGCCTCGGCAAGAACGTCATGGCCGCCAGCAACGCGCTGTCTTGCGCGAACATGGCGCTCGCCGGTTACGATCCGGTCATTCCCCTTGATGAAGTCATCGAAACCGCCAAGCAGGTTTCCAAACAAATGCCGCGCGAACTCCGGTGCACGAATCTTGGCGGGCTCTCCATCACGCCCACCGCCATCGCGCTGGAGGAGAAACTCGCCGCCAAGCGCGCATCGTGTGGCACGGGCTGCGGTTGCGCCGGGTGATGAATTCCGCGCTCCCAAAATCACTCCGGCAGCAGCTTGTTGAGCAGCGCGACATCCAACTCATGCTTCGGCGCGAAATCCGGTGATTCCATGTATCGCAGCAAACCATGCAGCATCTGGCGCGCCTCGGGTTTGTCCTGATGATTCATCAAGTCGATGGCGCAGATGAGCATCGAGCCTTTGCCGACTTTCGTTTCCGCGATCAGGCCGAGCTTGTGGTTGCGGACGAAGTTATCAATCACCTGCACGGTGGGTCGGAAGTCGGCGGGCGAACCGTCGTAAGCAATGGGACGTGAGTTTTTCACCAGATGCCACCACTGCCAGTTGCTGTGGAATTCGGTGGGGAAATTCGCGAGAGCGGGCGACTTCGGATCGCAAAGGATGCCCAGCGTGCCGGGCGGGAGGATTTTCTCACCGCGCTTTTTGGCGGCTTCCGCGAACATCGGCGACCAGAATTCGCATTGGAACCCACCCGGCACGCTGTGCGGCAGTTTGTCGAGCTTGGACAACAGCAACACCTTGCCGCCCGCGGCCAAGTGATCGCGTGTTTCGGTGCCGGCGAAGCTGGACGCGACCATCACGTCTTTGGGCACAGAGGTATCGACCTTCGGCGGATAGACCCAGATCGGATAACGGTTGCGAAAAGACGTGCCTTCGATGGCAAGTGTGAGCGTCAGGCGCTCCGCAGTCTTGATGCCGGTGGTGTTGAGTGGAAGCTGATAGGTTCCGACGGATCGCAGGCCTCCCGCTTGCAGGTTCATGGCGGGAAATGAATGGATGGCGAGTTGTTTTCCGGCACTGTTTGATAGCGTGGCGGTGATCACGGCATTGGCGAAATCCTCCGGACCATGGTGGGCGATTTGTATCTCGCCGCCGAATGTTTCATCCGTGGTCCATCCATATTTGCCCATGCGGATGAGTGGAACGACCGGACCACAGAACTCGCGCCATTCCTTCGCATCGATTACACCCTTGGACTCCATGAAGACATTGAGCATGCCGACGAGCGCGGTGCCCTGGCCGGGAAAGTCCATGATGTCGAGCAACTGGAAGCCGCCTAAGCCCGGCGTGCGCAGCGCCGCCTCGATGTCCTCGCGGTAGCAGATCGCAGCAAGCGCGCCGGACGCGCGGACGAAATCCGGCGATTGGTCGAGCATGCCGGCTTTTTCCAGACGCTCGCGGAAGATTTCATAATTCCGCGCACGCAGCACGCCGGTGAATTTCGGAATGTCGCGGAAGTCGGGATATACCTGGAACTGTCCGGTTTCATGGCCGATCAAGGGCACCGGCACGCCTTCGATCGACTTGCTGAAATCCACCATCGTCGAAGGCGGATGGGACTCGATGTGGGCGTCGGGGAAATCAAACAACGAGAACGACCCGCGAAGAGGCTTGGTGTCCTTGCCAACCTTGCCAGTGACCCAGAAGTCGTCGCCCTCGGCGAGGCTTGGTTGCCAATGCATGTTGTTGGATCCCTGGGCATGAAGCATCCGTGGTTCGAGTTTCTTGAAATGCGCGACCAGATCGAACATGCCTTTCGTGCGCCCCAACTCGTTGCCGAGCGTGAACATCACAAACGACGGGCTGTTTCCAAAGTGGCGGAAGATCATCTCTCCCTCGCGCTTGCCGAAGTCATACAATGAAACATCCGGCTCGACGGTGCCGACTTCCATGAAGTCGATGTTGTGGGTGGCCGCGTCCTTGTTGTCGGGCGCGTTGAACGCGCTGCGTTTGTTGGGAAGTTCCGCCTGGAGATAGACGCCGAGTTCGTCCGCCGCCTCGAAGGCCGCTGCGGGCGGACACCAGGAGTGGAAACGGTAGTGGTTGATGCCCCAGGCGTTGGTGATTCTGAAAATCCCGCGCCACTCATCCAAGTCCATCGGCGCGTAACCGGTGAGTGGGTAATTGGCGCAGTCCAGACGTCCGCGCAAAAACACCGGCCTGCCATTGATGAGCAACCGGCTGCCATCGCGGGTTAACTCGCGCATGCCGAAACGGGTCGATTGCTGATCGGTGAAACTCTTCTCGCCAGCCGTTGTTTCCAGCTTCAAATCCATCTTCATCAACGCAGGCCGGAACTCATTCCACAATGGCGCCTCGCCACCCGGCGTGTAGGTGAACTCGACGACGCTTTCGCGGCCCTCCGCACTCAACTCCACCGTCTGCGTTTGGAAAACCGCGGGGTTCTCCACGTTGTAGCTCTTGCCGCCGACAGTCAACCTACCCTTGGCCGGAGCGCCCGTTAGATTGCCAACCACCAACTTCACGCGGGCGGTCTTGTTGGAAACATCCGGATAGACCCGCACGTCGTCGATCCACACCGGATCCGTGGCGCGCAGTTCCATGCGGCCGACGATGCCGTTCCAATTCGTCTGCGTGCGTTCGTCCACTTGGTGGGAAGGGCCGACCGGCGGCAGCTTCGAGTTGTCGATCATCACCGTGATCGTGCGCTTGCCGGGTTTCATCACCTTGGTCACATCGAACACATGCGGCGCGCTCAGTGAGTTTTCCCTGCCGACAAACGTGTCATCCACCCACACGCGGGTGTTCTTGCTGCGCTCGAAAAACAAAGTGATCCGCTTGCTTTCCCATGAGTCGGGAACCGTCACCTCGCGCTGATACCATGCCGGGGCGATCCACGACCACACGCGCACCAGCCGGTCGGTGGGCCGGTCCGCGAGCTGTTTGCCCTTCTGGTTCGTATCGGTGGTGCCGGGAAGTTGCACCGAGTCGTCCAGTTTGAGGGCATGCCATTTTCCGGCGATGCCGGCATTTTCCGCATCGAGTTGGAATCGCCACTCACCGGCAAGCTGGATGGTCGTTTCCCGAGCAGCCAGCCCGCTTGAAAACAAAGTCATGACCGGCGGGAGGAGACGCAGAAGGATCGTGTTCATTCGTTGCAGCAAGGCAAGCTAACGGCGCTCTCCAGCCCGCGCAAGGCTGGGGAAAATCCCTCATGGCAGTTGCGGCTTGTCTGCCGCCGCCGGAAATGCCGCAATCCGCCCGCACCTGTTTTGAGACATTGGAATGTGGTTTCACCATTACAAATCCGCAGCCGACAAACCCCACCATGAACATCTCGCCAATCGATCTCGCCGTCATCGCCGTCTATCTGATCGGCATCACCGCCATCGGCATCCGCGTCGGCTACCGCAAGGACACCACCAGCAAGGAATACTTCCTCGCCAACAAATCGCTCGGCTGGTTCACCATCGGTGGCGCGATGTTCGCCTCGAACATCTCGACGATCCACCTCGTGGGCCTGGCGGCGGCGGGTGCGAGTGTCGGCATCGTGATGGGCAACTTCGAGTGGATGGCCTGCTACTGTCTGATCGCGCTGGCCCTGTTCTTCTCGCCATTCTACTTCCGCACCGGCATCCAGACGCTGCCGGAGTTCCTCGAGCGCCGCTATGGTCCCACCGCCCGCACGTTTCTCGCCGCAATTGCCATCTTCGGCGCGCTGATGGTGCACATCGGCATCAGCCTTTACGCGGGCGCGAAGGTGTTCGAGGTCTTCCTCGGCGTGGACATGATGTGGTCGATCCTGATCATATCCGCAGTGACTGTGCTTTACACGGTTCTCGGCGGCCTCAAAGCGGTGGTGGTTACCGAAACCATCCAGACATTCCTGCTGCTCGGCGGCGCGGTGCTGATCACCTGGCTGGCCATCGCCCATCTGCCGAAGGTGGGAGTCAACAGTTATGCCGAGTTCAAGGCCCAGCTTGATCCCTCCCAGTTGAGCATGATCCATCCGATCAAGACACCCGAGGGCCACCTCAACGAGTATTCGTGGCTCGCCATCCTGCTGGGTTATCCGGTGTTGGGCATCTGGTATTGGTGTTCCGACCAAACGATCGTCCAGCGCGTGCTGGGATCCCGCAGCGAGCGCGATGGCCAGAACGGCGCGCTCTTCGCCGGTTTCCTGAAAATCCTCCCCCTGTTCCTGATGGTGGTGCCGGGCGTCATCGCGCTGGTGCTCGTGAAGAACGGCGCGATGTCCTTCGGTCTCGATGACAAGGGGAATCCCGACTACAACACGACTCTTCCCAACCTGATCAACCTGCTTATTCCCACAGGCTTGAAAGGCCTCATCGCTGCCGGTTTGCTCGCCGCGCTGATGAGCACGATCGCCTCTGCGCTGAACAGTTGCGCCACCCTGATCTCGGTGGACATCCTCAAGCGGATGCACCCGGACGCATCGGACGAGAATCTCGTGCGCGTCGGCAAAATCAGCGCCGGTGTCATCATGGTGCTGGCGATGCTGTGGTCCACCCAAGGCAAGCACTTCGGCACCATCTTCGAGGCCATCAACAAGATCCCGATGATCTTCGCGCCCGCAGTGACCACCGTGCTGGTCTTGGGAGTGTTCTGGAGGCGTGGCAACAACGCCGCCGCATTGACCACCTTCGCCGCGGGTTGTGGTCTCGGCCTGATCTATTTCATCCTTGATATGCCGAATGTCGGCAGCCTGTTGCTCGACAAGGTTCCCGACAACTTCAAGGGCTTGGTGACGGATCCACGCGTCGGACCCGGCATTCCCTTCATGCTCGTGGGACCGATGCTTTGCGCGCTTTGTATCGTGACCTATGTCATTGTCAGCCTGACAACACCACCGCCGCCTGCCGCGCAACTTGAGAACGCCTGCTGGGGCAGTCCGCTCAAGGCGCTGTCGGGAAAATTCAGCGGACTGTGTGATCCGCGTCTGCTCTCGGTGCTGCTCTTCGCCCTGATGGTCGTGCTCTACATCTTCCTCAAATAACCATGAACGACACCATGAACGCCTTCGTCCTCCACGGCGCGAAGGACATCCGCAAAGAACAAGTCCCCCGCCCCGCCCCCGGTCCCGGCGAGGTGCTTGTCGCTGTCCGCGCCGCCGGAATTTGCGGCAGCGATCTCCACTACTATGCGCATGGCAGATGCGGAAACTTCATCCCCACGCGGCCCTTCATCCTCGGACATGAGTTCGCCGGTGAGGTCGTCGCCCACGGCGAAGGCGTCGAAGGTCCCGCCATCGGCACACGCGTCGCCGTCGATCCCTCGCGCGCCTGTGGTCAGTGCAAACAATGCCGCCAGGGCCGCTACAACCTCTGCCCGAAAATGCTCTACTACGGCACCGCCAGCGTGAAGCCGCCGCGGGACGGGTGCTACGCCGAATATGTCACCGCCCCCGCCCGCAACTGCTGGCCGCTGCCGGATGGTTTCGAATACGCGTGGGGTGCCTTGTTAGAGCCGATGAGTGTGGCCATGCATGCCGTGATGCGCAGCGGTGGAGTGGGCGGAAAAACGGTGCTCGTCACCGGCGGCGGCACCATCGGCCAGATGATTCTCTTGGTCGCCGTCGCCTTCGGTGCCAGCAAGGTGATCGTTTCCGACATCAAACCCTTTGCCCGCGATTTTGCGGAAAAACAAGGGGCTGCGGGCACGCTTGATCCGACAAGCCCTACCATCGCCGACGAGGCCGCAAAACTCTCGCCCGGCGGCTTCGAGGTGGTTTTTGAAGCGGCTGGCGTCGCCCCCGCGCTCGACCAGGCGATCCGCCTCGCCGCACCGGGTGCCACAGTGGTGCAAGTGGGCACGCTGCCCGACGGCACTGCCGTGCCGGTGAACGCGTTGCTCACCAAAGAGCTGCAATATGTCGGCTCGTGGCGCTTCGCCAATGTCTTCGAGCGGGTCATTGAAATGGTCACCTCCGGCCGCATCGATCCGCGTCCGCTCATCACGAAAATCATGCCCTTCGATCAACTCGGAGACGCCATCGTGCAGGCGGGCTCCGGCGAAAACGTGCTCAAGATGCAAATCGCCAACCCCGCCTGATCCATGGACTACACCATCCTCGGCAAGACCGGCCTCAATGTCTCCCGCCTCAGCTTCGGTGCCTCCGCCCTCGGCGGCGTCTTCCGCAACATCGACGAAGCCGACGGCATTCGTGCCGTCCACGCCGCGCTTGACTCTGGCATCAACTACATCGACGTCGCCCCGGCTTACGGCGGAACCATTGCGGAGACGGTGCTGGGAAAGGCGCTCAAAGGCATATCACGCGACCGCTATTATCTTTCCACCAAGGCGGGCAAATACACCCAGCCCGGCGCATACGGCAGCGACGAGTTGAACTATTCCTCCACCCGCATCCGCGCCGGACTTGAAGACAGTCTCAAGCGCCTCGGCGTGGAATACATCGACATCGTCCACCTCCATGACTTCGAGTATCAGGGCGGTTCCAAAACCGCGAGCGCATTTGCAGAAGGTTTTCCCACGCTTGCCGCCCTCAAACAGGAGGGCCGCATCGGCGCGGTCGGCGCGGGCATCTATCCGCTCGACCTGTGGCAGCGCGTCATCGCAGAGACACCTGTGGACGCCATCCTCACCCACAATCATTACTGCCTCAACGACACCCGCGGCGTCGAACTCGTCGAACCCTGCCGCGCGAAAAACATCGGCATGATCAACGCCTCGCCCTTCGCCAGCGGTTTGCTCACCGGCGGCAAAATCGCCGACTGGCACCCGGCCACCGCCGCCGAACGCGCCCTCTTCGCCGAGGCCGCCGCGTTTTGCGGAAAACAAGGCAGTTCCATCGCCAAACTCGCATTCCAGTTCGCCTGCCAGCAAAGCCCCTTCCACACCACCATGTTCAGCACCGCCAGCAGCACCTCGCTGCAACGCAACCTCGACTGGTATGGCGAGCCTTACGACGCCGCGCTGCTTGCCGAAGTTCGCAAAATCCTCGCCCCCGTCATGGACCAGCAATGGGACTACGATGCCGGAGTCGAGAAATTGGACAAATGACCCGCGTATCCGCCCCGCCATGATCAAGAAACTCGCCCTGCCTTGTCTGCTTCTCATCGGCCTTTTCGCCGCCGTCGCGGAGACCGAAAAATCCGCCCCCCCGAAAAAAGTCGGCTGGGTGGAAACCGTGAAACTCGATCTTCAGGGATGGACCGTCCATGCAGACGCGCGTCTTGTGAACGGCGAATACAAGGAACCCGGCTCGCGCGCCCTCGGCATGCTTGCCAACCATCTGGAACGCATCGCCATCCTCATGCCGGAGAAACAACTCGCCGATCTGCGCAAGATGGAAATCTTTATCGAGCACTCGCACCCCGAACTCTCAGCCATGCAATACCATCCCGATGTGGAATGGCTCACCGAACGCGGCTACGACCCGCGGCTCGCGAAGAAAGTCCACATCACCCGTGCCGCGGAACTCATCTCGCGCAACCAGATGCTCAAACATCCCGCAGTCATCCTCCACGAACTGGCCCACGCCTATCACGACCAGATTCTGGGTTTCGACGAACCGGAAATCATCAGGGCCTATGATGACGCGATGAAGAAGGGCATTTATGAAAAGTCCCTGCTCCACACCGGCGAAACCGTGAAGCACTACGCCACCACCAACCACAAGGAATACTTCGCGGAGTCCACCGAGGCTTATCTCTATCACAACGACTTCCATCCCTTTGTCCGCGCCGAACTCCGCCAGCACGACCCGGCCATGTTTGCCATCATGGAAAAAATCTGGGGAAAAGCCGATTGATTTGATCCCATGAAAATCGACAGCCACCACCATCTCTGGGCGATCAATGACACCGACTACGTCTGGATGAGCGACGCCCACGCGGTCATCCGCCGGGATTTCCTCTCCGCCGATCTCGACGCCGTGCTCGATGAATCGGGCATCGACGGCACGGTCGCCGTCCAGGCCCGCCAGATGACAAAGGAGACCGATTTCCTGTTAGACATTGCCGATGCCAACCCGCGCGTCAAGGCCGTGGTCGGCTGGGTTCCGCTTTGCGAGAACGGCGGCGAGCCGTTTCTCGAACGCTGCGCCGCGCATCCGAAACTCGCCGGCGTGCGCCATGTCGTGCATGACGAACCGGATGACAATTTCATCCTGCGCCCGGATTTCAATGAAGGCATCCGCAATCTCGCCAGGCACGGATTGAGATATGACATTCTCATTTTCTGGAAGCACCTGCCGCAGACCATCGAGTTCGTGGACCGCCATCCGAACCAGCCTTTTGTCGTCGATCACATCGCCAAACCACGCATCACTCCGGGCAGCTTCGATTACGAGTGGGCCACCGGCATCCGCGAACTTGCCAAACGCCCGCATGTTTCCTGCAAGGTCTCCGGCATGCTCACCGAAGTGCGCGGCGAAACATGGGACCTCGACCTGTTACGGCCCTACTTCGAGACCGTCTATGAAGCCTTCGGCCCGCAACGCGTGATGTTCGGCTCCGACTGGCCGGTCTGCCTGCTCCGCTCCAGCCACAGCGTATGGACCCGCGTCTGCGCCGATCTAACAAGCACGCTCTCCGCCGACGAACAATCCGTCTTCTGGGGCGGCAACGCCGCGAAATTCTACGGCTTCTGACGGAGCGCGGACTTCAGTCCGCTTGTTCCTCTTCATCCACATCACATGACCCCCAACCGCACTGGCGCCTTATCCGCCATAGCTGCGTTTTTCCTGTGGGGAGTGCTGCCGTTATTCTGGAAGCAGCTCGATTTCCTTCATCCCGCCTCGATCGTCTCCCAGCGGACGATCTGGTCGCTCGCCATCCTCGTGCCCATGCTTTGTTTCAGGGGCGAGGCCGCCGCCTTGCTGCGCGGCATGCGCCAGCCGCGCGCCGGATGGCATCTTCTATCAGGTTCCCTGCTTGCGTCCAACTGGTTGCTCTATGTCTGGGCCACACTCAACGACCGCATCCTCGAAGGCGCGCTCGGCTATTATCTCAATCCGTTTTTCAACATGCTCTTCGGCGTGCTGTGGTTCGGAGAAAGACACAACCGTCTCCAAC